>Ga0137409_10002617_pt1 | contig 19220 bp, 18 predicted proteins | sample CZODoug1_16funga_FD_122059 | JGI IMG/M metagenome (GOLD analysis project Ga0137409, IMG submission 122059) | Vadose zone soil fungal communities from Angelo Coast Range Reserve, California, USA - CZODoug1_16fungal (Hybrid Assembly) | ecosystem: Environmental > Terrestrial > Soil > Vadose zone... | reverse complement strand
CCACAGCCCTTCGACGCGCAGCGATTCCTGCCCGACCAGCTTTTTCGCGAGCAATTCTTCCACCGCGGCCTTCGCGATGTTGCCGCCGGCCGAGCCGACGTAGCAGAAGCCGATGCCTTCGAGGCCGTCGGTCGAGCGGACTTTCACCAGGCAGTAGTCGCGCGCGCTGACGGTGCGCGTGGCGAAGGAAGTGACGTTGTCGAGCGCGACGCGCGCGACGCAGACGGAAACGGATTGAATCTTCGGCATGGCTTCGTTCTCGGGATGGGATGAAGGGCGCTAGTATAGCGGCGCGCCGGCTCAGAACGGCAGCCTGGCTTCCAGTCTGGTTTCCTTTGCGATGCGCTTGAGGTCGGCGAGGGTGTCGTCGGGGAACTGGATGCCGTCCCGCCGATTGCGCTTGTCGTTGTTCGCCTCGATTTCGCCGGGGTAGAACACTTCGTCGAACCCCTTGGCGGTCGGCACCGCCTTGATCTCGTCCGCGAACTGCTCCATGCGCGCGTTGAATTGCTTCAGCGGCTGAAAGGCCCTGATGTCGAGCGCGATCATGAGGTGGCCGCAGTTGCTCTTTTCCGCGGTCTTGTAGGGGCTGTGCACGTTCGACAGGAAGCCGCTGCCGGTGAGCACGCCGGAGAGCACATCCACCATCGCCGCGATCGCGTAGCCTTTGTGCTCCGCCATCGGCAGGATGATGCCGTCGATCGCTTCCTGCGGGTCGGTGGTCGGCTCACCCGCGTTGTTGATGGCCCAGCCCAGGGGGATAGGCAGTCCCTTGTTGCGGGCGAGATAAATCTTGCCGCGCGCAACACCGGTAGCCGCCATGTCCACCACAAACGGCGCGCGCTTGCCCACCGGCGCGGCGACGGACCATGGGTTGGTGCCGATGATCTTCTTGCGCCCGCCCCACGGCGCCATCGCGGGGCCGCCGTTGGTGGTGAGGAACATGACGCAGCCTGCGCGCGCGCCCATCATCGTGTAGTACATGCACGTGCCGAAATGATTCGAATTGCGCACGCCGACCGCGCCGATGCCGTGCTTCTTCGCGCGTTTCACGGCTTCCTTCGTGGCCAGGACGGTCAGCACGTGGCCGACGCCGTCGTGGCCGTCGATCAGGGCCATCGCGCCCGCGTTCACGACGAACTGCGGTTTCGTTACCGGGTTCATTACCTTGTTGCGCACGCGATCGAGATACCAGCCGAGCCGCAGCACGCCGTGCGACTGGTGTCCCCACAGGTCCGCCTGCACCAGCGTGTCGGCGACGAGGCGTGCATCGGCCTTGGGCATGCCGGCGCCGGCATAAACAGCCGCGGCGAAATCGATCAGGCGTTTGGGGTCAACGCGGGACGCGGCGGTCATGAGGGCGATCCTTCAAGGTAAAATACAAGAAGTATTTGCGGCTGCAAATTTACCACGCGAAACGCCCGTCACATGAATACACCGCTTTTTCATCTGGCTTTTCCCGTCGACGACCTGAAGAAGGCGCGCGACTTCTACGGCAAGCTGCTCGGCTGTCCCGAGGGCCGCTCGTCCAAGGACTGGGTGGACTTCAACTTTTACGGCCACCAGATCGTCGCGCACCTCGCCCCGGGCGAGGCGGGGCACCAGCACACGAGCGCGGTCGACGGAGACCCTGTGCCGGTGCGCCATTTCGGCGCGATCCTGCCGATGAGCGAGTGGGAGAAGCTTGCCGAGAAGCTCAGGAAGGCCGGCACGAAATTCATCATCGAGCCGCACGTGCGCTTCAAGGGGCAGGCCGGCGAGCAAGCCACGATGTTCTTCCTCGATCCTTGCGGCAACGCGCTGGAGTTCAAGTCTTTCAACGATATGTCCCAGGTGTTCGCGAAAAACGCGAGCCACTAGCTGCGTTGCCCGTCGGGTTGACCGTCCCCGGCAAACCTCACTAAACTGCCCGTTCCATATAAGTAGTCCATTACAGGAGGAGAACATGCGCAATTTTCTAGCCGGGCTGATCGCGTGCGCGACCGTTGCCCTGCCGGTTGCGGCCCAGGAAAAGATCGAGCTCTCGATCGCCACCGGCGGCACCGGCGGCGTCTACTATCCGATGGGCGGCGGCCTCGCCAATATCCTTTCAAGGACCGTGCCGGGCATGGCGGCGACAGCGGAAGTGACCGGAGGATCGGTGGACAATCTGAAGTTGATCGGCACCGGCAAGCCCTACATCGCCTTCTCCATGACGGACGCCGCACTGGATGCGTATCGCGGGGAAGACAAGTTCAAGGCCAGCAAAGTCAACGTGCGCACCTTGATGATCCTGTATCCGAACCGGATGCACGTTGTCTCGGTCCAGGGCACCGGCGTCAATACCATGGCCGACCTGAAGGGCAAGCGGGTGTCCACCGGTTCTCCCGGCAGCGCCACCGAGGTGATGGCGTTCCGCGTAATCGAGGCGGCCGGGTTGGACAAAGACAAGGACATGAAGCGCGAACGCCTCGGCGTCGCGGAATCCGTCAACGCGATCAAGGACAAGAAGATCGACGCTTTTTTCTGGGTCGGCGGATTGCCGACGGCGGCAGTGACCGATCTTGCCGCCACGCCCGGCGTCAAGATCAAACTGGTCGACCACGCCAACCTGGTCGCGGCCATGAACAAGAAGTACGGCAACCTGTACGTCCAGGACGCCATACCGAAAGAGACTTACAGCGGCATGACGGCCGACAACAAGCAGGCGACGGTGATGAACATCCTGGTGTCCAACGCCAATCTCTCGGACCAGACCGCCTACAACATCGTCAAGACGGTATTCGACAAGCGCGCGGCCATGATCGCCGTTCACAGGGAAGCGGAAAACATCAAACTCGAGAATCAGAAAGCAGCCGCCTCCCCAATTCCGTGGCACCCCGGCGCGGTCAAGTATTTCGCCGAGCAGGGCATCAAGCTCAAGTAGACGTTCCGGCCGCTCCGGACAGGTAAGCCCCACTCCGGCGACGGAGTGGGGCTTTTTGCAGGTGGAGAAAGCCGCAACCGGGCTGAGGCAGCGATGAGTGCCGATCACAGTACGCAGCCGAACGGCGAGCCTGTAATCAGCGAAGCGGCGCTGAAGAAGGCCGAGGAATTCATCGAGGAGGAAGAGGGCGCGCACAACCGGTACACGGGGATGCTCGGGATCCTGATGACCGTGGCGGCGGTCGCGATGTCCCTCTTTCATCTCTACGCCGCAGTCGAGATCGTGCCGGCGTACATCCTGCGGCCGGTCCACGTCGCACTCGCCCTGGCACTGACGTTCCTGATGTTTCCCGCCGTCAAGCGCTTCCGCCACCGCCTCATGTGGTGGGACGTGATCTGCGCCATCGCGTCGGTGGCGGTGGTGGTCTATATGCTGTGGTGGGGCGACGACTTCGGCGACCGCGCCACGGTGCCGACGATGATGGACCAGGTGTTCGGCATCGCCCTGATGTTGCTGATACTCGAAGCCAACCGGCGCAGTTCGACCTGGATCCTGCCGTTCATCTGCATCCTGTTCCTGGCGTACGCCCTGTTCGGTTCGTACCTGCCGTCGCCGTGGACGCACCGGGATTACGACGTCGGCCGTCTCGTCGGTCACATGTACATGACGCTGGAAGGCATCTTCGGCGTCGCGGTGGACGTGTCTTCGACGCTGATCATCCTGTTCACAATCTACGGCGCGTTCCTGCAGTACTCCGGGGCCGGCAAGTTCTTCATCGATTTCTCGTTTGCCGCCATGGGCGGCAAACCCTCGAGCGCCGGGCGGGCGGTGGTCATGGGCTCGTTCCTGCTCGGTGGGCCGTCGGGCTCGGGGGTTGCCACCACCGTGACGCTGGGCGCGGTTGCCTACCCGCTGCTCGCCAAGTCGGGTTACGGCAAGGAGGCCGCGGGCGGGTTGCTGGCGGCGGGCGGGCTGGGCGCGATCATCTCGCCGCCGGTCCTGGGCGCGGCCGCGTTCCTGATCGCCGAGTTCCTCAAGATCTCCTACCTTGACGTGATCCTGATGGCGACCATACCCACGCTGCTGTTCTATCTCGCGATCTTCATCATGGTCGAGATCGATGCGCTCAAGTTCGGGATGAAAACCGTGGTGCTGGAGAAGCAGCAGCGCGCCCTGGATCTCGCGCGGCGCTACTGGTTCCACTTCGTGTCGCTCATCGCGATCGTGGTGTTCATGCTGCTCGGCTATTCCCCGGTCCTCTCAGTGTTCTGGGCCACGGTCGTGACGACGGTGCTCTCTTTCATCAGGCGCGACACCGCGATCATTTCCTATGACTGGTTCCGTGGCCGCCAGCCGTGGGCCCGCGGGCTCTGGGGCTCGGGGTTCATCAAGGCGCTCGAGGGCGGCTCCGTGAGCATGTTGAGCGTGGCGGTCACGTGCGCGTCCGCGGGCCTCATCGTGGGCGTAGTGACGCTGACCGGGCTCGGGCTCAAGTTCAGCTCGATCGTGCTCGACTACGCGGACACCGGTGCGCAGGCGCTGACGAATGTCTGGGTGTTCTTCGGCGCGGACCGCACGCCGGTGCTGCTGCACGACATGAAGCTGCTGCTAACGGCGCTTTACACTTCGCTCATTGTTTGGATCGTCGGCCTGGCGGTGCCGGTCACGGCTTCGTACATCATCTGCGCGGTGATCACCGCGCCAGCCATGATCGAGCTCGGCGTGCCCGATTTCGCAGCCCACATGTTCATCTTCTACTATGCCGTGCTCTCGGAAGTTTCCCCGCCGACCGCGCTCTCTCCCTTTGCGGCGGCGGCGATCACAGGCGGCGATCCCTACAAGACAACGATGCAGTGCTGGAAGTACACAGCGCCCGCGTTCCTGGTGCCGTTTATGTTCGTCCTCGACCCGTCCGGAACCGGGCTCCTGCTGGGGGGCTCGTTCAAGAACCTGGCACAGGCAGACTGGGGCTCGATTGCGGTCGTGACGGTCACCGCCGCCATCGGAATCGCGGCGCTCGCGGGCGGGCTGCAGGGCTGGCTGTTCCGCAAGACCACGTGGATCGAGCGCTGGATGCTCATAATCGCGGGCCTCATGCTTGTCTATCCGAGTGCAATGTTCGACTATGTCGGGGCCGCCCTGGTCGTCGCGGTGATCCTCATGCAGAAGCTCAAGCCGGCGGAGGCCCGCGCGACGACCGGCTAGGCCAAGCGGACGCGCGCGTGCTCGAGACCTATCAGGCAAAGTACCTCACCCCATTCGCGGTGCTGGGAATCCGCGCGTCGGGAGCGCGGCTGACCGGCATCGATTACCTTCCGCGCGGTGCAGCCACGCTCGAGCCGATCAGCCGCTTCGCCGAGCGCGTGTGCCGGCAGGTCGAACGCTATCTCGACGACCCCCAGTTTCGCTTCGACCTGCCGTTCGAGTACCGCGGCACGGCGTTTCAATGCCGGGTGTGGCGCGCGATCCACAGCATTGCCCCCGGAAAAACGCAGAGCTATAGCGACATCGCGCGCCGGCTCAAGACGGCGCCGCGGCCGGTGGGTGGCGCATGCGGGGCGAATCGCATCCCCATTGTCATTCCCTGCCATCGCGTGCTCGCTGCCGACGGCATCGGCGGCTTCATGCATGCGCGCGGCGGCTATCCCATCGAGGTCAAGCGCTGGCTGCTTCGGCACGAAGGCGCCGCGGCCGTCATGCGCGATGCGTGATCGATGAAATCGTCCGGCCTCATCGACGAGTTTTGCGACGCGCTGTGGCTCGAAGACGGGCTCGCGAAGAACACGCTCGAGAGCTACCGCCGCGACCTGACGCAGCTCGCCGCGTGGCTGGAAAGTCAGCACGGCAAACTGCTGGCCGTGGCCGGTCACGCCGATCTACTCGGCTATCTGGCCTACAGGGTGAAGGGCAAGGCCAGGGCAACCACGACCAGCCGCCAGCTCTCGAGCCTCAAGCGCTTCTACCGCTACTGTCTGCGGCAGGGAAAGATCAAGTCGGACCCGACACTGAAGATCGATTCGCCCAAGCTGCCGCGTTCCCTGCCCAAGAGCCTGACCGAGGAAGACGTCGAGAGCCTGCTCGCGGCGCCGGCACTGGAGGAAACGCTGGGGTTGCGCGACAAGGCGATGCTCGAAACGCTCTACGCCAGCGGGCTGCGCGTGTCGGAGCTGGTCTCGCTCAAGCTCGGGCAGGTGAGCCAGGACATGGGCGTGGTGCGCGTCATGGGCAAGGGTTCGAAGGAGCGTCTGGTGCCGCTCGGTGAGGAAGCGCTCGTGTGGATCCGGCGCTACGTCAAGGAAGCGCGGCCGGCGCTGCTCGCCGTGCGCTCAAGCGACGACTTGTTCGTGACCGGGCGCGGGGCGGCGATGACGCGCCAGATGTTCTGGCACCTGCTGCGCCGCCACGCATTGAAAGCAGGGCTGAAAAAGCCGATCTCGCCCCATACGCTGCGCCACGCTTTCGCCACGCACCTGTTGAACCACGGCGCGGACTTGCGGGTGGTGCAGCTCCTGCTCGGCCACTCCGATATTTCGACCACGCAGATCTACACACACGTCGCGCGCGAACGGCTGAAGCAGCTGCATGCCAAGCACCATCCCCGCGGGTAGTCGTGGGAGCGGTACCCCGGCCCGCGGCAAAAGTGCATAGCCGTGCGCGAAGGGAAAGGCGTATGCTAAACAGCCAGTCCGTTGCCGAGGCCGTTTCTGATGCTGTACTCGATTCTCAAACAGCTCCTGTCGCCTGCAAAGGCACGGCCTCCTCAAGTCAATGTCGAGGACTTGCCGTTCTACGAGCTCGAGCAGCTCGAGCGCAGAATTACCGAGAAGGTGGAGATGCAGCGCTCGACGTATCTCGAGTGGCCCGCCTTCGTGCATATGGAAACGATCGCGCTGTGCAACGCGGCGTGCGATTTTTGCCCTTATCCCTCGCTCGAGCGGAAGGGCGAGCGCATGTCCGATGCCCTGATCGAGAAGATCATCGGCGATCTGGCCGATATTCCCCCTCATGTCAGCTTCCAGCTGGCTCCGTACAAGGTGAGCGAGCCTTTTCTCGAGCCGCGCCTGTTCGATATCCTGGAGCGTGTCAACAACCGGCTTCCCAACGCGCGCATCAGCATCATCACCAACGGCGCTGCCCTCACCGAGAGGAAGACCGACCAGTTGCTTGCCGTGCAGAACGTGAGTTATCTCAATGTCTCGCTGAATTTCGACAATGCCGAGGAGTACGAGGCGGTGATGAAGATCCCGTTCGAGCGCACGCTGAAGCGTCTCGACCTGCTGCATGGCAGGAAACTGGCCAGCGACATCCCGTTCCCGGTGCGGCTCACCCGCGTTTCCGGCAACCTGCTGTCCGACACCCGCTATATCGAATGGGTGCGGGCGCGCTACCCGGCGTTCAAGCCGGTGGTGGTGAATCGCAACGACTGGATCGGTGAAGTCGCGATGGAGGCAGCGGCAGTGGAAGTGCCGGACGTGCCCTGTCATCGCTGGTTCGATTTATCCATTACCGCGACCGGCAAGGTGGCGATGTGCTGCATGGATGGCGAGGCGAAGTATCCCAAGGGTGACGTCAACACGAGCCACGTCCTGGAAATTTACAACCAGCCGCATCTGCGGCGTCTGCGCGAGCAGCTCATCAGCCGCCGCCAGGCCGGCGATCCCTGCAACCGCTGCACCTATCTCAATTACTAGAGCCTATCTCAAATTGAGATAGGGCTCTGGCCGTCCCGGCGGCCGCGCTCGAGGGTGACGCCGAGCCGCTTCACGTTCTTCAGCGGCGCGAGCTTGGTGACGCTGATCCTGATCCACGGCGATTTGAATTCGCGCATGACGAGCGCGGCAACGTGCTCGGCGAGACTTTCCAGCAGCCCGAAGCGGTTCTCCGCGAGAGTCGCTTCGATGCGCGACACGACCGCCGCGTAGTCGATGGTGTCGCCGAGCTGGTCGCTGCCCGACTTGCGGCCGGGCAGGCCGATCTCAAGGTCGAGCTGCACCTTCTGGGACACTTTCTTTTCCCAATCGTAGACGCCGACCAGGATGTCGAGGCGCAGCTCGCTGATGAAGATGATGTCCACTGGACTCGATGGGGCGTGATAAGTGACGGGTGATAAGTGATAAGGGTTTGGCGTAGACCCGCGCAGAGCGCGCGAGTCCTGTCACCTATCACTTATCACTCATCACGCCTTTCCACTATAGAATGTGCGGCAATTGTAAGTGAATTCCCATGAACCTGGCGGCGGCCATCCTCTTTGCTTATCTGATCGGCTCGATCTCGTTCGCGGTGCTGGTGAGCCGCGCGTTCGGACTGCCCGATCCGCATACGTACGGGTCCGGCAATCCCGGCGCGACCAACGTGCTGCGCACGGGCAAAAAAGCCGCGGCCGTGCTGACGCTGCTGGGCGATGCGTTCAAGGGCTGGTTCGTGGTGACGCTGGTGCAGCAGCACGTCATCGCGGATCCCCTGGTGGTCGCGGCTGCGGCCGTCGCCGTTACCGTCGGCCACCTGTTTCCGGTATTCCACGGCTTCCGGGGCGGCAAGGGCGTTTCAACCGCGCTGGGCGTGACGCTCGCGCTGAATCCATGGCTGGCGGCAGGCGTGGCCGCGACGTGGCTCGTTATCGCGTTTTTCTTTCGCGTCTCCTCGCTTGCAGCACTGGTCGCGGCGGCATTCGCGCCCTTCTTCTCGTTTTTCCTGTACGGCATGGGCCGCTTCGAGCTGGAGTTGGCGCTGGGCGTCACGCTCGTCTCGCTGCTGCTGGTGTGGCGTCACCGCGCCAACATTCGCAATCTCATCGCGGGGACCGAAAGCAGGATCGGCGGCGGCTCGCCGCGGCACTAGCCGGCGGTCGCGGCCGTTTCGAGATCCCAGCGTGGACGCACGGTAAAGCTGCCGCTGTCGCGGCGTGAGTCGTGAGTCGTGAGTCGTGAGTCGAGCTCCAGCCGCTTCGCGGCGGCAAAGGCGATCATGGCGCCGTTGTCGGTGCAGAATTCCAGTTCGGGATAGAACACCTGGCCGCCGCGCCTGGGCGCGTCGGCGGCGAGCCGCGCGCGCAGCCGCAGGTTGGCGCCGACGCCGCCGGCGACGACGAGTTGCTTGAGCCCCGTACGCTTGAGCGCAGCCAGCGCCTTGGCAACGAGCACTTCCACGATCGCGGCTTCGATCTCCGCGGCAAGGTCCGCGCGCCCGGCTTCGTCAAGCGTGCGCGCCTTGACCGCCGTCAGCACGGCGGTCTTGAGCCCGCTGAAACTGAAATCGAGGTCGCCGCTACTGATCATCGGGCGTGGCAGACTGAAGCGGCCCGCCTTGCCGCGCTCGGCGAGTTTCGCGAGCGCAGGGCCGCCCGGGTAATCCAAGCCCAACAGCTTGGCGGTCTTGTCGAAAGCCTCGCCCGCCGCGTCGTCCAGCGTTTCACCGAGCAGCTCGTACTCGCCCACGCCGGTCACGCGCATCAATTGCGTGTGGCCGCCGGAAACGAGCAGGGCGACGAACGGGAAATCCGGTGCCGGCCTGGAAAGCAGGGGCGAGAGCAGGTGGGCTTCGAGATGGTGCACACCGAGCGCCGGGATGCCCAGCGCGCGCGCGAGCCCATGAGCCGTTGCGGCGCCGACGAGCAATGCGCCGGCAAGCCCCGGGCCTTCCGTATAGGCAATGGCGGTGAGCTGCTCCAGCCGGCAACCAGTTTGCGCGAGCAGCCCCTGGGTCAGCGGCAGCAGCCGCCGGACGTGATCGCGGGAGGCGAGCTCCGGCACCACGCCCCCATAGTCGGCGTGCAGCCGCGCCTGGCTGTGGAGCGCGTGCCCAAGCAGGCCGCGGTCGCCGTCATACAGCGCGACCCCGGTCTCGTCGCAGGAGGTTTCAATCCCTAGAACTCGCACGTCAATTGATCTGGCAAAGTGTCTTGGTGATTGATATAATACGCGTTTTCCCAATTCGTTCAGGATTTTACATGCCGACTGTCAGGGTCAAGGAAAACGAGCCGTTTGAAGCCGCGCTGCGCCGCTTCAAGCGCACGGTGGAAAAAACCGGGCTGCTCACCGAGTTGCGTGCCCGCGAGTACTACGAGAAGCCGACCACCGAGCGCAAACGCAAGCTCGCTGCCGCGATCAAGCGCCACCACAAGCGCCTGCGTTCGCAGCTCCTCCCGCCGCGGATGTATTGATCAGTCCGAGCAGCAATCGCAAGGCGTGAGGGGTTACCCTCGCGCCTTTTGCTTTTCAGGCCGCCCGTTCTCTATGTCATTGAAGGTCAGGATCAACGACGACATGAAAGCTGCCATGCGCGCCGGTGAGGCGCCACGGCGCGACGCGTTGCGCTTGCTGCTTGCCGCGATCAAGCAGCGTGAGGTGGACGAGCGCAAGGAACTTGGCGATGCCGACGTGGTGGCGGTTATCGAAAAGATGATTAAGCAGCGGCGCGAGTCGATCGCCCAGTTCGAGAAAGGCGGGCGGCAGGACCTGGCCACGAACGAGCAATTCGAGGTCGGGATACTCCAGGGCTATATGCCGCAGGCCCTGTCCGACGCCGAGGTCGAAACCGCCGTGGCTGAGGCGATTGCGGCGGCTGGCGCCAAGGCCCCGTCCGACATGGGCAAGGTCATGGGCGTGCTCAAGGGCAAGCTCGCCGGAAAGGCCGACATGTCCAAGGTTTCCGGCCTGGTAAAGGCCAAGCTGGCCGGCTAGTTGCGCGCGCCGGCCACGCGGGTCGGCCAGGGCATTTTCGACGTTCCGATACGCGCGAGCCGGACTATACTCGGGATATGCAGGGAGTCCCGTTGCTCGTCACCCGTAACCCGACATCCGCTGCCTGCACATGATTCCGCAGTCGTTCATCCAGGACCTTCTCGGTCGCGTTGACATCGTCGAGGTGATCGACCGCTACGTGAAATTGAAGCGCTCGGGCGCGAACTATTCCGCGTGCTGCCCGTTTCACAGCGAGAAGTCGCCTTCCTTCACGGTTTCTCCCACCAAGCAGTTCTATCATTGCTTCGGCTGCGGCGCGCACGGCACCGCGGTCGGCTTCCTGATGGAGCATGGCGGCATGGGCTTCGTCGAGGCGGTCAAGGAACTGGCGCAGAGCGCCGGCATGAAGGTGCCGGAGGAGCAACGCTCCGAATCGGCGCAGCGCAGGGCCCAGCAGGGGGAAAGCCTGCACGAAGTGCTGCTGCGCGCGGCGCAGCATTACCGCAACCAGCTCAAGGATGCGCCGCACGCCATTGCCTATCTCAAGAAGCGCGGGCTGTCCGGCGACATCGCCAAGCGCTTCGGCATCGGCTACGTTCCCGACGAATGGCAGAACCTCGCCGCGGCATTTTCCGATTACGACGGGCCGATGCTGGCGAGCGCTGGGCTGGTGAAGCAGAAAGAGGACGGCAAGCGCTACGACGTATTCCGCAATCGCATTATCTTCCCGATTGTGGACGTGCGCGGCAACGTGATCGGCTTTGGCGGACGGGTGTTGGGCGACGGAGAGCCGAAATACCTCAACTCGCCCGAAACTCCGGTGTTCGAGAAGGGGCGCGAGCTCTACGGCCTCTACCAGGCGCGGCGCGCGATCCACGACGCCGGCCGGGCGCTGGTGGTCGAGGGTTACATGGACGTGGTCGCGCTCGCCCAGTCCGGCGTCGAGTACGCGGTGGCAACGTTGGGCACCGCGACGACGCCGCTGCACGTGCAGAAGCTGCTGCGCCAGACCGACGAGATCGTGTTTTGTTTCGATGGCGACGGTGCAGGCCGCCGTGCCGCATGGCGCGCGCTCGAAAACAGCCTGGCCCTGCTCTCCGATGGCAAGCAGGTCCGGTTTCTGTTTCTGCCGGACGGCGAAGACCCCGATACTTATGTGCGCCAGCACGGCAAGGACGCATTTGAGGCCCTGCTGAAAAAAGCCGTGCCGTTGTCGAAGTTTCTGCTGGACGAGCTCGCGCTCCGGGTGGACCTCGGCACGGCGGAAGGCCGCGCCAAGTACGTGCACGAAGCCAAGCCCTTGCTCAAGCAGATGCAGGCGAACGCGCTCAGGATGCAGATCGTGCGCGAGCTGGCGGAGAAAAGCCGCCTGTCTCCCGAGGAGGTCAGCCAGCTCTGCGAGCTGCCGTCATCTGCGCCCGCCAGGCCGCGTCATGCCGAAGCGCCGAGAGCACCGCGCAAGCCGGTCACGCCGCTCGCGGCAAAATTACTGCGTTTACTGGTTTCCAATCCGAGCTGCGCGGGGCAGGTTACCGGAGAGCAGCGGGCGCTGCTGGATTCGCCGGAATACGCGCCGGTAGCGGAATTGATGGACATGCTGAAAGAAAGCGGGGCCGCAACGTCGGCGATGGTATTCGAGACAACTCGAGAATCCCAGTATGCATCGCTATATCAGGAAGTCGCGGGAGAAGCGCTCGCGGTTGACGAGGACGAGGAATCCGTTCAAGCGGACCTGAAAGGGGTCTTCGGGAAGCTGGAACTGGGGCGCGTGGAGAGTGAACTCAAGCGGCTAAGTGCGGGCAGTGCCCTTAACGAGATGGAGCGACAGCGCATCCGCGAACTCTCGAGGCGGCAGGCCGAACTGAAGGGGGTCGTCGCCGTTGGCGCCGAGCCACGAGCGTGAATGATTCCGGTGGTTGAAGTGTTCACCCTGTGGCCCCATTTAATGGCTTCCGGGGCTGGCTCATAAATTGCTTATGCGACAATCAGTTGAGTAGTAACTTCCGGGTGTAACCGGGGTCGAACAAGGGTATAATTCGCGACTTTTTTGATGTTGCAGGTCTTAGCGGAAACCGCGAGATGGCGAAACCCATGAAATCCAAGTCCAAGGCGAAAGCCGCAGCGCACAAGAAAACCCCTGCCAAGGTGAAGTCCGCGGCGAAACATGCAGCCGCCAAATCCAAGGCGAAACCACCCAAGCTGGTGGCCAAGGGCAAGACGATTGCGCTGAAGGCGGTCAAGCCTGCGCAGAAGGACTTGCACGCTGTTGGCAAGGCACTACCCAAAGGCGTGCTGTCGGCGGCAAAGGCAGGCAAGGTTCCCCAGAAAATGGACAAGGCGACGCTGAAAAAAGCGTTGCTGCAGGAGCGTATCGCCAAGGCGCAGCTGAAGGCGAAGGCGGATGGCAAGCGTTCCACGCGCGGCCTCACGGCCAAGGAACGCGCGCTGGTCAAGGAATTTGAGCGTCGAGAGCTCTCTCCCGCTGACGCCGAGGCGCGCCGCGCGCGGCTCAAGAACCTGATCGTGCTCGGCAAGGAGCGCAGCTACCTCACCTACGCCGAGATCAACGACCACCTTCCGGACGACATGCTCGATGCCGAGTTGATCGAGAACATCATCGGCATGATCAACGACATGGGCATCCAGGTCTATGACGAAGCGCCGGATGCCGAGACACTGCTGATGTCGGATGCGACCCCCGCGGTCGCCGACGATTCGGCGGTCGAGGAGGCGGAGGCGGCGCTGTCCACCGTGGACTCCGAATTTGGCCGCACCACCGACCCGGTGCGGATGTACATGCGCGAGATGGGATCGGTCGAGCTGCTCACGCGCGAGGGCGAGATCGAGATCGCCAAGCGCATCGAGGACGGGCTGCGGCACATGATCCAGGCGATCTCGGCGTGCCCCACCACCATTGCCGAAATTCTGTCGCTGGCGGACAGGATCGAGAAGGAAGAGTTGCGCGCGGACGAGGTCGTCGACGGCTTGATCGACCCCAACGCCAAGCAGGAGCCGATCAAGGAAGTGGTGGAAGAAGAAGAGGAAATCGAGGAAGACCTCGAGGCGGCCGATGAAGAGGACGAAGAAGGCAGCAACGCGCCGACTGCCGACCAGCTGAAGCTCAAGGCCGACGTGCTCAAGCGCTTTGCCGTGATCCGCTCGCTCTACAACCGGATGACGCGCGCGCTGGCGCGCAATGGCTCGCGCAGCCGCGCCTATCTCCAGTCGCGCGACGCGATCCTGGAAGAGCTGATGAAAATCCGCTTCGGTGCCAAGCAGATCGAGGCGCTGTGCGAATCCGTGCGCAAGCTCGTGGAGGAAGTCCGTTCCTACGAGCGCAGCATCATGGACCTGTGCGTGAACAAGTCGAACATGCCGCGCGCGCATTTCATCAAGGAGTTCCCCGGCAAGGAAGGCAACCTGCGCTGGATCAAGGGCGAAATCGAGGCGCACCGTCCGTGGAGCGGTGTGCTCGAGCGCTTCGAGCCGGCGATCGTCGAGAAGCAGCAGAAGCTGCTCGCGCTGCAGGACCGTGTCGGCATCCCGATCAAGGACCTGAAGGAGATCAACCGCCAGATGTCCACCGGCGAGGCGAAGGCGCGCCGGGCGAAGCGCGAGATGACGGAGGCGAACCTCCGCCTCGTGATCTCGATCGCCAAGAAGTACACCAACCGCGGCCTGCAGTTCCTCGACCTGATCCAGGAAGGGAACATCGGCCTGATGAAGGCGGTGGACAAGTTCGAATACCGTCGCGGCTACAAGTTCTCGACCTACGCCACGTGGTGGATCCGGCAGGCGATCACGCGCTCGATCGCGGACCAGGCACGCACCATTCGCATCCCGGTGCACATGATCGAGACCATCAACAAGATGAACCGGATCTCGCGCCAGATCCTGCAGGAGACCGGGCAGGAGCCCGATCCCGCGTTGCTGGCGGAGAAGATGGAGATGCCGGAGGAGAAGATCCGCAAGATCCTCAAGATCTCCAAGGAGCCGATCTCGATGGAAACGCCGATCGGCGACGACGACGATTCGCATCTCGGCGATTTCATCGAGGACCAGTCCACCGTCGCGCCGAACGAGGCGGCGGTGTACGCGAGCCTGCGCGGCGTCACCAAGGATGTGCTCGACACGCTCACCCCGCGCGAGGCCAAGGTGCTCCGGATGCGCTTCGGCATCGAGATGAACACCGACCACACGCTGGAGGAAGTCGGCAAGCAGTTCGACGTCACGCGCGAGCGCATACGGCAGATCGAAGCCAAGGCGCTGCGCAAGCTGCGCCACCCGTCACGCTCCGAGCGGCTGCGCAGTTTTCTCGACCAGGAGAGTTGAGAATCAGGGATGAGGGCAGAGGGATGGGGGATGAAGAAACCCTGTCCTTCCCGCCCCATTCTCTCCAGAGGGGCGGAGATTCTCTGCGTATCCTTTCTGCCCCCCGGCTCCATCCTTCGTATAATCCGTTCCGGCGGGCCCTTAGCTCAGTTGGTTAGAGCAGGGGACTCATAATCCCTTGGTCGTTGGTTCGAGTCCAACAGGGCCCACTCTCGAATTTTCCCGGCGCCTCATCATGAAGGCGCCGATACGCAGGCGTCCCTTGGCGTGGTTGGCCAATGTACCGTCGCCGGACGCCGACAGAAGACTTCACTCTTAATCAATCGGTTGGATAAATCGCGCCCAGTTACGTAGTTGACTGGCGACGAATAGAGGCATTGCAAGGAGAGGCGATACGTTATTAATTTATTTATTTTCATAGGGTTCCTAGAGCTAGCACGAACCTCGCTAGGACCGGAACGAGCCGAGACAAACGGCTCCCTGTTTCGATTAACCAATCCTCTGAGGAGGTTAGTGATGAAATCAGTCATTGCATTGCTGTGTGCGTTGGGCATCGCGTTTAGCGGCATTTCGTTTGCCGGGACCGATAACCCGTCTCAATCCAAGCCGCCGGTTGACTGCAAGAAGGACCCGACGAATCCGGATTGCAAGAAGTAGTAACGGAGATCGGCTGCCTCGGAACCAGGTCAACGACTCATCCAACCTCGTTCCAGGCTTTACCGAGATCCAGGAAGGGCGCCCTCACGGGGCGCCCTTTTTCATTGCCTGGAAATGCGTGAGGGTCTCGCCCCATTCCGCGGTTGGCCGCTGTAACTGCCGAATTCCCGACCTTAGCTCCTACAGCCACGCAGTCAGGCCGCCTGCCTGCCTTTCACCCGGAAGATTGACGGCGAAAAAACTCCCATTCCAATCAAGTAACCCCGCTCGCTCCATCTGAACCGACCAGGCGCATTTCCGCCACGTTCGCCGTTCCTGCCTCCGGTATCATGCGGCTTGAGGCGGGAACCCAGAAACGGCCACCGGACAACATGACGAGCGTGATGCGATGAGGATATACACGGGATTCGTGCTGTTGCTGACGGCCACGGCCGCATGGGCCCAGGCGCCGGTCCAGGACCTTTCCAACCGCGAGCAGGCGATCCAGCGCAGCCAGCAGAACAGCGGCGCCGCCTACCGCGATCTCCAGCAGTTGCGTTACGAAGCCAAGCTCGCCGAACAGGATTTTCTCAACGCCCAGGAAGCCCAGCGCGCGGCGCAGCAGCGCGCCGACGAGATGAAGCGCCAGCTCGATGCCGCGAAGAAGTCCCTCGATACGGCGAGGGCCAAGGAAGCCCAGGCGAACAAGCGCTACGAAGAGGCGCTCAACAGCGTGGACCAGGCGTTCCAGAAGCCGCCGGCGAAGTAGGCTGCAGCGCGGTTCCTAGTTTTTCGGTAGCGGGAAAGCTTTCACGATGTCGCGCGCGACGTCGCTGCTGCGCTCGAGGCCGGCCACCGCTCCCGCCAGGCGTTCAGCCTCTGCCGGCAGCGCCCCCAGACCGAATTCCAGGCAGTCGTGAAACTTGCCGAGTAGCTCGGCGTCCGTCAGTGGTCGCTGCGGGCTGCCCTTCATCACCGTTGCGGCAAGGTCGGTGACGCGTCCGTTCCTGAGCGTCACTTTGACGCGCGCCGGTTCGATCGCGGTGGGCTCGATCGCCGGATCGGAGACGACCCGGACGCGTGCGGCGAGCGCCGCAATGGCGGGGTCGGCAATCTGCGGCCGTTGGTAGCTGCGCAGATCCACGCGTCCGTCGGCAAGCGCGCGGGCAAAACTGTACGCCGCGTTGAACTGGGCGTGCACCACGGAATCGCGCGCAACATCGTAGGGCTCTCCGACCGTGAGCCAGTTGACGTTGCCCATCCCGATCTCGACGGATTCAACCGCGTCCGGGCGCACGCCTTCCGCGTGCAATCGGATGCCGAGTCCGATTGCCGTGTGGTTGCAGCGGCAGCACGGGTAGGGCTTGAAGCTGTATTCCAGGATGCGCCAATCCCGCCCGAGGCCGTCGAACAGCAGCTCGGACCTGAATTCGCCGCGCTCGTAGAGCGCCGCGAGGCCCGCATTGCCTTCCAGCGTGCGGCGCGTCCCGGTGATGCCGTCGGCCGCGAGAAAAGCACCCAGCACCGCGGCGCGCGCCGCGAAACCCGCGCCCATACGCTTGGAAAGCACGCCGTCGCGCATGCTTTGAGCGGAGCCGGAGGCCTGGTGGTATGCGAGCCCGAGGGCATTGTTGAGGCCCTCGGCATCGAGCTTCAGCAGCCGTCCGGCCCCGAGGCTCGCTGCGAGCACGCCGAACAACATTGTCGGATGCCAGCCTTTGCCCAGGCTGTTGTGACATGCGAGGCCGAGCCGCGCGTGCAGTTCGGCGCTTACGGCGTAGGCGAGCAGGAACGCAGGCCCGGAAACCCCGCCAACGTCCTCCGCCGTTGCTAGCAGCGTGGGCAGCGTCACGCAGTTGGTGTGCACCCGCGCCGGATCGTGCTGGTCGTCGAAATCGAGCGCATGTGCCGCCGCGCCGTTCGCGAGCGCGGCGCTTGGCGGAGACAGGCGGCGCTTTCCGATCAGTGCCGTGGCGGCCCCGTCGCGTTCCCAGCGCGCCAGGCGCGCGTGCAGCTCCGGGATTCCCGGCGCGCGCGCCGCGCCCCCGATCACGCCCAGCGAGTCGATCAGAAACGACTTGAGCACCCGCACGACGTCGATGGGCAGGTCTTCGTAACGCCAATGCGAGACCGTCTCGCACAATTGAAAGCTGGCGCCGTCATCCAGCAGCGGAGCAGGTGATCCGGGTTTCAGGGGAAGCACACTTGCCATGACTGGCCCATTATATAAGGGCGATCCGTGCGCGGCGTTTACGCCGGCGCGATCTTTGACGCCCAAAACGGCAGGCCCCTATACTAGGGTAATCGAAGGAGGCGATGCATGTACGGATGGCGCGGCAGGATCGGTTTGCTGGTTCCCTCGATCAACACCACCATGGAGACGGAGTTCTGGCGCATTGCGCCGGCGGGCGTCTCAGTGCACAGCGCGCGGATCGCGGGCGGGCGCCACGGCACGCCCGAGGAGCTGCGCGGCATGGAGAACGCAAGCAAGCAGGCCGCGAAGGAAGTGGCGATGGTCGAGCCGGACGTGGTGGTCTACGGCTGCACCAGCGGCAGCTTCTTCGAGGGGCCGGACTGGAATCGGCGGATCGCCGAGCAGCTGACCGGGATCACGGGCGCGCCGACCGTCACCACCGCGGGCGCGATGGCAGGATGTCTGCTCGCCGGTAGCCACAAGCGGGTGGACGTGGTCACGCCGTACGTGGAACTCACCAACGAACGGCTCAAGCAATTCCTGAAGGCCCACGACATCGACGTGGTGACGCTCGGCACCTTCGATATGCTCGACATGTTCGACCACGCGAAGATCGAGCCCTCCGAGATCTACCGCAAGGTGCGTGAGATCACGACGCCGCGGTCCGAGGCGGTGTTCGTCGCGTGCACGCAACTGCGCGCGTTGGAAGTGCTGGACCAGCTCGAGCGCGACCTCGGCAAGCCGGTGTATTCCGCGGTCCAGGCGAGCGCCTGGGAGGCGTACCAGGTGATGGGCGTCGATCCCGGCATCACGGACTGTGGCAGCCTTCTGCGGAAGCTCTCGGAACCGGGCGCGGTCAAGCAGGCGCCGCGTCGGCTGCGCAGGACCGCCTGACAGTCGCAGGGCCGGTTATCTTGTAATGGCGGACGGCGGCCCGCCTTCATATCCTGGGAAAATGGAATCGTGAATGCTCGCGTCGTAACCTGTGACGTCGTGGTGGTCGGCGGCGGCGGATCAGGTCTCGCGGCGGCGGCGGAGGCCGCGCGGCTCGGACGCAGCGTCGTTCTGCTCGAGAAGAACCCGACACTCGGGGGCAGCACCGCATGGTCGGTGGGCTCGATGTCCATTTCCAATTCGCCGCACCAACTGAAGCGCGGCATCCGCGATACGCCCCAGGAGCATTTCGAGGATCTCGCGGCGACGGTCAACGCGATGGTCGGCGGCGTTCGCGTCGGCAAGTACAACACCGGCGGCCGGCGGGTCGACGTTCGGCTTCGTCTGTTGGCCGGACAGCGCTCGCGGCCGGAGGACATCTCACAGCTCCGCGTCCGCGCTCGAGACGGCACGCTGATCCCGATCTCCAGCCTGGTCAGCTCCAAGGAGGAGCCCGCGCTCCAAGCGATCAACCGGATGGATCGCGAACGCGCGATCACCATCTTTGCCAACGTCGCCGCCGGCCACTCGCAGGAAGAGG
>Ga0137409_10002614_pt1 | contig 19223 bp, 10 predicted proteins | sample CZODoug1_16funga_FD_122059 | JGI IMG/M metagenome (GOLD analysis project Ga0137409, IMG submission 122059) | Vadose zone soil fungal communities from Angelo Coast Range Reserve, California, USA - CZODoug1_16fungal (Hybrid Assembly) | ecosystem: Environmental > Terrestrial > Soil > Vadose zone... | reverse complement strand
ATCATGGATCGCCACGTCATCTACGTTTACACGCACGACTCGATCGGTCTCGGCGAGGACGGTCCGACGCATCAACCCATCGAGCAGCTGAGCGCGCTGCGTGCGATTCCGGGATTCACCCTTATCAGGCCGGCTGACGCTTCGGAAACGGCGGAAGCCTGGCGAGCCGCGCTCAAGCATAAGAAGGGTCCGGTGGCGCTGGTCCTGACTCGCCAGAAGCTTCCATTCATCGACCGGTCGAAGTACGCATCGGCCAGCGGATTGGCTCGCGGTGCGTATGTCCTCGCCGACTCACCTGGTGGCACCCCCCAAGTCGTCCTGATGTCGACCGGGTCTGAAGTTTCGCTGATTCTCGACGCACAGAAGAAGCTGGAGGCCGACGGAATTCGTTCCCGTGCCGTGAGCATGCCGAGCCAGGAGCTTTTCGCCAGGCAGGATCAGGCATATCGCGACAGCGTTTTGCCGAAGGGTGTGAAGCGCGTCGCGATCGAGGCGGCGCATCCGATGTCCTGGTACCGTTGGGTGGGAGACGATGGCATCATCATCGGACTAGAGCGATTTGGCGCGTCTGCCCCCGCTCCTGTCATCTACGCCCACCTCGGCATCACGGCGGATCGAGTAGTCGAGAGCGCAAAGCAACTCGTGGGGAAGAAATAGTCACAGATGCCGGCAATGCCAGATCCTGAGAAGGTCGTCATTGTGAGCGAGCGTGAGCCCCTGCTCCGCGATATCAGCGTCACGCTCAACCCCGACACTCCAGAATGGCCTGGCGACACTCCGTTCACTTGCGGGTGGGCCTCCTCGATGGCGGCTGGTGCCAGTGTCAACGTGTCCTCTTTTACCTCGAGCCCGCACGTCGGCACCCACGCCGACGCGCCGCTTCATGTCCGCGAGGGATGGTCGGGCTCGCACGAGTTATCGCTCGACGCGTTCTTCGGTCCGGCGATTGTCGTCGATGTGTCTACCCTCAACAAGGAGATCGACATCGAGGAGCTGGAGAAGATTCAATCACTGCCATTCGTCGAGCGGCTGCTGTTGCGGACAGGTCGAACGATTGCAAGTGGCGCGTTCCCCGAGGACTGGCCGACGCTCTCCGAGTCGTGCGTGCGCGCCCTGCTCGGGCGGGGGCTGCGCCTGCTGGGTGTCGACGCTCCATCGGTAGATCCGAGAGAAAGCAAGAATCTCCCCGTCCACACCATGCTGTTTTCCAGTAACGCGGCGATCCTCGAGAATCTCGATCTAAGGAGAGTAACGCCCACGATGTACGAGCTGATGGCATTTCCACTCAAGCTCATGGCTCTGGATGCTGCTCCGGTGCGCGCGGTTCTACGCCAGATCGTCGCCTAGCCCACCAACAAGCTGGAGTAAAGATGATGCATGTCCTGAAACGGCTAGTTCGACGACGAACTGGTCAGCGAGCTTGCTGCTGATTCTGCTCTCTCGGGCCAATCGATAACGATGCTTAGACGCATAATCCTCTTTTTTCTGGCACTGGTATCGTTGGCCTACTTGATCGATGCGCAACAGCAGCGGTCGAGGCGTACTGGAAGGTCATCTCGCGGACGCCGCGCCACACACAAACCGCTCAAACCGGCGGTAACCACCTTCGTCACCGACTCGGGTGGAAAAGAGCTGATCGTCCGTCTGCTCGACATCGGGCAGGGGGACGCCACCTACATCAGGAACGGATCGAGTAAGGTGATCATCGATGGTGGTCCTGATACGGCCGCGTTCGGGCGTTACCTCGATTCCCTGAAACTCAACAACTCGACGATCGACGTGGTGATCCTCTCGCACCAGCATCTCGATCACTACAGCGGTCTCCGCGAGCTGTTCAAAACCTCGAGGCATATCCGCGTTCTGTATTTCTTTGAGAACAAGGATCCCGCTGCAGCGGTGACACTCGCCGAGCTGCGTGATTCGATTCTGTCGCGCATGGATCGCGACAGCCTGATCTATCGCGACACCGACGATCCATGCTCCAACGGACGCCCGATCTGCACCATCACTATGAACGGTGGAGCAAGGCTGCACATCATGGCGCCACTTCCCACTGGTGGCGGCCCGAATAACCGCTCGACAGCGGTGAAGTTGATCGGACCGGATTCCGGATCATTTACGATGTGGCTGGCGGGAGACGCGGAGCGCGAGGAGATCGGCTGGTTCGAGACGACGGGCTACAACCGGAATCCAGGAATGCGGGTGAATGTTCTCAAGGCCGACCATCATGGGAGCTGCAACGGAGTCACACCGCGCTACCTTGCGCTGACCAATCCGCAATGGGTCGTCGCATCACTCGGGGAACGCAACGACTACGGTCACATGCACACCCAGGCGAAGAAGATCTATCGCGCCGCGGGCGTGCCCTGGTATCGAACCGATCAGAACGGCACGATCACTATTCGCTCACCCGGTACCGTTGGTGGCGGATTCACGATCACTCCGCAAAGTGGCGGGACTGATCTCGATGGACCCAGTGATCGGGTATCGCATCAGGAGGGCTGTGCGACGGGAACGAGATAGGCGGCCAGCATCTAGAGTTGAATATCGCCACCACGATCATTCTTCGACTTCTTCGATACCTGCTTCGCCGATTTGTCGAGCGCTTTTCTCTTCACTCCCGGATCGGTTTCGATTAGAAGCGCTGATTTTCCTTCTCCTCTGTCGTGAGTTACAGACAGCACATCGCCTTCCTTCACACCTTCCGGCAACAGCCACGCTGGAATCGGTGTAACGGAGCGGCCATCTACTTCGATTGAAGCGGAACCTTCTTCGATCACATCGACGACCCAGGTGTGCTCGGAATGTTTACTCATGACAGATTCTCCCCAATGCCGTTTGCAGCGCAAATGATCGTGGTTTCCAGATCGGCACATGGCATGTCCTATGCGCCATTGCGCGTCTCCAAGCAGCACGACTCGCACCAATCAATGTACGAGATCATCTATGCACAGCGACTCAGGTCACACGACCTCCGTCTGGATGGACACAACCGAAGTGCCGCAATTTCAGCCGCTTACGCAGGATTTGCGCGCCAATGTCTGCGTCATAGGAGCCGGCATCGCCGGCATGACCACGGCTTATCTGCTCGCGCGCGCTGGCCGCGCCATTGTCCTGATTGATGATGGGCCAATCGGCGGTGGTGAGACAAGCCGCACGACCGCTCACCTGACTGCCGCGCTTGATGATCGCTACTACAACATCGAGGCCATGCATGGACAGGAAGGTGCCAGGCTGGCAGCCGAGAGTCACATGTCCGCGATACATCGAATCGAAAACATTGCGTCGATGGAAGACATCGATTGCGATTTTCAGCGTGTCGAAGGTTTCCTTTTTCTTGGCGGCGAAAACACACGCCAGGATCTGGAACGTGAGCTCGAAGCGACGCACCGCGCTGGAATAACGGACACGCAGCTGGTCGATCGCGTTCCATTCGGATTCTGGGACAGCGGACCCGCGCTTCGCTTTCCTCGACAGGCCACATTTCACCCGCTCAAGTACCTGAAGGGGCTTGCTCGCGCGATTCTTCGCGATGGGGGAAAGATCTACACCGGAGTGCACGCGGAGAAAATCGAAGATGGTGAGCCGGCGAAAGTTACAACGAGCGACGGCCACGTCATCCACGCCGACAATGTCGTCGTTTGCACCAATACTCCGGTCAACGACTGGCTCATCATCCACAGCAAGCAGGCTGCGTATCGCACCTATGTCATCGGCGCGCGCATTCCGAAGGGATCGGTGCCGCATGGACTATACTGGGATACGCCCGATCCCTACCACTACATTCGCCTTCAGACGGCCGAGGACAAATCCGGGCACGAGCTGGATTACGACATCCTGATCGTCGGCGGTGAAGATCATAAGACCGGACAGGCTCTGGACACTGAAGAGAGGTTCGTGCGTCTCGAGCAATGGACACGCGAGCGCTTCCCGATGGTCGAGCGCGTCGACTATCGTTGGTCCGGCCAGGTGATCGAGCCCGTCGATTACCTGGCGTACATCGGCAAGAATCCGGGTGGCGATGAGCACATCTGGATCGCCACGGGCGATTCAGGGAATGGGATGACCCACGGTACGATTGCCGGAATCGTTCTCAACGAGTTGGTGCAGGGACGCAAGCACCAGTGGGCAAAACTCTACGACCCTTCCCGCATCAAGCTTCGCGCGACCCGGGAATTCCTGAAGGAAAACGTCAATGTCGCCGAGCAGTACAAGGATTGGTTCTCGGGCGGGGCCGCTGGCGACGTTGCGGCGATCAAGCCCGGCGAAGGCGCGGTTCTTGGTTTCGGCAGAGGCAAGATCGCCGTCTACCGCGATGAAGGGGGCGAAGTCCACGAGCTATCAGCGGTCTGCACTCACCTCTATTGCATCGTTCATTGGAACGACACCGAGAAAACTTGGGATTGTCCGTGTCACGGATCACGCTTCGATCCGTACGGCAAAGTCGTCAATGGCCCGGCTATAGTCGGGCTTTCTCCTGCTTCTCCGGTACAGAAGCAGGAGAAGAGCGAAGCGAAACAGTGACCCGGTGATGCTTGCCGTCATCGATCAGGTTGATCGCTTTCTCGACCGGTTTTCCGTCGACTGTCAATTCCGCGGCGCCGCACTCTAACCCGTCTGGATTATCGACGGTTACTTCGTAAGTGGATGACCGGAATCGGTATTCAATCGTGAACTGTTTCCAGCGTGTGGGGATGCATGGCTCGATGAACAATTCTTCGCCGAGCTGCCGGAAACCGAGGATGCCTTCGAGCGCCGTCCGATACATCCAACTCGCCGAGCCGGTGTACCACGTCCACCCGCCGCGACCGAGATGTCCTTTCGCTGTGTACACGTCGGCTGCGACGACATAGGGCTCGACCTTGTAGGTATCGACCGCCGTCGCGCTGTCAGCGTGTGTAATCGGATTCAACATTTGGAACAGCTCGAACGCCCGATCGCCGTCTCCCTGCAAAGCTGTCGCGAGAACGGCCCAGAGGGCTGCGTGCGTATACTGCGCTCCGTTCTCGCGCACTCCGGGTAGATAGCCCTGAATGTAGCCGGGATCGTGCGTCGTCTTGTCGAACGGTGGGGTGAGAAGCAGGATGAGTCGCGCATCCTCACGCACGAGATACTTGTTCAGCGACTGCATCGCGATCCTGGTGCGATCCGGTCTGCCCGCGCCGGAGATGACGCTCCAGCTCTGCGCGATCGAGTCGATCTTGCATTCGTCGCTGGTGCGCGACCCAAGCGGAGAGCCGTCGTCGAAGTACGCCCGACGATACCATTCTCCATCCCACGCTGAGCGCTCGACCGCCTCGGCATAACCATCCGCTTTCGCGAGCAGCTCGTTGCGGAACTGAGTGTCACCGCGTTTCTCCGCGTGAACGGCGAACTTATGTAGTGTCGAGATCAGGAACCACGCGAGCCATACGCTCTCTCCCTTTCCGTCGATACCCACTCTGTTCATGCCGTCGTTCCAGTCGCCGCTGCCGATGAGCGGAAGGCCATGCACACCGGCGGTGCAGGCCCTCCTCAGCGCCCGGACACAATGGTCGTAGATATTACCAACCTCGGAAGAGACCCTTGGAAGCTCATATAGCTCGTGCTCCTCGGGATTCAGCTCCCGCATTGTCAGGTAAGGAATCTCGACGTCGAATATCCCGCGATCGCACGAAACGTTGACGTAGTGATCGATAACGTACGGCAGCCACACCAGGTCGTCCGAGAATCGCGTCCGTACCCCGCGACCAGTCTGGGGATGCCACCAATGTTGAACGTCGCCTTCCACGAATTGGCGGGACGCCGCTCGAACGATGTGTTCTCTGGCGATTGCGGCATCGGCGTACACGAACGCCATCACGTCCTGCAATTGGTCGCGGAACCCGAACGCTCCGCTCGACTGGTACAACGCGGTGCGCGCCCACATGCGGCACGAAAGCGCCTGGTACAGTGACCACCGGTTCACCATCAAGTCGAACGTCGGCTCCGGCGTTTTGATTTTGATGGCGCTGAGTCTGTGCTCCCAGGCTTGGATGTTGGAATCGACGGCCTGTTTTGCATCGCTCGATGTGCGGTGCCGTGCGATGATTTCCCTGACCGCATTCTCGCCCTCAGCTGCTCCGAGCAGCATGACGATGTCGCGGGTCTCGCCTGGTTCGATGGTCACGCTCACCTGGAGCGCGCAGCATGGATCTATCGTCGCACCAATTGCTCCCGACAATCCCGCACGCTCGAGTGCGGCGGGACTCGAGATCGTCCCGTTTCTGCCAAGGAACTCGCGGCGATCGGCGGTATAATAGGCAACCCGCTCGCTGATAGATGCGAATGCGACTGTCTCGGCGTACTGGGCATCAAAGTAGTTGCGCGCGAACATCGACTGCGTGGCTTCGTCGAAGCTCGTACGAATCTGATATTGCGTCAGCTCGCGATTCACGCCCAGCACCCACTCCAGATACCAGGTCAGCGTAAGCTTCTTCCGCGCAGCCCCATCGTTGCGCAGAGTCAGGACACTGATCTTCACTGGATCGTTCTGGTCTACGCCGAGCCGGAAGGAGCTCGCCAATCCCTTATGGGTATGATCGAAGATGGAATAGCCCGCGGCATGTCGAACTTTGTACGGAGTCGGCTCACGGATCGGACAGGGCGTCGCTGTCCATAGGTCCCCGTTCGCATCGTCGCGGAGAAATACGCAATCGCTCGATGGATCCCGCACTGGATCGTTGTGCCACGGAGTAATGCGATAGAAGAAGCTGTTTCCCGCCCAGGTCGTGCCGCTTCCACCTTCGCTCACGATAAATCCCGCGACCGGATTGCCGACGACATTGACCCAGGGCGCCGGCGGCATGTCACTGCCAGTCAGGTGAATCTCATATTCACCGCCTTCGTTGAATCCGCCTAATCCGTTGAAGCACTGAAGCCCAGTACCTGGATCAACGCTCTCCGCGTGGATCGCCACTGTGCCGAGAGGCACGATGTCGCGGTTCATGATCTCGAGCTTGGGTGGATACCTGTCCTCGACTCCCGGGAACTCGAGGAAGTTGCCAAGACCAAGGCCATCGCAGTTTACCTGCACTCGCGCCATCGCCTGGAGGAGGGTGATCTCTTCCGGCTTGAGAAGATCACTGCGACGAATGAACACGCCACCTGGTCGATCGAGCAGTCCAGCCTCGCTGGACGCCATTGTGGTCGCCAGTAGCTCGTCGCTCAGCTCCTGCATGTAGGTCGCGGGATGCACGTTCAGAATCACCAGATCGCAGGTGATTCCCTTGAGCCTCCAGTAGTGGTGCGTCCTGAGCAGCTGCCTGACACTCGGCATTCCGACCGGGCTTTCTATCGTAGCGAGAAGTATCGGCCAGTCGCCCGAGATGCCGAGGCTCCAGAGCGCTTGTTGTCCGAGTTTGTTGTCCTCGACGGCACTTTGCGCCGGTCTGAATCCCGGGTGCGGGAACATCAAATGACCGGCGAGATCCTGATACAGCGCCGCGTCAGCAGGCGCGATTCCAAGGTCCCGCAGCTCCGCCTGTGCCTGCGCCCACGACAGATCGAGGGCGCGCCGCGCGCTGTACGGATCATGATACAGATCGGCCAGTTCAATCGCGCGCTCTTTTTGTTCGGTGACGAACGTCGTGAACGCGATGTTGGCCGATCCGCCGGGTGGGATCCGCACCTTCACACGCAGTGAGAAGATCGGATCGAGCACGGCGCCTACCGTTCCCGTCAGCTCCGCGCCTTCATCGAGCGCTTCCGCATTCCTCACCGAGCGCCCGCGACCGACGAATTTCGCGCGGTCAGTCTCGCACGTGACCTTTCCAACAAGTTCCGACCCGGATGCCACAACGTGCGCACACCAGATCGCCGCCTCGGTCGCCGAACGAGGGCGACGCGTGGCCAGCAGCGCCGCTTTCGCTTCCAGGAATTCCGTCTGCACGAAAAGATTGGCAAACGCCGGATGAGCGCGATCGGTATCCGGCGGCGCGAGCACCACCTCGGAATAACTCGTCAGCTCGATCTCACGCGTCTGGAGTGACCTGTTCGTCAGTATCACGCGCCGCACCTCGGCCGCGTCGTCGGACGCAACGGCAATTTCCGTCACGGTATCGATGTCGCCATCGCGACGAATGAATGTGATGCGATCGCTGGCAAATAAGACACGGTACCACTGGGGCTCGGTCCCCGATGGTTGATGCGCAGTTGACCAGACGTGGCCGGTGCTGAGATCCTTTACGTAGCACCATTGCCCATAGTTGTCACGCGTGCTGTCATGACGCCAACGCGTGACGGCGAGATTTCCGTAACGGCTGAACCCGCCGCCGGCGTTGGTGATGAGAGTCGTGTATGGAACGTTTCCGAGAATGCCGACGACCGGCTGCGGCGTGTGCGGCGTTTCGATTTCACGTACCGCGGGCTTCTCCATCTCGCTCGGCACTCGCGCCACATCATCGCCTTGAACATCCTGCATCGTGAGCCGGCGCGGGATCCGCTCCTGCAGCACCAGCTCCGCCGAGCGCACGAGTGGATCCATGTGGAAGCGGCGCGGCCATATCTGACGGTTGAGCGCGTTGGTGAGCGCAACGATGCTCATGCCGATGTGGTGCGCCATGAACGTGGCGACGATCGTCTTCCGAGAACCCGGTGAAGGCCGGGTGTAGTCCAGCGCATCGCGGAATCCGTACGGACCCAGCGCACCCTCCGCTTCGAGGGTTGTCAGATTCTTCAGCGACTGCCGCGGCTCAACCAGCATCGCCAGCACCGTCGCGTACGGTGCTACGACCAGCTCCTTGCTCAACCCGCGCTTGAGCGCGAGATCGGGGACGCCAAAACCGCGGTACTGGTACGTATGGAGCCTGTCGCGCACAGCGTACGCGGATTCCGACACGCCCCACGGCACGCCCCGCTCAGTGCCATAAGCGATCTGGCGGCGGACGCTCCCCTTGTGCGTCTGGTCGAGCAGCGTGAAGGGAAAGGTCTGCATCACGAGAGCCGGCATCAAGTACTCGAACATGCTGCCGCTCCAGGACAGCAGTGTCCTCGTTCCCGCTGCTGCCGTGAGCGAGCGGCCCAGCCTGAACCAGTGATCGACCGAGACATCATCCTTCGCGATCGCCATGAACGAGGCAAGCCGCGATTCGGAAGCGAGCAGATCGTAGTACGAATTGTCTACTGTGTTGCTGCCGATGTGATAACCGATCGTGAACAGTTTTCGCTTGGTGTCGTAAAGGAAACGGAAATCCATTTCCACGGCATATGCGTGGGCCCGCTCCGCGATCGCCTTGAGTCGCTTGGCGTCCTGATCCGAGCACGCCGGATCCTTCAGCATCTCGTAGCACGCCTGCTTGAGAGCGATGAGGTGTCCGGCGAAGTTGCCGCTGTCGACCGTCGAGACGTATCCCGGCTCGAGCACGCGCAGCTCGTTGAGATCGTACCAGTTGAAGAAGTGGCCGTGGAAGCGCCGCATCCGCTCGAGCGACCGGAAGACCTTCTCGACACGGTCGATCATGTCCGAGCGCGTTATGAAGCCGAGATCCACGGCGCTCACCGTCGAGAGAAGCTGCAGTCCGATGTTGGTCGGTGATGTGCGGAGTGCGAGAATAGGCTCCGGGTCCTCCTGGAAGTTGTCGGGCGCGAGCCAGTGTGTCTCTTCCGTCACGAACTTCTCGAAGTACGTCCAGTGAAGTTTCGCGTATCGCAGAGCCGCCGCTCGTTCCACATCGGTCAGGTGGATCTCGCCAAGAATTGCCGGCCGGCTGAGTGCGAAAGCGATGCTTGGGCTCGCGAGCCACACGAGCACCAGCGGCAGGGTGCTCATGATGAACAGAAAGCGATCATTCGAGCTCGAGGCACTGCCGATCGTCACGTGAACGCCGATTAGCGCACCGAGGACGAGGCACAGCGCAGTAACCGGCCACATCTTGCGCCACGTTTCGAGCTGGGAGCCGATGCCAAGCGCGCGCTCCACCTGTGATGCTGTCTGCCACTCGAGAAGATTTCGGTGGCTGATGAACAGCCTGTAGAGCGTGCGGACGATCGCGTCGGCAGACACGACAGCCTGATGCGGAAGAAACGCGACCGCCAGTGTGAACTGCTGCCCGTTCGTGATTGCATCGCGCCCGACGGCCAGATAGTACGCCAGCCACGACTGGTCACGCGGCGGTCTCGCCAGTGAGATCATCAGCGAGAAGAGCCACGGGAACGCGATCGTTACCAGCACGATTCCCGTCCACAGGACCACCTCGCCTGGAAGCAGGAACCACCCGACAATGAGCATCGTCAGCTGAAAGATCTCGACCAGACTACGGCGCAGGTTGTCGAGAATCTTCCACCGCGAGATCGCGGACAGGCGGTTCTGCATTCGTCCGTCCGGACCCGGGACCATTCCCTTCAGCCACCCGAGCAGCTGCCAGTCACCACGGATCCATCGATGCTTCCGGCGCGTAAAGGTCAGATAGCGCGCGGGATAGTCATCATATACTTCGATGTCGGTCGCGAGGCCCGCGCGTACCCAATTCCCCTCTATCAGGTCGTGACTGAGCAGGGTGTTCTCGGGGAATCGCCCGTGCGTGGCTTCCTCGAACGCGTCGACATCGTAGATCCCTTTCCCTGTAAAGCTCCCCTCGCCGTAGAGATCCTGGTACACGTCAGATACCGCTGTCGTGTACGGGTCGACTCCCGGGTGCCCCGAGTGAATCGCGGCGAAGTAGGATTTGTGCGCACTGGTGAGCGACACACCAACCCGCGGCTGGACGATTCCGTATCCTTCAGTGACCCGTCCGATTGTCGGATTGTAGTGCGCGCGGTTGAGCGGGTGCGCAATCGTTCCGACCAGAAGCTGCGCCGCATCCCGCGGTAACACCGTGTCTGAGTCGAGCGTTATTACGTAGCGTACGAATCCGAGCCTGCTGGTCTCGCCGGTGATCGTGGTAAACGCGTCACTCGCTCCCCCACGCAGAAATTTGTTGAACTGCGCGAGCTTCCCACGCTTCCTCTCCCAGCCCATCCACACGTTCTGTTTCGGATTCCACAGCCGCGGGCGGTGAAAAAGAAAAAAGACATCTTCGCCCGCGTTTCCGTACCTCGCGTTGAGATTCTTGATTCCCGACGTGGCGGCGGCGAGGATCTCCTCATCGCCCGGTCTGTGCTCGGTTGGCGAGTCAGTGAAATCGCTCAGTATCGCGAACTGCAGATTCGGATCGCGATTGGCGAGGTACTGCACCTCCAGGTGCTCGAGCGCTTCCTCGACAGCGTGCACACTTCCGAGGAGCGTCGGGACCACCACTGCCGTCATGTACTCTTCCGGAATTCCGTCATCACGCAGCTCGAGCTTGGACAAGAGGCGCGGTGGTAGCAGCAGCGTTATGAGCTGATTGATTACGCTGGTCCCGATCTCGCTCGCCGGAATGAGCGCTACGAGCGCGATGACAAGCTGAGCCATCGCCGACGCGCCCTCGATGACTTCGAGAATCACGCCAATAGCAAGAACCGTGAAGACCGAGATTCCGCCGAAGTACAACGTGTTGGGATGTCGCTGCGTCCAGCGATACAGCCATTCTCCCGGTGGCGGAGTGTACGCGACTTTCTCCTCAAGAACCTGGCGCCCTTTGTCGACGAGGAAGTAGCCAACGTGTGCGTGTCTCGCGTCGCCGGGATCGGCGAGCTTCGCCAGTGCCAACACTTCGCTCGCGATTTCTTCTTCCGGCCGCTTGACCCGCTTGGCGATGTGCTCGACGATGTGACGGTAGTGATCGCGGGTCCCGAACGTCATCGATGGGTAGTGGCCGCTCGGATCCTGACGCAGGAGTTTTTCCGTCGCACTCTGTGATTCGACGAAATCCTTCCAGTCGAGTCTCGAGATAGTACGAAGGCTGGTGATGCTGTTCGCGACCGTCACCTGCGTCAGCGCCACTCTGCGATTCGATCGCGTTGCCGCTTCTTCCGCGCTCGGCCCGTCTTCCGCGATCCATTGCTCGAGCCAGATCAGCGGCGTGAAGTTTGTCTGATACGACCGGACCTGCTGGAGGAATCGCGCTACCCAGGTCGGCGTGAACGGCGGGTGATCATCGACGAATGCGGCAAGCGCTTTCGCCAGCGCCTGCGGTGATTCCTCACTTGCCTCGCGCAGAGCAGCAGCAGCCCGGTCGGCCGATTCGACTTCCTGCAGCCGCGCCGCAACTCGCAGCGCCATTCGGCGGATGTTCTCGACGAGACCCAGGCGGAGCATCGTCGGTATCGCCCACAGCTCGCCGATCCGAAGCGGAGTGACTGTCTGATACTCGCGCACGAAGAGCGTGATATTGTCGAGATCGAGGTGACCTTCCGTGTGCGCTATCAGCTCGATTGCTACTTCGTATGCTCGCGGATAACCGGCCAGTGATCCGGTGGCCAGTTTGGGCAGCTCCTCGTAGTAACCCTTCGGAAGACTGGTCCGGATCTCCCTGATGTGCTCCTGGACGATATAGAAGTTGTCCAGCAGCCAATCTCCGGCCGGACTGATGTCCAGACCACGTTCGGCACCGCTGTTCAGCTCGTGATAGACACGATCGAGAACTTCTCTGGTATCCTCGAGGCGAAGTAGAAGAGGGCCGGCGCCACGCTGTTTTTGCGCGGGGAGCAGGTGATGCCCGCGCGCCACGGCCCGCGCGCGCTCACCAAGTCGCTCGAGACCTAATACTTCACCCCGAATCGGGCCGACGAGTTCTTCGCCAGCTCCGTTTCGTGAGCGGCCGAACAAACGACTAAGAATTGTTGTTGGAGCCTTGGGCGGGATTGTTGTTGCCACGTCACTTACTCAACGCCAGAGATGTGCCGCTCTCGGATGGTGCACACCCGCAAAATATCCCGTTTTCTCTAATCGGCGTAATAAGCTTGGATGCAGAGCGTTACCAGACGCTGGCGGACGCGTTCATACTGATCCGCATTCTGCGGGCGCAGAGACTCGGCGAGGGAGTTCCACAGCTGCTTGAAAATGACGATGAGCTCCTCGGGTTGAACGTTCTTTTCATGCGCTTCCCGGCCGACTCGCTTCAGCAGATCGGCAAGCTCCGGCGTTGGACCATCCGGCCGCTTGAGCTGATCCGTGAGCGCTGTCCGCAACTCGTTCATCGTGCTTTCTGAGAGAGGGCTCACGGATTATTCGGCAAATAGGTTCCCCAACTCTCTCACTATTCTGCAGAGGTGGACATTTGTTCCCAAGAATATCTAAGAGGTACGCTCGTCGCGCTAGAGAATCGTCAAGGTCCGTAAGTTGCCGGTAAGGTTGCGTCCTCTTTTGGTTGGCGGTATTGGATAACGTGTTGATTGTCGCGCGCGAAGAGATCGTCGCAGCGCTGTTAGGTCTAATGGTTGAGCTTCGTGGTTTGCAGCCGAGGTTCCTGGGAAGAGAGGAGTCGGTCGAGGAGGCTATCGCGCGAGAGCAGTTTGAGGCAGTCGTAATCGACTGTGATTTCCCCGACTGTGAACGCCTGATGGATGTCATCCGAAATACTGGCGCGCTGCCCGTTCTATTCAGCCCCTTTAGGGTGCAGGCAGAAGTTAAGGAAGTCGCTGCACGACATGGCATTAGATCTTTCACCCTTCCTACCGATCCAGATACTTTCGGGAGAATGCTCCAGGCCTGATTCTCCCGCTTGTCGTAGGAGTTGAAGGCCAGAAAATCGAACGCCCCTCTATTGAGGGGCGTTCGCCATCCACACGTAAAGCCCTAGCGAATTCGAATTCCGCCCATCAGCCGGAACAATGTCACGTCTGCCGGTACCGAATATACCTGCGCTCCGAGATCGAGAGATTGGCGAAAGACGGCAGTCAATCCACCAAAAATTGCCGCGCGCGTGACCGGCTTCTCGAGCTCGACCTGTGTCCTGTCGACGGTGCCATTCAAATCGGTGAACCCGACCTGGAAATGAGGATCGATCCTGTTTGCGCCGGCGCCACCATAGAACGATATCCCGCGACTTCCCGGAGCAAACCCCGCAGCGATGTCAGCCCCAAACATGTCGGGATTGAAGGTGTCCTTTGAGGGACTGGTCCCATAGCACGGGCTCGTGGGTGACGTCTGCTGCAACTGAGATCGAGGGCAGGTGATCGCTCCTTTGACGTTTCCAAACGTGCCATGCGCGCGGAGCATAAGGGTCGTTCCATTCGTGACGGGACCGACCGCGAAGTGGTGAGCCTGTGATACTGCGAGGCTGAAAAGGTTCGGCGTTGCTCTCGCAATCGTAACGGGGGGAAGGTATGCAGCCTCGAGCGCAAAACCGAATGGGCCGCCGATCGTGATCCTGGGACGTCCGAATACTGGAGAGAGCGAAGTGTGCTCACTCTTCTGGGTGAAGCACCTGCCCGTTTGCTCAATGGTGGGATTTGGTTTGGGGATGTATTCCCCCTCCGCGCCGATCCTGATGCTGCCAGGCGACAGCTCCTGGGGAGCTATCGCCATAGTGAACACGATCGGCGCCGTGTAGAAAGCGAGAAGTTTCCCTTCGTTGCTGCCAGCCGGAACTCTGCACTGCGCGGTTGCTTGTCGCTGCGCGGCAGCGAGAATCACTCCGATGAACAAGCCTCGGCGCATCATTGCTCCTGTTTCGGAAGATACTTGGTGAGAGATTAACGTAGACCTCGATCCCTCGTGAGGCGACAATCACTCGGCAAGCACACGGGTCCGAGGCGTCAACGTATGCCTGGAACTGGCGAACGCCACCCGGTACACCGCCACGACCGGAAAGATCAACGACTTCCGGACGCTCGTGGTTTCCGGGCGTACGTGCGCAGCATGCATTCGGAGTAGAACGCCGGATGCTCTGCAAATGCACTCCACGCTCTATTCACCCGCATCATTTCCTTGTCGTAAGCCAGGAAGATCGCTGTCTTCTCGCGTGCATCATCGGCCGAGCGATTCGCGGCCCGCGTTGCCAGTGCATAACCGACATAGTACTCCGTATTCCACGTCTGCCCCTTGCGCAGATCATTCACGAGCAGGCCTGCCATTCGGTGATCGAAGTGATCGTGCGGATTGGCGGCAACGCTTGGATCATTTGCATGGACAACGATCTCCGCGGATGCGGAGCCCCAGCCGATCAGGTTGCTGACAGTGGTCTTCAGATCTTGCCATCCGCGGTAGGTCGAGCTCCCATCGACGGCGGCTATTGTCCCGATTTTCTTTCCGCGTAGCCTTCTCAGACTTTGGTAATCATGACGAGCGAATCCGGCACCATTCCTTTTCCCATCTGGCAACCGCATGAAGTAGGATTCGGTATTGGCGATCACACATTTCTGGATGGTGTGTTCCGATATTTCCAACGTGGAGCAACTAATTGCGTTAGAGTCGGCCGCGGCGGGTCCTATGGCGACTCGTGTCGATTGCAGTGCTGCTCGTTCCCGGGTCTGCCAATAGAGAGAGTCGCGCCCATCGTCGCCGGCGGTCAGGTAGACAAAGGTTACGGAATGCCCAGCCCTGATTCGTTTTGCGACAACATCTCCCATAAAGAGTTGCCAGTCGTCTTCATGAGCAACAACGAATACATCATGCGGGGCCGTCGAGTTAGATGTATATCGAACTGAAAGTGAGGATCCTCCGGAGCTGAGTATCCCCAGTTGGAACATTCCGGCGCCGACGGCCAGGAGTCGGCCACGGATGACAAGGGTCATGCGGAACAGATGAGCTCGCTGCATCAATAAAGAATTCCCTCGAGTGTGTTTACCTCGCAACTCGTACCTAGTACCTCGCACCTCCCACCTAGTTCTTCTCGCCGTTAGAAAGTAGCACCACAGATGCAAAAAGGCGGATGCACACTAGGGGTGCACCCGCCAAGTTAGATCCTTATTTACCGCAAACCTACTCTACTTTGACCGCTTCGACCTCGATCCCGATCTTGATCTCGTTCCCAACAACAACTCCCCCTGTCTCCAGCGCCTGATTCCAGGTCAGCCCGAAATCCCGGCGATCGATCTTGCCCCTCGCGCTGAACCCGACTCGCTCGCTACCCCACGGGTCTTTCGTCTGACCCTCGAATTCGACGTCGAGAGTAACCGGTCTGGTCACATCGCGAATCGTCAGATCGCCCCTGAGCTTGAACTCCTTCCGATCTCCTTCGATGCCGGTGCTCCGGAATTTGATCTCGGGGTATTGCTCGGCGTGGAGGAAATCGCCCGAGCGAAGATGCTGGTCCCTTTGGTCGGTACGGGTATCGATGCTCGCTGCCTTGAGAGTCGCCTCGACCGAAGAATTCTTCGGAGTTTTCTCATCGATATTGATGAAACCCTCGACGTCTGCGAACCGTCCCTTGACGGTAGTGATCATCAGGTGCTTCGCGGAAAATTCGACAATGGTGTGCGTTGGGTCGAGCTTCCAGGTGGTCTTTGCTCCCGTCGCGGGAGCTGTCTGAACTGGTGCGGTCATCGTTTTCCTCTCGAATCTGGTACGGTTTGAGGCAGTTACGCCTTTATTGGGGGCTAACAGCACTGGACTTACTGTGCGTTAGGTAGTATACTTTAGTAAGTAAGTTGTGTCAAGGACCCAAATCCGTAAACTTCTCGTATGGCTGATTCTTCACTCCCGACTTCCCAGGTGTGCTCCCGCTTTCATCGGGCTATCGAGCTCATCGGTAGCCGCTGGACGGGCGCCATTCTTCAAACCCTTCTCCAGGGAAAAACGCGCTACGCAGCCATCAAGGGTTCAATCCCGGACCTCACCGATCGGATGCTGTCTGAGCGCCTTCGCTCCCTTGAGGGCGAAGGATTGGTTATCCGCAGTGTGATCCCCGACACCCCGGTGCGGGTTGAATACGAGCTCACCCGGAAAGGCCTCGAGCTCCAGAACGCTCTGAAGGAGATTGGCAACTGGGCCGAACGCTGGATTCCGCTCGAGAGCGTCGCGCACGATGAGGCCGCTGAGAAATCCAACGTTGGTAAGCAGCGTCCCGCGCGCCACACTCGCAAAGCCAGATCCGCTTGATTTGACTGAAGGCGAGGTCTCCATCACCGGACTGAAAGACGCTGAGTAAGTTTCAGCGTCTTTTTTTCTTAGTGGAGACCCACTGATGCGCACGCTGTTCTCGTCGGTCCTGATTTCGGCAACCGGCCTCGCTCTGGCTCCAGTGCCAGCCGATGCACCACCGCGAGGTTTTTTCCCCCAGTCCGTGCAGGCGGAACGGGATCTGGAAACGCGATTCAAAACGATGCCCGACGCGGCACACATGAGAGAGGCAATGCGCCGTCTAAGCGCGCGCCCTCATCACGTCGGGTCGCCGTACGACAAGGACAACGCCGAGTGGATTCTCGCCCAGTTCAAGTCATACGGATGGGACGCGCACATCGAGAACTTCGACGTACTCTTTCCGACTCCAGTTGACCGTGTCGTCGAGCTCGTCTCTCCAACGACCTTCAAGGCATCGCTGCAGGAGACCGCGCTTCCGGATGATCCCACATCCAACCAGCAATCCGAACAGCTGCCCTCGTACAATGCCTATTCCGTCGATGGCGATGTCACCGGTCCGCTCGTCTTCGTCAACTATGGAGTGCCCGCTGACTACGAGGAGCTCGAGCAGCGCGGCGTTTCGGTAAAAGGGGCGATCGTCATCGCCAAATACGGCGGCTCGTGGCGCGGTATCAAACCAAAGGTAGCGGCCGAGCACGGCGCGATCGGGTGCCTGATCTATTCCGATCCGAGAGATGATGGATACGCCGGTGGGGGCGTCTTCCCCAATGGACCCATGCGCCCCGCGCAGGGGGTTCAGCGCGGCTCGGTTGCGGATATGCCCATCTATCCTGGAGACCCGCTAACGCCAGGAGTCGGAGCTACGAAGAATGCGAAGCGCCTCACAGTCGCGCAGGCTGCAACCATCACCAAGATACCGGTGCTTCCGATTTCCTATGGCGATGCGCAGCCGTTGCTCGCTGCACTTGGAGGCCCTATCGCTCCAGCTGCGTGGCGCGGAGGGCTTCCCATCACTTATCGCCTCGGCGCCGGGGCGGCCAAAGTTCATCTCCGCGTAAAATCTGACTGGAGCCTCAAGACACTCTACGACGTGATCGCCAAACTTTCCGGCACCACTGAGGCAGACCAGTGGGTCATCCGAGGCAATCACCATGACGCGTGGGTAAATGGTGCGCAGGATCCGATCTCCGGCCTCGTAGCGGAATTGGAGGAAGCGCGCTCTCTAGGTGCGTTATACCAACAGGGGTGGCGGCCGAAGCGCACCATCATCTACGCCGCGTGGGACGGCGAGGAACCAGGACTCCTCGGCTCTACCGAATGGGTCGAGACACACGCCGAAGAACTGAAGGCTCACGCGGTTGCGTATCTCAACAGCGACACCAACAGCAGAGGGTATTTCGAGGCCGAAGGATCGCACTCGCTCGAAAAGTTCGTCAATGGCGTTGCAATGGATGTCGAGGACCCCGAGTCTGGGGTCAGCTCGTGGAAACGACTGCAGGCCTCTCGAATTATGAATGGCTCGCCGGAGATTCGTCGCGATGCGCGTGATCGCGAGGACCTCCGCATCGGCGCTCTCGGTTCGGGCTCTGACTATTCGTCATTCATCGATCACCTGGGAGTTGCGTCCCTGAATTTCGGCTACGGTGGTGAGGACAACGGCGGCATCTATCACTCCATCTACGACGACTTCTACTGGTTCATGCACTTCAGTGATAGTGCCTTCGTCTACGAGCGCGCATTGGCCCAGGCGGCAGGAATCACAGTATTGCGTCTTGCAAATGCGGATCTCCTCCCCTTCGCGTTCACGAATCTCGCTGAGACCGTCCAGGGCTACATAAAGGATCTCCAGTCCCTGCGGGACAGACGCGCGGAGCAGATCGCCGAACGTAATCGCCAGATCGAAGAAGGACTCTTCAGGTTCACCAGCGACCCGCGAGATCCCGTCACTGCGCCGCCGCGTCAGCAGCCCGCACCGCAATTGAACTTCGCGCCGTTGCTCAACGCTCTGGATTCACTCAATCACTCCGCTTCACGTTACGACAAGGCTTACAGTCGCGCGGTTGCCGAAGGACGCTCGGTTATCGCGAAGGGTGTGAACGAGCGGCTGGTTCAGGCGGAGCGCGCACTCACATCAACCGAAGGCCTGAAGAACAGAGCGTGGTATGTCCACATGCTTTACGCTCCAGGCTTCTACACTGGCTATGGCGTGAAGACGATACCGGGTGTCCGGGAGGCAATCGAGCAGGGGCAGTGGCAGGATGCCGATCGGGAGATTGCACGTGCCGCGTCGGCGCTGGAGCGGGAAGCAACGCTCATAAGC
>Ga0137409_10002612_pt1 | contig 19229 bp, 19 predicted proteins | sample CZODoug1_16funga_FD_122059 | JGI IMG/M metagenome (GOLD analysis project Ga0137409, IMG submission 122059) | Vadose zone soil fungal communities from Angelo Coast Range Reserve, California, USA - CZODoug1_16fungal (Hybrid Assembly) | ecosystem: Environmental > Terrestrial > Soil > Vadose zone... | reverse complement strand
AAGCTGTAAATGAATTGCGCTCGTTGCGGTTTTAGCCGCGGAGCGGCGTAAGAATGTAGCCCCGGGCGCAAGCCAGGGGTAAACAGTAAACCTGGATCCCAGCCCCAGAGGGGCGAAAGATTCGAATGGATTCGAGGAATCTTGCGCCCCTACGGGCCTGGGACTTCGACACTATTCCATCCACGGGCTTGCGCCCGTGGCTGATATGGAGTGACCTGTCAAGTGCGGACAACCCCATTTCCCATTTTCTTTTTTTTGTCTTGCTAAAAAAGCTCTTCAGGTCACATGCGATTTTTCCCATCCAGGAACGAAGAACCGAGTCCGGAATTGGCGCCGATTGAGACGCTGATATACGCGGGTTGGTACCGCAAGACTATCCATTCGCCAGGGGAGCTTCCTCGCTCTACAAACGCGGATCTGTTCGCCGCATAGCCACGGTCGAGGATTCTCCGATCGAACACGTTCGGATCATCGGTCTTCGTTTCCTATGATGGGCCTCCTCAATGGAGAACTTGAAAAACTTGCGTCATTGTTTCTGGATCGAGAGCGACTTCAGCGGCTTCAAAAGGTTCGAAAGACTTTATGCCTTTTCTCATGGTCCGTTTTGCCGTTTTGTTGTTTGCAGCCGTCGCTCCCATACAGGAACCACGATGTCTCGCCGGGGACGTCACGGAGCGGAGCAAAATCGTTCGCCGTTTGCTCAAGGACGCCGTGCCCCCCGGTGTTTCCGACCCCACAGATTCCCACCCCCCAAAATGTCTCCGCCGCATCTATTAATCCTGAAGCTGTCCAATCGCCCAGATGAACCCCGCCAGTTCCCGTGCAACAGCCACCGCGGCAATGACCGGTTTCTTGTTATAGCGGTCCACCATCCGCCGGAACTTGCGATTCAGTCGTTGATCCGCACGTTCGGCGATCGAGACGACCGCTTCGGGTTGTCCCTGGCGCCGTTTCTTGATCGCTTGCCCGGCGATCGGACGATGGCGGTAATGCCAGGCCGCTTCCACCAATACGCGCCGGAGATGGGCATTTCCCGTTTTGGTAATCTTGCCGCGACGTTCATGATCGCCCGTGCTACGTTCGCTGGAAACTAAGCCGGTCGATCCCATGAACTGGGGCGCTCTCCCATACCGGCGCATATCCCAAACCTCGGCCACAATCGTCATCGCGGTCACCGTCTTGACCCCACGCAGCGTCTGATACCGTTCGACTTTCTTCGCATACTCGGGCTTGCCGGCATTCTCTTCAATTTTCGCGTCGTAGGTTTTCAGTTGTTCCTGACTTTGCTCCACGGCTCGAATCGATTCCTCCCGTACCGTCTCTGCATTCGAATCTTCTAATCGAATCTTTCGAATCCATGCCCAGTGTTTTTGTGTCCACTTCTCCCCATCCTGATAGTGACATCCCTGCCGCGCCAAAAACCGGTTCAATCGATGCTGCCGCCGCGTCAGATCTTCCCGCACATCCTCCCGGGCGCGCGTCAGGTCCCGCAGAGCCTCCTGTTTTTCGTCCGGAACACCAATCACCGTCAGTTCGCCGGCGCGGTAGAGCCGTCCCAGATTCCGCGCATCGCGCCGGTTCGTCTTCACCCGATCCGATGCCTTCTTTGGTGTCAACGACGGTGCGATCACATCGCATCCGATCCCAGCTTTCCTCAGTTTCCGGTACAGCTCGTAACCACACGGCCCCGCTTCATAGACGCACCGCACCTCGCCCTCTTCGCGCTTCAGTCTTTCCATCAGCCGTTTGATCCCTTTCTCGTCCATGCCCGCTTCCCACTCCGCCGCCGGCTGAGTTTCCCAACCTCGATACAATGCGACCTGATTCTTCTTTGCATCCGTATCCATTCCAATCCAAACGATGTTATCGTTTCCCATGACCGGTTCCTCCTTTTTGTGGCTCTGGTAGCCTGATTTACTTCAGACGCTATTAACCCACGTCTAAAGCAGGACCGGTCACTCCATTTTGTCTACATTCTTTCGCCGCTACGCGGCTGGCGAGGGGACTCCGCAAGAGGCAACTACAACAACCGCATGGCACGGCGGATTTCTTCTTCTCCGCCGATCAGGTAGACGTGGTCTCCTTCGTGGAGGGTGTAATCAGAAGCCGGATTGGGGACGACACTGGAATCGCGGCGGACAGCGATAATGCTGGCTCCGGTGCTTTCTCGGACACGGAGATCCGCGAGGGACTTACCATGGGATTTGGTCCGGACTTCGACTTCGAATGGTTCGAAGCCGACTTCCGTTTGGATCGGAAGCTTTTCGATGGGTCCTCCGCGAAACATTTCGTATCGCCGCTGGCGCATCGTGAGAACCTCGCGGTCGATCGTGGATGGTCGATACCCGAACCGGCCGAGAATCCGTCGGATGATCTCCAGTGAGGTTTCGAATTCTTCCGCGATGACCGTATCGGCGCCGGCCTCATAGAGCTGCTCGATCTCAGCGATGTATCGCGTCCGCGCGATGATATACAGATCAGCATTCAGCCGCCGGGCCGTCGCGACGGTGTGACGTGTCGCGACCGGATCCGAAATTGCCAGGACGGCGCACTGGGCTCGTGCCATCCCCAGACTGCCCAGGACAATCTCGCTGATCGCGTCTCCGTAATAGATCGGCTCGCCCGCCGCTCGCGCCGTGCGTACGGTTTTCGGATTCATCTCCAGTATCACGTAGGGCATTCCGATCGCGCGGAGCGAGGCCGCCACGTTCTGTCCATTCAATCCATATCCGATGATGACGGTGTGATCCGCGATGTCTATCGCCTCGGAATCGATCGGCCGGATTCCGGTCGTCATCAGGCCAACCCGATCTGCAATCATCGCCAGAAACGGCGCCGCCACCATCGTGACGAGGATCACGGAGAGCGCCATCTGATCGAAAGTCTCCGGGAATGCGGCAACAGAACGCGCGGCCGTCAATAGAACCAGAGAGAATTCTCCAATCTGCGCCAGATACAGCCCAACCATCAGCGCGATCCTCAGCGGCATTCCAAGCAGTGAGACGACGCCGGCGGTGATCACGGTCTTGCCCGCCAGCACGGCCAGAGCGCACAGCAGAACAACGACGAGATTCGAGGCAAGAAACGACGGATTCAGCAGCATTCCAATGGACACGAAGAACAAGCTGTTGAATGTTTCGCGAAAAGGCAGCACATCGGCAAGCACCTGATGGCTGTACTCCGAGTCGGATATCACGATGCCGGCAACGAAGGCCCCGAGCCCCGTACTCAATCCGGCTCGCGATGTGAGATAGGCAATCCCGAGAACGATCACAATGACGGAAAGAATGAAAATGTCCCGGCTGCGCGCAGCGATCGTCGCTGCAATGACGCGTGGCGCAACAAACCACGCGACAATCAGGATTGCGACGACAGCAACGAGCGACACCGCCAGGGTTGCGGCGAAACTTTGGAGATCGAAAGACTGCTGGCCCGTGAGAATGGGCAGAAACATCATCGCGGGAACCACAGCAATGTCCTGAAACACGAGGATCGCGAGTGCTGTGCTGCCTTGCGGTGCGGATGCCTGTCCTCTCTCATAGAGAAGACGCAGCGCGATAACCGTGCTGCTGAGCGCGACCAGGATGCCTGAAAAGAGCGCCAGGCGCGAAGACTGGACCCATGGTCCTGCGATCAGAGCCGTGATCGCTGCGGTTATCAGCATTTGCAGAGACCCGCCACCGAGAGCGAGCCACTTCATCCGCAGCAGCTTGTCCGTGGAAAACTCGACGCCGATGCTGAACAGGAGGAGCATCACGCCGATTTCCGCGATCCGCTCGACTTCTGCAACCGAAGAAATGAGCCGCAGGCCGAAAGGTCCAACTAAGGCGCCCGCCACCAGAAATCCCGCAATGCTCGACAGCCGGAGCACACGAAATACGTACGATACGACCACCGCAATTCCGAAAAGAACGACGAGATCTCGGAGAAATGTGGAGGTTTCCATGCCTGGCTCCGAAACGTCAGCCGCTTAGTAGATGTAGAACGGCATCGGCGTGAAACAGAGAATCAGCATCGCGAGCGCGAACCATCCGAGCCAGATGTGGCGGCGGCTGAGTGGGACCGAGTCGTCGAGCGTTATCGGATGGCGCAGGCCGATGAACAGCAGGGCGGTTGTCCACAGGAGCCATCCCTGCCAATAAAAGATTCCGAGAGGAATAAGCGTTAAGAGAAATCCCTGGGAGATCCTCTTGTGGATGCGCCCGAACAACGCATAAGCTATGTGGCCTCCGTCGAGTTGACCCACCGGAAGCAAGTTGAGCGCGGTCGCGAAGAATCCAAACCACGCGGCCAGCCCGATCGGGTGGAGGGATAAGTCCATGCCCGGAGGCGGTGTCTTGCCCATGAGCGCCGCAAAAGCTTTGAAGATGAGCGGTTCACCGAGTCCGAATGTGGTGGCCGATGGATCGACCACCTCGAAACGTGACTGGCTCAGAGCGATGACGAGAGTCGGAATCGCCAATACAAATCCAGCGATCGGACCGGCCACACCAACATCCAACAGCGCCGGCCGATGATGAATCGGAGAACGAATCCTGATGAAAGCGCCCATGGTTCCAATTGGAGGCCACGGAACTGGAATGAAATAAGGAAGGCTCGCGTCGATGCCATAGTAACGGCAAGTCAGATAATGTCCCATTTCATGCGCGAGCAGAATTCCCATGACGGCGACGCTGAACGGAAGACCCTTGAGCAGCAGTGAAGGTCTTCGCGCGATCTCGCGGATGAAAGAGCCGACGTTGTCGCCAAGTGTGTGGGTAAAGTCCGCCATCAGAAGAGTTCCGATGGTGAGCGTGGTCAGGCACGTCAACGCGAATAAGGCGATGTTCAACCAGGGAAATCTTTGCTGTGGAGCCTCCTCGAACAGAATCTCGGCGGGCGGATTAAACGTGTTGTTCATGAAACGCTTGAAACTTCTTTCTGAACACTCAGAGCGACTGCAAGTCTTTGCCTGGCTTAAAGCGCACGGCTTTTCCCGGGGGTATGTTCACTTCAGAGCCGGTACGAGGGTTCCGTCCGATGCCAGTCTTCCGCGGCTTGACCGAGAAGACGCCGAAGCCCCGCAACTCAATCCGATCATTGGCCTTGAGGGCGTCTTTCATGCAATTGAAGATAGTGTCTACTGCCTGTTCTGCTTTGGTCTTGCTGACTCCCGTCCGTTCTACGATCTGATTGACAAGGTCAAGTTTGATCACTGGAACCTCCGTCGTCGCATTTTGGGACCGCTGGTCGAAAACCCGTGACTACAACTGCTATCTCTTTTGTAAACATATTTTTAACACCAGAAGGGGAGTTAGGCAATGCCAATTAAAGCAGACAGGTGGATAAGAGCAATGGCCGAGACCCATCGTATGATCGAGCCATTCAATCCTTCGCAAGTCGCAGAAGGCATGATCTCTTATGGTTTGTCTTCTTATGGATACGATCTCCGAGTCGCCGACGACTTCAAGATTTTCTCCCCGCCGAACGGCGTAACTCTCAATCCCAAATCAATCCCGCCCGAGTACTACCGCGACCATCACGGCCAGTTTTGCGATATCCCGCCTAATGGCTATGTCTTAGGACGCACTGTCGAATACCTGCGTATTCCGCGGAATGTTCTAACCCTCTGTGTCGGAAAATCGACATATGCGCGAACCGGCATTCTTGTCAATGTCACGCCGTTCGAACCGGAGTGGGAAGGCTTCGTCACCGTCTCTATCGCAAACACTGCACCCGTGCCCGTGCGGGTATTCGCCAATGAAGGTCTCTGCCAGGTTCTATTCTTTGAATCGGATGAGCCCTGCGAGATTTCATATAAGGATCGAAAAGGAAAGTACGATGTGCAGCGACGGATAGAGTTTCCAAAAATTGAAAAAAGAAACTAACCACAAGAAGCACAAAGCGCCGGTCACCATATCCTCGGGTTCCTGCACTTGCTGGTCAGCATCTGCCGGGAAGCGCTCTGGCTCCCGCACCCCTTGTGCTTCTTGTGGTTTCTATCCTTTAGATCGCCAGGCCCCCATCCACCTGAACGACCTGCCCGGTCATGTAGCCCGCTTTCGGCGACAACATGAACAATACGACATGGGCCATTTCTTCGGGTGTTGCGAAGCGGCCGAGCGGAATCTGTGCGAGCGCCTTCGCGCGATACTCTTCGTTCAGCACTCCGGTCATGTCGGTTTCAACGAAGCCCAGAGCGAGTGCGTTGACGGTGATATTCACCTTTGCGATTTCCTTCGCAAGTGCTTTGGTGAAGCCGATCATCCCGGCCTTGGAGGATGAATAATTGACCTGGCCGGCCATACCAACGATGCCGCTGATCGAAGTGATGTTGAGGATCGTTCCGGACTTTTGCCGCAGCATCACTCCCACGACGGGCTTCGTCAGATTGAACACGCCCTTTAGATTCGTGTCCATCACATCGTCCCAGTCCTTCTCAGTCATCAGGGCGAGGAGTTTGTCACGGGTGATGCCGGCATTATTGACGAGAATATCGATGCGGCCGAACTTCTCCTTCACCTGCTTCACAAGATCTTTTGCCTGTTCGAGGCTTGTGACGTCCGCTTGAAAGCCAAGCACCGTATCGCCATTCGAAATCTCATCAGCAAGTGCCTTGTTCTGCGCATACGTAAATGCGACCCTGGCATTCTCGCGCGCCAATGCCTGCACGATTGCCCGGCCGATGCCGCGGCTTCCCCCGGTAACGATTGCGACTTTGTTCGAAAACATAGGAGGGGAAATTTAGCGCTATTTCCCCTAGTTGCCCAGTGAGAAGTTTACCTTGGCGGTAAGAATCACTGGAACCGGTTGTCCATTGAGGACGGTCGGTTCGTACTTCCAATTCTGGACTGCCTCAATGGCCGCCTGAATGAGTAGTGGTGGGCCGGAGATGACCTTCAGTTTGTCCACGTTTCCCTGTTCGGTGACCACCGCTTCAAGAATGACCACGCCCTGGACACGAGCTCGAACTGCCGCCGGTGGATATTTAGGCTCGACCAATTTAACGACCTTGGGTTCGCGGACGTTGCCTCCAACGCGGACGGGTTCCTTCGGCGCCGGCAACGGCGTGTTGGGGACGCCGCCAATCACTCCGCCTGGAATTCCGCCGGGGATTCCACCGACGATTCCGCCTGGAACTCCACCTGGCACCCCGCCGGGGATCGCGCCCGGCACCGGAGATTCAAGAATGCCAGCGATGTCTTTCGGAATCGTTGCTGGCGCAATGACTGGATGGTCGACCGGCTGGGGCACTTCTTGTTTGATCGTGGGAACAGGTGTATTCGCTACGGCTTCCTTGCGGGTTTCACGGTCCACTTTCTTGGGTTCCGGGCCTGCCGGGGCCGGCGCAGGCGCCGGCGGGGGTGGAGGGGGCGCCATATAAAGAGTGTCCAGAAGGCGCAACTGGCCAAACTTTTCAGGCATGACCATTTGGATTGCGATAACGGCGGTCACCAGGACGGCCTGTATCAGCACTGCTACGACAAAAGCCCTTAATTTCTTGTTGTTTCTGGCCGGATTTGTTTCCGGAAGCTGTTCAAACATCAGATTAGAAGCTTATCCGCATCCTGACGAGAATTTTGTACCCGTTGCATTCATGAGAATTTCTCTTTAAGCAGCTTTCAAACCGACGGCATCCACCAGTTGGTCAAGGGCGCGAGAAACGGCGGCGTATAACTTGTCGAGTTCGGTGAGTCGTGTGAACCGTTTGTCTGGTCTGAATGGAGCAAGGACGCCGCTGGTGAGTGGCGCGTAGAGTTTTTCGAAGAGCTTGAGATACACGACGCAGATTCTGTAGCCATCCTTTGTAAGCCGATAACGGCGGGTCTTGGGCAGTCTTTCCACAAGAGACTTGGCGCGCAGTTTAGATAGGTCGTAACGCAGAGATCCGAGTGAATATTCGGAAGTGGAACGGGCAAGGGCTGCAGCAGTATCGGCATGGATTTCGGGGGTTGTGAACGAGTCCGCCGCGGCGATGTGGGAGAAGCGAACCAGAGCGTGCATCAAGGCCAACTGCCTGGGATGATCCAGTTTCAGACCGGGAATCCTCTTGCCGTTGGGCAAAATGGTCGGTTCACTGAGTTGGGGTAGTTGGTCGCGATCGACGAAGGATTCAAGGATGTCTTGCTGGACATCGAGATATCGTTCGGTAATGCCCTGAAGTGTCTGACGCAGTCTGGGTAGATTCTCCATCGCTTTCTGCAGGCCATAGTCCTTCACATTATTGGTGGCGGCCTCGGTTCGGAGCATGCGGTTGTCACGGACGTACTGTTTAATGAAGCCATTCTTGTAGTGGCTACGGATGACGGGATTGGGCAGGTTGATGTCCTCAATGACAGTCTGAAGCTTGCCGCGGTATTGCTGGGTGATCTTGCGACCGAAGATGATCGTCAGTTTGTTGGGCTGACCGATCGTGCGATTGGCATCCAGCAGACGGTCGCCAACTCGGTCTAGTGATGCCCGGCGCGAGAAGATGAGGTTGTCGCAATATTCGACCTGAGCGAAGAACAGTTGATGCTGAATATGCCCGTGCTGCCGTTCACGCGGTGTAAAGAAAGGCGTCAGGCGAGCTAACCACTTGTGACCGCAGCGATAGAAATCTCGCGGCGCCAGTGAATCGGCCAATTGCTGTAATCGCTTCGGATCAGCACACTGCATGAAGGCATTACTGGTTTGCTTGAACCGAATTCCTTGTTGGCGCATGCGGTTGGCGAGCCAGTGATGCTGGTTCAAACAGAGCCGTGCAGAGAACGGGAAGTAGGGACAAACGCGAACAAACATCCGGCCCCAATCGCTATCGTTGATGTAAAAGTTGTATTGCTGGACCCAACGTTGTTTCAGTTCCAAATGCCAGCGGTTCTGGGCTTTGGTTCCGATCGCCGCCAGGATGCGTGCAGGTTCACGAGCCTTGATGATGCACACGACTTCATCAGCCTTCGCCTGTTTGAAATAAGCATCGACGAACTCATCCCGTCGGCCTTCAGGAGCCTCAAGGATCGGCGCTCCCCATTTCTGAGATCGATTCGTGACCCAGTTGTGAAACTGTGTGGCGATCTCGCGCAGAACGTCCCGGCTGACGGGATAGAGCTGCCGATATTCACTGAAGAAGCCGACGACCAGTTCCTCCCGTTGGAACGGCTGAATGATTCCGTTCAACAGAATGCGATCGAAACAACGGTAGTGGAATCGGATGTTATTCTTGTGATGCTCGTAGAAAGCGTTCATGGGGATCTCCTTTCAGTTCGCAAAACCGAAGGATAAATCCGGACGCTCCTACGAGCATTCTTCATGCAGGATTATCATCAACTCGACATCTGGAATCGTGCGATGGATTATGCCGTCGCCGTTTACGAGTTTGCGGCAAGTCTGCCTGAACAGGAGAAATACAATCTGGCTTCACAACTCCGGCGCGCAGTGGCATCTGCACCTTTGAACATCGCCGAGGGCTGTGGTACGGCAACCAGTGCCGAGTTTGGCCGCTTCCTCAGCTATGCTTATCGCTCGTTGAAGGAGGTCGTCACCGGTTTGGAACTCTGTCAGCGGCTTTATCCATTGCTGCGTGAGAGAACCGCGCCCTTGATCGATGAGGGGAACCAGATCTCACGTATGACTTATAACCTGATGCAGAAGGTTGATCCCGAAATAAAGCCTCGCTGGTGAGCGTTCATGTTCTGACTCACGACTCAGAACTCAAAACTCAGAACGCAAGGGCTGCGCAGCCCCATCCTAAGGATCGCGGATATCAAGGGCGCAGCCCTTGCCTAGTTAGACGAGGAGGGTGAGCATGCGTCTAACTAAATATAGTGAAAAAAGCTATCTGCCTCATGATCAGTGTGTTTCATGGTGTGCTTTAGTGTGCCCATTGGCCCTACGCGGAGCACGGAATAACCACAAAGACGCAAAGCAGGGAACTGTAGCGGCGGTCTATGACCGCCGGCATTTCCGGCGGTCATAGACCGCCGCTACAGTTCCCTGCTTTGTGTCTTTGTTTCCCGCCTCTTTACAGAAGCGGTATCATGTCTCGCGAAAAAGGAGAGGCCCAGCGCGGTGAGACAGCGGCCTCCTGCAGAGGAGAAGAGCATGAGCAGAGATGAAGACGAATTGGAAGACGTCAATCAGTCGCCGGATGACCTGGACTTGGATTTTGGCGAGGGGGACGCCTCCGAGCCTCCGATGGAATACCCATCAGCTGAACCTGAGCCGCCTGAACCACCGCCCAGCCCAGATCGTCCGAAGGCAAAACCAAAGCCCAAACCGAAACCGAAAAAGAAACCGGCACCCAAGCCAAAACCGAAGCCAAAACCAAAGCCAAAGCCAAAGCCAAAGGCAAAACCAAAACCAAAACCAAAACCGAAGCCGAAGAAAAAGGCTACCAAACCTGCCAGCAAACCAGCCGCTCGAAAGACGGCTAAGAAAAAGGCGAAACCGAAGAAGTAACGCAGAAGATTAGCCCTCTTCCTCTTGGGGAGAGGGCTATCGTCTATGAATATCGTTCCAGCGCTGAAGCGCTTTGTTCCCCCGCCGCTTCGTCCACCGCGCGGAAGTGTCTCTACCTTTTGCGTAGAACGTGTCGCGCCAGTTTCAATCATTGCGTTGATTCTCGCGTCCACGTTTTACGCATGGCGATTTTCATATTTCTGGCTGGATGACTTCAATAATCTCTACTGGACCGAACGCATAAGTGGCTGGCAAATCCTCTGGTTCAATTTGAATCCGTTGAGTAACTTCTTCCGCCCCTTCGGCATGCTGTTCTATTGGATTTTCTGGAACACTTTCGATTTGAATCCGCTGCCGTATCACCTTTTCGCGTGGGGCCTTCACACGGCGAATGTCGCTCTTCTTTATACTCTGGTCCTGAGAATCGCGGATTCATCCTATGCTGCGGCCGTAGGTGCGCTCCTGTTCTCGTTTCGCTCTAACTTTACGGAGATCTACTGGAGCTTCGGCACAGTCTTCGAACTGCTGGCCTGTTTTCTGATGCTGACCGCGTTACTGGTACACACGCGGGAGACCAGATCTTTCTTAGGGTCCGTCGCCATCGTCGTCTTGTACATTTTCGCGGTGAAGTCCAAGGAGATGGCCGTCACATTACCAGGCGTACTCCTGCTTTACGACATGACACTACGAAAGAGCGGTTTCAATCGGAGATCGCTCATTCTGTATTCGGCGCTCGCGCTGGTGGGTCTGACGTTCGCATATCTGAAAGTCACGAGTATGGTCAGCCCTTTGCCCGATCACCCGTACTACATGAACTTCTCCGTGTTGACTTTTGGACGAGGATACGGCTGGTATTTCGATCACCTCTATGGGTTCAGGCTTCGATGGGGCGCCTGGATGATCACTTCCGTTGTTCTGTGTGCGTTGTTTATCTATCGGCGCGCCTGGCGAGCGTTGTTTTTCTCAGGTTATGTCTTTGTCACTCTCCTGCCAGTGATATTTCTCGTAAATCATCGATTTGAGTTCTTTTGGTATATTCCCTTCTTTGGCATCGCAGGATTGGCCGCTGTCTTCGCGGGTAGCGTCGAGAGGGCGCTTCGGAAGAGGATGCCTCTAAGGGCTGCTGCGGCTACTGGACTGGTCCTGTTTGCCATTCTTGGTGCAGTTCACTATTCGAGAGAAAAACGGGTCAGCAGCGCTAACAACCAAACCCAGCATTTCCTGGCAGACCAATATGCAGCGTTCATCCATTCTCTCCGTACTCTTCCGCCGCCGGCCATAGAGGAAACGATTTACTATGGGTCATTTCCGCGATTCTTCGAACAGGTGACACTCCTGTCCGCTACTCAAGTGGCATTGCGTCGTATGGATATTCAAGTTGAGGTTGTGGACACTTTTCCAAATTCCTGCCGATACTGTCTTCGATTTGAAAACGGCACTTTGAAAATCAATTAGCCTCTATTGAAGGTTTCGAGGAGGCGGAACAAAGACGTTGATTTCCGCGCAGTGTGGGCAATGGTACAGGCGAAAGCCAAAGAAGGACCGGCTGGAGTTCGCCTTGACCGATTCCGACGAGTTGCCGGAACCGCACTGGCTACAGACATTGAAATACGACGGTAATTCCTCCATCGCTATCGTGGTCTTTGTGAAAAGAAATGCCCAACCGTATTGACTGTATCGAGAGCCGAATATTCTGTCGATGAGCCTGGTCGCGGTGTTTAACGCGAGTCTTCCAAAGACGGAGAAGCCATCGGGTACTTCCGCAAGAAAGCGTGCGGTTGGTGGAAAGTGCTGAAGCTCCCGAGGCGTCGGTTTCTTTAAATAAACGAAACCACTGAACAAGAGGCACGACTGGGCCAGCTGCAGCCCCGTAATGCGTCGAACATCTGTGATGAGACTCTCATAGCTGAACCGGTTGACGTGCCCGCCACCAGAGAACACAAGCCGATACAGAGCGTCGTCGAATCCATTGCCATCGGGAATTGCGATCCAGAGCCATCCATCGGGAGTCAGTACTCTGCCGATTTCAGACAGTGTCGTTCTGTAGTCCGCGAAGTGTTCCAATGTGTGATGACAAATGACAGCATCGATGGACTCGTTGTTCAAGGGAATTGCCCTTGAATCCGCTCGAACATACTCAACACGCGAGATCGTACTGCCCGTACTGCCCTCCGGCAGGTTGACATCCATGGCAATGATGCGGCAATTGCAGGCTTCGTAATGAAAGCTTCCGTACCCGCATCCCAGGTCAAGAACGACGACCTCGTCTCGCAAGCCGCCGAGGAAGTTCTGCAATTTGTCCATTTTGGCCCCGTCTTTCGACGATTGATACAATAGCTCTCAATGGAGCAAGGAGAAAGGCAAGCCTCTCAACGATTAGACCTTCAGATCCGTTTCATTCTGGAGATGGACAAGCTCAAGACGATCATTCGCCGCACATACCTTCTGAACGCGGACCGCGCTGAGAATACCGCGGAGCATAGCTGGCATCTCGCAATCATGGCGATGTTGCTGGCCGAACACGCAAACGAACCGGTCAATGTTTCACGTGTTGTGAAGATGGTGCTGATTCACGACGTCGTAGAGATCGATGCAGGGGACACGTATTTCTACGATACGGCAGCGGCGGCGGACAAGGCCGATCGTGAGCGGACCGCGGCCGACCGGCTGTTTGGAATGCTGCCCCCGGACCAGGCCGCTGAATTCCGGGAATTGTGGGAAGAATTTGAGGGGCGCCGGACCCCGGAAGCTCGATTCGCGGGGGCTCTCGACCGTTTCATGCCCCAGTTGCACAATTATCATACCCAGGGCAGATCCTGGAACGAACACGGCATCACCATCGATCGCGTCCTCGAACGGAATGAATGCATTGCGGACGGTTCGACTCGTCTTTGGGAGTGCGCCCGGGCGTTGCTGGATGACGCTGTATCCAAAGGGTTTCTTAAAAAACCCGGGCGAGACTGACCATATCGTGCTATTCTCTCCGCCGTAACTGCAGCAGCGATGCCCGTTGCTGCCATATTGACTTAGGAGCCTCTTGTCCCTGTCTGGAGAGTTGATTCTGTTCTTGATCCCTCCCGCAAGTCCTCGAAGTTCCTTACAAAAATTGAATTAGGAAAAACATGTCAAAGAAAATCTACGTTGGTAATTTGTCGTTTCGAACGACAGAAGAAGAACTTGCCGGTCTTTTCGAACAGGTCGGTGCAGTCGAATCCGTAAGTATAATTACGGATCGTGACACCGGGCGCTCGAAAGGCTTCGGTTTTGTTTCGATGGGCGACGATGACGCCGAGAAGGCAATCGAATCGCTCAATGGCAAGGACTTCGGGGGCCGCGCGCTGACGGTCAACGAAGCGCGTCCCATGGTGAAGAAGGATTTCACGGGTCGCGCAAGCAGCCGTTCCAACCGCTGGTAGAATGGGGTCTTAGCCGCGGAAACGCGGGCTTTGGCCCGCGTTCCCCGGTTGTTGAAAACCCCATGTCCACATCTTCCTTCAAATCAGCGTCCCGGCAGCAGGAGAGCTTGCTGGCACCGCTGGAGAAAAAGACCCTCATCTGGCTGGCACAACGAATGCCTGGCTGGGTCAACTCCGACCATCTGACCATTCTCGGGTTTCTGGGCATGGTCCTGGCGGGTGTTTGCTATTACCTCGCGCGCTTCAGTCCGCTCGCGATTGTCGGGGCCGTTGTGTTTCTGGCCGTCAACTGGTTCGGAGACAGCCTGGACGGCACGCTCGCTCGAGTTCGAAACCGGCAGCGGCCACGCTACGGCTTTTATGTCGATCACATCGTCGATTCTTTCGGAGCGATCTTTCTGATCGGTGGGCTCGGCTTGTCGGGCTACATGACAGGAACGGTCGCGCTGGTGTTGATCATTGCATATTTCCTGCTGGCCATCGAGATCTACCTGGCGACGTATACGATCGGCATCTTTCGCCTCTCGTTCGGCGTCTGGGGACCCACCGAACTCCGGATCGTGCTGGCCATCGGAAGCTTCGTACTGCTGTACAAGCCGATTGTCACCGTCGCGGGCCGGCATTATCTGCTGTGCGACGTGAGCGGGGTCATTGCCATCATCGGCCTGATCAGCATCGCCATCATCAATTCGATTCGCAATACCATCAGGCTCTACCGCGAGGAACGCCTTCCGTGACAGGAGTGTTCCGAACGTGGTTGAAGTTCAACGCCGTCGGGATCATCGGCGTCGGTGTACAGTTAGCGGCGCTCGCCATTCTGAGGACCGGCCTTGGAGCGGATTACCTCGTCGCAACGTTTCTGGCCGTCGAGGCCGCGGTCCTTCACAATTTCATCTGGCACGAGCGATGGACCTGGGTGGAGCGCACGCGGCAGAAAGCCGGCGGAGTCATCGGCCGCCTCTTTCGGTTTCATCTGGCGAATGGTCTGATTTCAATCGCGGGAAACCTGGTTTTGATGTGGCTTTTCGTCTCCCGGCTGCATTTGCACTATTTCCTCGCGAATCTCATCGCGATAGGTACGTGCTCGATCGTGAATTTTTTCGCCAGTGACCGGCTGGTTTTTAGGAGTGGCTTTTAGACGGCGAAAAGTGCCACGATAAACTGTATGGAGTTGGTGGCCGACGAACTCAAATTGTTCCTGAAAATTGGGGACAATCTCCGCCAGATCGATAACAGGAGCGCCTCTGTTCGGCCCGCTCCCGGTAAATGGTCGAAGAAAGAAATTCTCGGCCATCTCATCGATTCGGCGACAAACAATCATCAGCGCTTCGTGCGCATGCAACTCACCGCCCATCTCGAGCTACCCGGATACGATCAAGAGGAGTGGGTCCGGCTGCAGCACTATCAGGACAGGCCCTGGCGCGAGATCATCGACATGTGGCAGGTGTACAACACTCAGTTGGTCGAGGTCATTCGCAATATCGACCCGAAGGCTCTCCGCAACACGTGGCGTGCACCGGATGGCAAGGATGTGGACCTGGAATTCGTCGTTCGCGACTACCTCGTCCACATGCGGCATCACCTGGACCAGATCCTGTAACGGCGGTCTATGAGCACCGACCCCGCCACCGAAAATTACTCCAAAATTAATTAAAGCCTTGTTGTTAGAATGGTGCTTGAACCTACTTGTCGGGGAGGCATGATTCGACAGGACTTCTCCTTGCCCAGGCTGCGAGTTCAGTCCCAATCCAATCTATGAGTCCAATTCAAACGAGAAACACCGGACCGATTGAACTGCGTCTGGGTATAGCGGGTCTCACTTATCCGGATCTCTATATACCCGAACGGCTTAAGGAACTTCTCGACATCTTCGATTGTGAAGTTGCGGCGGCCAATCCGGAGTTTTTCGCAGCGTGGGACGACTACCGCAATCATCCTGAGAAGCCGCGGACGCCTACCGAGATCTCCGCGCTCCTCGTGGCAATGGCCGGGCACGTCAGCCAGTTCCTGACGAAGCTTTTCGGCATCGACACGGAGGTTGAGGCGCTTGCCGCCGCCACAGCCGATCAAAATCCAATCTTCCGCTTCAAAATCGATTTTGTCCGGCGTCGCGTGATCCCAGCCCTGAAAAAGATCGCACCGCCGGCGGACGCTGCCCTGCTGGAGGAGCGGATCCGGCAGCTTCAGGAGAAAGCGATGCAGGCGGCGGGACGCGAACTCGATCCCGAGCTTGCGACCGCCATGGCCGCCGTCGAAATAATGCGGGCCGAACGCTCGCCGGCACAAGACGAGTTACTCGAAGCTTTGATGCAATGGTGCGCCATTCACCTGCATGACCCCGCTTATCGACATTGGGTGAGCTTTCGGTTCCCGGAATCGCTCGACCACTTCAACCTGGTCCAGATACAAAGGCCTGAATCGGATCTTCCGGAATCGCTCATCGGTCCGGACAGCCGGTTGCGCCGCCGCGATGGCTTCGCCCTGACCGACCCTCGCATGGCGACACGCGAGATTCTCAGCGAGATCCACTACTGCATCCTCTGCCACGAACGGGACAAGGACACCTGCTCGAAGGGCATCAAGACAGCCGACGGAAAGATTGCCATCAATCCTCTGGACATTCCTCTTGTCGGATGTCCGCTGGACGAGAAGATTTCCGAAATGCATTTCATGCGCAAGAACGGCGATGCCATCGGCGCATTGGCATTGGTGATGATCAGCAATCCGATGTGCCCGGGAACCGGCCACCGCATTTGCAACGACTGCATGAAGGCCTGCATCTACCAGAAGCAGGACCCGGTCAACATCCCGCAGATCGAGACGGCCGTGCTGACCGATATGCTCAACCTGCCGTGGGGCGTGGAAATTTACGGTCTCCTGACACGGTGGAATCCGCTGAACATCGCCCGGCCGTATGCTCTCCCGTACAACGGCAAGAACGTCCTCGTCGTCGGCATGGGTCCGGCGGGTTATACACTGGCGCACTTCCTGGTCAACGAAGGCTTCGGTGTCGTGGGTGTGGATGGACTGAAAATCGAGCCACTGGACGAAGAACTCACCGGAACACCGAACCAGCCGCCGCGCCCGATCCGCAATTGGTCTGAAATCTATCAGCCTCTCGAGAGCCGGATCCTTGAAGGATTTGGCGGCGTCTCCGAATACGGGATCACGGTGCGATGGGATAAGAATTTCCTCACGCTACTGCACCTCACGCTCTCTCGACGCGATCTGCTTCGCATCTACGGCGGTGTGCGATTTGGCGGAACGCTGACCATCAATGACGCATGGGATTGGGGATTTCATCACATTGCAATGGCTGCCGGCGCCGGGCGTCCGACGATCATCGACTTGACGAACAACCTGGCCTGCGGCATCCGCAAGGCTTCGGATTTTCTGATGGCGCTGCAACTCACGGGAGCATTCAAGCGAACTGCACTGCCCAATCTCCAGGTGCGTCTGCCTGCACTGGTCATCGGCGGCGGCCTGACGGCTATCGATACGGCCACCGAGCTGTTTGCTTATTATCCCGTTCAAGTCGAAAAGACGCTCGAGCGGTACGAAATACTTGTTCAAGAGACAGGCGAAGAAGCTGTGCTTGCGCCTTTCAACAAAGAGGAGCTCGAGATCCTGAAGGAGTTTCTGGAACACGGCGCTGCGGTTCGTGCGGAGCGTGCGCGCGCAGCGGCGGCCAACGAAAAGCCGAACTTCGTCCCGCTCGTGCGTTCCTGGGGTGGAATCTCGATCGTTTATCGAAAGCGGCTCGTGGACTCGCCGGCCTATCGGCTGAACCACGAAGAAGTCATTAAAGCGCTCGAAGAAGGGATTTCATTTGTCGAAGGAATGAACCCAGAAGAAGCCGTTGTCGACGAAAACGATCACGTCCGCGCGATGCGTTTCCGGACGAAGGATCGTGCGGTCGAGTTACCTGCCCACGCCGTGATGGTGGCCGCAGGAACTACGCCGAACATCACTTACGAAAAAGAAAATTCGGGAACTTTCCTGCTCGACAGCAAGAAAAAATTCTTCGCGGCCCACTCGGTGAAACGGAATGACGACGGGAGCTTCTCGCTCGAGTCGGTATCCGCCGATACTCCGGGCGCAGTCTTCACGTCCTACAACCGAAATGGACGGTTTATTACCTATTACGGTGACAATCATCCGCTCTACGCCGGCAACGTCGTGAAGGCGATGGCTTCTGCACGCGACGGGTTTCCCCATGTGGTGGATCTCTTCGCCGATGAGCTCGCAGCGCTCGATCCCGGCAAGCAGGGCGAGCGGGATCTCGCGTGGCAGCGGCTGACTGCGGATCTGGAGCGCGAACTGGTGGCTCGAGTAGCGGAAGTCCGCCGTCTTACTCCGACCATCGTCGAGGTCATTGTCCATGCGCCTGCGGCGGCGCGGCGTTTCCATCCCGGTCAGTTCTATCGGTTGCAAAATTACGAAACACAGGCCCATTGCGTAAAGGACACACGACTCCTGATGGAAGGCATCGCACTCACCGGCGCCTGGGTGGACCGAGAGAAAGGTCTGCTTTCGCTGATCGCCCTCGAGCTGGGAATCTCCTCCCGCCTCTGTGCCTATCTCCGTCCGGGAGAACCGGTCGTGGTAATGGGGCCGACCGGAACGCCAACCGAAATCGAAACCGGAGAAAATGTTCTCCTTGCGGGGGGCGGACTGGGCAATGCGGTTCTGTTCTCGATCGCCCGGGAGATGCGACAACGAGGGAATCGCGTCATCTACTTCGCGGGTTACAAAAAGGGAGAAGATCTTTTCAAGCGCGAAGAAATCGAAGGGGCCACCGACCAGGTTATCTGGAGCACGGACATGGGAACCGCGATTGAGCCGGGACGGCCTCAGGATGTTCACTTCCGTGGAAACATCGTTCAAGCGATCACGGCTTACGGTCGCGGCGAACTGGGTTCGCCCCTGCTCTCGCTTTCAGAGATTCACAGGATTATTGCCATCGGTTCCGACCGGATGATGGCGGCCGTCAAGGAAGCGCGTCATGGTGTTCTCCAGCCGCTGCTTCAGCCGAATCACATCGCCATCGCCAGCATCAATTCGCCGATGCAATGCATGATGAAAGAGGTTTGTGCGCAATGCCTGCAGAGGCATGTCGATCCCACAACAGGCAAAGAGACCATTATCTTTTCGTGTTCCAATCAGGACCAGCCCATGGACCACGTCGACTTCAAGAACCTGAACACTCGCCTCAAGCAGAACACCGTCCAGGAAAAACTCGGCAGCCTCTGGCTGGACTATCTGCTCCCGCAGGTGAGAGAAGAAGTGTAGTCCCGGGCCTGGGTAACGCGGGCTAAAGCCAATACGGTTCACTTAAGGATGTTCCTTACTGTAGCGGCGGTCTATGACCGCCGACGATGTTGCACCGTGCTGGAC
>Ga0137409_10002611_pt1 | contig 19231 bp, 19 predicted proteins | sample CZODoug1_16funga_FD_122059 | JGI IMG/M metagenome (GOLD analysis project Ga0137409, IMG submission 122059) | Vadose zone soil fungal communities from Angelo Coast Range Reserve, California, USA - CZODoug1_16fungal (Hybrid Assembly) | ecosystem: Environmental > Terrestrial > Soil > Vadose zone... | reverse complement strand
TGTGACGAGCCACCTATTTGCGCGATGTGCGAGTGCGGTAATCACTTAGCACCTTGCGCCGATTTGCTGATGCAAGTATCCCATATGAGTGAGCGTCTGCTCGATAGCTAGGCGCTCGGCCAGATCCGCGGGTTCTCCGCGGCGATTCAAGTGGCGCTCGATGTGACGAGCGCGATCATGCACCTCCTGCTGGAACGTGCAACGGTCGACGGTAAGTGGCGGCCGTGCGTTCCAGACCTGCGCCGCCGTTTGCCAGCGCAGTGAACGCCTGGGCCACAGGGAGTTCAGGCAGTGGAGCATCTGCTGCAACAGCTGCTGCAGGGTTGCGCCAAGCGGATCGATGATTGCCTCGAGCCAGGCGCGATGCTCGCGGTTTTGCCGTTCGAGCTGGCCGTAGAAGCACGGATAGCGAGGCGGCCCGTGCAACATCAACACGCCGTGCGCCTGAAGCACTGCGCGCACCTCGGGTGAGTCGTGGGCGCGAGCTCGGTCGGCACGCAACACGAGTGGCGCGCCATTGCGATCAAGGTCTTCTCGCAGTGTACGGGCAACATGCGCGGCATCGTAGTGCTCGCCGAGTGTGACGTGGGTGCGATAAGGCACAGCACCGTCGGCGGCGATCAGCGCATAGCGCGCGCCCTTGTTGGTTGTTAGATGCATCGCATCCATCCCGCGCAGCACGCCCGGTAGGGTGATGCGCACGTGCGCGAGGGCGTCTTGGCGCTCCTGCTCCATCGCTGTCAAAATACGCTGTTTGATGCGCGCCGCGGCACGACGCGAGAGGCCCGCAACGCTGTGGCTCAGAGCCGCTGCGCCAACGAGCCCATGCAGCTCGCGCACCGCCTGTTCGGCGTGCTGCCGAACCGATGGCGCTACGGTTTGAGAGCGCGATGGACCTCGCACCGGGCAGCAGCGCCACCGCCGCAACGTCGAGACGTCGTAGCCTGTGAGGCGGGCGGCTCGCGATCGCGTCAGCCCTAAGCGGTGCATCTCATCCACCGCATCGAGGATGTGGGCGTGGCGTTCCTCTGGCTCGCTCTCGCTGGCTGCTTCACTGCCGCCCTCCGTCTTCTTGCGTGTTCGGCGTTGCCTCATTCCTGCCGGCGTCCGTCCGTGCAGCAGCTGCCCGGCCACCTCCAGCAGCTTGTCGGTCGCATCCACCCGCTTCTTGAGACGTCCGTTCTCCCGTTCGAGCTTCTTCAGTCGCTGCTGCAGCTCGCTCAAGTCTTCGGGTTTGGCTGGCCGTCCCGCCGCCTTCGGGCTGATCGACTTCACCATCGCCAACAACGAGCGATGCAGGATGCTCTGGAAGTGATTGCGCGAGAGACCCAACTCCCGCGCCACTTGCGAGACGGTCTTCATGCCCGCTAACACCTCCACAACCGCCGCCAGGCGCGGCATCAGCTCTTTGGGGACTTCTGGGCTTGGGGTGTAGCTCGGCTTCTGATCGTTCATAGACCTGCTCCTGCTGATCGATGCCCTGCGACGCGTTCGCGCCGCACAACTTGCGCTCCCAGATCAGGGCGAGTCTGCGCCAGCCATCATCCTCATCGATAGCGCTTTGGGCGGGCGGCCGCGCCGGCCCGAGTGCACCGACGTGCGGCTGGTCTTCATCATCAGCATCAGAAGCCGCTCGGCGCTTCTCTTGCGCTGCGTCACGCCCCTCAACTGCTCCTGCAGGGCGCGGATCCGCCGCTTCGCCACTTTCAGCTCCTGCCGATCGTTCGCAACTCCTGCGCTGAGCGGATCGAGCGCCCTCATCATCCCCTTCAACGCCCGGTTCTCGAGCGAGTAATACAGCGCTCGGCATATCTTCTCCTCCCCGATCACCTCCCCGACGCTCTTGTGTCCCGACAGCACCGACAGGATCATCACGCAGCGGCTCTGCGCCATGGCTCGACTCTCTCCTGGGCGCGTGAGCCAGCTCGGTAGATAGGGTTTGTCGCGGCTGTGGCGGGGCCGCCTCCTGGCTGTCCCGTCCGGCACTCCATCGACTGGCGCTGCTAGGTTCGTCATGTTCGCTCTCCTGCCTGAAGGGGATGGTGGTGCTCTCATCACCCACCCGCACGTTCAACGAGGCGCCGCTCGCACTGATCGCAAGCTCCTGATCGCCCAGTTGTCCGGCAAGGTAAAACGGTTTGCGCGTGGGCTGTTCACGCGAGAGCCGCAGGGCGTTCTGCTTAACTGTCGCCTCGATCGCCTCTCGCACCGGGGATGCCGCCCGGAAGTACCGATCCGCAGGCGTCGATCCCTCGATCCCCTGGTGAGGGCGCTGGAAGTTGTAGTGCTGGATAAAAAGCGCCACCCGACGTTGACAGTCCTCGAAGTCCGCGAACACCGTTCGTGCTAACAACTCCTCCCACAACGTTTTCCAGAACCGCTCGATCTTCCCGCAGGTCTGCGGGTGATGCGGACGGCTCTTGATGTGCTCGATCCCGTGACGCTTGAGCTCCGCTTCGAACTCGGTCGAGCCGCGCCAGGCGGTGTACTGTCGGCCCTGATCGGTCAGGATTTCCCGCGGCGCCCCATACGCTGCGATCCCGCGCGCAAGTGCCTCCAGCACCAGCACGCTGCGTTGATGGTGCGCCATCGCCAGGCTCACCAGGTATCGGGAGTGATCGTCCAGGAACGCCGCCACATAGATACGTTCGTGACGCCGCAGCAAGAACGTAAAAAGATCCGACTGCCACAACTGGTTAGGCTCGGCGCGCTCGAAGTGCTGCACTATGTGTTTGCGCTTGATCCGGCGTGGTGCCAGTTGCGCCTTCACGCCTTCTTTACGCAACACCCGCCGCACCGTCGTCGCTGAAGTCCCGATCCCTAAAAACCTCCGCATCACATCACGAATACGCCGGCTGCCGGCCTGCGGGTATTCTTGATGGGTCGCCAAAATGGCTGACGCTCGAGCGCTGCGCGGTTGGGCGGAGTGCTTCTGCGAGTTGCTTTTGCGCGCCGGCAAACTCCCTTCGCGATGCACCTTCACCCATTGAATCGCCGTCGTGTACGGCACGCCTAACCGATGCGCCACCGAGAAGGTGCTCAAGCCCTCTTCACAGACCGCACGCACCACGCTCGCGCGCAGCTCTCGTGGCCAAGGGCGTCGCCTCCCGTGTCGCTTCGTGTTCGCTCTTTCTTCTTTGCCTGTATCGTTCCCGTTACTCACTTGCCTACTCCTTCGCTGCTTGCTGTTCAGCGAATCGGTGTGGCCAGTGCTAGGTAATTACGACATCATCCATTCGCGCATCAGATGGTTCGCGGCACAGGTATGTTCTGAACAATCCGATTTCGCGGCGTGATCCGCGTGGGTTGCAGTCGCCTGCGGCGTGCCTCTTTCCCGCGAACGTCGAAGCTTGTGCCGCCGCGGGTGAAATCTCTGAAGGCGTCGCTGCTGCGGTCAGAGCTGCGGCTAAAAGGTCTGCGGCAAGAGCCGCAGCCATTTTGCTCGGTTACTCTATGGGCCGGGAAATTTGCAAGGACAAAGACGAAGACTGCACGAAGGAGATCGAGGAGTGCTCCGAAATGTGCGCCGAGGCTCAAGCCGATCCCGACAGAAAACATGTCTACGGAGGCAGCATGACTCAGTGCATGAAGAACTGCTTACCGGAGAGGTGTGGCGGTGAACCAAAGTGGAAGGGATACAAGTAGGTAGGCATGAGCGATTTTGAAAAGCAAAAGAAACGCATCAAGAGTCTCGCCGAGAATGGAGAGCCCGATGAAGCGCTCGCGCATTGCAACGCGCTGCTCGCGGAATTGCCGGAGTCGAAGGCCGAAATCCTTCGGCTGCGTGCATACGTTTACGCGCATCGAGGGATGTACGAGGAAGCGATCGTCGACCGAGAGACGCTGATCAGCAGTGGAAACGGGATATTGCGTGATTACTACCAGCTTGGAGACAACTCGGTCTCCGCTGGTCGCTTCGCGGACGCAAGCAAGTGGTTCCACGAAGTGCTGCGCAGGGGCGCTGACCAGAACGAAACTTGGTTCGACTCGGCTGCGCTGCTGCTCCTCGCCTACGCGCAGATGCGATTAGGGCGGTTGCAGGAGGCCGCTCAGTATCTTGAGAAAGCCGCCGCCATCGACCCCGAGTGCGCGATGCCGGTCCGCGGCGAAGGCATCGTGACGCATCAAAGTCTCAGGGATGAGATCAGGCGGCTCGATGGCAATGCCGCCAGCCGTTAGCGCAGCGGCGGAAAACCTGCCCGATAAGGAATCTTCCCCACATGGCCGCTGACGCCGGATGTGTTCGGGTGACGCGTTTTAGAAGCGAGGCAGGATAGCCTCGCGCTTGCTGTTGGGGCCATTGTGGTCCAAAGGCTAGCGGCCCAGAGGCCACAACGTGGCCCCTTAGCCGCCGCGAGGCTATCCTGCATCACCTCGAAAACGGTGCGGAAAGATGACCCGCCCTGGCCCGGCAGCGCCGGTGTTCCAGACGAGCCCGCCCTTGCAAGGATCAGGCGACTCAGCGCCCGGCTTGCTGCAGGACGGTATCGAGCATCTGCATGACGAACTTCTGCTGGGCGCGGGGAAGCTGCTGGATGCGCTCGATCTGCTGCTGAAGCTTAGGCGCGGGACCGCGCTTGGCGGGGCTCGCGCTGTTCTTGCCGATCAGGTCTTCGAGGGAGACGGTGAGCGTGGCGGCGATCTGCGGGAGCAGTGAGACCGGCACGCGGCGACGACCGACCTCGTAGGAGGCGACCATCTGCTGGGTGAGATCGAGCAGGTCGGCGAACTGCGCCTGGGTCATGTTCTGTTCTTTGCGCAGCGTCGCGATGCGCGCGCCGAGCTGCTTGAAGAACGACTTCTCATCGTGAGTCATGGTGCCTGAGCCGAGTGCGATCTCGAGTGACGGGTCCATAACCTAAATCCTTCTATGCGGAATGCCGTTGACTGTACGCCAATATGGCGTACGCTGCGGCCGAGTTATTTTGCCTCCGGGGTGCTTGACAGCTTTTTGCCCGGGAGGCGTTTTAGGAGATGCCGGCATGCCACGGATCGCGGACGAGGTGATCGAGCGGTTGAAGGCGGAAGTGGCGGTCGAGCGCCTGGCCGAAGCGCGCGGCGTGGTGTTCGAGAAACGTGGTGCGGATCTGCACGGGTGCTGTCCGTTCCACGAAGACAAGACGCCCTCGCTCGTCGTGACGCCTTCGAAGAATCTGTGGCACTGCCTGGGCGCGTGTCAGCAAGGTGGCACGGCGATCGACTGGGTGATGAAGGCCGAAGGCGTGTCGTTCCGACATGCGGTGGAGCTGCTGCAGAACGACTATCAACCGATCGCCGCCGAGGCGGCGGTGAAGCGATCCACGGTGCGCAAACTCCGGACGATGCTGGAAAGGGATGCCGAGGATGCGAAGCTCTTGGCCCAGGTGGTGGACTACTACCAGGAGACGTTGTTAGGCAGCCCCGAGGCGCTCGCGTATCTCACCGGTCGCGGCATCGGCTCGAAGGAAGCGATCGACACGTTCAAGTTGGGCTACGCCAATCGAACGCTCGGGTATCGGTTGCCGGCGAAAACTCGCGTCGAGGGAGCAGCGATCCGGGGACAGTTGCAGCGCGTGGGGTTGATGCGAGCGAGTGGGCATGAGCACTTCTCGGGTTCGCTCGTGATCCCGGTGATCGACGAGCACGGCGCGGTGACGGAGATCTACGGTCGCAAGCTGCTCGACAACTTGCGGCCTGGAACACCGAAACATCTATATCTGCCGGGGCCGCATCGCGGCGTGTGGAACGCGGCGGCGCTCATCGCCTCGAAGGAAATCATCCTCTGCGAAGCGTTGATCGATGCGCTGACGTTCTGGTGTGCGGGGTATCGCAACGTCACGGCGAGCTACGGCGTGGAGGGCTTCACCGCCGATCACCTGGCGGCGTTCAAGGAACACGGCACGGAGCGGGTGCTGATCGCGTATGACCGGGATGAGGCCGGCGATCGAGCGGCAGAGAAACTCTCCGCAAAGATCCAGGCCGAAGGCCTCGACTGCTATCGAGTGCTGTTCCCGAAGGGCATGGATGCGAACGAGTATGCGTTGAAGGTGGGGCCGGCCGAGAAAAGCTTGGGCGTCGCCATCCGTTCTGCTCAGTGGTTAGGCAAAGGCACGCCGAAGTCCGCAGTGATGAGTGTTGCCGAGCCTGTGATCGTTGAATCCTCGCGCGCGCACGTATCTGAATCTCTTCCCTCTTTAGCTGCTGAAGAAGCTGCTAAGGAAGAAAACCTTCCCGACACTACGACGGCCGCGCTTCCGGCGCAGGTGCTCCCGGCCGCGCCGGCGTCGACGATCACGCCAGAACAAAAAACACTCGGCGCGGAGCACGAGCATGCGGTGACGTTCGGCGCGCGACGCTATCGGGTACGAGGGCTCGAAAAGAACGCGAGCTACGAGTGCTTGAAGGTGAACGTGCTGGTATCGGCGCCGGGCCAGGACGGCGGCGAAGCGGTCCACGTCGATACGCTGGATCTGTACCAAGCGCGCCATCGCGCGGCGTTCATCGCCGCGGCGGCGATCGAACTGGGCGTTGCCGGCGATGTGATCAAGGCCGATCTCGCCAAACTCCTGCTCGCCCTTGAAACCGAGCAAGAAAAACTCCTCACCGCCGCGCGTGATCCGGTGAAGTCGGATGCGGTGGCGATGGACGAGAGCGCACGCGATGCCGCGCTCGCGCTGCTCAAGGACTCGAAGTTGATCGAGCGGATCGCGTCGGACTTTAGCCGCGCCGGGATCGTGGGAGAAACCAGCAATGCCCTGGTGGGATATCTCGCCGCCGTGTCTCGGAAGTTAGATCGTCCGCTGGCTCTCTTGATCCAATCGACTTCGGCGGCGGGAAAATCCTCGCTCTTGGATGCCGTGCTTCGGTTCGTGCCGGAAGAGGATCGGGTGGTGTACTCGGCGATGACGGGACAGAGCTTGTTCTACATGGGCGAGATGAATCTGAAACACAAACTGCTCGCGATCGCAGAGCAAGAAGGTGCGGCGCGAGCAACGTATGCGTTGAAGCTGCTGCAATCCGAAGGCGAGCTCACCATCGCATCGACCAGCAAGGACGCCACCACGGGCAAGCTCGTGACCGAGGAGTATCGTGTCGAGGGTCCGGTGATGATCGCGTTAACAACCACCGCGGCAGAGATCGACGAGGAGCTGCTGAACCGGTGCCTGGTGCTGACCATCGATGAAGGCCGGTTGCAGACCCAAGCGATCCACACCGCGCAACGCGCACGACGAACCCTCGGAGGCCTGCTCGCCAAAGCCGAGCGCGAAGCGATCCTCATCGTTCACCAGAACGCGCAGCGCCTCTTGGAGCCGTTGGCCGTGGTCAATCCCTTCGCCGACCAACTCACGTTCCTGGACGACCGCACGCGCACGCGGCGCGATCACGAGAAGTACCTGACGCTGATCGACGTGATCGCGTTGCTGCATCAACACCAGCGCGTGGTGCGCACCGCGCATCATGGAGGCCGGAGTATCCGCTACGTGGAAGCGACGCTCGATGACATCGCGTTGGCGAACGAGCTTGCGCATGAAGTGCTGGGCCGCACGCTCGATGAGCTGCCGCCGCAAACCCGCCGGTTGCTAGGCCTCGTGATCGGGTTGGTGGATGAGGGTTGCCGCGAGCATCAGATGTCGCGCGCCACGTATCGCTTTAGCCGCCGCGAGTTGCGCGAGCGCACGAAATGGGGCGACACACAGCTGAAGATCCACCTCGCACGCCTGGTCGAGCTTGAGTACCTGCTGCTCTATCGCGGCGGCCGGGGCCTCTCGTTCGAGTACGAGTTGTTGTACGACGGGTCTGCCGATGGCAGCGACGGCAAAGCAGCGCGCGTCAGTGGGCTCATCGATGTGGAAGCCCTGCGCTGTAACTACGAAGGTGAGCGGTCGGGGTCAAATGATCATCGGTCGGGGTCCGGTCGGCCCTCGGTCGGGGGGATGTCGGGGGGTGGTCGGGTGCCTGAAGAGGCTCCGTCGCTCGGAGAATCCAACCCTTTAGCCGCCTCTCGGATGAACGGCGCCGAAAACGCACATCACCGGGTGCGCGAGCGATCCGTATCGTACGTAGTGGCATCGCCACCGTCGATCTAGCTAGCCGTGGCGATCAAGCGCCGCAAGAAGCCGCGCGCCACGATCAGAGCCGGCGAGTCGAGCGCGATCCGCGCGAGTGCGATGTCGCCGTATCTCGCGCGGTTCATCGAGTACTCGAACGCGCGCGGATACTCAGAGCGCACGACGGAGCTGCGTGAGGGGCATCTAAAACGCTTTATCGCCTGGTGCGCCGAGCGCGGCGTCGATCGGGTGCAGGATGTGACGCGGCCGATCCTTGAACGATATAGGCGGCATCTGTACCACTACCGCAAAGAGAGCGGCGAGCCGTTGTCGTTCGCCACGCAGCAGCAGCGGCTGTTACCGTTGCGAGCGTTCTTCAAGTGGCTTGCGCGCGAGAACTATATCCTCGGCAACCCGGCCTCCGAGCTTGAGCTGCCGCGCGTGCATCGACGTCTGCCGGCGGACATCTTGAGCCGAGAGGATGTCGAGGCCGTGATCGCGCAGACTCATCTGCACGGCGCGTTCGGCGTGCGCGATCGCGCCATCCTCGAGACGCTGTACTCGACCGGCATCCGCCGCGCCGAGCTGACGAACCTCAAGCTCTATGATCTCGACTTGAAGCACGGCGCGCTCCTGGTGCGCGAGGGCAAGGGCAAGAAGGATCGGTATGTTCCTTTGGGTGCACGCGCGATCGTGGCACTGAAGGCTTACGTCGAAGATCTGCGGCCCGAGCTCGTGATCGAGCCCGATGAGGGCTATGTCTTTGTCCACGAGTTCGGCGAGCCGTTCGAGAAGAACCGACTCTCCGACCTCGTGAAAAAATATCTGCTCGCCGCCGGCATCGCCAAGCCGGGCTCCTGTCACCTGTTCCGCCACGCGATGGCGACGCAGATGCTGGAGAACGGCGCCGACATCCGGTTCATCCAGGCGATCCTAGGGCACGCGCAGCTCACCACGACCGAGATCTACACGCACGTCACCATCGCCAAACTCAAGGAAGTGCATGCGCTCACGCACCCGGCCGAGCGGCCGCGGGTGCGCGGTTACGAGCCCGGAGACGATGAGCGCGCGGCGCTGCTCGACACTTTAGCCGCCGACTCGGAAGCCTGATCCCCGTACTGTCAAACCACGGCTTGACCTGAAGGCTTGCGCTCGCCAAAACTCACATCGGGGGGATCAACTCTTGCTGGCACTCGCAAAACGGTCCGATCGACTTCTAACTAGGCGAACGCGTTGGAGAAAACGCGTGTCGGTACGACGAAGTGCGTCGGGGCGAACACACTACAACTACGCGCGAGACTACGACCCGGCCATAGGTGGATACGTCGAAAGCGATCCGATCGGCCTCAAGGGAGGAATTAACACGTTTGGTTATGTCAGCGGCGATCCGCTGAACCGAATTGATCCTAGCGGAACATTTTCGGTCGACCCCAAAACACTCGAGCTGGCTTTGGAGCGAGCAGGACTCGCCGAGGCTGCGGGTCTTGGGCCTGAAGACCCGCTCGCAGACGTTGGTGCGGCGATTGCGATCATCGGTACGATTGTCATTGCGACAAGTGATCCGGATTCTGCAAAGGGCCACAGCCCTCGCAATCCGGGGCGTGATTGCAATGGCAAATGCAATCCTTGCCCGCCCAACCAGTATTGGGGACACCGCGGAAATGAACACGGTTCTACATCCGGTGTGCACTACCATGGTCTCATCTGGAATCAACGGAAAGACACGTGTGAGTGCTATCCGAAGCGCGTCAGCGGGCCGAGTCTCGACAAGCTGAAGTAACAAACTACCTGCGATCAAACACAGCTTTATGGATATGACACTAAACGAATCGATGAAGCGATTTCGCGAAGCAAGCCGCGAGATATTCAACAGGTATTTCCGCGTCCCGCAGCCGTACACCAAGGACGGTTGGCAGAGCGAAGAGCAATTCAGCTTGTTAGAAGAGCATCTATTCAGAGCGCTTGTATTGCAGGCCGCAGCGATTGGCGGTGAAGAGATCGAATATGGCTATGTGCAGACACGAATTACTGTGAGATTGCGGTCAGCAATGTCCGGCTCTGCCAAGGCGATGATTAACCGCGAGATCGATTCTGGCTACTGGGACCATCAGGTGGAAGCAATCGATGGCGGAACGTCGCTGCTATTCATTCGATTCTTCGATTGGGACGTCCTCGACTACCGGGACAACGAGTACGTTCGCGCGCAAATAAGCGAATGGCCTGCTCATACGGAGTTGGTTGGGAAGCACGTGCTTATCGCATCAAGGGATGTGGAATTTGAACTCACGCCGGGCGCCAAGCTCGGCGCTAGTGCCTGACTTGCAGGCGCCTCGCGTTGCCGAGGCGATGCGGTTTAGAAGCGATGCAGGATAGCCTCGCGGCGGCTAAGAGGCCACGATGTGGCCTGTTCTGCGGCGCGCCGATTACGGGGAGCTCGGCGCCTCGGGAAAAACCTTCGCTGCGATGGCGACCAGGAGGTTGAGGTCGAGGTAGCCGGCGATGCTGATGATGTTGCACATGAAGGGCAGGTCAACCATCTTGCCGTAGGAGAACACCGGCACTTCGTCGTGGCGCTCGAACATGTTGAAGGCGGCACCGGAGGGATCAGAGTGCACGAGCTTGTGCAGCGAATTACGGAACGCTTCCTGCGTGTCGGCGGGTAATCCCGAGTGCATGTGCGAGAGCAGCTCATCGAGTGTGGGTTGCGCACGGCGCGGCCAACCGGCACGCCAGGGGCGGTGACGGCCTCGGGGTGCGCGGCCAGGTAATGGATCGTGCCGGTCACGGACCCGGCTCGGGATTGTCCGGGAGCGGCGGAATCGCGCTCAGATATTCGTAGATCGCCCGCAGGTCCAATTGCGTCATCTTGCCGTATACATTCCACGGCATGACTTGCAGGATTGCGCCCTCGTCCTCGCCGGTGCGCAACAAGTGTTCGAATTCCTCGAACGTGAGTCCGGCAGGCCGCCCGTTCTCATCGGGCGTGATGTTCGCCGAGGTAATCGGCCCGAACTGCCTTCCTCCAGTGAGGAATTGCGCGGTGTTGACGATCTCGGTTTCGCCATTGAACGGATCGCCGCCAGGCGCAAACGACGGATGCGTGTGGCAGTCGTTGCAGCCACCGCCGGCATTGACCAGATAGCTGCCAAGTCCAACGAGCAATCTATTCTTGCCGCGCAGCCGCAACTCCACCGGGTTGATCCGATAGCCCACCGCGACGCGCGAAGTGAGCGACTCGCTCGCTGCTGCTCGCGTCGATTGCTCCTCCTTCGAATCGTCCGCCACGACTGCGGTCGCAGTCAGACCCAGAGACGCCATCGCGATTCCGAACGATCGCTTGATTCCCAAGTTCATCTCGGCCTCCTTGCCTCATTTCGATTCACAACGAGCGCGCGACGCTACGCTGGCCGACGCAGGATCGGTAGCCGACGATTCCGACATTGGCTCGAGGCGGATTTCGAACGAGCGCGAGCTCGTAGCGCTTGCGCGGGCGTTGCAGGTTTGCAACAGCACGATGGAATTCCGCCAACGCGTTGTGGCGGGAGTCGGAGCCGTCAGTACGACACCGCCGGCTCCCTCGTGGCCGTGATGCCATTGCTGGTAGATAGATGCCCGTTAACGTGATTGAAGTCTTCGAAATTCTGTGGGCGTATAGCCGGTTTGCCGGCGGAAAGTCGCAGCGAGATGACTGGAACTACTAAACCCCGCACGCAATGCGATTTCGTCGATGGTTAGCCCGGGTTCGCCCAGAAGTAGATTCTGCGCACGGGCAACGCGCTTTCTCAAAACGTAGACGTGAGGAGGCGCGCCGATGGCCTGACGGAACGCGCGCTCGAAGTGGCGCGTACTTATCCCGGCGAGGTCGCCCAGTTTTCGCAAAGCGATGGGCCGCGCAAGATTCTCTTCTATGTAATCCAAAATCAGCCGCAGGCGACGCGCCGGGAGCCCACCAGAAGCTCTCGGAGGAGGCGCCGAGAGCGTCGAATATGAGTGGATCACATGATGCGCCAGGAACTCGCACGCGCTCTCCGCATACAGTCGCTCCGGCGGGGAACCACCCTGCGCCTCCAGCGCCAGGCGGGTCGCCACCCCCTGGATCACCGGATCATGCGCAAGGAATTGCGGAATGATTTCAACATCTCGTGGATCAGCTTCCCAATGCTCTGAGATCACACGCGAGAGGAAAGCGTCCGGTATGAGCAATACGATCGCACGAGAGGGTCCACTCGCATCCCAAGCCGCCTTCATGTTGGCTGGAGTAAGGTTCACGGTTCCCGGATCGCTCCATCCCTCGACTGGCCGCCCGGCCCTCTCTCGGCGGATGCGATGTCTTCCAGACAGATATAAGCCCAAGGCGTGATCGGCGAATGCCCCGGTCGCATGCGCTGGCGTCTCTCTGACTACGAACAGGGAAAATGCATCCCACGCTGCGGACGTGTTGGGCGGCGCGCTCAGAAGATCAGCAAATCCAGAAGCTGCTACTTTCGGTTTGTCCATCGGCGTGACTCCCAAAACTCGCCAGCCCAAATCGCACCCATTGGCCCGTCGTCACAATCGCGGCATTTCATCACGAATCGCGCACAAGGAGTGTCTACCCATTTCCTCAACCTTGAAAAGACGTCCACGACCCATTCAGAATTTCCGGCAGTTGCACCCGTGCCCGGGGACTGACCTATCTATATCCGAAGGCGAAGCAGCTGATGGTTCAAGTGTCGTAGTGAAAACAAAACTCAAAGGAGAACGCCAATTAACGCAAAAACCGGACTTGACGCACTGCTTACGCCCGAGCGCAGCGTACTTCTGCTCATCGATCATCAGGCGTTTCAATTCTCCAACTTGCACAGCCACGAGCCGACGCTGATCGTCAACAACGTCGTCGGGCTGGCGAAGGCAGCCAAGGCATTCAAGGTCCCAACGATCCTGACTACCGTCACCGAGGAGCGCGGTGGATACATCCTCAAGGGCATCCAGGAGGTCTTTCCTGCGCAGAAGCCGATCAATCGGACCTTCATCAATACGTGGGAGGACCCGCGTGTCGTCGAAGCGGTGAAGAAGACCGGGCGGAGGCAGCTCATCATCGCAGCGCTGTGGACAGAAGTATGCCTCGCGATGCCGGTGATCCAGAGCCTGGCCGACGGCTATGACGTCTTCTTCGTAACCGATGCATCCGGCGGTGTATCGCGCGAGGCGCACGACATGGCGGTGCTGCGCATGGCGCAGGCCGGCGCCGTGCCAATCACATGGATCGCAGTCATGAGCGAGTGGCAGCGCGACTGGGCTCGCGAAGCAACGGTCCCGGCCATCGCCGAGGTCACCATCGCTCACGGCGGCGCATCAGGCATTGCGTTTTCATGGGAGCAGCAGCTACTCAACGCGGGTCGGAAGTAGTCGCGCATGCAAAGCCCTGTGGCTAAATCACGCCAAGAATACAAATGCCGGCCCATCCCATCTCATGAGCCCCCGTCACGGTGACTGCCATTCGAACGCCGCGCAATGGCGTAAAACCACAAAGCGTGCAGACCGCGACGCAGCTCGAATATCAATCGCCCAGGTTGACGCCATAGACCCATGCGGAACTTGCGGCCAGCCTCGATGAAGATTCCTCCTCGGAGCCGCCAGGCTCGCCGTCTCTCCAGGTGCGCGGCGAGCTTTTCATCATTCCATTTGAACGAGCGTTTTTCAGGTAGAGGAACCGGAGGCACCTCGAAGGCCATGATGTAAGCGTAGCGCGGCTCATTGGAACAATTGGGGCCTGCGAAATGCAGCGTGCGGCCGTGGTGTACGGTCGCACCTCCCATGTCCATGGGGCACGAGACCGCGGAAGCTATTTTGATATCCGCGGCGCATTCCAGCGCATGGACACGTGGATCGTCCTGCGGTGAGCGATGCGTGAGCAAATCGCCCTTATGCGAACCCGAGATGAACTGCATGCAGCCGTTCTGCGTCGTAGCGTGCTGCAGTGGTATCCAGAAGCTGACCTGGTTGTAAGCGAAATTGGGGTCTGCACGATAGGCTTCGTCCTGATGCCAGGGAGTGGCTCCTCCACGTCCCGCCGGCTTCAGGATCACGTGTTCAAACGATTGTGTGGCCTTCGCACCCAGCAACTGCCGGGCAACCTTGTTAGCCCGCACCCGGCAATCCAGGGAACGCAGCTGCGAGGAAAAATTCTGTGGATTGATGAGAGTCGGCTGGGCCTGCGAGTTGGGATCGTCATCGTGCCCGAGCATGTCGTACTGGGCCCCTTCGGATCGGCCAACCCCGCGGCGGAACAAGTCGTCGATGATGCGACGTACTTCCTGAAGTTCGACCGGATCGCAAAAATCGAGAAGACTCAGAAATCCGTTCTGTTCGAACTGATACCTGAATTCTGCGCTGAGCATGACAAAACTCCTGGGACAATCTGGGCCGTTGATACGCCCGTCGGGGCCTTCTCAGTACGTCCAGCGCACCCCGACGCTCGCCATCCGGCTTTCGTATTCGAGCAGGACGCGGTTGGATTCGCGTTCTTCGATGCCGACGGTGAGATCGAAGTGAAGCTTGCGCAACGGCCTGTAACCAATCTGCAGCTTGCCGCTGCGCACACGATCGACGCGCGCGCTACTCGGCAGGTCGACGCTTGCGCCCAGGTAATCCTGGGTTTCATAGCCCAACTCGAGGGCGACGGATACCTTGTCGCTTGGCCCCCATGTCGGCGCGACGCCGACGCCTTCGGACACGAAGTAGTCGGACTCCGCATCCAGGTAGGCGCGCAGGTGACGCCAGCCATTGAGATTCAGCGCGATCTTGTTAGACGCCTGCCACTGGAGCAACAGATCGCCGATGGGCCCTGCAAAGCTGCCCTTGCCGATATCGGCTAGAGCCACGTCGCCGTATTCGCGGCTCAAGTAACCCGCATTTAGTTCGAGACGGGTGCGCGGACTGTAAATCTGGCTCACTTCGAGATTGATACTTTCGTCCTCGTAATCGCGGTCGAACAATTGCCCGGCGAGATTGAGCGCGCGATCGAAGTGGCCCTCGGTGCGCCGCACATCGAGCGCAATTTCGCTTTCCGACGAGGTCTTGAAGTGCAATCCGACTGATATCGAGTCGGTCTGGAAATTGTCGAAACGTCGCTCGCTCGCGCTGTGTTCAGTGCTGGCGCGCCGGCCGGCGGCCTTGAGAGACCAGCTCGGACCCAGGCGAAAGCCGAGGCTCGCCGACGTTGCGGCGGTGTCGAGCATGTCCTTTCCGATAAACCGCGTGTTTGAAAAACTTGCGAGCATCCGGTTGAAGTCCGCTCCTAACGCGCCCGACCACGCATTTCCCGCGCGCCACTCCCACGCCACGCGCCCGTGACCCGAAGTGTTATCGAGCCGGTCGTTACGCTGGTAAACATTGTCGGCCGCGAGCAGGTTCAGCAAAACCTTCTGGCGGGACCACTGCCAGTTTCCATCGAGTCCGGCGGAAACCCGGTGGATGTAATCCTCGCGCAATGCCCGCGGATCGTTTGTCTCCGGCAGGCGGTAGAGGTTGTCGTCGTACAGTTCCCGAAGGCCGAGTGTCAGTTCGATCCCGAGAAGCTTGTCGAGGTCGGCATCCGCGCCGTACGCGACCGACTCTGCACAAAGCACCACGGCGAACAACACGGCGAGACGGCGCTTCATCGCTGTGGCTCTCCACCCAGGCGCAAACGAAAAGCTTCGGCCACGGATACTCCGCACAACACCACCAGCAGGCCTCCCACGCGCATGCGATCGGCGTGCGGCAGCGCAGCACCCATGAACACCGAGTGGAGTCTGCCCAGAGTCTCCTTGAACAACGAGCCGACAAAGCGCGGGAAGGATTTTCGGCCGGCGCGACACTGCGTTCCGAACACTCCGCCGATGACGCGCCGGCGCTTGCGCGTGAGCTCGCGGAAATCCGCGCGCGCGGGATGGCGCACGATGGCGTCGTGCGCGTAGACGATGCGGTGTCCGGCTGCGGCAATCTGTGTAGCGAGGTGATGATCGCCACCCGACTTCAACGTCGCATCGAAGCCGCCAAAACTTCGAATCAATTCGAGCCTGCTGGTCCAGTTGGCGGTCACGCAGACCCGATTGCGCGCGTTCTCCGCCTGCTTGAACGAAAAGCATTTCTCGAACAGTTCGCTTGCAGAAAGGCGTAGTCGCGGGCCGAAATCGAGCTCGACATGGCCGGCGACGACTCCAACGCGCGGGTCGGCCAACGCCGCCACGGCATTGCGCACCCAATCGGCATCGGCGCTGCAATCCGCGTCGGTGAAGCAAACTACCTCGCCATCCGCATGGGTGAGCGCGAGATTGCGCGCGGCATACGATCCCGGTTTGCTTTCGCGCAGCGCGAGAATGCCGGGAACACCCTGGAGGATCTCGAAGGTGCGGTCTGTCGATCCATTGTCGACCACCAGGATCTGCAGCCTCTCTCGTGGATAGTTCTGCGCGCGCAGCGCGGCCACGCCCGCGGCGATCCGCGGCGCTTCGTTGTAAGCGGGGACAATGATCGTGACGCGGGGCTGCCAGGCAACAGCGCTCAAGCGGCCTCCGCGATGCACTGGATGACCTGATCCCACATGCGGTCGGTCGCGGCGCGTTGCCGGATTCCCGCGATGCGCAGCCGCTCGCGCAACGTGCCGCTGCGCACCTCGCCGATGAAGTCGTCGAGCGCGTCCGAGCGCGCGACATCGGCCAGCGAAAGTGAATACGACGCGCAGTCATATTCAGTCATGGCTTCGCCATACTTGTGCGACCAACCCACCGACAGGCAAGGCACGCCCGCGCCGAGCGAGGACATGATGGCGTGGAAGCGCGATGACACGGTTGCGACGCTGCCGGCAATCAGCCCTTTGGCATGGCGCGCGTCCTCGATGAGAAAACTCCGTGGCCGCGGACTGATGCGCGCGAGCAGCTTCTCGATCAGTTCGGCATCTTCGGCACCCCCGAAACGCAGCATCACCGGTATCACATTCAAACCACTGACGAGGCGCTGTGTGGCGTTGGAGAAGAAGGCGAGATAGCGCGCCACCTCCTCGGGCGGCTTGCCGGCCGTAAGCTTGGAATTGGGAATGACGCAGAAATAGGTGCCGGGTTTGGGATCGCCAGGCTGGCTTACCGATGGAACTTCGTGCGTGAAATCCGGGTACTGGTCGAGCGCACGCGGGGCGCCGAGCGTCGTCAGGTATTCGCGGGAAACCCGATCTCGCGGAAAAATGAGATCTGCATTGGAAAGTACTTCGCGCATGCCATCGGCCAGCGCTTCGTCACGGAACGGCCCGAAAGCCTGCGGCATGAGAATGACCTTGCGCCCTTCCCGTTTCCACTGCGAAATGCCACGCCCGAGGCGCCGCTTGAGTTTCTCGGCACCCCAGAAATCTCCATAGGCAAATCCGGACAGGTCGATGACCGCGCGGAAATCCTGCTCGCGCGTGACCGACAGCGCCCGCTGCATGCCGCGCGGCACGAACCGGCCTAACCACCCCACCTCGAGACGCTTCCAGCGTCGTGGCCAGCGCCCGATCACGCCGAAGCGCGAGCGATGTCGGCGTGACAGCCGCAGATCATCGCCGCCGAGCCCGACGCTGATCCTGGCATCGGGAAATGCCTTGGCTATGCGTGCCTGCGCCGCGAGCAGCATCAGGCAGGAGCCCAGGTTTTCCGGATTGAAGCCGCGGATGTCTATGAGCATTCGTTCAGTTCCAGTGGCGCATCGACGCGAGAGGTTTCTTGGCGGAATACGGAATCTTTCCCACAGGATCTGCATGACCGAAGCCGATCAGCATGACCACCCGTTCGTCTGGCGCGAGGTCCAGCAAGTCCGCGATTTTTTCCTCGTGTGCGGCGACGTCGGGCCAGTTGATCGCGCACGAGCTCAAGCCGACGGTCTCCAGCGCCAGCATGAAGCTCATCGCGGCAAGCGCGCCGTCGATATAGATCACGTGCCTGTCGCGTTCCTCTGGATAGGCGCGCAGCCGTCCGATGACCGCGCCGATGGCGGGCAGCGTATCGGCATAACCCTTGGTGCCGCCCGGGATGCCGGCGACGGCCGCAACCATCTGCGGATCATCGAAGAGGCGGAATACGAACGACTGGCGATTACACGCGCTCGGCGCCTGCAACGCTGCCTCGAGCGCGCGGTCGACGAGTTCGCGTGATACCGGCTGCTGGCGATACCAGCGCACCGAGCGGCGCCGCCGGCACAGGGCGGCGAATGCGTCGTAGTCGAGCGGCGCGGGCGCGTCACCTCGCACGTACGGAACCTGGTTGCCGTGCGCCCGCAAATCGGTCACGGCATTGCTCAGCGCGCGCTCGAAGTCATCATGCGCCGCGCCGATCACGCCACTCTGCCCTTCCATGGCGCTGAAATAGGAGCGCAGCACGTCCGCGCCCCAGCGCAGATCCGAAGGTTCCGCACCGGCGTCGGACGCCAGCGCGGCGAACGCGCGCACCGTCTCGGCGATGTAGTCACGCGCGAACGGCGCGCGGAACGGACGCATGATCAAGCCCTTCTCCAGCCGATGCACATTACGGCGCAACAGCGCCTGATTGCCGCCGCTGGTCTCGAGCTGGCGGAAATAATGCATGCGGCCCTGCGCCACGGCGCGCATCTCGCGATCAAAGGCTTTCGAGAACAAGAGGTATTGCAAACCCGCGAAATGCGCCTGGAACCACGCGCGGTACCGGCGCAGCCGCCGTTTGATCCCGTTGTCGGCTCGCAGCTTTTCGCGCGTCGGCGTTGCCGGCAGCGGCATCTCGAGCACGGCGTTTCTATCCATCATGACCTTCCCCTGGAAAACCGCGTGCGCAGCAAGGCATACGGCAGCGACAGCGGCAGCAGCAACGTCTCGGTCATCATGCGGGCCATCGGCCAGGTGCGCCGGCTGCAGAACGTGAATAGATAGGACGCGCCGGCGTACGAGATGACTGTTGCCACCGCGGAACCCATCGCGCCCCAGTACGGAATCATGATGAGGTTCAACACGATATTGAGCAGCGCACCCACGCCGTGCGATACGAACGAAAACGCGAACAGATTTTCGGCGATCATCCACTTGCTCGCGACCGCGCGCTGGAAGATGAAGATGCCGCCCCAGATGTGGATCTGCAGGATCGCGGCGGCGCCCGCATATTGATTGCCGAACAGTGTGCGGACGATCGGCTCGGCAAAGATCGTGATGAATACGGAGATGGCGGTGGCCACCAGGGCGAACGCGG
>Ga0137409_10002609_pt1 | contig 19241 bp, 16 predicted proteins | sample CZODoug1_16funga_FD_122059 | JGI IMG/M metagenome (GOLD analysis project Ga0137409, IMG submission 122059) | Vadose zone soil fungal communities from Angelo Coast Range Reserve, California, USA - CZODoug1_16fungal (Hybrid Assembly) | ecosystem: Environmental > Terrestrial > Soil > Vadose zone... | reverse complement strand
CCCGCGCCGGCGAGCTGGCGCTTGAAGAACCAGAGCCCGTCGCCCAGGCGCGCGCCCGCGTAGACGGCGGAGGCGCTGTAGACCATCACCACGCCGAGCATGGTGAGCAGCAGCACGGCGCCGAGAAGCACCGGGTCGTAGCGCAGTGCCCGCGCGGCGTCGCGGTCGCGGGCGTGGGAGACGCGGACGGCCGCCGAGGCGATCACGAGAGCCCCCGCACCAGCGCCTTGAACTGATCGCCCCGGTCCTCGAAGTTGCGGAACTGATCGTAGCTCGCGCAGGCCGGCGAGAGGAGCACCGTGTCTCCGGCGCGCGCCAGCTTGCGGGCCTGGGCAACCGCGGTGCGCAGGTCGCCGCAAGCCGTGACGGTGACCAGGTCCCCCAGCTCCTCGGCGATGCGCGGCGCGTCCTCCCCCATGGTGAGCAGGGCGCGGACCCGGCCCGGGAACAGCGCGCGGAGAGGGCGGTACGGCGCGCCCTTCCCTCGCCCTCCCATGATGAGCAGCACGCCGTGGTCGAAAGCGGAGAGGGACTTCTCCACGCTGTCCACGTTGGTGCCCTTCGAGTCGTTCACCCACTCGACGCCTTCGAGCGTGCGGACCGGCTCCAGCCGGTGCGGCAAGCCGGGATAGGTGTCGAGCCCCTGCTGCAGGGCCCACGGCGGCGCGCCGAGGTGCCGCGCCAGGAGGAGCGCCGCCAGCGCGTTCTCCGCGTTGTGGGCTCCGCGCAACGTCGGCGCGCGCAGATCGTACTCGGCCCCGTCGACGGCGAGCACTCCCTTGGCGCGCAGGAACCCCGCCGCCTCGACGTCGCGTCCGCGCGAATCGAATCCACGCCGCCGGACCCCCGGCGGCGTGCGCATCGCGGCGACCCGCGGATCGGCGAGATTGAGCACGGCCGCATCGCCGGTTTTCTGGTTCTCGAAGATGCGCGCCTTCGCCGCGGCGTACGCCTCCAGGGACGGGTAGCGGTCGAGGTGATCCGGGGTGACGTTCAGCGCGGCCGCGGCCGCGCAGCGCAAGGAGACGATCCCTTCCAATTGGTACGACGAGAGCTCGCAGACGGTCGCGTCCAGCTTGCCGCCGGAGAGGACCCGGTTGGACAGCGCGTCGCCCAGGTTGCCGCCCGCGAACACCTTCTTGCCCGCGGCCCGGAGCAGGTGCGCGGCCAGGGCCGTGGTGGTGCTCTTGCCGTTGGTGCCGGTGATCCCGACGATCGGCTCCGCGACGAACCGCGCCGCCAGCTCCACCTCGCCGATGACTTCCGCCCCGCTCGCGCGCGCCTCGGCGAGTGCCTGGGTCGAGAGCGGCACGCCGGGGCTCACCACCACCAGATCGCGTCCGCGGAACGCCTCCTCGCGCAGCCCCGCCAGGTACCGCTCGTGGGGGACGTCCTGAAGCTGCCGGAGCGAATCCGCCAGCGCCTCGCCGGTCTTGTCGTCGGCGACCGCGACGCGCGCGCCATAGGTCGCGAGCAGGCGCGCGGCGGCCACGCCGCTCTTGCCCAGCCCGACGACCAGCGCCCTGCGCCCGGCGAGCTGCATGCCTACCTCAGCTTGATGGAGAGAAGGCCGACCAGCGCCAGCATGATGGAGACGATCCAGAAGCGGACGATGATCTTGGGCTCGGCCCAGCCCTGCAGCTCGAAGTGGTGGTGCAAGGGCGCCATGCGGAAGATGCGCCGCCCGGTGCGCTTGAACCAGAAGACCTGCAGCATGACCGAGAGCGCCTCGACGAAGAACACGCCGTGGATGATGGCGCTGTCCACCTCGTTCTTGGTGAGCACGGCGAGGACCCCGAGCCCTCCGCCGATGGCGAGCGCCCCCACGTCGCCCATGAAGACGCTGGCCGGGTACGTGTTGAACCAGAGGAAGCTGATGCCCGCTCCGGCCATCGCGGCGCAGAACACCGCCAGCTCGCTGGCGCCCTCGATGTGCGGGATGAGCAGGTAGTCGGCGACGTTGAATCCCTTGATCACCAGGCCGGCGAGGTACGCGAGCAAGAGGAAGGTGAGCGAGCTGACGATGGTGGGGCCGATGGCGAGCCCGTCCAGCCCGTCGGTCAGGTTGACCGCGTTGCTGGTGCCCACGATGACGATGAAGGCGAACGGCAGGTACAGCCACCAGGGCAAGACCGGGCTGAAGGTGCGCACCTTGATGAACGGGATCGACAGGCGCGTGTCCAGGAGCAGGCGTGGGTGGAGCAGGCCGCCCTTCCAGTCGACGAAGAGCACCGCCACGACGGCGAGGAAGATGATCGTCTGCCAGAAGAGCTTCTTCCGGCCGGCCAGCCCCTTCGAGTCGCGCTTGGTGAGCTTCAGCCAGTCGTCGGCGAAGCCGATGAGCCCGTAGCCGAGGGTGAAGACCAGCGCGGCCCAGACCAGCCGGTTGGTCAGATCGGCGAAGAGGAGCGTCCCGACCAGGAGCGCCCAGAGGATCAGGCCACCGCCCATCGAAGGAGTGCCGCTCTTCTTCTGGTGCGCCGCCGGCGTGTCCTCGCGGACGTTCGACACGCCGTACTGCTTGAGCCGCATCGCCTCGATGTAGGTGGGGCCCAGGAGCAGGCCAACCAGCAAGGAGACCAGCCCCGCCATGATCATGCGGAAGGAGGGATACCGGAGGACGTTGAAGGCTGCGATGCGGTCCGCGAATGGATAGAGGAGCAGGTAGAGCATCAGTGCGCTCCCTGCCCGGGCGGAATGCCCGCGAGCGGATCGCTGATCCGCTCCATCTTCATGCCTCGCGATCCCTTCACCAAAATCACGTCCTCCGGCCGCGCGTGGCGGCGCACGATCTCGACGGCTTGCGCCGGCTCCTCCGCGAATTCGACGTGCTCGGGGGCGATTCCCGCTTCCACCGCCCCTTCGCCGATGGCCCGCGCCCGCTGGCCGTAGCAGACCAGGAGCGCGAGCCCGGCGCCCGCGGCGAAACGTCCCACGTCGCGGTGCAGGTCCAGCTCGGTCGGACCCAGCTCCAGCATGTCGCCCAGCACGGCGATGGCGCGTCCCTTGCCGCGCACCAGGTGCGTCAACGTGAGCAGGGCCGCCTTGGTGCTCTGCGGGTTGGCGTTGTAGCAGTCGTCGATCAGCATCCCGCCGCCGGGCAGCTGGACCGGCCGCATCCGGCGGCCCGTCGTGCGGGCGTCGGCGAGGCCGCCAACGATCTGCTCCGGATCGAGCCCGAGCCCGAAACCGACCGCCGCCGCGGCGACCGCGTTGTGGCCGTTGTGCGTGCCGATCAGGTGCAACTCGGCCTTGCGCGTCTTCCCGTCCGGGAACGCCAGCTCGACGCGCAGGCCGGGGCCGCCGTGGTGCGCCGAGATGAGGCGGACGTCGGCAGCGGTGGACGCTCCAAAAGTGATCAGCCGCCGGCGCGAGAGCTTCGCCTGGAGGAGCACCCGCGGATCGTCCGCGTTCGCCACGGCGGTGGCGCTCTCGCGCAGGGCGTGGAACAGCTCGCCTTTGGAATGCGCCACCCCGTCGATCGAGCCGGTCCCTTCGAGATGCACCGGGCCCACGGTGGTGACGAGGCCCAGGTCCGGATCGATCCAGGCGGCGAGCCGGGCGATCTCGCCCAGGTGGTTCATGCCCGCCTCGACGACCGCGTGCCGGTGCTCGGGCGAGAGCCGCAGCAAGGTGAGCGGCACGCCCACCTCGTTGTTCAGGTTGCCTTCCGTCTTGAGCGTCGCGCCGGCCGTCTGGAGCACGGCCGCGATCAGCTCCTTGGTGGAGGTCTTGCCGGTGGAGCCGGTGACGCACACCACGCGCAGCGCGTGCAGCCTCTCGCGCCAGGCGTGCGCGAGGCCGCCCAGGGCGCGCCCGGTGTCCGGCGCGGCGAGGATCGCGGGCCCCAGGCCCTGCGCGGTCAGCTCTTCTCTGACGCGCGCCGCGGCCGCGGAAGGGACCAGGACGCCCGCCGCCCCGGCCTGGGCGGCGGCGGCCGCGAACCGGCTGCCGTCGTGCCGCTCTCCCACCAGCGCGACGAAGAGCGCGCCGCGGACGGGGCTGCGCGAATCGGTGAACGCTCCCTCGAACATCTGATCCGGGGGGCCCGAGAGGAGCTGCGCGCCGGCGGCCCACGCGGCCTGCCCGGCGGTGAACCGGGCGCTCATCGCAGCGCCTCCAGCGCGCGCCGCGCTTCGACGCGGTCGTCGAAGCTCCGCTTCTCGGTACCGACGATCTGGTAGTCCTCGTGGCCCTTGCCCGCGATCACCACCACGTCGCCCGCCCGCGCGCTGCGCAGCGCCAGCTCGATGGCCGCCGCCCGGTCGGGGATCACGCAATAGCCGTCGCGCCCCGCGCGCGCGTCCGACATCCCCATCTTGCGCTTGTGCTTGGACAAGCCGGGCTCGATGTCCGCCAGGATGGCGAGCGGATCCTCGGTCCGCGGATTGTCGCTGGTCGCCACCACCAGGTCGGCACCCCGCGCCGCCGCCCGACCCATCAGCGGCCGCTTGCCGCGGTCGCGGTCGCCGCCGGACCCGAAGACGCAGATCACGCGCGCCTTGCTCCCCGCGGCTGCGCGGACGGCGTCGAGCACGCGCGCGAGCGCGTCGTCGGTGTGCGCGTAGTCGACCAGCACGACCCGGCCGCCCGGATCGGGGACGCGCTCCAGCCGCCCCGGAGCGCCGCGCGCCTGCGCCGCGGCCTGCGCCAGCTCCGCGAGCGGCATGCCCAGCCCGAGGAGCAGCCCGAGCGCCGCGAGCAGGTTCTCCGCGTTGTGAGCGCCGACCAGGGGGCTCTCGATGCGCGCCTCCCCGAATCCGCCCCGCAGATCGAAGCGGATGCCGTCCAGGTCGCTCTGCAAGCCGCGCGCCTCGAGCCGCGCTCCCTCGGCTCCCCGCGTGGTGAACCCGATCGACCCTGGAAGCGCTTGGGCGAGCTGCGCGCAGCGGGGGTCGTCGAGGTTCAGCACCGCGGGCGCGCCCGGGGGCAGCAGCTCGCGGAACAGGCGCGCCTTGGCCTCGAAGTAGGCCTCCAAGGTGCCGTGGTAGTCGAGGTGGTCCCGGGTCAGGTTGGTGAACGCCGCCGCCGCGAAGGTGCAACCCGAGACCCGCTCTTGCGCCAAGGCGTGGCTCGATACTTCCATGGCGACGAGCTGCGCGCCCGACTGGACCATGCGCGCGAGCAGCTCCTGCAGGTCGTGGGACTCGGGCGTGGTGTGGGTCGCGTTTTCGCGGCCGCCGGGCCAGCGGGACTCGACGGTGCCGATCACCCCCGTCCGCAGGCCCCGCGCCGCCGCGAGCTGCTCGACGAGGTGAGCCGTGGTCGTCTTGCCGTTGGTGCCGGTCACGCCGACGAGCTGCATCCGCTTCGACGGGTCGCCGTGGAAGCGCGAAGCGGCCTGCGAGAACGCTCGCCGCGGATCCGGGGCGACGATCAGCGCTGCGGGCGCGACGTCGAGCTCGCGGTCGCTCAGCACCGCCGCCGCGCCGCGAAGGGCCGCCTCGGGCGCGAAGTCGGCGCCATCGGCAACGACCCCTTTGAGCGCCGCGAACAGCGCACCCGGACCCACCTTTCGCGAATCGACCGCCAGAGCGCGCACATCGACCTCTTCCGCGCGCGGCGGTAGGCGCACATCGATCCCTGTGAAGAGCTCAGGAAGCCTCACTTCGAGCCCCATGGTGTACGCCGCTCATCCCGACGGCGCCAGCGTGACGCGCACGCGTGCACCGCGCCTGACAATCGCGCCCGGCCGAGGCGACTGGGCGACCGTCCGGCCGCTGCCCCGCAGCTCCGGCTCGAGCGCGGCCTCGGCCAACCTGCGGACCGCGGACCGCGCCGGCAGACCGGTCAGATCGGGGACCACCGATCGCGACGGCTGCCGGCCGGCGGCCGGCGGCTTCTGGATCTCCGCATCCGCGTCGCCGTCGGACGGCAATTCGTCGTCTTGCGCAGGCGCCATCGAAGCGAGCGCCACTTCCTCGCGGGCGCTGTCGGGGGCGACGCCGATCTGCCGGAGCGCCTCCGCCGCGATCGCGCTCCACGCGGGCGCGGCCACCGAGCCGCCGAAGACCTCGCCCTCGGGTTCGTCGACCGCGACCAGGATCGCCAGCCGCGGCTCGTCCGCGGGCAGGAAGCCGAGGAAGCTGGCCAGCCGCTTGTCGCCGTAGCCGCCGCGGACCGGGTCGACCTTCTGCGCCGTGCCGGTCTTGCCCGCGACGCGGAAGCCGCTGACGCGCGCCTTCATCCCGGTCCCCTTCTCGACCACTTCCTCGAGCATCGCGGTGATCTCCCGCGCGGTCGCCGGGCGCAGCACCCGCCGCACCTCCTCGCGCTGGCGCTGCAACAGCACCTTGCCGTCCGGCGCCGCCACCTTGGAGACGATGAACGGCTTGAGCAGGACCCCGCCGTTCGCGATCGCCGCCATCGCCATCACCGTCTGCAGGCCGGTCGCGGAGAGCCCCTGGCCAAAAGAGACGGTATCCACCGCGATGTTCGGCATGCGGCCCGGATCGGGCAGCGCGCCCCGCGCCTCGCCGGGGAGGCCCACTCCGGTGCGCTCGCCGAAGCCGAAGGCGCGGAGCGCGGCGACGAGCCGCTGCTTGCCGAGCGCCTCGCCGATCTTCGCGGCGCAGATGTTGGACGACTCGCGCAGCACCGCCGTGGGCGTCGCCCAGCCGATCTTGTGGCTGTCGTGGAGCAGGTGGCCGTTGCGTTCCCAGACGCCGTTCTCGCAATAGAGCGGCTTTGCCGGATCGAGCACCCCGGCGTCGAGCGCCGCCGCCACCACGAAGCTCTTGATGGTCGAACCGGGCTCCAGCTGATCCTGCACGGCGCGATTGCGCCAGACCGCCGGATCGCGGCCGGGCTTGTTCGCGTCGAAGGCCGGGTTCGAGGCCAGCGCCAGCACGGCGCCGCTCTGCACGTCGATCACCGCCGCCCATCCGGCGGCCGCGCGCGACGAGGCCACGGCCCGCGAGAGCTCGCGCTCGGCCGCGAGCTGGATGGCCGAGTCGAGGGTGAGGGTGACCGTCGCGCCGGTCAGGTCGGCGGGATCCGGCGTGCCCTGCGCCAGGACCGTGGCCCCCCGGGCGTCGCGGACGGCCTGCACGGAGACGGGCTTTCCGCGCAGCGAGGCGTCCAGATCGCGCTCCAGCCCTTCCTGGCCACCGTCTTCGCCGACGAAGCCGAGGACGTGCCCCGCCAGCGCCCGCTGCGGATAGAAGCGCTTCGGCTCCTTGACCAGCTCGACCCCGTCGAGCCCGAGCCCGGCGACCCGCGCCGCGGTGTCCTCGTCCACCCGCCGCTTGAGCCACACGAAGCGCTTCTCCCCCGCGAGGCGCGCGAGCACCTTGGCGCGATCGGCGCGGAGCGCGCGGGCGAGGAGGTCGGCGGCGGCCGCGCGCTCCCGGTGGGTCGCGAACGCAGCCGGATCGGCGAAGATCGAGTCCACGTCCTGGGTGACCGCCAGCGTCGTCCCGCGGCGGTCGGCGATGGCTCCCCGCCTCGGAGCCCATTCGATCTCGCGGCGGGTCTGATCGCGCGCCAGCCGCCCCAGCCGGGCGCGATCGAGGAGCTGCACCTTGGCGGCGCGGGCGAGGACCACGCCGAAGCCCAACAGGAGCGCGGCGCCGGCAAGCGCCGCGCGCACCCGCATCCAGCGGCCGGCCTCTCCTCTGGCGCTGCGCCCACGCTGCTGCACCGCCGCCTCCTATTTCGACGCGACCATCGAGGCGCTCGAGCGCAGCGCTCCGCCGACCAGCACGATGATCCGATCCGCCGGCGGAGGCCCCATGCCGAGGCGCGCCCGCGCCAGGTCCTCGATGCGCTGCGCGCTGCCCAGCCGCGCGGCGGCGAGCTGCAGCCGCTCGTGGTCGCGGACGAGCTGCTGGCGTTCTGCGGAAACCCGCGAGAGGCGGTAGCCCTGCTCGGTCACCCGGGTGCGCACCCAGATCTGCAGCAGCGCCGCGGCCGCGAGCAGCGCGCAGGCGAGCGTCGCCGCCCCGAGCTGGCGGAGCCCGCAGGCGGCGCGCCGGCCGCGAAGACCCGTCTTGCGGATTGCGCAGCTCATGCCAGCCTCTCCACCCCGCGCAGGCGCGCGCTGCGCGAGCGCGGGTTGTCGCGCTGCTCGGCCGCGCTCGCCTGCACCGCCTTCCGGGTCAGGACCTTCCACTGCGCCACCCGCCCGCAGGCGCACACCGGCAGCCGGGGCGGGCAGATGCAGCCGGTCGCGAGCCGCGCGAATCCCTGCTTCACGATGCGGTCCTCCAGGGAATGGAAGCTGATCGCCGCCGCGCGGCCGCCGCGCGCCACGATGCGCGGCAGGTCGCCGACGAAGTCGGAGAGGGCGCCCAGCTCGTCGTTCACCGCGATGCGCAGCGCCTGGAAGGTGCGCGTGGCCGGGTGGAGGTCCCTGGGCCACGCCTTGCGCGGGATCGACCGCCCGACGACCTCGGCGAGCTGCGCGGTGTTCTCGAGCTTCCCCTCGCGGTGCGCGCGGTGGATGGCGCGCGCGATGGGCCGCGCGAACCGCTCCTCTCCGAGCGTGCCCACGATGCGCGCCAGCGCCTTCTCGTCCCAGCGCGCGAGCAGCGCTACGAGCGGCTCCCCGCGGGTCGGGTCCATCCGCATGTCGAGCGGGCCCCCGGCGCGAAAGGAGAAGCCGCGCTCCGGGTCGTCGAGCTGCGGGCTGGAGACGCCGAGATCGACCAGCGCGCCGTCGACCTCCCGGACACCGAGCCGGTCGAGCACGGAACGGGCGTCCCGGAAGTTGGCCTGCTCGGCGACGAATTGCTCGCCGCGGGCGCCCAGGCGGGCGCGCGCCGCTCGCAGCGCGGCCGGATCCTGGTCGAGACCGATCACGCGCGCGCCGGCGTCGAGCAGCGCCTCGGCGTGCCCTCCGCCGCCGAGGGTCCCGTCGAGGAAAACCTTGCCGGGAGCGGGCGCGAGGAGGTCCACCGCCTCGCGGCGCAGCACGGTCCGATGCTCGAAGGGCTGCACGAAGAAGTCTCCACCGTCGGGTTCCCTACTGCTGCCTGCGGCGCGCCGCGCCCGATCGCGCCACGGCCGCCTCGGCGAACGCCTCGTCCGGAGTCCGGCAGAGGAGCAGCTCCGCGCCGCCCGAGGCCCTGAGGATGTTCGCCACGTAGGGATTGCGCACGGCCACCACCAGCTCGCCACCTCGGGCGCGCAGCTCGCGGCGCCGCGCCACCAGCTCTTGCACGCCCGCGTAGTCGAGATGCGTGACCTCGCGCAGGTCGAGCACGATGCGGCCCGCCTCGACGGACGCGCGGCCGATGGTGTAGTCGATGGCCCAGAGGGCGTCGCGGTCCAGCTCGCCCCGGACCGCCACGGTCGCCTGCGACTCCTCCCACCTCTGCCCGGCGGGCCGCGGACCCGGCGCGGGCTCCAGCGCGAGCACCGCCGCGCCTTCCACCCTGCGCGGGCGTGGGGCCTCCCGCTGTGCGATTCCCCGGATGCGCGTGCGTTCACTCATCGTCGTCTCTCCTAGAGAAGCTGGTGGAGGCGCGCCGCGAGCTGCGCCTGTGCCTCGGGGGCGCGCGCCGCCTTCTGCGTCTCCAGCCAGCGCGCGGGCGACCAGATCTCGATGCGCTCGACCGTGCCCGCCCAGGTGACCTCGTCGGCGAGGCCGGCGTGCTCGCGCAGCGGCGGCGGGATGAGGACGCGGCCCACCTTGTCGACCGGGCACTCCTGCGCGGGCGCCACGAAGCTGCGCACCAGGAGGCGCACCGACGGATCGAACTGCGAGAGCGCGGCGACCTTCTGGGTGAAGGCCGTCCACTGCGCGGGCGCGTACGCCTGCAGGCAGGCGTCGAAGAGGTCGGTGGTCACGAACAGCTTGTCCGCGCCCTGCGCCGCGAGCACCTCGCGAAAGCGCGAAGGGAGGCTGGTCCGCCCCTTCGCGTCGATCTGGTGCTGGTAGACGCCGGTGAACGACACGACCCGTGGCTCCTCGATCCGCGGTGGGGGCTTGCTTTCCATTTCTTCCCACTTCGATCCACCGCATGCGCAGACTCGGCGAAGGTCCCCAGGCTGTCAAGCAAGCTCTCGCCTGAACCTTCGAGCAGCACGACAGGTAGGGTTCGGAAGGGGCCGACAACCCCGCGGGTGGCGCCTGATGGGTGAGGCCGTGTCGGGAAAATGACGCGGCCGAGGACTCTAGGAGCGTTTCACGCGAAGCGCGGAAGTCAGAAAAGCAAGCGCGGAAGAAGTTCTTCGCCTTCGTGCACGCGCGCTCGGCGCAGGCTCGAAGCAACCCACCAACCTTCCGCGCTTCCCAATCTTCCGCGCTTCGCGTGAAACGCATCTAGCCCCCTCTCAGTGGCGTACAATGCGCGGATGGCCGAGGCGGCCCTGAGAGAGTTCCTCGCCAAGACGTCGTTCTTCGGCGGGCTGGCGGGAACGCCGGTCTTCGATCGCCTCGCCGACATGTTGCGCGAGCGCGAGGTCAAGAAGGGAGAGGTGATCCTGCGCGAGGGGGACACCGGCAACTCGATGTACATCGTGCTCTCGGGCACGCTCTACGCGACGCGAAAGTGCGAGGACGGAAGCGAAGTCCGGATGCTGCTCTTCCGGCCGGGCGACTTCGTCGGCGTGACCACCCTGATCGAGATGGAGCCGCGCCCGTTCACCATCACCGCGGAGAAAGACACCAAGCTGCTCGAGCTGGACAGCAGGGACCTGTACCAACTCTACAAGCAGGATCTGAAGGCCTACGTGCTGGTCCTGCAGAACATCAACCGCGAGCTCGTCCGCCGCCTGCGCAAGGCCGGCGCCCGCATCGCGCACCTCACCCGGCTCGCCGGGCTGGACCACGCTCCCGAGCACCACTGACCGGGCGCCTTACCCCAGGATCGACTCGACCACCGTGCGCGCGATGGGGTGGTACGAGGCGCGCGCCTCCTCGTAGATCTCCCGGGCCAGGGCGCGCGTCTGCGGGCGGCGCGCCAACTCGGTGTAGACGGGCCGGAGGTATTTCATGCGGCCGGTTTCGCGCAGCACCCGGCGGGCGGCCTGGCGCCCGGCCTCGACCCCTGCGCGCAGCTGCACCAAAACGAAGGTGTGCCGCAGCTCGAGGCTGCGTCGGCGCGACAGGCCGAGCAGCGAGTCGAGCTGCCCGCAAACGTCCGGCGGCAGCTCCGGCAGGGACTGCAGGAACACGAGCAGCTCTGTCGGCTGCAGGCGGACCGCCGCATTCTCGTCCGGCAGCACGCCCTCTCCCACCCGGCGCGCCATCTCGCGCAGCTCGTCCAGCCGGCGCGACCGGGGCCGCGGCGCGTCGGGGGGCAAGCCCGGACCGTCGATCCAGCGCTTCACGTCCGCTCGCGCCGATACGCCCGGAAGGCGCTCGTCGAGGAACCGGAGGAAATCGTCGGTGACGATCGACTGGAAGCGGAAGCGGTCCAGGTAGGCGCGCAGGAAGCGGTCCCAGCGGTCGCGGCCGGTCAGCTCCTCCAGCCGGCGCAGGAAGAGGTAGCCCTTCTCGTACGGCACCGTGGAGTACGCCTCGTCCGGATCGACGCCCTCCATCTCGGTGCGCAGCCGCGTCAGCTCGGGCCGCTGGGCGAAGCGCTGCAGGGACACCTCCAGCTCGTGGAGCCCCACCGCGGCGTGCAGCTCGGCCGCCTCGGTGCCCTCCAGGGCCTCGAGGATGCGGCGCTCGGCGTAGACGGTGAAGCCCTCGTTCAGCCAGAAGTGCTCGAGGGTGGCGTTGGAGACGAGATTGCCGGTCCAGGCGTGGGCCATCTCGTGGGCGATGACGTTGACCAGCGACCGATCGCCGGCGAGCAGCGAGGGGGTGGCGAAGGTCAGCCGCGGGTTCTCCATGCCGCCGAACGGAAACGAGGGCGGCATCACCAGCACGTCGTAGCGCTCCCACTCGTACGGGCCGAACAGGTCCTCCGCGACCTGCAGCATGGTCTCCACGCCGTCCAGCTCCCAGGCCGCCGCATCGGCGACGCTGCGCTCCGCCCACACCGCCGACCGCTGCGAAAGCTGGCGGGGCGACAGGTCCCCGACCGCGAACGCGAGCAGATAGGGCGGGACCTTCTGGGGCATCTCGAACAGGTCGACCATCTCGCCCTCGCCTGCCGTCTCCCGGCCGAGCGGGGCGGCGGCCATGAGCGCGCGCAGGTGCGCAGGAACGGTGAAGCGCGCTCCGGCGCGGATGCGGATGCGCGCGGTGTCCTGCAGCGGCGCCAGCGACCGCGCGTGGATGGGCTGGCACTGGCTATAGAGGTAGGGATGCTGCCCGCCGGCGGTCTGCGAAGGCCCGAGCCACTGCAGCGCCGACGCCTCGGACGAGGTCGAGTAGCGCACCCGGATTGCGCGGGTGCCGGCAGGCAAGTGCACGCGCAGGCGGGTGCCCAGGATGCGCTCGGGCGGGGCCAGCTCGTACCGGACCGGCTTGTCGTCCGGCGTCTCCACCGCTCCGATGCGCAGGTCGCGCGTGTCCAGGTCGAGGGGCCCTGTGGAAGCCTCGCGCAGCGTCAGCAAGATCTCGCCGGAGAGCACCCGCTGGACGAAGTCGACCTTCAGATCGAGGTCGATCCGCTCCGTGACGGGCTGCTCGGAGTCGGCGTAGCTGTGCGGATCCAGGCGCGCCACGCGGCGTGTCTATCATAGCCCCATCCCACGGTTCGCTTGGGTTGACCGCCCTGCGGTTACCTCTGGCCGCGGCGGCGGGCGTCGGCCAGCCAGTGGATCAGCCGGATGACCTCGCCGCAGTCGGCGACGTGCCAGCGGGCAGCGGTCCCAGTCCGCGGGGGCGGTCCCACGTGTACGGTGATCCCGCCGAAGCGCTGGACGGCCGCGAAGCCCTCCTCGTCGGCGTCGCCGGCGCCCACGTAGACGGGCAGCGCGGCGCGAAGGCCGGCGAGGAGCCCGAGTGCCGCGCGTCCGACGCTCGCCCCCTGCGTGCAGGCCTGGACCGAATCGTTCCCGCGCCGCAGGAGCAACCCCTCGGCGGCGGCGAGCCGGCCGAAGTGCTCCGCGGCCGCGATCTGGTCCGCGATGGCGGCATGGCGCAGATGGAGCACCAGGGCCCAGACCCGGTCCTCGACCGCGATGCCCGCCGCCTGCAGGGAGGGCACCCTCGCGCACGCCTTGCGCAGCCGGGCGATCGCCTGCTCGGCGTCCTCGAGGTCGGGCTCGGTGACGAGCCGCAAGCCGAAGGTCTGCACCTCGGCTCCGTGCACGCCGACGTAGCCGAGCCGGTGCAGCCGGAGGCGGCGCTGGAGCGTCTCGACGCGGCGGCCGGAGATCACCGCTCCCCGGGTGTTCGGCGCCGCACACAACCGGATGAGCGCCGCGCGCGCCGCGGGATTGGTGCGCAGATGGCCGTGCGACGCGCGCTGCGAGAGCGCCGCGTCGAACGAGAAGAACCCGAACAGGGCGGGCGCGTCCGCGACCCGCTCCCGCAGGCTATCCGCTTCCGACCATAGCGGCCTGACTGCTCCCGACCGCCCTACCTCTGAATTGCGCACACGCCCCCCTCGCCCTCGTCCTGTCCCCGCGCGAATCTGCGCACGGGTGTCGGGAGAGGTAAGAGGCGAGTTCAGTACGACAGCGGATACCCAGCGGCTTCCAGAAGCGAAGGCACGATCGCCTCGCGCGCCTCGGCACTGTTGACTGGTGTGTACTTGTGCAAGCGCGCGAGCTGCTCGAGCTGCGCGTCCAGCTCGCCGGGCGGGACCACGGCGGCGAGCGCGGTGCGCGCGCGGTCGAAGGCGCGCTCGCGACCCTCCATGCAGTAGAAGCGGCACAAGGCATCGCGCAGCTGCGCCCGGTCGCCGTCTGCCTCCGGCTGCGGCCCGTCGCCGGCAAAGCCGGCTCCTCCGGTGGCTAGAGTGCGGCCCAGCACCGAGTCCATCGCGTAGACCTCGATGGCGACGTCGGCGAGCGCGGCGAGCACCTCCTGGCGCTCCTCGAGCGCGGTCCCCAGCGACGCTGCCCATTTCGCGGCGAAGATGAACTGCCGCTTGGCCATCTCCGCCCCCCGGCGCTCCGCCCCGAGCCGCCCGACGGGCAGGAGGGTGACGGCTTTGCCGGCACCCGGGCCGAAGGCGGAGGCATACGGAGGCAAGTGGCGGGGATCAATCAGCTCTTCGTCGAGCTGCTGCACCGCGGCCATGAGCGGGATCGCCCCCTTCACGGCCCGCTTGAAGATCATCCCGGGGATCAGCAGCCGGTTGATCTCGTTCGTGCCCTCGAAAATCCGGTTCACGCGGTTGTCGCGGTACGCCCGCTCGATCGGGTAGTCCTCCACGAACCCGTTGCCGCCGTGGATCTGCAGGACCTCGTCGATGATCTGGAAGAGCCACTCCGAGCCGGTCACCTTCATGATCGAGGCCTCGATCGCGTACTCCTCGATCGCCTCCATCACCTTGCCCGGGGAGCCGTCCGACTGGGCGATGGCGGCGTCGATGGCTCCGGCGGCGCGGTACGTCATCGCCTCGGCGGCGTAGATCTGCGCCGCCGCGCGGGCGAGCTTCTCGCGCACGAGGCCGAAGTCGGCGATGGCGCGGCCGAACTGCTTGCGCTGGGCGGCGTACTCGACGCCGTCCTTGAGGACGTACTTCATGCCGCCCACCCCGAACGCGGCGAGCTTCAGGCGGCCGACGTTGAGGATGTTGAACGCGATCTTGTGGCCCTTGCCGATCTCGCCGAGCACGTTCCCGGCCGGCACCTTGCAGTCCTCGAAGATGAGCGGCGTGGTCGAGCTGCCGCGGATGCCGAGCTTGTGCTCCTCGCGCCCTTGGGTGAACCCGGGCGTCCCGCGCTCGACGATCATCGCGGTGAACTTCGTCCCGTCGATCTTGAGGAAGACGACGTAGACGTCGGCGAAGCCGCCGTTGGTGATCCACATCTTCCCGCCGTTCACGAGGTAGTGCTTGCCGTCCGGGGAGAGACGAGCGACGGTCTTGGCGCCCAGCGCGTCGGAGCCGCTGCCCGCCTCGGAGAGCGCGTAGGCCGCCACCTTGCGGCCGCTGGCCAGGTCGGGGAGATACTTCGCCTTCTGCTCTGGCGTCCCGAAGAAGACGATCGGCAGGGTGCCGATCCCGGTGTGCGCCCCGAAGGTGGTCGCCCACGAGCCGTAGCCCGCCTGCGATTCCGCCACCAGCATCGAGGTGGTCTTGTCGAGGCCGAGGCCGCCGAGATCCTCGGCGACGTCGACGCCCAGAAGGCCCAGCTCCCCGGCCTTGAGCAAGAGCTGGCGGAGCAGAGCGTTGTCCTTCTGCTCGATCCGGCCGGCGGCGGGCAGGACCTCCCGGTTGACGAAGTCCGCGCCGGTGGCGAAGAACTGGCGCTGCTCCTCGCTGAACCGCTCGGGGGTCATGAACGGGGCGGACCCCACCGGCGCGAAGAGGAAGTCTCCGCCGCGGGGCTCGTCCGCGGTGGGAGACACGTCTTGGACTGACTCCGCCATGTACTCTCCTTCTGCACCGTCGTTCACGCTTGATGACGCTCAGCGTCATGTCGGAAGTTAGTGTCTCTGGACGCGCCGCGCAACTGCCCGCCTGTAGAGCGGCACCCAGCGCCCGCCCGCTTCCGCGATCGAACCGCGCTGATCAGCCGGAGAAGATCATCAGCGCGACGATCGCGCTCGAGACGCGGCGAACGAGCTCGTGCTCCAACCGCGCTGCGCGGGCCGGGTCGCTTCGCGCTGACGCAGGCGAAGCTCGAGTCGGAGCTCCGAGCGGATGTGCCTCCGGTACCTCGGGCTTGATAGACCTGTTTGACGCGTTGACCGCTCGGGGCGCGCGGTGTACCGAATCGGGCGCGATGGCGAACAAGGGCACCGAGATCCAGATCGGCGACGGCAGCCTGCACATCGGCGACCGCGTCGTGTACCCGAACCAGGGCATCTGCCGCATCACCGGCGTGGAGGTGAAGCAGATCGCCGGCCGCGATTGGGAAGTCGTCACCCTCTCCCGCGAAGAGGACGGCGCGACGGTGATGGTGCCGCGGGCCAAGGTGATGGGCATCGGGCTGCGCAAGGTGGCGAGCGTGGCCGCCATCGACGACATGTTCGACCAGCTCGCCGCGCCCGGGGACGATCCGCAGCTCGACTGGAAGGTGCGGCACCGCGAGAACGCGGACCGCATGACGGGCGGCGGGCTGCAGGGCACGCTCGACGTGCTCAAGGGGCTGCACGCGCTCAGCCGGGTGCGTCCGCTCCCGCAGAAGGAGCGCGAGCTGTACGACAGCGCGCGGCACCTCCTGGTCGGCGAGATCGCCGCCGCGATGAACCTCCCCTTGCACGTCGCCGAGGACAACCTGGACTACGCGCTCTGGCCGCCTCCGGGCATGAAGCGCAAGGGCAGGCCGCTGCTGCCCGCCGCTCTCCCGGTACCCGGCTCGAGCGCCGTGGCGGCGCGGCCGGCCTCGCGCGCGGCCGACGACGAGATGGACGACGAGATGGGTTTCGGGGAGGTCGACGCGGAAGGCAGCGGCGAGCCGAAGACCGCCCAGGTGGCCGATACGGAGGAGTCGGACATCGCCGATCCCACCGACACCAAGGACCTGGTGCGGCAGCGGGCGATGCGCGTCACGGCCGAGGAGGAGGAGCCCGAGGCGCTGGACGAGCTGGCCGAGGACGCTCTCGAGGCCACCCACGAGGACGCGGCGGTGCAGCCCAGCGCGAAGCTGCACGCTCCGCCCGGGACCACCAGGCCGCAGGCGAAGCGTGGGCCCGCGCCCGCGGCGGCGGAGGAGCCAAAGCGCGAAGGCGCGCGGCCCGCCGGCAGCGAGGCGGCACACGGGGTCGCCCGGTCGATCGCCGCGAAGGCTCTGGAAGTCGCGGCCAAGGTGCTTGCGCCGGCCAGGCCCGCGGCCAAGGCGCCGGCCAGGCCCGCGCCGCCGAAGGCAAAGCCCGCGCCCCCGAAAAAGGCCGCCAAGCCGGCCCCGAAGCCGAAGAAGCCCATTGCGAAGAAGCCGGCGGCGAAGAAGCCCGCCAAGAAGGCGGCGGTGAGGAAGCCGGCCGGAAAGGGCAAGCGATGATCCGACTGGTCACGCTGGGAGAGTTCCCTTCGGAAGTGCTGGAGCACGTCGCCCGCAGGCTCCACGCCGCCTACGGCATGGGCTGCGAGATCGAAGGCGAGGCGGAGCTGCCCGAGTCGGCGCTCTCCGAAGACCAGGAATCATATCAGGCGCCCAAGCTGCTGGAGGAGATCGACGACGAGACGCAGCTCTATGCGGACGACAAGATCGTCTACCTCACCAAGGCGCCGCTGACCGCCCCGGAAGGACCGATGGGCAAGGGCCCGCTGACCGGCTTTCCCCAGTTCGGCGGGGGGCGCGCGGTGGTCACCAGCCACGGCCTGGGCGGCAAGGGCGAGCTGCCGCTCGACGTGGGGCTCGCCAAGCGCGCCGCGCACCACGTCGGGCACCTCTGGGAGTTGCATCACTGCTACGATCCGCGGTGCGCGATGCACCCGGAGTGGTCGCCGGGGTTCACGCAGTACCCCGAAGTCGCGCTCTGCCTGTATGACCGGGAGAAGAGCGAGCGGAAGATCAAGCTCGGGCAGTCGTAGTGGAAGGGCCCTCCGCGCCGGCCCGGCGCCGGAGCGATCGGGTGTGGTCCGTTCCGCTCCTGGCGATCGCCGCGGTGGGCGCGTCCGCGCTGCTGTTCGATCTCAGCTTGCCTCTGCGCCTGCCCGGGAACCGCGACTGGGCCGAGGCGGCGGCGGTGCTGCGGGTGCGCGCCGGGCCCGCCGACGCCGTCCAGTTGTGGCCCCCCTGGGCGGAGCGCGCCCGCCTGTTCGTCCGGTCGGTGCCGGTGCGCACCGAGGAGGACCTGCGCGCGGCGGACTATCCCGGCGTCGAGCGGCTGTGGCTCCTGGCGCTGCCCCGCGTGCCCCTCGCCCACCTGGCGCGCGCACGCGCGGCGCTGCGCCAGCGCGGCGCCACCGCCGGCGACGAGGTGCGCTTCGGCGCCTTGTCGCTGCAGCCGTGGGAGCTGCACGGGCCGCGCGTGCTCTCGTTCCTCACCAGCCCGCTCGAGGAGCACGAGGTCGACTACGTGCCGCGCCAATGCACGCTGGTGCGCATCGGCCCGCCTGGCGATCCCGGGCGGCTTCGGGCCCGCGGCCAGGGCGGGGTGATGCACGTGCGCGCCGGCATCGTGGGCGAGCGCGCGTACCAGGGCTTTCGCGGCCCGGTGCGGGTGGACGTGCAGGTCGACGGCGCGGCGCTCGCGACGCTCACCGTACCGCCCACCGCGCCTCCCGAGGCCGGCTGGCGCCGGCTGGACGCCGCCGCGCCCGCGGGCGAGCACGCATTCACCTTCCTGGTCAGCGCGCGCGACGTGGACCGGCCTCTCTGCCTTTCGGCGTGGACCACCGCGCCATGAGCCGCCGCCTGCCGCTCGCTCTCGCGGCGCTGACCTTCGCCGCGCTCTTCGCCACGCAGTCGGGCGTCGGATTCGTGCGCGACGAGGGCTACTACTTCGAGGCGGCGAAGAGCTACGAGCAATGGGTGGCGCTGCTCTTGCGCGCCCCCGCCGCCGCGGTCCGCGACACCGGACGGTACTGGAGCGTCAATTTCGAGCACCCCGGCCTCGCCAAGCTGCTCTTCGCGCTGTCGCACCTGGTCTTCACCACCTGGCTGGGGTGGCTGCCCGACGCGCTCGCGTGGCGCCTGCCGGCGCTCGCCTCCGGCGCCCTGCTGACGTATTGGCTCGCCGTCCTGGGCGCGCAGCGCTCGCGCGCGGCGGCCGTGCTCGCGCCGGCCCTTTTCTGGTGCGCCGAGCGGACGTTCTTCGATGGTCACCTGGCGTGCTTCGACGTGCCCATCTGCGCGCTCACGGCGGGAGTGGGGGTCGCGTGGGCGCGGGCGTTGGGGCTCCTCAGGCCGTGGACCTCGACCTCGACCCCGACCCCGACCTCGACCCCGCCCTCCTATCCCTTCGTTGCCCTGTTGGCCTCCGGAGGACACACCGCGATCTACCGTGTCGATTCTCCCTCCTCCATCCGCGAGCTCGGCGCCACCCGCGACGATGCCGCCGGCGAAGCCTTCGACAAGATCGCCCGGGTCATCGGCCTCGGGTACCCGGGCGGACCGATCGTCGACCGCCTCGCGGCTCAGGGCGACGCTTCACGATTTCCCGTTCCTCCTCCCATGGCGCGCCGCGACTCGCTCGAGTTCAGCTTCTCGGGGGTGAAGAGCTTCGTCGCGCGGCACGTGGCCGAGCACGGAGTACCTCGAACCGAGGCCCAGAAGGCCGATATTTGCGCGGGCTTTCAACGCGTGGTCGTCGAATCGCTCGTGAAGAAGACCAT
>Ga0137409_10002607_pt1 | contig 19244 bp, 19 predicted proteins | sample CZODoug1_16funga_FD_122059 | JGI IMG/M metagenome (GOLD analysis project Ga0137409, IMG submission 122059) | Vadose zone soil fungal communities from Angelo Coast Range Reserve, California, USA - CZODoug1_16fungal (Hybrid Assembly) | ecosystem: Environmental > Terrestrial > Soil > Vadose zone... | reverse complement strand
CGTTCGGCGGGTCGTATCTCAACCACCAGCGGCTGGTCTGCGCTTGCACGCCGAAAGACGCCGATGCGCCGGTAAGCGCGCGGGCGCAGGTCGACGAGCGCGGCAACGTCAAGAAGCGCCCCGATTCGCCGCCGTCGGTGATGCAGGGCCCGCCTCACCTCTTCGACGGACGCGTCAGCCCCGACGGCTACATCGTCAATACCGCGCAGCCGCCCTACCAGCCGAGCGGCATTCCGCCGGCCGCGGGCGCGAGCGCCGACCTTGCGGATCCGGCACGGCATCCGGCCCCGGCAATGAGCGAGAAGAACATCGGCGACACGCTTTCCGCGAAAGGCGTCACGTGGGCCTGGTACGCCGGCGGCTGGAGCGAGGCGACGCGCGACGGCCGCCAGGACCCGCGCGAGAAGCGGACCGTCATCTACTCCAACCGCCCCGGCTCGCCGTCCTTCCAGCCGCACCACCAGCCCTTCAACTATTTCGCGCGCTTCGCGCCGGGCAAGGCCGATCGCGAGACCCACCTCAAGGACTACGACGACTTCGCCGCCGCCATCGACAAGGGCACGCTGCCGCAGGTCGCGTTCTACAAGCCGGTCGGCCGCCTCAACCAGCACCCGGGCTATACGGAGGTCATGGCCGGCGACGAGCATCTGAATGAGCTCCTGCTGAGACTGCAGAAAAGCCCGCAGTGGAAGCGGATGGCGGTCATCGTCACTTACGACGAGAACGGCGGCTTCTGGGACCATGTGCCGCCGCCGCAGGGACCGGGCTGGAGCGACCGCTGGGGCCCGGGCACCCGCATCCCGGCGATCGTGATCTCGCCGTTCGCGCGCAAGGGGCAAGTCGACAAGACGATCTACGACACGACCTCGATCCTCAAGCTCATCACGCGCCGCTTCGGCCTCGAGCCGCTGCCCGGAGTGCGCGCCAACGTCGGCGACCTGAGCAACGCCTTCGCCTTCTAAAGAGCTGCTGCTCTCCGCGGCGATCCTCGCCGCGGCGGCGATCGCCGTCCTGACCGGCTGGCCGCTCCCGGATTCGCTTTCCGGGCTGCGCACCGCCGGCCCCTACGCCGCGCTCGCCGTCGGGCTCGCGCTCGCCTGGTGGTTCAACCGCGGCCGCGCCTTCGTCGTCGCGTTCTCGATCCTGGGTGCGCTGCTGGCGTGGGACCTGGCGCACACCAAGGCGGTGTACACGCTGCTGGTGGTGCTGGTGCCGCTCAATATCCTGCTCTCCATGCTGCGGCCCGAGCGCGGCGCGCGCTACCGGGCTTCCTACGGATGGTTTCTCCTTCTCGCTGCGGAAGCGCTGCTGGTGTGGTTCGTTTCAAAAACCCCGGACCCCGATCTGTCTCATTGGGCGCTGAAATCGCCGCCGATCGCGCTGGTCGGCCGTGTCGCCTTTGCCGCCGCCTTCGCCGCCGCGGTATGGCGCGCCTGGCCGGAGTACAAGCCGCTGCCGGTCGGCCTCGCCGGCACGCTGCTCGCCTTCTTCATCGCCGAGGCGTGGGGGACGACGCCGGGCACCTACGCCGCCTTCATGACCGCTGCCGGGCTGATCCTCGTCGCATCGCTCCTCCAGGAATCGCACCAGATGGCCTTCCGCGACCCGCTCACCGGCCTGCCCGGCCGGCGCGCGCTGGAGGAGCGGCTGCGCGCGCTCGGCGGCCACTACGCGATCGCCATGGTCGACGTCGATCACTTCAAGAAATTCAACGACACGCATGGCCACGACATCGGCGACCAGGTGCTGAAGCTGGTCGGCGGCCGGCTGTCGCAGGCCGCGAAAGGCGGGGTCGCCTACCGCTATGGCGGCGAGGAGTTCAGCGTGCTCTTTCCCGGCGCGTCGGTCGACGATGCGGCGCGCGAGCTCGAGGACATCCGCAATTCGATCGAGACCTACCGCATGGCGGTGCGCTCTCCCGACCGGCCGAAGCAGGCCGACGAAGGCGCGAAGCGCCGGGGGGAGGGCGCGCCGGAGAAGCAGCTCTCGGTGACCGTCTCGATCGGCGTCGCCGGCCCGGGGCGGGGCGCAACGCCGCAGCACGTGATCAAGGCCGCCGACGAAGCGCTCTACCGCGCCAAGCAGTCGGGACGAAACCGGGTGAGCCGATGAAATTCGGGGTCAGGGTAACAATTCCGATACCCGCGCTGCGATTTGGGGAATTGTTACCCTGACCCCGAATTTCGTGATTCCCGAGCACGAGATCGACCTCACCGCGGTGCGCGCGCAGGGCGCGGGCGGCCAGAACGTCAACAAGGTGTCGAACGCCGTGCATCTGCGCTTCGATATCCGCGCTTCGTCGCTACCCGATCACGTGAAGGAACGGTTGTTGCGCCTGGGCGATCACCGCGTCTCGCGCACCGGCATGGTGATCATCAAGTCGCAGAACCATCGCAGCCTGGAGATGAACCGCGCCGAGGCGATCGCGCGGCTGCAATCGCTTGTCGCGGTGGCGGCGCATATTCCCAAGAAGCGCCGGCCCACCCGGCCGACCTATGGATCGAAGCAGAGACGCCTCGAGGGCAAGCGCAGGCGCGGTGACATAAAGGCCGGCCGCCGGAGAACCTTCGACGACTGACTACTTGACGTCCAGCAGCTCGACCTCGAACACGAGCGTCGCGTTCGGCGGGATGACGCCGCCGGCGCCGCGCGCGCCGTAGCCGAGCTGCGGCGGGATGGTGAGCTTGCGCTTGCCGCCGACCTTCATGCCATCGACGCCCTCGTCCCAGCCCTTGATCACGTGGCCCTTGCCGAGCGGGAAGACGAACGGCTCGCCGCGGTCCTTGCTCGAATCGAATTTCGTGCCGTTCGTCAACCAGCCGGTGTAATGCACACTCACTTTTTGGCCTGAGGCGGCGGCGTTTCCGGTGCCGACGACCAGTTCCTCGAACACGAGGCCGCTGGCGGTAGTAGTTGCAGGCATGGGCTCAGTCTCTTCGGGTATAAACGCTCATTCTAATGGCCGCCTTGCCCCTCGCCGAAGTGATATCCGCCGTCGAAGTCGAGGGCGAGCGGCTGCGCGCCGAGTTCTATCGCGCCGGCGGGCCGCGCGGCGAGCGCGGTAACTGTCCGGTCGACAAGGAAATCGAGGAAAGCCTGCGCAAGGTGCTCTGCGGTCTCGTCGATTGCGCTTTCGTCGGCGAAGAAACCGGAAGCACTCCGGGCGCGCGAGCCGGCTGGACCTGGCTCGTCGATCCGCACGACGGGACGTTCGAGTTCCTGTCCGGGCGGCGCGGCTCTTCGATTTCGGTCGCGCTGCTGCGCGAGGGCGCGCCGGTGCTCGGCGTGGTGCACGCGCCCGATCCACCCGACCGCGGAGCGGACACGATCGCCTGGGCGGAGGGCGCGCAGCTGCAGCGCAACGGCAAGCCGCTGCAGGTCGACTTGTCGCAGCGCAAGCTTGCGCCGGGCGAATTCGTCTTCGCGACCGCTTCCACCATCCAGCGTCCGGAGACCTGGTCGCGCGCAGTGGCGCCGGCGCACTTTGTCGCCGTGCCGAGCATCGCCTACCGGCTGGCGCGCGTCGCGGCCGGCGATGGTGTGGCGACGGTCTCGGCTCACGGCGTCAACGAATACGATGTCGCCGCCGGAATGGCGCTGCTTGGCGCGGCGCGCGGCGTGGTGCTGGATGCGGAAGGGCGCGAGGTGCGCCTGCAGGGAAATACCGAGAAGCGCATCTCCGGCTGTTTCGCCGGCGCGCCGCAGGCGGCGCAGCAGCTTGCGCGCTTCGACTGGAAGCTGCTCGAGCAGGAGCCCCGTCGTGCGCCGAGAGTCCGCCTGGAATTCCCGCGCAAGCCGTTCGGCGTTCGCCTCGAGCGCGCGCAGGGCGCGATGCTCGGCCAGGTGATCGGCGACAGCCTCGGCGCTCGCGTCGAGGCGAAGCCGGCGAACGAAATCGCGCGGCTCTATCCGACGGGACTGCGCGAGCTCGCCGACGGCGGCGTCTACCACCTGATGGCGGGCCAGCCGACCGACGACAGCGAGATGGCGCTGGCGCTGGCGCGCACCATCGTGCGCGACGGAAAGTGCGACACCGCGCGGGTGCTCGAGGCCTATCGCCAGTGGATCACCTCGCGGCCGGTCGACGTCGGCATGACCACCGAGAAGGGGCTGATCGGCGCCAGCGACCCGCGCTCGGAATCGAACGGCTCGCTGATGCGCTGTTCGCCGATCGGCGTCTGGGCGGCGGGCGATCCCGCGCTTGCGGCGCGCACCGCGCGCGACGAATCGGCGCTCACCCATCCGAACGACATCTGCGTCGAGGCCTGCGCTGCCTATTGCGCGGCGATCGCCGTCGGCGTCAGCGGCGCCAGCCGCGATGAGATGGTCGAGGCGGCAGTGCAGCACTCCAAGGGCCCGGCGCGCGACGCGGTGAAGCGCGGCGCGGGCGGTGCCCGCCCGACGGACTTCTTCACCCACCCGGGATGGGTCGTGCTGGCGCTGCAAAACGCTTTCTATTGCTTGATGAAAATGGACCTGGAAGAAACGCTGGTCAGCACCGTTGGCCACGGCGGGGATACCGACACGAACGCCGCGATCGCCGGCGCGCTGCTCGGCGCGGCGCATGGCCGCGAGGGCATTCCGCCGCGCTGGATCTTCGCCGTTCTTTCCTGCCGGCCGCTTGCCGAGTCCGGCGCGCTCAGGCTGCGGCCGGTCGAGTACTGGCCCGACGACATCCTGGAACTCTCAGAAGCCCTGCTGCTCGCGCACTAGTTCTTTGGCTTAGAGTTCGATGTTGGGAGGAGGCCCATGAAAAGACTTACGCTCGCGCTGACGTTCCTGCTCTGCGCCGCACCTGCACTCTCGCAGTACCCGAACAAGCCGATCCGCTTCATTGTCGGCTTCCCGCCCGGCGGCTCGGCCGACCCGACGACGCGCATCATGGGGAACGCGCTCCAGGAGCAGTTGAAGCAGCCGGTCGTGGTCGAGAACCGTCCCGGCGCGGACAGCGCGATCGCGGCCGAGCAGATGACGCGGATCGCGCCCGACGGCTACACGATCATGTTTGCCTCCAACAGCGCCATGGTGGCGGCGGTCGCGCTTCGCAAGCAACCGACGTACGACCCGCTGAAGGACTTCACGCCGATTTCGCTCGTTGGCCGCGCCACGGTGTTCTTCTACGTGCATCCGTCGGTGCCGGCGAGAACGCTTAAGGAATTCGTCGCGTACGCGCAGGCCAATCCCGGCAAGCTCAACTACGGCACCGGCAACCCGCTGTCGATCCTCTACAACGCGCAGCTCATCAACGCGACTCGAATAGACATGGTGCACGTGCCCTACAAGGGTGAAGGGCCGCTCAATCCCGACATCCTTACAGGCCGTGTGCAGTCGGCGTTCCTCTCCACCGGCACCGCGGTCTCGTACGCGAAGGATGGAAGGCTGCGCGCCCTGGCCGTGCTCCTTAAGGAACGCAGCCCGCTCCTGCCCGAGGTGCCGACGATCGACGAAGCTGGTGTTCCCGAAGTGAGCGTGCGCCAGTGGGCCGGTGTGTACGGTCCGCCCGGGCTGCCGCGCGACATCGTGCTGCGCCTCAACAAGGAAGTGAACGCCGCGCTCGCGCGCGCTGACGTGCGCGAGAAGCTGCTGAGCTACGGCTACTCCGCCGAAGGCTCGACGCCCGAGCGGCTGCTCGAGATCAACCGCGACGACCTGGCGCTCTGGCGCAAGCTCGTGAAGGAAGCGGGGATTCCGCTGGAATAGTCAGCGGGCGGTTTTCGAAGCGTTGATCGCCTTCCAGACCCGCTCTGGACTGGCAGGCATGTCGAAGCGCGTGATGCCGACCTGCGAGAGCGCGTCGACCACCGCGTTCATCACCGAGGTCAGCGCGCCGGCGCAGCCGGCCTCGCCGCAGCCCTTGGCGCCGAGCGGGTTGGTGTTCGACGGTACGGGATGGCTTTGCCACGTGACCGGCGCCGGGAAGTCGGTGAAGTGCGGCAGCGCGTAGTCCATGAACGAGCCGGTGAGGAGCTGGGCGTCGGCGTCGTACTTGGCGCTCTCCATGAACACCTGCCCCATGCCCTGGACCACGCCGCCGTGGAGCTGCCCCTCGACCATCATCGGGTTCAGCACCGTGCCGAAGTCGTTCACCGAGCTGTAGCGCACGACTTCAGCTTCTCCCGTCTCCGGGTCGATCTCGACCTCGCAGACGTGGCAGCCGTTCGGGAACGCGGACGGAATGACTTCGGTCACGTGGGTGACATCCAGTTTCTTGTCGACAGCCAGATCCATCAGCGCGACTTTCCGGTCCGTGCCGGCGACGACGAACGTGCCGTCGCGGAACTCGATGTCCGCTTCCGCGGCCTCCAGCTTCTCCGCGGCGAGCGTCTTGCCTTTCTTGATGACGAGCTCGGCAGCCTGCACCGCCGCGCCGCCGCTCATCATCGCCGTGCGCGAGCCGCCGGTGCCTGCGCCGAACACGAGCTTGTCGGAATCGCTCTGCAGCAGCCGGATCTTCTCGAACGGCACGCCGAGCTTCGTCGCCAGCACCTGCGCCATGGGCGAGGCGTGCCCCTGGCCGTAGTCGAGCGAGCCGGTGATGAACGTGATGTGCGGGTCACCTGTCCCACCTCCGTCGAACTGAATGCCGCCCATTTCCTTGTTCGGCGGCGCGGTCACTTCCATGTAGCTGCCGACGCCGAGGCCGCGCAGCTTGCCTCGCGCTTTTGATTGTCTTTTTCTCTCTTCAAATCCCTCGGCAGCTTTGATCGCCTTTTCAAACACGGCGCCGAAATCGCCGCTGTCGACTGTCATGTCGGCGCGGTTCTTGTACGGGATCTCGGCGGGCGTCACGTGGTTGCGGCGCCGCAGCTCGAAGCGGTCGATCCCGGTCTCGCGCGCCGCCTCGTCGATCAGGCGCTCGATGTACATGTTCGCCTCCGGCCGCCCGGCGCCGCGATAGGCCGAGACCGGCGAGGTGTTGGTGAAGCACACCTTGGTCGAGACCTCGAAGAGCGGGATGCGGTACACGCCGCAGGCGTTGCGCACCAGGTTCATCGACGGCGGCTGCGGCGCGACGTTGCTCAGGTACGAGCCGACGTTGCCGAAACCAGTAAATCTCAAAGCCAGAAACTTGCCTTCCGCGCTCAGCGCCAGCTCCCCCGTCATCTCGTGGTCGCGGCCGTGATGGTCGGAGAGGAATGAGCCCGAGCGCTCATCAGTCCACTTCACCGGCCGCCCGAGCGCGCGTGCCGCATGCGCGAGGCAGACGTACTCCGGGTAGATCGGCCCCTTCATTCCGAACGAGCCGCCGACGTTGTACGTGAGGATGCGCACCTTGTCGGGCGTCACGCCCAAGATGTCGGCCAGCTGGAGCTTCTGCGCCCATACCCCTTGCCCCGGCACCGTCAGCGTCCATCGATCGCCATCGAATGAGCAGAGACCTGCCCGCGGCTCCATGGCGGCGACCACGACGCGGGTGTTTCTCATAGACAGCTTCGTCACATGCGAGGCTTTGGCAAACCCTTCGGCGACCTTCGCCGGATCGCCCCAGAGGAAGTCCAGGCAGACGTTGTTCGGCACGTCGTCGTAGATCTGCTGGGCGCCTGGCTTCGCCGCGTCGCTGGGCAGCGACACCGCCGGCAGCGCCTCGATGTCGAGCTCGACCGCCTCGCCCGCGTCCTTCGCCTGCAGGTAGGTCTCGGCGACGACGCACGCGACCGGATCGCCGACGAAGCGCACCTTGTTCGTTGCCAACGACTGGCGGATCGGCTTCTTCATTGGCGTGCCGTCGCGCTGCTTGAAGTCGAGCGCGCACTTGTGCGGCCCGTACGCGGTCAGATCCTGCGCTGTGTAGATCGCCAGGACGCCCGGCATCCCCTTCGCCGCCTGGATATCCACTTTCTTCAGGACGCCGTGGGCGTGCGAGCTGCGCACGATGTACGCGTACGCCTGGTTCGGCTCGTTGACGTCGTCGGTATAGCGGCCTTCGCCGCGCAGCAATACGGGGTCCTCGGTGCGCGGCACCGATTGGCCGATCAGGTCTTTCATGAGATGAGTCCGAGTTCCTGGAAACGGAGGTAGAGCTCGCGGCAGGCCCAGGCGTCGGTCGCCGCGTACGCGATCTGCTGCGGCGAGAGCACTTTGGATGACCAGTTGGTGGTCTTGGCGCCCTTCGGGATGCGAAAGCCGAGGAAGAGCGCGGCGAGGTTGCGGACGCCGGTCTGCTCCATGCCGTGGCGCTTCGCCGCCCAGCCGACGTCGACGACCGCCTTCTCCTCGAAGGGGAAGACCTGCTTCAGTTGGCGCAGGTCGTAGGCGATGGACGCCCCTGCTTTCGTTGTCTGTTCTGAAGAAAGTAAGTCTCTCAAGACGGACGACCAGTCCTGCTGCTGGATCTGGAAGAGGTACACCGCCTTCGCGGTCGCTACTTGCACCAGGCTCGGCGTGTAGCTCTCGCCCTTCCGGAAGGCGGGGCGCGTTTCGGTGTCGAGCCCGACTACCGCCTCCTGCGCGAAGTCCTCGCGGGCGCGCTCGAGCTCGGCGGGCGAGGCAACGACGACGGTCTCGCCCTCGTAGCGGCGGATCGGCAGGGCGACGACTTCGTCGCGCGAGATGGTGCTTTTCAGTTCGGTGGGCGGGGTCACGGGAGCGGCGATGATAGCCGCTCCCCGTGAATTCGGGGTCAGGGTAACAATTCCAATATCAGCGCCGCCGCTCGGGGAATTGTTACCCTGACCCCGAATTCCTAACGACTAGCTTTTCAGCAGGCGATCGAGGTGCTCGATGTCGTTGATGACGATCCAGTCGGACGCACCGGCGGCCTTGACGCGCTTCCGCCAGTCTTCCAGCCGGCCCATGTAGCGCCGCGGGTCGACGTTGTCGGTCTTCAGCTTCACCACGTTGACCGCGACGACGCGGATGCTCTTCAGGTCGATCGGGAAGTCGCGCACCGCCTGCTTGTCGAGCTCCTCCTGCATGTCGGAGAAGATCAGGATCGTCTTTCGCCCGGCGCCGGTCTCGTTCAGGAACATCGAGCCCTGGATCAGGCCGCCGGTGATGTCGGTGTAGACGCTGCCGCGCGCGGTCTTGGCGAAGGTCTCGATCTCGTCGCGGAACGCCCGCTTCTGCGCGTTCGCCTGCGACGGGCGTCCGTCGAAGGTCGCCTTGGCGATGATGTCCTTCTCGCTGAAGCTGCGGCTTCGCACCCGCGCCACGGCGAGCGAGTCGCCGGAGTTGAGCGCGCCGAGCAGGTAGTTGACGATGAGCTGCGCCTTGCCGACCTCCTCGGCGTAGGTGCCCGAGGTGTCGACCAGCATGTAGACGGCGTGGCTGTGCGCCTTCTGGTCGGCACAGCCCGCCAGGGCAAGCGCCGGCAGTGCAACGATGAATTCGCGGCGGTCCATTAGTGCCTCCTTACTGCTAGGTCTTCGTCATCCACAGCCACGTTTTGTTTTTTGGAAAGTAATCTTTCAACCAAAAGGGGCAGCACGATGACGACGTCATAGAGCGTGATCACGACGCGGGAGAGGCTGCGCACCAGGTTGCCGGCGAGACGCAGCGCGAACGCCGCGCCGCGCGCGAGCACCACCAGCGCAGCCCCTCCCACGGTCCGGGCCGAGGCGACGAACGACTCCAGCGGAATCGCCACGAACGCCAGGGCGAACGGCAGGATGAAGCCGAGCAGCATCTGCCCCAGGGTCGGAATGCGCGCCAACACGCCGTCGTTCGGCTGGTGCTGCTGCACGGTCGCGAGCGACTGCAGCAGCGCCGCCTTGTCGGCGATCAGCATGTCGCGCATCAGCGCCAGCGCCGCCTCGATGCCGGCGAGCGTCACCAGCAGGCCGAAGGCGAACCACATCATGCGCTTGCGCATCAGGTCGGAGAGGTTGTGGATCCCCGGGAAAAGGTGCGTGATGCGCAGCGTCTCCATCAGGAAGAGGCCCATCGTCGCCTCGACGAAGATGATCACCAGCGCCGCCACGTCGGAGGTCCGCATGCTCGCGGTCAGGTAGTCGCCGGCGCCGACCATCTCCGACATCGGCAGCGCGATCAGCTTGTAGTTGATCAGCGCGCCGCCGGCGGCGATGGCGAGCACCAGGCTGGCGACCGCGAGCTGCGTCAGCGCCGAGATGGTCAGCACGTGCTCCGCCCGGTCGGTCTGCTTGACGATCTCCTGGTACTTGTCCATCTGCGCGTCGATCTGCGTCGCCTTGTCGTTCAGGCTGGTGATGTGCGTGTGCGCCTGCGAGAGCGTGCGCTGCAGCGAGCGCCAGAAGGGCATGAAGCCGTTCAGGATCTTGTGGCGCGACTCGTACGCCTCGCGGTACTCGCCGAGCGTGCGGTCGTAGATCGTCTTGATCGAGCGGTTGATCTCCTCGAGCACGCGCTGCACCAGCTCGTTGCCGTTCTTCACCTTGGCGACGGCGTCGACCGCCTCGACCCACTCGGGTGGGGGCGGCGGCACCTCGCCGCACTTCTTGTAGTCCTCCTCGACGCGCGTGATCTCGTCGAGCAGGCGCCGCTGCAGGGCCGGGTAGCCCTCGAGGTCGCGCCGCACCAGCGCGCCGATCCTCTCGAATTCGCGCGCGATGTGCTGCTCGGTTTCCTCGCGCCCGTGCGAGAGCAGCACCTGGCGGTTGCGCTCGCGCATCTCTTTCGCGACCGCGAGCAGCCACTTCGACGCAAGCCGCATCGGCCCGCCGGCCAGGTGGCCGACCGCTCGCACCAGCTCGTGCACCGGCCGGCGCGCGGCGTACAGGAACGGCATGGCGATGATGAACAGGATCAGCGCCGACAGGCCGGGGTTGCCCGGCACGATCATCCAAAGACTTGTTTCCGTCATGGTCTTCTCCTCGAATGCATGGAGACCAAAGTAGCTGGCGGAATCGGGGGCTACGTGGAACTACTTCCTGTCGGTTCAGAAATCGTCAGGACGCCGGAAGTACTTCACGACGTACGCGCAACAGTCTGGAGATTCGTCACGCGACTTTTTTGATTGACTTTGATGAGCGGGTTTTTGGTTTTGCCCCCTGTCAAGGGGGCCGTGAGGCGCGCTGTTGCGCGCCGAGCCGGGGGGTTCTACCTGTCGTCGTTTCAGCGATTGACTCGCGAATCCGGAGGCGTATCTTGAAACCGAGCCTGCCAGGGTCGCCAAAGCATCGGCAGAAGCGAAGGGATTCCCGGCCACCTGTCGGGGTACCTGACCCCGGGCGGGCTCAGCGCGGTTCACGCCGCGTAGGTAGAAGGCGCCCATCTCGGCGCCGGCCCGAAGCCCTTCGGGCCAACAAGGCCCCGCCTCCGTGCGGGGCCTTTCATTTCCAGGACTAAGCCTTGAGTACTTTCTTCACCGCGTTGAGGCATTCGTCGTAACTCGGACGGTACTCAAGAACCTCCAATTCGGCGAAGTCGCTCCGAAGTTGTTTTTCTCCGTCGGCGATCCTGGCGAGGATTACTTCCTTCTGGTCTCGCAGGATCGGTTGGATTTCATTCAACGCGTCGGGCTCCTTTTCGGCTACCAGCGCCAAATCGAACATGTCGCGCGCTTTGAATTGCTTGGCTCGATGCCAGACCTTTTTTGCAATGATTTCGGTGGAAGTCTCGACCCTCACTTCTCGATCGAACAATCGTTCGACGACATAAGAATTCGACGTAAGCGGCGCGGAAGCGATGAAGTCTATTTCTCCTTCTGGGAAAACGAGCTTTAGGGAATTGGCCGCCTCAACGTAGTCCCCGGTCATTAACTCGGCCGTGTCGTTGAGCCGTGGAGTTACATAGTTCAGGTATTGCGGATCGGGGACGAAGATATCGATGTCCTTGCTGAATCGGTGGCGATGCCTCCGCATCAGCACGGTTCCTCCACCAAAACTCCACGGCTCAAAATTGGTCCCCGATTGCGCGACGGAATCGATCAACACGAGCATGCGCTGAAACAGCGTTTCCCAGACCTCTAGCCGATCTTCAGCCATTCGCCAATCTTCCGCGATGCTTCGACGTCGTGGGCCAACCGCGCCAGGTTCTTCTCCAGCTTTCCCGGGCTGATCCACCTGGCGGCTTCGGCGGCAAGGCCGTTCAGCAACGAAGGCGGCGCCTCGTCCAGCAATGTCCTCAAGTGCACGCTCCGTTTCGCGGGTACCTTGCCGCTCACCAAGGCGTGAATCAGCTCATCCTCCGTGATCGCGCTCTTGAAACTTACGCTTGCGGTTGTGCAGGCCATCCGCACGAAGTCGGGCCGGCGCGGCCGCGCGTCGCGTTGCACGGCGATCTCCAGACCGAGCCTGTTCAGCAGGTTAAAGACCTTCCGGGCGCCAAGCTCTCGAACGAGGCCGTTCTCCAGCAGGTTAAGGGTTTCGCGAGAAAGCCCTGCGCTGGAGGCGAGTTCGGCCTGCGTCAGGCCCTGCGCCAGACGCGCCTTGCGGATCTCACCTCCTAGCTCCTGAATCCTCATGGCCTTCCGATAATGTTAGATATATATAACATAAAAGCGACAGAATAGGCAGCTCCTGCTGGGACGTCTTCAAGGCTGCCTACGGACTTGACCGAGAATAGAACTATAGTTACTATAGCGTTATCACCCAGCCCCCAAGGCCCTTCCATGCCCACTATCGAAGTCGATTTCGACGTATTTAAGGCTTTGACCGCCAGGCGCCCGACCGAGGAGGTCAGCGAAAACGAAGTCCTTCGCCAGATCCTCGGCTTGCCCGCGAGAAAGGCAGGCCAGACGCAGCCGGCCGCCCCCGCACAGGGCGACTGGGTAGCCAAAGGCGTCCGCTTCCCCGCGGGGACGGAGTTTCGCGCCGTCTACAAGGGCCAAACCCATCTGGCTCGAGTGGAAGGAGGCGGCCTCATGTTGAACGGCAAGCGCTTCGACACTCCTTCTGCGGCGGCCATGTCGATCGCCGACAGTCCGGTGAACGGCTGGACGTTCTGGGAGGTCCGATTGCCCGGCCAGGCCGGATGGAAGATGATCAAGACGCTGCGACAGGGGAGGGGGTAAGTCATGCGTTGGGTCGCGCCGGCCGAGCGGTGCGCTCTCTCTGGGCTCCGGGAGCCGGTTCTGCTGGACGCGGCGCACATCATCGAGGACAAACACGAAAAAGCTGGGTCAGCCGGTCGTGCAGAACGGTATTACGCTGGCGAAGACTCACCACGCAGCTTTTGATGCCCATCTCATCGGTATCGATCCTGATTTCAAAATCCAGGTCTCCCATCAGATCCTGGATCAAAGGGACGGGCCGCCGTTGGAGGCAATCAAGCGCTTGCACTCGAATCGAATTCATCTGCCATCGCGCGGCAAGGACATACCCGATCGTGACCGGCTGGCGATGAGATTTGAGCTATTCAAGGCGCGAGCGCGCTGAAAGTGTTAGCCCCTGCGCCAAGGTCGAGAACAGCACCACCACGTAAGTCACGGTGATGATCGCCGCAGGGGCGCTCTGGGCGTCCATGCGGCTACCCTACTTACTATAGGTGCCGCTAAGCCATGCACCTCTGGGTCGACGCCGATGCCTGTCCCGCAGTCATCAAGGACATCCTCTACCGCGCTGCCGAGCGGTCGAAGATCGGCATGACGCTGGTGGCGAACAAGCTGCTGCGCGTGCCGCCCTCGCCGTACATCCGCGCGCTGCAGGTGCCGCGCGGCATCGACGTCGCCGACAGCCACATCGTGCGCGAGCTTGCGGCCGGCGACCTCGTCGTCACCGCCGACATTCCGCTCGCCGCCGACGTGATCGCGAAGGGCGGCCACGCGCTCAATCCGCGCGGCGAGTTTTATTCGCCGGAGAACATCCAGGAGCGCCTGGCGCTGCGCAACTACCTGGACGAGCTGCGCGGCACGGGCGAGCGCACCGGCGGGCCGGCGGCGCTCGACAACACCGACCGCAAGCGCTTCGCGGACCAGCTCGATCGATTCCTTGCGAAGCTGAAGCGCTGACCGAACCGGTCAGGCGGGGATGTGGGCGGTGCTGGAGAAGGTCTGCTTGCAGCTCGGATAGTTCACGCAGCCCCAGAACGCGCGGCCCTCGCCGGTGCTCTTGCGCGAGATCATCTTGACCGAGCAGGCCGGGCAGGTCGGCGTGAGGAAGTCGCCCCGGGTCGCGAGCTTGAGGAGCGCGAGCGCCTTCTCCGGGATGAGGCCGGCGAACTCGTTGAGGAGCCGCGCGCCGTCGAGGAGCTGGATGTTGTTCTTCGCCGCGAATTCCGCCGCCGGCGGCGTGAACCGGCCCGAGGTGACGAGCACGGCTTCGCCGACACCCGCCGGCGCCATGCCGGCGAAGAGCTCCTGCAGCGGCTTGAGGCCGATCGGGTAGGCGCTCCACGCCCTGCAGTGCACCAGCACCGAGGTTGTCTCGGAGCCCTCGGCACGCAGGGCGATGTCGGCGGCGCCATCGGCGCGCGAGCGCGTGATCCTGGTCGTGAACCCCAGGGCTTCGAAGTAGGCGGTGCAAAGCTCCTCGAAGCGCCGCCACTCGAGGTGGCGCAGCAGCTCGGGCGTCCACTTCGTCGCGTCGAAGCGCGCGCGGCTGGCGGCCAGGCCGCGCTCGCCGGCCGAACGGACGGAGCTGCGAAGGAGCGAGAAGGGCAGTGAGACCGCGGTCACGAAGACTCTGCGGATTTCCGTCGCGAGGTTGCGCATCCGCGATGCTAGCCTCTTACCGACTCGAGCGCGTGCCAGCGCTCGAGTTTCTCCAGCATCAGCGCCTCGATCTCGCCGTGGCGCGCCTGGTCGGCGCGCAGCGTGCCGGGCGGCTGCTTGTAGTAGTCGGGCTCGCCCATCTTCGCCTGCAGCGCCTTCTGCTCGGCTTCCAGCGCCTCGATCTCCTTCGGCAGTGATTCGAGCTCGCGCGTTTCCTTGTAGGTGAGCTTGACCGCGCCCTTCGGCTTTGAAGAGGCGACTTTCTTCGCAGCCGCCGCTTCTTCCTTCTGCGGCCGCTGGCGCACCCAATCGCTGTAGCCGCCGGCGTACTCCTTCCACTTTCCGTTGCTACTGGCCGCCAGCGTCTGGGTGACGACGTTGTCGAGGAAGGCGCGGTCGTGGGAGACGAGGAGGATCGTGCCGGCGTAGTCCTGCAGCGCCTGTTCGAGCAGCTCGAGCGACTCGATGTCGAGGTCGTTGGTGGGCTCGTCCAGGACGAGGACGTTCGCGGGGCGCGAGAAGAGGCGCGCGAGGAGCAGGCGGTTCCGCTCGCCGCCGGAGAGCATGCGCACCGGCGAGTTCGCCCGCCGCGGCGGGAAGAGGAAGTCGCCGAGGTAGCTCACGACGTGCTTGCGTCCGCCGGGGAGCTCGACCCAGTCGGAACCGGCGGCTACGGTCTCGGCGACGGTTATCTCCGGATCGAGAGGATCGGATAACTGCGCGCGCATCTGGTCGAAGTAGGCGGGCTGGACGTTGGCGCCGAGGCGCACGTTGCCGGCGTCGGCCGTCAGCGTGCCGAGGATGAGCTTGAGGATGGTCGTCTTGCCGGCGCCGTTGGGGCCGATGAGGCCGAGGCGGTCGCCGCGCGAGACGAGGAGGTCGAGGCCGCTGACGATCTCCCGGCCTTCGAAAGTCTTGGTGACGCCGGTCAGCTCCGCGACCAGCTTACCGGAGCGCTGGCCCTCGCCGATCGCCATGCGCACGCCGCCGATGCGCGTGCGGCGGGCGTTGCGCTCCTCGCGCAGGCGCTCGAGGCGGCGCACGCGGCCCTCGTTGCGGGTGCGGCGCGCCTCGACGCCCTTCCTGATCCAGGCTTCCTCCTGCGCCCAGAAGCGGTCGAACTTGTGGTGCGCGACCGCCTCGGCGGCGAGCTCGCCCTGCTTGCGGCGCTCGAAGTCGGAGTAGTTGCCGGGATAGGAGCGCAGCTGTCCCCGGTCGAGCTCGATGATGCGCGTGGCGAAGCGGTCGAGGAAGGCGCGGTCGTGGGTGACGACGATCGCTGCCGGGACCCTGGAAAGCAATGTTTCCAAAACCAGAATCCCGTCAATGTCGAGATGGTTCGTGGGCTCGTCCAGCAGCAGCAGGTCAGGCTCGAGCGCGAAGGCGTGGGCGAGCGCGGCGCGCTTCCGCTCGCCGCCGGAGACCGGGGGCGCGTCCAGGTCGAAGAGGTGGAGGAACTTCTCGAGCACGTGCACCGGCGCGGCGGAGCGCTCGGGCACCTCGGGCTCCTGTGACACGAGCGTGACAGAGAGGCCGTCGCGCTTGCGGATCTCGCCGTCGTCGAGCGCCACCGTGCCGGCGATCGCGCCGAGGAGCGAGGACTTGCCGGTGCCGTTCCTGCCGATGAGGCCGATCCGCTCCCCCGGTTCGAGCGAAAACGAAGCCTCGTCGAGCAGCGGCAGGTCGCCGAACGCGAGCGAAGCGGACGAAATGGTTAAGAGCGGCACGGGCGGCATTCTAGGGGTCGGGAGAAACCCCACGGGGCGAAGGTCATCTTGTAGCGAAGCGTTGACGGCGAAAAAGCGGATCGCGCGACAGACAGCGGCGGGCCGCTTCCCGAGAATGGGTTTCCCCCCGAGTCACTCATCCTCCCTCCCTTGGATAGTGACTCACCCCTAGAAGCCGCCTTCGGGCGGCTTCTTTTTTTGCCTAATTCGGGGTCAGGGTAGCAATTCGGATATCTGCGCTACCGCTCGGGGAATTGTTACCCTGACCCCGAATTCCCATGACGCCCGTTCCGCGCCTAGTCCTCGACACACACGTCTGGCTCGACTGGCTGGTGTTCGAGGACCCGAGCATCGTCAGGATCCGCAACGCCGTCGGCACCGGCCGCGTCGAGGCCTACATCGACGCGGTGTGCGAGGCGGAGCTGGTGCGGGTGCTGGCGCGCGGGTTCGCCAAGCGCACGCTTGACGCTCAAGCCCAGGCGGAAGCTCTCGCGACCTGCAGGCGGCTGGCCAAGCGGATCGACTCAGCGGCCCCGGAGGCGGCGCGGGCGGGCCTGCCGAGGTGCGGCGACCCGGACGACCAGAAATTCCTCGAGGCGGCGCTCGCCGCCAACGCGCAGTTCCTGATCACCAAGGACCGGAAGCTCCTCGACCTGGCGAGGAAGCCGGGGCTGCAGTTCCGGATCATCAGGCCAGAGGAGTTCAGGAAATAAAAAAGCCCCGCATGGAGGGTGCCGTACTGACAGTCCAGTAACGTGTCGCAAAAATACGATTTTGGCGACACGTTGTTTTGACATGTCGCTCGCGGCGACATAAGCTTTAGACATGTCGCAAAAAGTCGATTTTTGAAACATGAGCCGCTGGCGCGCCGACCGACCCTGGAACGGCCTGCCGACGCTACCGCCGGCGACCGAGCTGGAGCCACAACGCGTTCTAAAACAATGCGTTACCGCCCGCGCAGCGCTTGCAGAATTGCGGCAGGCCGCGGAATTGATTCCAAACCCAGCGATTTTGATCAATACCCTGCCGCTCTTGGAGGCGCGGGCGAGTTCGGAAATCGAAAACATCGTTACCACCGCGGACAAGCTCTTCCGGCACCTCCATGCGGATGGAAGCGCCGACGCCGCGACCAAGGAAGCGCTGCGATACCGGCGTGCACTCCTTGAAGGCGCGCGAACACTGAAGAGCCGTCCAATCACTACGCGCACTGCAGAGACAATTTGCACCCACATCAAGGGTGTCGAGATGTCGGTACGCAAGACACCAGGCACTGCGCTTGCGAGGGGCGGGTCCGGAGAAGTGATCTACACACCCCCGGAAGGCGAGGCGCGCCTTCGAGACCTCCTCGCCAACTGGGAGGAGTTTCTGCACGAGAAGAACTCCCTCGACCCGCTCGTTCGCATGGCGGTGGCGCACTACCAGTTCGAGGCCATCCATCCATTTACCGATGGGAACGGCCGCGCAGGGCGCGTGCTCAACAGCCTTATCCTCGTCGAGCAGGGCTTGCTCGGCTTGCCGATCCTCTATCTCAGCCGCTACATCATTGCGCACAAGGCCGACTACTATCGACTGCTGCTTGCCGTAACAAGCAAAGGCGCCTGGGAGGATTGGCTGCTTTACGTCCTCCGTGGCGTCGAGGAAACCGCGAGCTGGACAACGGCGAAGATCGGTACGATCCGCGACCTTGCGGCCCACACAACCGAGCACGTGCGCCGCACATTGCCAAAGATCTACAGTCGAGAACTCATCGACGTCATCTTCGAGCAACCGTACTGCCGCATTGCCAACGTGGTGGACGCGAAAATCGCGGGCCGCCAGGCAGCCTCCAGATACCTCAAAGCTCTGGTCGACGGAGGTGTGTTGCGCGAGCAAGCCTTTGGCAAGGAAAAGCTATTCGTGCATCCCAAGCTCATGGGCCTGCTTACCCGTGATAGCAACTCTTTCAAGCGCTATCCGGCTTAAGCAAGCATCGGCTACCGTCCCCAGCGGACCTCGACGTCCTCGCCGAAGAACAGGCCGCGATAGCGGCTATACCAAGCGTTCGTGATCCGTTCCGCGGGATCGCGCCGCCGCTTTTCAGCAAGGAATGCCTTCAGGCGCGGGTAGCAAGCCTCCGCCTGGGTCCGCGTTGCCTGCGGGGTCAGCGCGATCGGGAAGCTGCCGCCGTGATCGATGGCGACGTCGATGAGGTCGCGCGCAAGCTGCGTCATCCGCACGGCTCCGCCGAGTGACGGAGCCGCGCCGAGCCGTATCGCCACCTCCGAGTATTCGCGCGGCGCCCAGCGAAGATAGGTGTCGTCCTCGCTCAGGATGCTGCGGATTTCCAGGCCGTCGGGCTCGGTCCGCCAATCGCCGCACCGCGCGTGCAACTGCTCCATGCAGGATGGCAGCCGCTCCGGAGGCACGAGGAGACCGACCCGATCGCCCTCGTGAAGTGGAAGGACGTCTACGGACTCCTGGAGGCCACGATCGACAAGGCCGAGGACGTCGCGAACATCATCGAGCGGATCACGATCAAGCACGCCTGATCCGGCGGTCCGCCGGCCAGGGCCTCAACCGGCCGGCGTGAGCCAGACCGGATACTCGCGGATGTTCTCCGGCGTGCCATCCTTGGCCGATCCATCCCAGGCGCGGAGCGTGCCCCACTGGGCCTTCGCCACGCCGTACTTGAGCGTCACGTCGAACGTGCCGCGACAGCCGGAGCCGCAGGTTGCCATCACCTGCTGTTCGACGAGCGTCCGACCACCGCCGTCGAGAAGCGTCAGCCGGAACGTCGCCTCGAACACATCGGCGGAGCCGGCGACCCGGGCCGGATTGCCGATGGCGGCTCCGGATGCGGGCCGGTCGACGAAGATCGCCGGCAGCTGGTCGACGTAATCGGCACGCCCGACGGGCCCGTCGAGGGTGACACCCGCGCCGCCGAAGTTACTCGCCGTTTGCCCCTCGGT
>Ga0137409_10002605_pt1 | contig 19260 bp, 13 predicted proteins | sample CZODoug1_16funga_FD_122059 | JGI IMG/M metagenome (GOLD analysis project Ga0137409, IMG submission 122059) | Vadose zone soil fungal communities from Angelo Coast Range Reserve, California, USA - CZODoug1_16fungal (Hybrid Assembly) | ecosystem: Environmental > Terrestrial > Soil > Vadose zone... | reverse complement strand
CCCCTGGAATCACGTCATAGAGCGGAATCTCGCGTAGATTCAATGTAATGGGCGAATACTTTGGCATATCGCCTCTCACCTCGGCTGGATTGAAGACCATGTTGATGCCTCTTTGCTCAGGATCGAGTCGACGGCTTTCATTGTTGAGGAAGCTGATCACGCTTTCGACGCTGGCCCCATCAAACTTTACCTCGGGTAGAATAATTGAGTTGAGCTTCTTCTCAGTTGCAATCTTGGCAGCAAGTTCAGGCGACGGCCTTGAAGCGACAGGCGCGTTCGCAACAGCGCAAAGTGGTTGAGGCGTTCGAAAAGGAAATTGCCCGTCTCGAACTCCGGCAAAAGGAATTAGCCGCTGAATTGGAAAAATCCGAGACCTACGAGAAACCCGGCCACGCTGTCGAAGATGTAGCGCCCTTCAGCATTGGTTTGGCGCGTCACTTCAACGCCCGTACCGACATTCTTGAGCGTGACTTTGGCGCCCGCCAGAGCCCCGTTACTCGCATCGGTGACGACGCCCTGCACTTTACCGCGATAATCCTGCGCCTGAGTCAGCGCGGACATAACCAGGATGGCGGCCAGCGCGCTCAAAACGCTGCGCCAAAAACGCGATTGCAAAGAAGTCATGATGGAACCTCCTCTTGATGAGATTATCGTTCGTCGTTCGTGGCGCGGAGCGGTTCCGCGCTAATCGGTTATCATTTTTTGAAGCCGAAAGGAGTTCTACATCATCAAATAATTATCAAACACTGCTTAGGCCGGCGCATCGCGGCTTATGATCGAGTCGTCAGTTCCAACCGAACGTGTTTCTCCGCTGAAGCGTTGGCCGCCAGGACGGCCATTGCCGATTTCATTGCCTTTTCAGGACCGCCGCGTATCGCGCTGCCAGTCCTGACGGCGGCGCAGAATTCCGCGATCTCGTTCTTGTAAGAAATTCCTCTGTCCACCTGAGCCTGATTGGCCGCATTGACCGTGCGGCCGGGTGAATCGGCCGGGCGTGTGGCCGACGCGTCCGCCACCGGCGCGGACGTCTGCCGCGAGACTTCGACTCTGGTTGATTGGCTCTCTCCTTCGTTGAAGAGATAAACATCGGTCTCGTTCTGCATGATCAGCGTTCCCTTCGTGCCCATGAACATCTCGTAATGGTCTTCGAACGCGTTCGATTCGATCGAAGAGAAAGTCGCCGTGCGTCCGCCGGGATATTCGAATGTGGCGTAGACGTGATCGAAGACCTCACGCCCGTCCTTGTGACGCGAGATGCCGCCCGCGCAATAGACCGCTTCAGGCGACGATTCAAAGAACCAGTTCGTCGCCGTGATCAGATGGCTCCCGAGTTCCGCCACCAGCCCTTCGGAGTATTGCTTGTAGAGCCGCCAGTTCACCAGATGTTCCCAATCGGGATAGCCCCATCGGCTCGGGTCGAAGTTCGCCGAGGGCGGTTCTTCCTTGCGCCGCCAGTTGGCGTTGCGGTGCCAGACCAGCCGCGCGAAATATACGTCGCCGAGCAACCCCTGTTTGACGATGTTGTTGTAGGCGGCCTGATAGACAGGGTTGTAGTAGCGCTGATAACCGATCTCCAGCACGCGATGGTTCCGGCGGCCGGCGTCGATCATGCGCAGGCAGTCGGCTTCGGTCTTGGCGATCATCTTTTCGCACAGGACGTGTTTGCCCGCGTCCAGACATCCGACCGCGATCTCGGCGTGAGACCACAACGGAGTGGCGATGATCACCGCTTCAAGGTCTTCCTTCTGAAGCATGTCGCGCCAATCTTCGTACTCTTTGGGTTGAGCCCATCCCGCCTTCGTCATTGATTCGGCCACTGCGCGACGGCGCTTCGGGTTGATATCGCAAATCGCCCGCAGGTCAATAAACTCTTTCTGGCATTGCGCGATCAATCCACGACCCATGCCCCCGGTCCCAATGACGGCCGCTTTGACCGGGCCGCCCTTGATCGGGCCGCGAGCCGCAGCCGCGACGCCGAGCGCGACCAACGCCGGCGTCCCCGCAATCGCCTTCAGAAAATTGCGCCGCCCTTGTTCTTTCTGTTCATCGCTGAGATTCATACTTTTTCAACACAAAGGTTCAAAGGATCAAAGAACATGATCTTTTGAATTACTTTGAACCTTTGATCCTTTGAACCTTTGTGTTGTTCCTTTCCACTGCGTTAAAAACATATCCAGCCCGGCAATCGCCCCGGTGTTGAAGGTCAGCAGGACGCCCACCGCCGCGCCTTCGATCAGAGTCTTGTTGACGATCAAATACGTTCCCTCATTGCCGGGCTGAGGCGCGCCCGCCGTCGGTATCGCCAGCAGATAAAACAAGGCCAGAAAAAAGAGAGCGCCCCAGAGACCCACTCTGGTCAACAGCCCGAGAATGAGCGACAGGCCGATCAACAGCAGGCTGACCTTGACCGTATTGTCAATCCAACCGATCCGGCCGATCCGGCCGCCGTCAATCATCCATTGGAAGACGCGGGCGAGCGGGCCTGACGCGGCTTTCAAATAGCCCGCGGAAGTCCACGGTGGGAGCGGCTTGCCGTCGGCGCTCCACGCCGGCAGCATCAGCTTGTAATAGCTTTCGTAAAGAAAATGCCAGCCTATCAACGTGCGCAAAATCACCAGCGCCGCTTGCTGCGCGCCGGTGAGATAATGATGCGCCTTGCTACCCATTGATGATCTCCACCTCACATTGATTGTTGGCGCCGAAAAGAATCGGACGATCCGCTCCGCTCTCCAACATCAAGACCAGGACGCCGGGATGAACGTCGCAATACGCATCCGCCAACTCCGGGCCGCCTACATAGAAAGCCGTCGCCAGCGCGTCGGTAACAGCGGCGCCAACTGTTGGAGAGGATGCGATCACGGTCACGCTCGCCACTCGATCAGCAGGCCAGCCCGTACGCGGGTCAATAATGTGGCCATAGCGTTTGCCGCCATATTCAAAAAACTGTTCTTCGCCGCCGCTGGTCGAGAGCGCCGCGTCGCGCAATTGCGCTACGGCCAGCCGTCTCTCTTTGTCCCTGGGATGGCGGACGCCTATCGTCCAACCGTTGGCTCCGCCGCCAATCGTGCGGATGCTGCTGGAACCGGCGCTCAGCAAGGCCGTGCGAACGCGTTTGCGGATCATCGCGGCGATGCGATCGAGCGCATATCCCTTGCCAATGCTCCCCAGGTTGATTTCGACACCGGGCCGCGCGAATCGAACCGCGCGTGATTCATAATCGAAGAGCAATTTGTCGCCGCCGACCAACGCTTTCGCCTCTTCGATCTCGTTAAGCTCTGGGATTCGCCCCTGCCTTCTCAGAAAGCCCCAGCAGCGGCTCAAGCTACCTGAAGTGATGTCGAAAGCGCCGCCGGTCTCGCGGCAAAGCTCCCGGCACAATAGCAGGAGCGAAAAGAGCGATTGCTCGACGCGCGCCGGACCTTTCACGGCTTCCCGGTTGATGAAGCTGACCTCGCTGCTCTCTCTAAATGTCGTCAGTTGCTCTTCCAACCTGTCAACTTCGTCCAGCGCCTGACGAGCAGCGGACACGCCGGCCTGATCTTCGAGCGGCAAAGTCACCTCGAAGCGGCAAGCCATCGCCGCGCGGCTGACGTGCTGCCAATAGCCCGAGGGAGGCGCAGGCCGAGTCGGAGAAAATTTCAGGAATGCGCGTCTCTTTAGCATATCTGATGCGTTTATGAATCAGTACCGCGAGCGGTAGCGAGCGGAGCCTCGATGTGAAGCGCGCTCGCTACCGCTCGCGGTACTGATTCAGCGCGTCTTCCCTTATGTGAAAAGAATGCGGATGATGCGGGCGCCGCAGGTTCGCGCCGATCTCTCGGCGCTGCCCTGTAGCGTCCGCGTCATCCGCGTTTTATCCAACGCGTTAAGTCAGACGCGTTGTCAACTCAGGTTTTAGAACACGAGCTTGAGTCCCAACTGGACGCGACGCGCGTAGTTCGCCTGGTTGGAAAGGTTTGCGATCTTTCCGAAGTCGGCACTCGTCGGATTTGTGATCACTCCGCTGTTACCTGAAGCGCCGCTTGGGGCGGAAAGCCACGGGTGGTTGAAAAAGTTCGTGAACTCAGCCCTGAACTGCATGTTAAACCTCTCCTTGATCTGCGTGTTCTTGAGAACGGAGAAGTCTACGTTATTGTTGGACTGCACGCGCAGGTACGAGAACCGCAGCGGAAATGTGCGAATGTTGTTGGCAAGCTGGAGCCTGCCGTCCCGATTGAAGCCGGTCGGATTAGCCAGCGGCGTCCCCGGGCAGGTCGTCGCGTTATACGAGAACTTGCACGGGTCGTTGAAAGCAACCCATATCGGCTGTCCGTTAGCGCCTCGGACTACTACCGAGTCAGCGTTATCATCTTTTGTGCGCAACGCCACGAAGCCGTTGTTGTTGATCCACTGCGACAGCGATTGCTGATCGGACGGAATGTCGATATCTTTGAAATCGCCGTTGTAAATGTAATTCCCCCAACTGAGCGGCGCTCCGCTCTGATAGGTGTAGACGCCCTGCACTTGCCAGCCGCCGACGATCCTCGACACGATTCCATTGGAACCGGACAGGAATTGACGACCTTTCCCGAACGGCAGTTCGTAAATGGAGCTCAGCGCGAACCGGTTCGGGTAATCCGTATCCGAGACCACTTCGGTCGGCAACGGATCAGCCGGGTTCAGGTATTCAGTGGCCTGCATGAACCTGGAGTGGGTGTAGCTGGCCTGCACGGTATAGCCCTTGGAGAATCTCTTTTCGATACGCAACTGGGCTGAGTGATACCAGGAATAGCCGTCGTTGGTAGTCGTGGTAATGCTTCCGAATTCGGGGAACGGCTTCATCAGGTTCTGTCGCGCGATTTTGTCAGTCGACCCGACCCCCGGAATGGGATTGGTGGTATCGAAGAATGGATTGGCGACCATGCCGGTCAGGTAAGTGATCCTGGCCTGATCGCGGGTAGACAGCGTGCTCAAAAACTGATTGGGCACGGCGTTGATGTCGCGGCTGATCTCGATATGCGTCCCGCGATTGCCGACATAACTGGCTTCCACGACGAGTCCTGCAGGCAATTCACGCTGGACTCCGAGTTCCCACCGTTGGTTATAAGGCGACAGCGGGTGTTGATTGAAGAACGAGATGTTGTTGCCGAGGTTTGTCTGGTAGCCTTGCGACGCCCCCTGCGGAGTCAAAATTCCGTTCGGGAACGGATTGGACAACGTCCCGGTAATCGTGGTGTTATTAGTCGTCGGCACAAAGTTGGTCGTGATGCTGTACCCGGTTTGGATGACATCGCCGCGGCGTTCGCCGAGGAATCCGAAGAAGATTCCATAGCCGGCGCGAATCACGGTCTTGTCATTCAGCTTATATGCGAGTCCGAACCGGGGCATGATGTTATGCTTGGGCGTTTCATACAGCCCGCGCGACTGCCCGTTGACGCCGGCGAATAAAAGCCCGCCCAGAACGTTCAACTGCGGGACTTCGGCGATCGGGCTCGTGTATCTCCCCCGCACCGCCGACTGGATAGGCTGAACGTAGAGAGGATCGAAGTCGGTCACGCTCTTGTTGTAGCGTTCGGTCAGCGCGCCTTCCACTTCATAACGCAGGCCGAGATTCAATGTGAGCCTCGAGTTGACTTTCCAATCGTCATGGACGAAGAAGCCCCACGACGTCGACTGCTCCGCATAATCCGCCGCCTGCGTGACTCCGCTCGCCGAAGTCGGAACGCCAAGCAGGAAAGCCGCGAACCCCAGGGCTACATTCGTGTTGGTCGAATCGTCCTTCTGTCTCGTGTAGGTGTTATCAAACGCAAATAGGCCCGTCTGATTGTTGCTGGCAAAACGGGCATTCTCACGGTAGGAGCGGAATTCCATCCCCCCTTTGAGCGAATGGCTGCTCAATGTTTTATTTAGCGTGGCGGCAACCGAGTGGGTGTCAATCGGCCTGTACTCGTTCGTCTGACCTGTCCCTTGATACACACCGGGATTCGCTGTAGTGCCAGTGAAATCGATGCGCGGGAAACGCCGGAGCGTCGGGTCAAGCGCATTGTTGTACCCAGCCGGAAGCCCCAATGACGTCAGATCGAATCCGACGCCGTCCTGGTTCATATCCTGGGCGCGAATAAATCGATTGTAGCCGTATCTCACGTTCAACACGGTCGTGGAGTTGAACGTATACACATCATCAAGCACGCCTTGACGGGAAAGGAATTGGAAGCTGGTGCCGGTGGCGATGCTGTGGAAATAATCGTTGTAGAAGCTGTCTCTCTTGTACCAGCTTCCGCGAGCGAAGACCCTGTGCCTGTCGCTCAGCGAGTGGTCTATGCGAAATGTGTAGTTGTCGTATTGAAATGTCTTCTCCGGCAGGGTCGAATCCGAATTGTTATTCAGGAACTCCGAGGTCCCCGCAGTCCGGGGGTTAGGGAAGTAATTGAGCAGGGCTTTGGCTACCGGATTGATCAGATTGGCCGGGATGATGTTACCGGGAAATGGATCCTCGATAAAGTGTCCGGCCCTGGCAGGATCAGCGCGTCTCGTGAACGGGTTATAAATCTGGTACTGCTGACCATTAGGCAGCGCCAGGAAGGCTGAAAAATCGCCGTTCCTCATCGCGGTCGTCGGGACGGTCGGCGTCGTGCTGTCATATCGAGGCCGGGAGTCACGGATGCCTTCATACCCGAACGTGAAGAAGGTTTTGTCGTGCCCGTTATAGAGCTTCGGTATGATAACCGGACCGGTTAACGTTACGCCGGGACGGTTGGAATGAGTATTCGGTCGGGGCTGCCCTCGAAGGTTGCCGAAGAAATCATTGGCCGCGAGGCTACCCGGCTCGCCAATGTAGTAGCCGGTGCCGTGCAGCGTATTCGTGCCCGACTTGATGCTGATGCTGGTCACGCCGCCTTCGGTGTTGCCGAACTGGGCGTCGAATGTCGCGGTCTGGACTTTGAATTCCTGGATGATGTCCGTGGGAGGGACGTATGACGCGATCACCTCGTTGCCGTTCGCCGTGGCCGTGCTCGGCGCTCCGTCAATCGTCAGGTCGCTGCGGTTAGCGCGCGTCCCGTCCATTGTGAAGCCGACAATGTGCGTAGGCTCGAACGGGCGATCCAGTCGCTGATCGCGCGAAAACGTGACGCCGGGCGCCAGCCCGATCATAGTGTAAGGGTCGCCGTGGGCTAACGGCAGTTCCCCGACGCGTCTTGAATCCACCGTCTGTCCCATCGAGCCTGATGTCGTATCGAGTGTCGGGGTCTCCGCCGATACCGTGACGGTCTCCGACGTCTGGCCGATCTCGAGCTGCACGGGTATATCAAGCGTGTCGCCGATGCGGAGAATTATCTTGTCGCGGACGTACTTCTTGAATCCGTTGACCTCAACCACAATCTGGTAAATGCCTGGAAGCAGGTAAGGCGCCTGGTAGAGGCCCGCGTCATTGGTCGTCACCGTAACGGTCGTGCCCCTCGCGGGGTCGGTGATCTTCACCGGCGCGCCGGGCATGACGGCGTCGCTGGCGTCTTTCACTTTACCTGTAATCGTGCCGCGCGATTCCTGCGCGCTTGTAGTCGCCGGGACAAGTAAAACCATAGCCGCGAAAACGGCCATGGCCAATGCATGTAATAATTTTGATGCCGCTGGTTTCATATCATCCTCCTAGTGGATGGGGAAACAAAGCTACAGCCGCTCGCATGCAGCGGTCTTGCAGCTCAGGAAGGGTTCGCCGCCGGATCGAAGCGATCCTTGAAAGGCGATGTCCAGGGAAGCGATCTAACGAGACGTTCCCGCTCAACGCAATACAGCGCGTAGTGTTAGCAGTGATCGCTGTAATGAGAGCCAGGTCGGACGAGACTATAGCCCTCTAGTCTCGATCCAATCTGGCGCGCGGAGTCAGTACCGCGAGCGGTAGCTCATTCCGAAGTTCCCGCTCGCTACCGCTCGCGGTACTGATTCTGCGATTCGCGAAGGTTCCCAGCAAAGCGTTAATTGATTTGGCTATTTGTGGTTTTTCTGTTTTTCACCCAGCGTCTTAATTAGTCCCGGTGATTGCGTCGATTCCCAGCTTGGCGCAATGTAGGAATTCATCATATTAAGAACAAGCGGGAAATTTTCCCATATGCCATATTCCGCAATACGGAATGACATTTAAGCAACCTCAATGACTTGACAGGAGCGTCAATCGAGGAAATGCGGCCTGGCATTCTGCCCTGTGGAACGCTTCGCCCATTTCAGATGCCAGGCCGGATAATCTTTTTCGAGCAGTTCGGCGGCCGCCTTCGTGTACCAGTTGTAGCCTGTGCGCCGTTCCTGTTCGATCTCGGCCAGGCTGTATTTAACGACGCCGTCGCGGCCGCTGAAGATCGGGCGGCCCGTGTTGATATCGTAGAAGCGCGCCCATAGCGGCCCGGCGTTGGCGTCTTCGACGACGACTCTGTCGAAGCCGTTCGGGAATGATGAGTCGGGCTTTTCGATTAATTTGATCCCGTTGAGCTTCGATTCCTTGAACCATGCGACGGCCGATTCGACGGCCTCGACGATCCGCTCGTCGGGGTGATCGACGCCCATCAGGAAGCGCACGAGGCCGACGCTCTCTAAGCCGCTGAGCGAGACGTGTTCGTAGGACCGGGCCGGCGCGGGCGCGAGCGTGATCTCGTCGTGTTGTGCGCACCAGACCGTGCGTTTGCCGTTGACGACGACCTGCGTCTTCAGGATTATTTCGGTCCCCTTGGCGACCGCGTTCTCCGCGCGCGCGCGGCGCGCCTCATCCACGAACGAATAAGCCGCGTCTTTTCGCGCGATCTTGCGCAGCAGTTCCATCACGCCGGTCATTGCGTCATCGTTGAATGTGATGTGTTTGTAATAGCCCGTCAGCCGTGGGTAATACTGCGGCCATCCGCCGTTCTCGTATTGCGCTTTGAGCAAGTAGTCGAGGCCCCTGATGAAGCCCTCTTTGTAGCCCTCTTTGTAGTTTGGATGTCCGGTCGCGTTGAAGACCCGAGCCAGATAAGCCATCTGCGTGTAGGTCGCGCCGTTGTCGATCAGCGAATCATCCGCGCTCTTTTCTTTGGCGATCTCGGCCTTCGCCTGTTCGCTCAGGACTACGGCCATATTGATGTTTTTGGGCCAGCCGCCGCTCTCGCGCTGGTAGAGCAAAACGTTGCCGGCGATGCGCGCGGCTTCATCACCCGCGTACCACTCCGGTTTCTGATCGAGGCAGTCCTTCCAGGCGACTAGCAACCGCGCCAGGACCTCGTCGGAAACGGTGAAGACCGAGCCGTGGCGCGCTCCCGCAGGCATCGAGAGTTTGTCCGTGACCGTCTCCCAGTTCTTCAGATCGGCGGATTTGACCGCGCCGTAACGATGGTCGCGGTACATGTCGAAATAGACGATCCATTCGTTATTGACCCTCGCCGCCGTCGGCCCTTCAACCCAGTCAGGACTGAAGGGCGGGGAGGCTGAGCCATAAGGCCCCGTGGCGTTGCGGCTCTCGGTGATGCGCAGGTTCTTCTTAACCGGGTTCCTGGTCTCGTCCTTGAGAATCATCATGTATTGGCCCGCGTTCTTGACGATCGTCGCGTCAATGACGCTAAAACCGCCGTCGTAAAGGAGCGCGGCCTTGCTGTAGCTCTTGAAATCCTTCGTCGTGACGTAGTAGATGCGATGATTCAATCCGTTGTCGCCTGATGAATCCGTCGCCGGGAAACGACCGGGGATGGTCGTCGCCCAGAAGATCAGATACTGCTTCTTCTGATCGTCGTAAAAAATCTCCGGCGCCCAACAGTTCATCGCCGTCGGCTCATGCGCCATCACGGGAACGGCCTGCTGCTCGGACCACCGGATCAGGTCTTTCGAGTGCGCGACGCCGATCTCACGACCGCGCCAACCCGTAGTCCAGACCATGTGGAAGACTCCGTCCGGCCCCTGGATGACGCAGGGATCGCGCATCAACTTCTCGCCGCCGGCCGCCGGCGTCAGATAAGGCTTGTCTTCATTCAGCGCTTTCCATTTCAGCCCGTCGCGACTGTAGGCCAGATGCAACCCGTCCTCGCCGTTGTTTTTGAAATAGGCGAACAGATAGTTCGCGCGCTGCGCGACGATTGTGGGCGCGAACAGCGACAAGATGAAAACAAGAACGAGAAAATGTTTGGAGTTCATATGTGACTCCTGCGGAAAATGTACCGTAGGTTGTCTAACCTGCGGAGGGTTTGATAACCAAGCCGCTTGATGACAATTGAACAATTCCTTAATCAAGCCTCCGCAGGTTGGACAACCTACGGTACATCGCTCGCCGATTTTCATTGTTTCAGGGCGTCATCGAAGACACCACGAACAAATTCTTTAACGCGCATTACTGTCCGGGAGAAAAACGCTCGACGGGTATCAGCGCGACAGGCCCGATCAATCCCGACTCGCGCGGCGTCCATCGCGCCGCCGTGAACAACCCGTCCGGCCCGGCGTTCTCGCGTCTGCGCGCGGGCATATTCGTGTTGTAGAACTTCTTCCAATTCACGCCGCGCCGATCCAGGTCGATGATGCGATTGGTCATCAGGTTCGACACGGCGACCTCCAACGTGTTCTGTTCCTTGAGCAATTCTTTCGGAATGTGGATTCGATAAGGCGCATTGATCAACACGCCCAATTCATTGCCGTTGAGTTTGACGCGAGCGCTTTCGGCGACCCGGCCCAGATCGAGCGCCCAGTCTCCCCGCTCCGGCCCTCGCTCTTGCATGAAGAAAGAGATCGAATAGACGGCTGTCCCCGAGAAACGCTTCACGGCCTCGCCGTCGAGATCGGTCCACGACCCGAGCTTATCGGTCTCGATCGCGGCGGGCAGTTCGGGGCCGCCCGCGACGAAGCGCAGCGACCATTTGCCGTTGAGCGGTTGCGCCTCGCCCGCCGTTTTGAAGTAGGCGAATGACGGCCCTTTTACCGGCGCGTCGAAGGTCTTCAGGACACATGATTCGCCGGGGGCGAGTTGCAAATAGACCTCCGTGCCGCCGGCGCCGGATCGGCGCGTCGCCGCGATTCCCTTCTCTTCTCGCATCGGATCGAAAACGGCGACTGATTGCGCGGCGCCGCGCAACGCGACCCAGCCGTCCACGGCGCGGTCTCCCTGATTGGCGACGAAGTAATATTGATTGTTTCCGTCTTTGCGCCGGATGAAGCGCAAGCCTCGGCCGGCCATCGGTTCGGGTTTGATTCCGGCCGTCACCAGTAAATCTTTCAGATCATTCCCCAGCAGGAATCTCCCCTTGCCGATCTTCGCCACCTGCGCGTTGGCGCCGTCTGTCTTGTCGAAGCGCAGGCGCCCGACCAGCGCCTTGAGACCGCCGCGACGCCGGTCGAGACCGCCCCATCCGGGGACATCCGACGGCAGGCTGCCGCGAACGATGACCGTCGCGCCTTCGCGCGCCAGGGCGACAAGGCGCTCGAAGGTTTCGTGCGGAATGAAGCGCGTCTCCGGCAAGACGACGGCCTTGTACGCCGCGCCTCCCGTCTGTAGTCCGGCGCCGGCGAACTTGACCGACCGGAGCTGCCGATCCGAGATCAGATCGTATGAGTAACCGCCCTCCTGCAGCGTCTGACCGTCGGCCTGTCCGAGCGGGCTCTCGATGCCGCCGCCGAAATGCGGCAACATTCCGCGCGCGGTCCGTGGCGTTTGCGCCCAACTGTCATAGATCGGGTAATAGAGCAACACGTCGTTGTCGGGTTTGCCCGCTTGCAAAAATGACTGGCAGCGCGCGACGTAGCGGTTCAACGCATCGAAATCGTTCCAGAACGAGTTGGTCGGGCCGAAATGCACTTCGGCGTAAAACATCCATCCGGGCCACTGCTCGCTCTCGGGCGAGAAAGGCGTGCCGTGATAGACGATGTGATTGACTCCGCCCAGAAAGAATTTGTCCGCCGCCTGCCTCACCTCGCCGAGCGTCGCCAGCGTATGCTCGTTGAGCCAGGTCGCCGCCTCAGCCGAAGCGAGCGGCTTGCCCGTGACGTGCGCGGCCGAAGAGGCGAACTTCATCCGCAGAATCTCCTGCCCTTCGGTTTCGGGAATGTCGCTCGCGGCGTAAAGGTCGAGGATGTTGGCCGGCGCCCCGTGAGCCTGGTTGCGAATGACCTTGCCTTTGCCCGCGGCCCATTGCCGCCACGTCAGTGTGAAATCATCGAGCAGCAGATCGGAGATCGTCTCGCGGAAATCGCACAGGACGCGGGCGTTCTTTTCCGGCGAGTCTTTGCCGAGCAGCGCCGGCAGATACCCTCGAAGATCGTATCCGCGCCGGCGCTCGAATTCGGCGAAGAAGTTCGGCGTCCAATTCGATTCGCCGTCGGCGTCGTCCACTTCGTAAGAGTCGTTGAAGAACGCCCGAAGCCCCTTTATATCGCGCCCCGCGAACGCCTGGTCGAACCTGCCCAGGTAATGTTTCAGCGCCGTCGCCGAGAAATGATCGATCACATCGCCCTCGCCGCCCGGCGCCGCGCGTTCGACTATTTTTCCGTGCCAGCCCTGAAAGATGGCGTAGAGCGTCCAATCGCCGTCTTTCAGGGCTGGCGCGACCCAATCCAGCTTGCCATCCGGACTGACCTTGCCCGTGAGATCGAGCGTCTCCCCGCGATCCGAATAGGCCATCAGCGCCACCAGCGGCAAGCGCGTTTCAAACCGAACCTGGTCGAGCGCCAATTCCTGCAGGTTCGGGTTGGCGCTGACTGGATTTTTCAATTCGGCGATGTTGATGCGGCGACCGACGGCCCGCGCGAGCGGCTTCTGCATGTAGATGACCGGCGCTTCAAGTCGCTGCCCCGCCTTCAACGTGTGGATTTGATAAACGAAATTCTTGCACGCGTCTTCAGCGCCGACCCACGGCCCGCCGAAAGGCCAGCCTGTTCCGGTCGCCATATCGACGCCCATCCCAAGCCTGTCGGCCTCTTTCAACGTGTGCTCCAACATCTCCATCCAGGCCGGAGAGAGGAAATTGATGAAGCGGTCTTCGGCGCCTTTGACGCCGTAAATCGGCGTGATCTCCAGACCGCCCAGCCCCGCCTTTTGATACTTCCGCATCTCGGCCGTCAGATCGCGCTTGTTGACGGCGCTGCCCTGCCACCACCATCGCGTCCAGGGTTTGGTTTGACTCGTGACCGGCGGCCAGTTGAGAAGAGTGGTGGAGTCCTGGCCGCCGGCATTTGTGACGAAAAGAGGAAGCGCCGCCGCCAGCGCGAAGACCAGCGACAAAACACGCGCCATCGAATTTCCTCTCTTTATCCCCGTCACAAATATCACAAATCCCCTCTATTCAGATCGGCCGGTTTGAGGAAGTCCTCGCGTAAAGGCGTGAAGATGTCTATCAACACGACTTCCTCATCGAGCATGGTCGCGCCGTGCCAGCATCCCGGAGGAAAATGGAGCACGTCGCCCGCCTGCGCGATCCGCTCTTCGGTCCCGATGATGAAGCGCACGCGCCCGCGTTCGACCAGTGTGATCTGCTCATGCGGATGGTCGTGCGCCGCCGTGACCACCTGCGGCGCGAAGCGAAGGCGGCAGACCATCAGTCGCTCACCCACGATCATCTGGCGGCTCACTCCGCCGCCCAGTTCCTCGACCAGGACGCTGTCCCAGTCCCAATGATTTGCCGATGTTTTAGAATTCAGATTCACAGGCCTCTTTAATCAAAAATTCAACACGAAGGATCGAAGGGACAAAGATTCAAAGGAATTTTGGGGGTTCTTCGTGAGACAATCTTCGACCCTTTGTGCCCTTTGTGCCCTTTGTGTTTGATTCGCAAACCGACCTAGGCGATTGGAGGCGCGGCGAAAGCCGGGGCCGCCACCAGCGTCGCGGCCCCGCGCAACCGCGGATGCTCTTCCAGCGTGACAATTCGGATCTCGGTCTTGGCCGCATCCGGCGAAAGGGCGCGTTCGGACAAACCGGCCCGGACGGCGGGTTCGATCAGGTCCCAGGCCGCGACTATTTCGCCGCCGATACATATGCGCGCCGGGTCTACGGCATTGACTATCGAGGCCAGTCCGAGTCCCAGGTAGCGCGCCGTCGATTCGAGCGCGGCGATGGCTTTCGCGTCGCCAGCCCGCGCCCTGACGATCAAATCTTCGACCGTGAAAGCCGCGATCTCCACCGGAATGGGCTTCGATTCGCGCAGGTTCCGTCCGAAGTAACGCGAGAGCGTCGCCAGATTGGAGATGTAAGCTTCCCAGCAGCCCATCGCGCCGCACGGGCATCGCGGGCCGTCAATGCTCAGCGGGACGTGGCCGAACTCCCCGGCGATGTTGTGATGACCCCGCAGCACCTCGCCGTTGACGACGACGCCCACGCCAATGCCGTCGGAGACGCTGACGAAAACCAGATCGCCCACGGGCGCCGCGTCGCCGCGCGCCGCCCACATCTGAGCCAGCGCGCACGCCTTGCCCGAATTCTCGACGTGAACCGGCAACCCGGTGGCGGCGGCCAGCGCTTCGCGAATCTCGACGTCGCGCCAACCCAGCGTCGGGGCGTGAATGATTCGCCTGGTCTTGCGATCGACCATTCCGGGGGCGACCACGCCCACGCCTTTACATGCGCCGGCCTCTTTATGTTCCGCCAAGACATTCTTGATGCGCTTGGCCAGCTCGGTCACCAGGCGATTAGGCTCTCTCTCGGTGGGAAAGCTGATGACGCCGACCAGTTGCCGGCCCAGGAGGTCGGTAACCATCAGAAAAGTGCGCGTCACACGGATGTCCACCGCCACGACGCACTGCTCCCGCGAATCGATGTAAAGAAACGTAGGCTTGCGCCCCCGATGACTCTCACCCGTAGCCCCCTCGAAGATCAGCCCTTCGCCCAGCAGATCGTTGACGATTAAACTCACCGCGCCGCGCCGCAATCCCATGATCCGCGCCAGGTCGGCCCGCGAAATGGGCTGATGCGCCCGAACCAGATTCAACGCGATCTGCCGGTTTATCTCTCGCGAGGTTCCCCGCGTCGCCACCTGAAAGTTATTAGGGTTGATCTTGCGCATAAATCAACTTTTGTCTCTCATTACGACAAATATGGATCGCACGCGTGGGCGGCGAGGCGTCCCCGGCGGAAAGCGAACGGCCATTCGCCCCACTTAGTATTTGATCATCCCATTATGCCGATTTATCAGGCGCGATCCGGCGTGTATATACAATGTAGAGAAGAGCGACTTATCGCATCCCCTCACCGAAAACGTCCTCCCGGAAAAGAGCCGGAAAGACTTGGATTGCTTTGGCCTTCGTACCGCGCCCATAACAAAAACACAGTCTCATTGAAGGCTATTGTCTAAACTTAAGACAATATAAACGAAAGCGACGCAAACGATCAATCTTTATTTCGTCTTCGACGGAATTTTTTTACGGCGCCGCGAGTTGAAACCAGGCGCCCGCGCAAACCGTCTATGCAAAGGCTTCACACCTTGATCAAAAAGGAAGACCAATGAAAAAACTAAGCAGAAGAGATTTCACTAGAACCAGTATTGCCGCGGGCGCCGGAACGGCCTTAAGCAGAATGCGCATTTTGGGCGCGAACGACCGCGTCAACATCGGCGCCATCGGCTGCGGCGACCGGGCAATGCAGACCTGGCCGGTCTTTCTGAAGAATTCAGACGTCGCGCCGGTGGCGGTCTGCGACGTTTATCAACCTTATTTGAACAGGGCCGCGGCGGCTTGCCAGGCCAAGGTCACGACTCATGAAGATTTCCGCCGTTTGTTGGAGATCAAGGAGATCGACGCGGTCATCGTCTCCACGCCCGATCATTGGCACGCGCTGCCGACGATCATGGCATGCCAGGCCGGGAAGGATGTTTATTGCGAAAAGCCGCTCTCGTTGACCGTCGTCGAGGGCCGCAAGATGGTCGAAGCCGCGCGCAAACACGACCGCGTCGTGCAAACGGGCAGCCAGCAGCGATCAGGGCCGCATTATCAACAGGCCGTCAAACTGATCCGCGAAGGCGCCATCGGCCCGGTTCATAAGATCAGCGCCGGTTACACGCGCAACGCCATGCCTGGCTTCAAGCACGAAGAGATCCTCACGGAAGAACTGCCGAAAGAACTCAACTGGGACATGTGGCTGGGGCCTGCGCCTTTCGTTCCCTACGATCCCTTCCGCTGCCATTATCACTTCCGCTGGTTCTGGGATTACTCCGGCGGGCAGATGACCAACTGGGGCGCGCACAATCTCGACATCGCGCGCTGGGCTTTGAACGCGAAATCACCGAGAGCCGTTTCGGGCTTCGGCGGACGTTACGAAATCAAAGACGGCGGCCAGACGCCGGACTTGCAGGAAGTCCTCTACGACTTTAACGGCTGCGTCGTCTCGTGGTCGGGCCGCGAAGTCAACCGCACCCGCGACGAATACCTGGTCTTCCACGGCACGAAAGGCACGCTCAGCATTATGCGCAACGGATTTACCATCGCTCCCGAAACCTGGCGCAAGAAAGAAATCCCGGAGATCGAGCCGATGCAGATGAAAGGCAACGGCAATGAGGCCCAGGCCCTTCACATCCGCAATTTCCTCGATTGCGTCAAAAGCCGCCAGCGCCCCGTCGCCGACGTCGAAGAAGGCCACCTCACGGCGGTGATGTGCCACCTCGGCAATATCGCCACGCGGCTTCAGCGCTCGATGAAATGGAACGGCGAGAAAGAAGATTTCATCGGCGACAAGGAAGCCAGCCAGATGTTATCGCGGCCTTATCGCAAGCCGTGGAAACTGGAATAATCGCTGATAGGACCTAATGGCGTTTGAAAAAATAACGCAACCATCTTTTCCCCGGTCGCGGCAGAAGAAGCGCGGAGTGTGGTTGCGCTATTTTTTCAAAACCATTAAGTCCTATAAGTTCTATTCCGGATCGAATTCGCCGTCTCTGATCATCTGCTCGCTCAGGAACCGCGCCAGCCAACAACTATCGTGGTCTTCGTAGAGCGAGTCGAACGGCGCCTCGCTCAGAATCCTTTCCAACTCTTCGTCAAACAGCCCGCTCACGAATTCGGGCGTGTGCCTGACAGGCCGCCCCGCATCGTCGGTGATCGCAACGGCGTCCTGATGCAGCATGCGTTGCGCGATCATCAACCGGTAGACGCGATCGGTCGCCAGGTCTTCCATATATCCGTCGAGCAGGCTCGCGCCTTTGCCTCGCAGGTGATTGGCGCGATAGCGGATGACCGCCCGCGCCGCGGCGCGCGTGCCCGCGACCGTCAATCGTCCGATGCCCTTCGGCGCGGGGCGCAAATCGGGATACGGCTCGGCGTCCTCACGATTGGGATAGAGGGCCGTCATCCCGCCGATGGCCCCGCCGATAGCAAGGATGCCGCGCCGGCGCCGAATTTCGTGCAACAACTGGCGGAGGCTCTGCAAGAAGGGCGCGTCGTGCGGAATCGTGTTGCGGTCGGGCAGCGCCCATTCGGGATTGGGCAGATTGAAATGAATGACGCTGGCCATGTAATCCCACCGCTCCAGGTTCAACCCGACGACATGCTCACGCAGGTTGTAGACGAACTCCTCCATTTGATAGGCCAGCGGGTGCGATTCAACCAGCGCCATGCATTTGATCCAGCCCGGCGCCCAGCCTCTGGTTCGCTCGACCTCCCGGAACAGGTCGCGCCACCACAAGGCCTCTTCAGCCGATTCGGATTTCGGAATGCAGAAGGCGAGAGGGTGTTTTAACCACGCAGGATCGCTCTGATAAGCGATCAGCGCCACGTCGAACAGCGAAGCCGAAATCATCTCATCGGGTAATACGCCGGCCTGATTCAAATGCAGCCCGCGCGCGCGCGTGAAGATGACCGCGCGGCTCTTCTCGATCACGACCTTGCGGTTGAGTTTCTGATCGTCGTAACAGAGTTCCCCTTTGAGCGCCCCGACGATGTTGCGAACGCCGCGCATCAGATTGGGCCAGTAGTTGGCCATTGAATCTTCGAGATCGAGCGTCACGCCCGGCGCGCCGCTGTTCAGCATTTTGACCACCAGTTCAGCGTCGTCGGCTGGCCCGGTCATCTGGTTGCGCTGATCCTGGACCCAATCAGGCAGCTCGATCATCCAATCGCCGGTCGTGGCCTCGGAAGCGTGCGGATAATCGGGCAACCGCCCCTCGTGCGCTTCGGCGAGCGCCCCGGCGCGTTCGGCCACCAACGCCTGCTGGCGCGGGGTGAAGACTTTGTGCAGCGGCAGCAGGAAGTCCATGAAGCCTTTGGGCAATTCCAGGGCGGGATTGAAGTTTTGCGGCGCGCAGTTCATCCGGGCGACTAAGTTTATCTTCTCTTCCCCTTCGAACATCTCCGCGATGAAGCTGTGTGTTCGATATGTTGAACAATTCAACATTTTAACAGGCGTCATCATTAGCTCCGCAGTTCGGGTTTGGGGATGGGGCATCGTATCAGGATTCGTCGCCCCGTCAACACAGCGATTTTCACGTAGATGAATAGCCACAGAGACACAGAGACACAGAGACAAGGCGAAAGAGAGACGGAGTGATGGAGAGATAAAGCGGCTTCATTCTCTCTTTCTCTCAATCCCTCTGTCTCTCCTTCTCTGTGTCTGCGGTGGCTCTGTGGCTAACAGCCTTATCGCAAATGTAAAATTGCGTGATCATTATGGAAGCCAGCGATCCGACGGTTTCAATTGATCTGCTGGTCCGCGCGCTGCTGGCGACCGGCGCGACGAAACGCGAGATAGCCAAAGCCATCGCCTCTGCCGCCTAATAGCAGATGACTATTATGGCGACTGGTCGGCGCGGACCAGTCGGACGCCGAAGACCGTGGCGGTTTCATTGCCGCCGGTGGCCTGGAAGCGCAGGGTAACTTTCTGTTTGCCCCGCGTCAGGTCCGTGGGGATCGCATACTCGACGTCGAAGAATCTCCTCGAACCATTGCCGGGGCGATGCCGCTCTATGGTCTGGGCGCCGACGCGAGCGCCGTCCACCATAATTTCGAAGGTTCTCGTCTGCCGCTCCTCGTCGTGGTAGGTCGCGATCAAAATCATCGGGCGCGCCGGGTCCACGGGCATGTCGAAGGAGAACCATTTCTTCGCGTTGCGTCCCCGGCGTCCATCCATACCGCCGGGCGAGGTTTCTTCGCCCTGCTGGTTGAAATCGCGCTCCGACTGCGCATCGCCCGGTTGCGCGAAGCTGACCGTGGCCGCTTCTCGTTTGCGCTGCCGTTCCCGTTCGGCGGCCAGTTCCGCGGCTTTCTTCTCCCATTCGGCGGGTGTGAAGAGGTCCCAGTAGACAGAGTAAACACGCCGGTGCAGGCGGTAAAACGGCGCGAGTTCCACGTCCTGTTCGCGCCCGGCTC
>Ga0137409_10002604_pt1 | contig 19266 bp, 17 predicted proteins | sample CZODoug1_16funga_FD_122059 | JGI IMG/M metagenome (GOLD analysis project Ga0137409, IMG submission 122059) | Vadose zone soil fungal communities from Angelo Coast Range Reserve, California, USA - CZODoug1_16fungal (Hybrid Assembly) | ecosystem: Environmental > Terrestrial > Soil > Vadose zone... | reverse complement strand
AGAAACTCGGTGTCGTTCTCCGCGATGTACATGTAGAGCTGCGATTCGCCCGGATAGGCGTCCTCGGTCAGGATCGCGACGATCTTTCCCGAGGAGACCGGCACGATCACGGTCGCTTCGTGCGAGAAGTGGCCCAGCCAGGGGAGAGCCTTCTCGGTCCCGTCGCGCACGTCGATGGCGGCCACGACGCCTCGATAGATTCCATCGACCGCCTCCTCGTTGACCAGAAAGGTCGGCGCGAGGAAGCCTTCGGGTCCGCCCACGAGCGACGCGGCGCAGAAGCGCGTGTATCCCTCGGTCCCGTCGATCAGGTAATCCCCGGCCACCACGCCGAGGTTCCGCAGGTCGATCGCGAGACGCGAGACCCGCGCCCCGTTGTATCCGTCGTGCCAGGAGAGCTCGTGCGCGACGTAGATCTCGGCGAGGCCCCCCGCGGTCTTCCGGATTCCAAGCCCGTCGGGCTCGGGCGCGAGCACGAACGCATCGCTGACCGTGTCCGGCGGGGCGAGGCTGTCTCCCACCGAGAAGATCGGGATCAGGGAGACGTCGTCGCGAAGCGGCCGCACCATCGGGGGGACTGTGGTGCGCACCCCGGCGCCTGGGCCGATGATCAACGGCCCTCGCGTGTACCCGCAGAGGAGGGCGAGCGCGGCGGCGGCGGCCAGGACCCGGATCGGGAGCCTCACGTCACTCCTTCAGGTCCCCCGGCGCCTCGGGCGCCGCCTTGTACTGGCCGTTCTCGCGGCGGACCATCTCGAAGGGAGATCCGTCGCCGCCGTCGTTGAAGTAGATGAGGGTGACGTCGTTCTCCGTCAGCGCGATCCCGTGCTGGCTCTTTGCGTACGGCAGGACGTATTCCTTGACGGCGCCCACGAACCCCTCGATCTCCCGTTTCGCTTCGGTGATGTCCGCGGCGCTTCCCACGATGTACGCGACGAGGCACTGCTCCTTCCGGTCGTAGTACACCAAGGGCGAGGCTTCGAGTCCCGCCACCACCCGAAAAAGCCCCGCGGTCCGGGTCGCGACGTCGTCGCCGACCGTGTAGGTGTACGGCTGGGAGAGCCGCTTGTTGCCGGCCTCGGCGGGAATCGCGGCGGCCGCGATCGAGAGCGCGGCAACTAAGGCGGCGATGGATCGTGCGGTGACGGGACGCATCATGGCTTCCTCCGTTCGCAGAGCTCGACCAGAGCCCCGCCCATCGAGCGTGGGTGCAGAAACGCGATCTTCATTCCGTGGCTTCCTCCGCGCGGGGTGCGGTCGATCAGCTCGAGGCCCTGGGCCTCGGCCGCGGACAGCGCGGCCTCCAGATCCCGGACGTAGAACGCGACATGGTGGAGACCTTCACCCCGCTTCGCCAGGAATCGCCCGACCGGGGAATCGGCCTGGGTCGGCTCGAGCAGCTCGATCGTCGAGCCGCGCGATTCCAGGAAGGCGATCGTAACGTGCATCGACTCGACCGTCTCGGTGCCGGTCACCCGAAAGCCGAGCTTCTTCCAGTGCGCGATAGCGGCATCAAGCGAGGCCACGGCGACACCGACGTGCGCGAGACCCTCGATCCGAGCGCCTTCGTTCACGGGCCGGCGGCGCCTGGGTGGTGCCATAGGAGAGCGAAGACAACCAGCCCGAGCGCGATCCGGTACCAGCCGAAGGGCGCGAGCCCGTGGCTCGTGAGGTAGCGGAGAAAGCCGCGAATCGCCAACGCCGCCACGATCGCCGAGACGGCGAGCCCGACGATCAACGGAGCCGGTCCGCCCAGCGCCGGCCCGGTGAGGTCGGAGTAGTGCTGCAGGAGGTCGAACACGGTCGCCATCCCCAGGGTGGGGAGCGCCAGCAGGAACGAGAACTCCGCCGCGGCGACCGGGGAGGCGCCCAGCAGAAGCGCGGCCAGGATCGTGGTCAGCGCGCGCGAGGTGCCCGGCCACAGGGAGAGGCACTGCGCGAGCCCGATCACGAGCGCGGCGCGAAGCGTGATGTCGTCGATCGTGGGGAAGCGCGCCGCGGCGGCGCTGGCCCGCGCGCGCCGGCCGACGAGCAGGATGACGATCCCGCCGGCGACGAGCGCGATCGCCACGGCCCGGGGACCGAAGAGGTGCGCCTTGATCCAGTGGTGCGTCGCCAGCCCGACGATCGCGGCGGGCAGAAAGGCGACCAGGAGCTTGAGGAGGAGCGCCCGTCCTCGCGCATGCGGCGAGACGACGCCGGCCAGAAGCTCGGCCACCCGCCCGCGGTAGAGCCAGACGATCGCGAGGAGCGCGCCGGCCTGGATCACCACCTCGAACGCGCTCATCCCGCCGCCGATCAGCCCCATCGCATGCGCCGCGAGGATGAGGTGCCCGGTGGAGGAGACGGGGAGAAACTCGGTCAGCCCCTCCACCGCGCCGAGGATGGCGGCCTGGAAGAGGTTCACGGGCGCTCCCGGGTCATGTCAGGCGTTCGGATCATAGGTCTTGTAGGCGCGCCGAAGGGCGTCACTGATCTCGCCCAGCGTCGCGCTCGCCTTCACGGCGTCGATGACCGCCGGCATGAGATTCAGCTCGCGCCTCGCCGACTCCTCCAGGCGGCCGAGCGCGTGCTTCGCGAGGCCCTGGTCGCGCGCCGCCTTGAACGCGGCGACCCGCGACGCCTGCCTCTCCTCGAGCTTGGGGTCCAGGGTGAAGCTGGGGCGCGCCTGCTCGTCCGGATCGCCGAACCGGTTCACGCCGACGATGACCTGCTCGCCCCGCTCGATCTTGAGCTGGGCCTCGTACGCGCTCCGCTCGATCGCGGTCGCCTGGTACCCCGCCTCGATCGCGCGGACGGCCCCGCCCAGCGCGTCGATCGCCTCGATCTCGCGGCGCGATTCCCGCTCGATCCGGTCGGTCTCTCCCTCGATCGCGGGCGCGCCGCCCGCCGGATCGACCGTGTGGACGACGCCCGTCTCATAGGCGAGGAGCTGCTGGGTGCGGAGCGCGGTCGTCGCCGCCTCCTCGCTCGGAAGCGAGATCGCCTCGTCGAACGAATTGGTGTGGAGCGACTGACACCCGCCGAGAACGGCGGCGAGCGCCTGCACCGCCACGCGCGCGATGTTGTTGTGGGGCTGCTGCGCGGTGAGGGTCGAGCCGGCGGTCTGCGCGTGGAAGCGGAGCTTCAACGAATTCGGATCGGCGGGATGGAAGCGCTCCTCCATCAGCCGCGCCCAGAGGCGCCTCGCGGCCCGGTACTTTGCGATCTCCTCCAAGAAATTATTGTGGGCGTTGAAGAAAAAGGAGATCCGCGGCGCGAATCGGTCCACGGGAAGGCCCCGGTCCACCGCCGCGCGGACATACTCCAGCCCGTTGGCCAGCGTGAAGGCGACCTCCTGCACCGCGGTCGAGCCCGCCTCGCGGATGTGATAGCCGCTGATCGAGATGGGATTCCACTGCGGCGTCTCCTCGGCGCAGTATTCGAACAGGTCGGTCGCGATCTTGAGCGACGGCGCCGGCGGATAGATGTAGGTGCCGCGCGCGATGTACTCCTTGAGCACGTCGTTCTGCACCGTGCCGGAGAGCTTCGCGCGCGGCGTGCCCCGCCGGTCGGCGACCGCGACGACCAGGGCGAGGAGAATCATGGCCGTCGCGTTGATCGTCATGGAGAGGCTGACCCGATCGAGGGGGATTCCCTGGAGGAGCCGCTCCATGTCGTCGAGGGTCGAGATCGCGACACCGACGCGGCCGACCTCGCCCTGGGCGCGTGGGTGATCCGAGTCGTAGCCCATCTGTGTCGGGAGATCGAACGCCACCGAGAGCCCGGTCTGGCCCTCGGAGAGGAGGTAGTGATAGCGCTGGTTCGACGCCTCGGCCGTACCGAAGCCCGCGTACTGGCGCATCGTCCAGAGGCGCGAGCGGTACATCTCGGGATGGATGCCGCGGAGGTACGGCGGAACGCCGGGAAGTGCGCGCGCCAGATCGGCCAGCGCCATCGGGGCTACGCCTCCTCCGGCTGGATCGCGATCAGGAGCTGGCCCGTCTCCACCGCCGCGCCGGGCGCGACGTAGATTTTCGTGACGCGGCCCTTGAGCGGGGCGACGAGCTCGTTCTGCATCTTCATCGCCTCCACGATCATGACCGGCTGGCCCGCCTCCACAGCGGCGCCTGTCTCGACCAGCAGATCGACGACGAGGCCCGGCATCGGGGCGTGCACCTCGCCGCGGGCGAGGTCGGCGCCGGCGCGCCGGCGGGCGAGCTTGGGGGCCCGCGCGTCCCGCGGGCGGAACGCGTACGAGCGCCCGTGAAGCTCGATAACGATGTCGAGCCCCTCCCGGCGGGCCGACGCTTCGACTGGACGGTGATCGATCAGGGCGCGGATCACCCGGCCGAAGGAGCCTTCCACGCGGTGCGGCCGTCCGTCCACCGTGACGGCGAAGCCCGCATCGCTCGGCGAAAGCTCCACCCGGTGCTCGCGTCCCTCGCGCGTGAGCAGAACGATCATCGGCTTCCCCCGGTCAGCCCGGTGCGAAGCCCTGGGAGCGCCGCGCGCCACCGGCTCGACGCGCCCCCGCCGCCCGCGGTCATCGGCCGCCGCTCGGAGTAGGCGTCGCCGGTGCGCGCTCCCGTGTCCGCGACGCGCGGGGCCTCGGCATCGAGCATCGCGAAGATGGCCGCGAGCGCCGCGGCGTCCTCCTCCGCGGCGGCGGCATCCGGGGGCTCCGCGCGCCGAAACTGGTGCGCCAGGAACGCCGTGTCGTAACGGCCGGTCACGAAGGCCTCCTGCGCGAGGAGCCAGCGATGGATCGGGAGCGTGGTGTGAATCCCCTCGAGCAGGCACTCGTCGAGCGCCCGGCGCGCGCGCGCCACCGTCTCGGCCCGCGTCGGCGCCCACAGGACGATCTTCCCGATCAAGGGATCGTAGTGGACCGGCACCGTTCCGCCCGAGCGCACGCCGAAGTCGCAGCGGACGCCCGGGCCCGCGGGCAGCTCGAGCCGCCGGACGGTCCCGGCCTGGGGGAGAAATCCCTGGTCCGGGTCCTCGGCGTAGACGCGGAATTCCATGGAGGCGCCCACGGGCCGCACGTCGCCCTGGGCCAGCGTGAGGCGCTCCCCGCGCGCGACCCGGATCTGCTCGCGCACCAGGTCGAGCCCGAGCACCATTTCGGTGACCGGATGCTCCACCTGAAGCCGGGCGTTCATCTCGAGAAAATAGAATCGCCCGCCCTGGTCCATGAGGAATTCCGCGGTCCCGGCGTTGGTGTAGCCGCCCGCCTTCGCGACCCGGACCGCGAGCGCCCACAGCTCCGCGCGGCGCGCGTCGTCGAGCGCCGGGGAAGGGGTCTCCTCGACCAGCTTCTGGTGCCGGCGCTGGATCGAGCAGTCGCGCTCGCCCAGCGCGAGCACCGTCCCGTGCTCGTCGGCGAGGATCTGCACTTCGATGTGCCGCGGCTTCTCGAGCCAGCGCTCGAGGTAGAGCCGGTCGTCGCCGAAGGCGCCGCGCGCCTCGCCCTGGGTGAGCCGGACGGCCTGCTCGAACTCGCCGGGGCCGTTCACGCGGCGCATTCCCTTGCCGCCGCCGCCGGCCGCGGCTTTCAGCACCACCGGGTAGCCGATCGACTCCGCCGCGCGGCGAAGCTCCGTCGGATCGCTCACGGGTCCCTCGGTCCCGGCGAGGACCGGCACGCCGGCTTGAATCGCGAGCGCCCGCGCGCGCACCTTGTCGCCCACGGCCCGGGTCGCCTCGGGCGTGGGGCCGATCCAGACCAGGCCCGCGCGCCGGACCTCCTCGGCGAAGGCGGCGGACTCGGCGAGAAAGCCGTAGCCGGGGTGGATCGCGTCAGCCTTGGCCGATCGCGCCGTCTCGATGATCCGGGCCCCGTCGAGATAGCTGCGCGAGGCCGCCGCCGGTCCGATCCAGAACGCCTCGTCGGCCGCGAAGACGTGCGCCGCGTCGCGGTCGGCGTCGGAGAAGATCGCGACCGATCCGATCTCCATCTCCCGCAGGGTGCGGCAGACGCGGATCGCGATCTCTCCACGGTTCGCCACGAGGACCTTGCGGATCGGCTTCGATTTCATGCGGCGGCTCCCGGCGCTTCGTCAGAGCGGAATGTTGCCGTGCTTCTTGGGCGGGACCGACTGGCGCTTGTTCGCGAGCGCGCGAAGCGCCCGGATCAGGCGCGGGCGGGTTTCCTGGGGCTCGATCACGTCGTCGAGATAACCGAGCGCGGCGGCGACGTACGGGTTCGCGAACTTCTCATTGTATTCCTCGATGAGCTTGGCGCGCGCCTTCGCAGAGTCCTTCGCCTGCTCGATCTCCTTCCGGTAGATGATGCTCACCGCTCCCTCGGCTCCCATGACCGCCAGCTCCGCGCCCGGCCAGGCGACGTTGTAGTCGGCGCGGATGTGCTTCGACGACATGACGTCGTAGGCGCCCCCGTAGGCCTTCCGCAAGATCACGGTGAGCTTCGGCACCGTCGCCTCGCAGTAGGCGTAGAGGAGCTTCGCCCCGTGACGGATGATTCCGCCCCACTCCTGTTGCGTTCCCGGGAGAAAGCCGGGCACGTCCTCGAAGGTGACGAGCGGGACGTTGAACGCGTCGCAGAAGCGGACGAACCGCGCACCCTTCGTCGATGAATTGATGTCGAGCACGCCCGCGAGCATGGCCGGCTGGTTCGCCACCACGCCGACCGGGCGGCCGTCGAGCCGCGCGAATCCGACGACGATGTTGGGCGCGAAGTGCTCGTGCACCTCGAAGAAATCGGCGTCGTCCACGACGAGGCGGATGACCTCCTTCACGTCGTACGGCTTGTTCGGCTCCGCCGGCACGATCTCGTTGAGCCGCGCCTCCATCCGCTCCGGCGGATCGCTCGCCGGGCCCCGCGGCGCGTCGTCCACGTTGTTCTGGGGGAGGAAGGAGAGGAGCCGCCGCACCGTCGCGAGGCACGCCTCGTCGTCTTCGACCGCGAAGTGGGCGACGCCGCTCTTCGTGTTGTGCGTCATGGCCCCGCCCAGCTCCTCGAACGAGACATCCTCGTTCGTCACGGTCTTGATCACGTTGGGGCCGGTCACGAACATGTGGCTGGTTCCCTGGACCATGATGACGAAATCGGTGATCGCCGGCGAGTAGACCGCGCCGCCCGCGCAGGGCCCGAGGATCGCGGAGATCTGGGGGATCACGCCCGAAGCGAGGGTGTTGCGCAGGAAGATCTCGGCGTAGCCGCCGAGGGACTGCACGCCTTCCTGGATGCGGGCGCCGCCCGAATCGTTGAGCCCGATGATCGGAGCGCCGTTCTCCAGCGCGAGGTCCATCAGGTTGCAGATCTTCTTCGCGTTTTCTTCCGAGAGGGTCCCGCCGAAGACCGTGAAATCCTGCGCGAACACGAAGACGAGCCGGCCGCCGATCGTTCCGTAGCCCGAGACCACGCCGTCGCCGGGAATGCGGCGCTCGGCCATTCCGAAGTCGGTGGTGCGGTGCTCCACGAAGACGCCGGTCTCCTGGAAGCTGCCCGGGTCGACCAGGAGCTCGACCCGCTCGCGGGCGGTGAGGCGTCCCTCCGCGTGAAGCTTGGCGATGCGCTCCTCGCCGCCGCCCGACAGCACGGCCTGCTTGCGCGCTCGAAGCTCTTCGATCGGATGGCGACGGGTCAGGGTCTGGATCTCCCGGCTCAGGGCGATGGAACGGCAGGTAGCGCCATCCTATAGAAACTGCCGCCGGGCCGCAATCGGCGGCTCGCGGGAAACCTCGGACGATGTACAATGCGGGTCTGTGCGCGTTTTTCACGCATGCCACCGGAGGAGCGACCCATGTCCCCGCGCCGTTCCCGTTCCGCCCAGAAAGAGCGGCGGCTTTCGCACCTCAACTGGATGGAGATGGGCGAGCTCGTCCCGCGCCGCGTCCACACGCTGCTCCTCCCGGTCGGAACCCTCGAAGCCCACGGAATCACCAGCCTGGGCACCGACAATGTGATCCCGACGCGCTTGAGCGAGGCGCTCGCCGAACGGCTGAACGCGATGGTGGCGCCCACGATTCCGTTCGGTGTGACGGCGCACCTGGGCGCGCTCGCGGGCGGCACGCACGTCCGCGCCGACGCGTTCACGGAGTACGTCGCGGCGGTCCTCACGACGATGTCGCACCAAGGCTTCTCGAACATCGTCGTGATGAACGGCCACGGCGGAAACACCGAAGCGTTGAAGGAGGCCGTACGCCGCGTTCACGAGGAGACGGGCGTCTACCTCGCGGTCTTCTCCTGGTGGACGGAGTGCCGCTCGATCAGCGAGGAGATCCTGGGCGTCCCGGGCGGGCACGGCGGATCGGATGAGACCGCCGCGATGCTCGCGATCGCCTCCGAGCAGGTCTTCCCGGACCGCTGGGATCCCTCGATCGCGTTCGAGCACCGCGATTCCCTGGTCGCCTATCCGACGCCGGGCTCCCTGATCTTCTACGGGGGCCGTCGGAGCGACCCGGTCTTCCACACCAAGCGCGCGCTCCTGTTCTGGGCGCGCGTCGTGGAGCGCGTCGGCGACGTCCTCGAGGATCTGATCGCGCGGTGGGATCGCGAGGCGTGGCCCGCGCCGCGGTCGCGCCGCCGCGCGCACGGGCGCGGTGTCGCCGGGAACGGAAGCGCCCAAAGGCCCGGAATCGCGGCGGTCCCGCCGCCCCTGGCTCCCCGTCGAGGCCCCAAGAAGTAGCCCCCGTTCCTCTCATGGTACGATGCGCCCTCCATGGAAGAAGTCTGGGGCGACCGTGTCACCCGCGCGTGGGCCGACCAATTTCCGATCGCGCCGTATCGAAAGCTCCTCCTCCGCGATCAGGCGCCTCGAGGCTCCCGGGCGCTCGAGGTGGGGAGCGGCCCGGCGCACGATTCGCTTCCGTTGGCCGACCGGGGATTTCAGGTCTGGGGCGTCGACTGGTCGCGGAGCGGCCTCAAGGCGGGGCGGCAGCTCTACGAGGACGAAGGACGCCGTCTCCTGCCTGTCTGCTCCGACATCCGCGCCCTCCCGTTTCGGGACGCTTCCTTCGACTTCGTGTGGAACGCGGGCGTGCTGGAGCATTTCCACGACGAGGACGTCCTGCGGATCCTCACCGAGATGAGGCGCGTCGCCAGGCCGGGCGCGACGATCCTGGCCGCCGTCCCGAACAAGTTCTACTTCTGGTATCAGGCGCACCTCGCGCTCAAGCGCCTGCTCGGGCGCGGGCACCAGTACGGATTCGAGCGCGCGTTCGCGGCGGGCTACCTCGCGGCGCAGTTCCGCCGGGCCGGATTCCGCGACGTGGCCATGACCGGCATCCACCTGCACCCGGCGCCGAGCTTTCTGGTCCCCAAGACGGGCTGGCTCACGAATTTTTTCGCGCGGCTCTTCAGGCCGCTGGAGGCGGCGGGGAGGCACAGCCCGTGGCGCGCCCGCCTCGGGCTCGATCTCGTCGTGTGGGCACGCAAGGATGACGGCGCTTCCGCTCGATGACGATGCGATGTGCTTCTGCTGCGGCCCCAAGAACCCCATCGGGCTGAAGCTGGAGTTCGAAACGACCGCCGACGGGCGAATGCGCACGATCTGGACCCCGCGCAAGGAGCACCAGGGCTTCAAGGACATCGTCCACGGCGGCCTCGTCGCGACCGTGCTCGACGAGGTGATGGTGCGGCTCCTCTACCTGCGAGGAATTTCCGCCGTCACCGCGGGGATGGAGACCAAGTGGATCGAGCCGGTTCGATGGGGAAGCCCGTACCGCTTCGAGGGGTGGATCGTTCAGGACCGAGGGCGCGCGGTGATCACCGAGGCGGAGGCGTTCCTGGTGGAGCCGGAGCAGCGTGTCGCATGGTGCCGCGCCACCTGCATCCGCGTGTGATAGTATCCGCGGCTTGTGCCATCCCATGGGGGTCTGAGCGTGTTTGTCCTACATGAGAGGAGGCTGCACGATGAAGACGCGATGGACTGTACTCGCCGGAATCGCCCTGTTTGGCCTCGCCCTCGCCCTCGTCCCGCTCCCCGCAGCGGCGGGTGACATCGGGCTCCGCACCGGGTTCTCGCTCGGCCCGGACGACTTCGTCATCGGGGGTCACTACCGGACCCCGCCGATCGCCGAGTACCTCTACTTCGTGCCGAGCGCCGAGGTGGGCTTCGGCGACGTCACAATGGTCGCGTTCAACGCCGACCTCCACTACCTCTTCGATGTGAAATCGAAGTTAGCGCCCTACGTCGGAGCCGGCATGACGATCAACTGGTTCGACGCCGGCGGGTCCGGCAACAGCGACACCCAAGTGGGCGGCGGAATTATCGGCGGCCTTCTGCTGGGAAACACCAGCCACGGCCGCCTCTTCCTCGAGGCCAAGCTCGGCCTGGGGGATGTCCCGGACGCAAAATTCCTGGTGGGCTGGAACATCCGCTGATCGCTGGCGGAACGGCGCGGTCGGCCTTCAACCGCGCGCGGGCGGACCGGCGCGCGACCGGGGAGCTACTCTTTCAGCGCCTTCTCGAACTCCTCGGTCAGCGCCGGGACGACCTGATAGAGGTCGCCCACGATCCCGTACGACGCGATCTTGAAGATCGGGGCTTCCTTGTCCTTGTTGATCGCGACGATCGTCTTGGATGAGGACATGCCGGCCATGTGCTGGATCGCGCCGGAGATTCCGATCGCGAAGTAGACGGTTGGGTTCACCACCTTGCCGGTCTGCTCGACCTGGTGGCTGTGGTCGATCCAGCCGGCGTCCACCGCGGCGCGGGACGCGCCCAGCGTCGCGCCGAGCACCTTGCAGAGCTTCCGGAGCAGCTCGAAGTTTTCGGGACCCTGCATCGCGCGGCCCCCACTCACGATGATGTTCGCTTCCGTCAGGTCCGCCACTTCGCCCTCCGATTGCTCGAAGCCGACCACCCGCGCGCGGACCTTGACGTCGCCGAGCGCGATCGTCTCCACCGCCGCCTTCCGGGACGCATCGGCGGTCGCGGGGGTGAACGTGTTAGGACGGACCGACGCGACCTGCGGGCGCGACGCGCTCCATGCGACGCGCGCGAATGCCTTGCCGGCGAAGATGGGGCGGCGAGCGACCAAACCGTCGTTCCCCCACTCGAACGCGACGCAGTCCGAGGCGAGGCCCACCCGAAGTCGGGCCGAGACGCGCGGGGCGAGGTCCTTCCCGTGCGCGGTCGCGCCCAGGAGCAGGACGTCGGGCTTCGCCTTCTCGACCGCGAGCCGCACAGCCTCCGCCCACGCCTCGGGCGCGTACGTCGCGAGCGCGGCCCCCTCGACGTGGAATACCCGGTCGGCGCCGTGGGACGCGAGGCGGTCGGCTTCGCCCGGCGCGAGCGTCCCGAGGACGATCGCCCCGACCTGAAGCCCGCCCTTGGCGTCGGCCAGCCGCCGCGCCTCGGCGAGCATCTCGAGCGTGATCTTCCGCGCCGAGCCGTCCTTGGTTTCCGCGACGACCGCGATCATCAGATGACCTTCGCCTCGTTGTGGAGGAGCCGGACCAGCTCGCGCGCGGTGTCGCGCGGCTCGCCTTCCAAGATCTTCCCGGCCGAGCGCGGGGGCGGGAGGGAGACGTCGAGGAAGCGGATCGAGGCGGCCTCCGGCGCGACCGCCGCCGCGTCGACGCCCACGTCCGCGAGCGACCACTCGGGGATGATCTTCTTCTTCACCGCCATGATTCCCTTGAGGGAAGCGTAGCGGGGCTCGTTCAATCCCTTCTGCGCGGTGAGGACCGCGGGAAGCTCGAATTCGACCTCCTCCAGTCCGCCTTCAACCTCGCGTTTGGCTTTCCCGCGCTTCGCCGCGGCGTCGAGCTCCAGACCGACGACGACCGAGACGTGGGGAAGGTCCAAGAGCTCCGCCAGGAGGATGCCCGCCTGCGACCAATCGTAGTCGACCCCCTGCTTGCCGGTCAGGATCAGGTCGTACCCGATCTTCTTCGCCGCGCCGGCGAGCACGGTCGCGACCGCGAGCGGATCGGCGAGGGCGACGCCGTCTCCCTTCAGCCAGACTCCCTCGTCGGCGCCGAGCGACAACCCGTACTTGATCGCTTCCTTCACCCGCTCCGGGCCCAAGCTCGCCACGGTGACCTTGCCGGCGCCGACCCGCTCCCGGATGCGCAGGCCCTCCTCGATGGCGAACTCGTCGTACGGGTTCACCACCCACTTGACGCTCGACGTGTCGACCGCGCCGTCCTTGATCTGGATCCGGGTCTCGGTGTCGGGCACCTGTTTCAGGAAGGCGAGCACGTTCATGGCAAAGCGCTCCGGGGAAAGGGGGGCGATGAGCGCGGGAGTATAGTACGATGGTGAGTCTTATGGAAGAATTCGGCCGATGAATCATCCATTCCTGACGCGGATCGAGCGCGGCCCCATTCTCGCCGACGGCGCGATGGGGACGTACCTCTACGAGCGCGGAATTCCCTTCGACCGCTCGTTCGATCTCCTGAATCTGACCGACGCGCCGCTGGTCCAGGCGGTCCACCGCGACTACATCCGCGCGGGGGCCGAGCTGATCGAGACCAACACGTTCGGGGCGAACCGGTACCGTCTGGCCGCGCACGGCGCCACCGAGAGCGCGCGCGTGGTGAACCGCGCGGGCGCGCAGCTCGCCCGGAACGCGCGCGAGGAGGTGGGCGAGGCGGTCTTCGTCGCCGGCGCGATCGGCCCCCTCGGAAAACCGGTCGCGCCGCTCGGCACGATCACGCGCGAGGAGGCGTTCGAGGCGTACCGCGAGCAGGTGGAGGGGTTGGTCGAGGGAGGCGTCGACCTCATCATCGTCGAAACGCAGACCGATCTCGCCGAGGCGGCCATCGCGATCGAGGCCGTCCGGAGTGTCACCGACCACCACCCGCTCGTGCTCCAGATGACCTTCACGGAGGACGGCCGCACCCTCTACGGCGCCTATCCGGAAGACGTGGCGCGGGACGTCGAGGGAAAACAGGTCGATGTCCTGGGCGCCAACTGCAGCGTGGGGCCGCAGAAGCTGCTCGAGATCGTCGAGCGCCTTCGGAGGAAGAGCCGGCTCCCGATCTCCGTGATGCCGAACGCCGGGCTTCCGCGCTTCGTGAACGGGCGATTCGTCTACCTGTCCTCACCCGAATACCTGGCCGAGTACGCGACGCGGTTCGCCGCCGCGGGCGCGAGCGTGATCGGCGGCTGCTGCGGGACGACCCCGGTCCACACCAAAAAGATGCGGGACGCTCTCCGCGCGTCGGCCAAGAGCGGGGTCGCGCCGGCGCCGGCGGACGGGGCGGCACAACCCTCCGTCGTCGTCACCACGTATGAAGAATCGGCGCCTGCCACGGACCCGGCGAACCGGACGCGGCTCTCGCGCAAGCTCGCCGACAAGGAATTCGTGGTGAGCGTCGAGGTCGATCCGCCCCGCGGCGCGCGCCCCAAGAAGATGATCGAGGGCGCGCAATTCCTGAAGCGGGCCGGCGTCGACGTCATCAACGTCGCGGACAGCCCGATGGCCCGCGTGCGGATGTCCTCGATCGCGCTGGCTTCCATGATCACGAACCACGTCGGGATCGAGACGATCCTCCACTTCACCTGCCGCGACCGGAACCTCATGGGGATCCAGTCCGACCTCATGGGATCGCACGCGCTCGGGATCCGGAACATCCTTGCGCTCACCGGCGATCCGCCCCGCGCGGGCGACTATCCGAACGCCACCGCGGTGTTCGACGTCGATTCGGTCGGGTTGATCCGAGTATTGAAACAGCTCAACGCGGGGACCGACCTCGGCGGGAACTCGATCGGGGAGCCGACCGCGTTTCTCATCGGGTGCGCGGTGAACCCGACCGCCGAGAACTTCGATCAGGAGATGGAACGGTTCGAGAAGAAGATCGAGGCCGGCGCCGAGTTCGCGATGACCCAGCCGCTCTACGAGCTGGACACCCTGGTCCGATTCCTGAACCGCCTCGGGAAGGCCCGCATCCCAGTTTTGCTGGGGCTCCTTCCGCTCCAGAGCCACCGCCACGCCGAGTTCCTCCACAACGAAGTCCCCGGCATCAACATTCCAGACTACGCCCGCGCCGCCATGCGCGACGCCGGGGAGAAGGGGATCGAGGTCGGGGTGGAAATGTGCAGGAAACTGCTTCTGGAGGCCCGGGATCTCGTGGAAGGGGCCTATTTGATGCCGTCCTTCGGGCGCTACGAGGTGGTCGCGCGGGTCGCGGAAGCCGTCCTCTCGGGAGCCCGGCAAACTTCCTAGAGGGCGACTACCGACGCGAGAGTGGCGGAACTGGCAGACGCGCGGGACTTAGGATCCCGTGGGGAAACCCGTGGGGGTTCAACTCCCCCCTCTCGCACCACGCTGCTAGATCAGGTCGATCCCCTCGCCCATGCTATAATTTTGGACTCTCGCCGGGCTCAAGCCTGACTACTCAACGGGAGTCCACCATGCGCACCCAAGCCTCGTTCCGGCCACGACTCCGCCCCGCGCTCGCCGCCCTCGCCACCCTTCTCGTCTTGCCCCAAGCCGTATTGGCCGCACCTCGCGTGAGTAGTGCCGCCGTGGCGCTGTCATCCCAGCCGGCGGCGCGCGCAACCGCGGTAAGCGAGCCGGCACCGGTGAACTTGGGCGCAGGCCGCGTCTTGTTTGCCCCGACGGGAGCAGGTCCCCGAGACCAGTTCGGCAATTCGGTCGCTTCCGCGGGGGATGTGAACGGTGATGGTTACGCCGACTTCATCGTCGGCGCATGGGCCAGCGCCGGGGGGGACGCAGGGCGCGCCTATGTCTATTTCGGGGGCCCTGGAGCCAACGATCTACCGGACTTGACTCTTCAGGGGGAGTATGGCGGGGACAACTTCGGCACATCGGTCGCTTCAGCTGGAGACGTGAACGGCGACGGCTTCGGCGACCTGATCATTGGTGCATGGCGTTACCTCGGCGGTGCGGCGCAGACGGGTCGAGCGTACGTCTTCTACGGCGGCCCTGGAATCGATGCAATACCGGATCGAGTGTTCTCCGGGCAGAATAGTGATGATCGCTTTGGCATCTCCGTCTCCTCGGCGGGAGACCTGAACGCGGATGGATTCGCCGATGTGATCATCGGAGCCTCTGGCAACGACGCTGGCGGCATCGACGCCGGCCGCGCCTATATCTGTTTTGGAAGGTCCACGCCGAACGCAGTCGCGGTCCCCGCTCCCGTCGCTCCGGACCTGATGCTGACCGGAGCGGCAGCCGGAGACGGCTTCGGCTATGCGGTATCGTGTCCCGGCGATCTGAACGCCGATGGTTTCCCCGACATCGCCGTTGGCGCTTACGCGAGTGGTGGAATTGGCCGAGCGTACGTTTACTACGGCGGCCCAGGGCTAGACACGGTTGCAGATCGTGTTTTCATGGGAGAGGCCGCGGGCGACGATTTCGGCCTCGCTCTCGCCCCAGCTGGCGACATGAATGGGGACGGCAACGTCGACCTGGTCGTCGCGGCGGTTCGGAATGATGCAGCCGGCGTCGACGCGGGCCGCGCATACGTTTTCTACGGCGGACCCGGTCTCGACACTGTCGCTGACCTGACCTTCACCGGCGCCGCCGCCGGGGACAACTTCGGGGTCTCTGTCTCCTCCGGCGACATGAACGGTGACGGGATCAACGACCTGATCGCCGGTGCGTGGTTGAACGATGCTCGTGGACTCAACACCGGCCGCGCGTACGTCTACTATGGAGGACCCGGAGCGGATGCAGCCGCCGACATCACACTTACCGGAGAGGTGGGGGAGGATCGGTTTGGCTCCTCGGTTGCCGGCCTAGGAGACGTAAATGCCGACGGCACCGCCGACTTGATCGTGGGCGCCTACTTCAACGACTTCGGCGGCATCGATGCGGGGCGCGCGTACGTCGTGACGAGAGAGGTGAACCGGCCGCCGGCGTTGGCCGCTCCCGGCAGCGTCTTCGGCGCTGAAGGGGTCTTCATCTCGCTTCAGGTCGCGGCGACCGATCCGGATGGGGACCACGTGACGCTCGGGGTCATCAACCGCCCGGTTGGATCGCTCTTCGTCGACCTCGGCAATAACTCCGGCACGTTCAGCTGGACGCCTGGATTCGCGGAGGCCGGAACCTATATCGTCACCTTCACCGGGCGCGATGATCAAGGCGCGGACGCCATACCGCGGGACCTGACGATCGTCGTGGACAATGTGAACCGCGGACCGACGGCTGTCCCCGGCGGACCCTACACCGGGGTGGTGAATGTGGCGGTTACGTTCAACGGGACAGGGTCGGCAGACCCAGACGGCAACGCCTTGAGCTACCTTTGGGACTTCGGGGATCTCACAACGGGGTCGGGAATCACGCTGGCTCACTCCTATGCCGCAGGCGGCACCTTCACCGTCGTCCTCACAGTCGGCGATGGCCAGTTGACGAACAGTGCCTCGACGATCTCGACGATCCAAGACGTCTTCCCGGCCCGCGCATTCACGACCAGCTCGAATGGCACGATCCGCCTCGGCTCGGGGAAAGCGACCTGGTGTGTGGTGATCGAGCCGGTGAGCAGCTCCTTCATCGTTACCTCCGTCATCCCGTCCACGGTCGCCATGAAGTACGGCACCGCTCAGATATTCGCCCAGGGAGGGAAGGGAAGCAGCATCGAGGACAAAGACGCGAACGGGGTTCAGGACATGGCGGTGTGTTTCTCGAAGACCGACCTCCGCACGCTATTCGCGGGACTCTCCAAAGGGATGCACACGGCTACGGCGACGCTTGAGGGAGATTTGAGCACTGGAGGAAAGTTCCAGACGCCCCTTACGGTAGATGTCGTTAGCAACGGGGGTAGCCTGGCAACGCTCCTGTCGCCGAATCCGCTCAACCCCACAGCGAATCTAACAGTCTCGACGTCGGTGCCAGGCAACCTCGCAGTGACTGTCTTCGATCTGCAGGGCCGCTTGGTGCGCACGATTGAGCGAGGCGCCTACTACGGGGCCGGGTACCACGACTTCCAGGTCGATGGCCGAGACGAGCAGGGGGAGCGTCTTTCGTCGGGGATTTACTACTACCGGGTCGAGACGGCGGAGGGAACCGAGACGGGGCAGTTCGTGATCATGAAGTAGGTAGCCAGCCCCGAGACGCAAAGGGTCCAATCCGTCCGAAACACGAGGCCCCTTGAGGTGAGCGACCCTCCAGGGGCCTCTTTTCGCCCCAATCTCAAGGTCTGCTGGGGTCGGGCAGGCGAATCGGTTTCCTGAGCGGGCCGATCGTGCTAGAATCTAACGCGTTAGACCGTTAGCGAGGCTTTGGGCACGCCCACGGGAAGGACATGGAGATAGAGGCCTTGAAGGTGGATGTCCGGGACAGCGAAAACGACGCCTGGCAGAAGGTCCTGACGATCGAGGTTCCGCCCGACGAGCTGGCGGAGGACTACGACGCGATCCTCGAGGACTACCAGAAGCGCGCCGTCCTACCGGGCTTCCGGAAAGGCCGCGTGCCGCGGAACGTCCTGGAGCTCCAGTTCGGCCATTCGCTGGAGCACGAGGTCCTCGAAAGGGCCGTAAAGCGCTCCTACGAGCGCGCCGTCCGGGAGCAGAATCTGGAGCCGGTCTCCTACCCCGCCATCGACAAGATCCGCTTCGACAAGGGGAAGCCCCTGACGTACGAAGCGAAGGTTGACATAAGGCCATCCGTAACCCCAAGAGATTACTTCGGTTTGGACATCAAGTCGAACGAGGTCGCCGTGGGCGACGAGGACGTGGAAAAGGCCCTCGAGGAGCTTCGCCAGCGCACCGCCGACTGGGTGCCCGTCGAGCGCCAAGCGGGCGAGGGCGACGCCGTCCTTGTCGATTACGTCCGGCTGAATGCCAAGGGGAAGCCGATCCACCGATCCGAGACGAAGGACGCCCTGGTCGAATTGGACGCCTCGGGGCTGCTGCCGGAATTCCGCCAGAACCTTCTCGGAAAGAAAACGGGCGATAACGCGAATTTCTCGGTGACCTACCCGGCCGAATTCGGGAACGAGGAGCTTCGGGGCAAGGCCGTCACGTTCTCCTTACAGGTAAAGGGCGTGCGCGAGCGAAAAGTGCGCGACCTGGACGACGCGTTCGCGACGGAAGTGGTCGGGATGCGCGACCTGGCCGAGCTCAGAGCCCGCGTCCGGCTGAATCTGGAGGGGGAGGCGAAGCTCAAGGCGCTCCAGAGTCAGGAAGAGGCGATCGTCGACCAGATCCTCGCGAAAAACCCCTTCGATTTGCCCGAGAGCATGGTGCGCGAGTATCTGGAAGAGCTCTTGCAGCGTCTAAGGAAGGAAGGCCGCGAGTGGACTCCCGAGGAGGAGGAGCGCTTTCGCGTCGAATACCGCCCCCAGGCGGAGCGGCGGATCAAGCGGGATCTCCTCGTGGATGCGATCATACGCACCGAGCAGGTAACGGTCACCGACGAGGAAATCGACCAGACCCTCCGGGGAGCGGCTCCAGAGGAAGCGCCGCCCCAAGAGGCGGAGAGGCTCCTCCGGAGCCCCGCCCAGCGCGACCGCGCCCGGGCGCACCTGGCCGAACGGAAGCTTTTCGCGCTGCTTCGTGAGAAAGCGCGGCTTAAGATGGCAGTGTGATGACCCGATCTTTGATCGGTAAGGAGGGAGTGAGCATGTCGCTGGTACCTATTGTTGTGGAGCAGAGCGGGCGGGGGGAGAGGGCCTACGACATTTTCTCGCGCCTCCTCAAGGACCGAATCATCTTTATCGGGACGCCGATCGACGACATCGTGGCGAACCTGACCATCGCCCAGCTCCTCTTCCTCGAGGCCGAGGATCCGGACCGGGACATCAACCTCTACATCAACTCGCCGGGCGGCGTCGTCTCGGCCGGGTTGGCGATCTACGACACGATGCAGTTCATCAAGTCGGACGTGGCGACGATCTGCATGGGCCAGGCGGCGAGCATGGCGGCCCTGCTGTTGGCGGCCGGAGCGCCGGGGAAGCGTTCGGCGCTTCCTCACTCGCGGATCATGATCCACCAGCCGCTGGGCGGCAGTCAGGGCCAGGCCACCGACATCGAGATCTATACGAAGGAGATCCTCACGCTCCGCACGGAGCTGAACAAGATCCTCATCCGGCACACCGGTCAGGCGCTGGACAAGATCGAGAGGGACACCGACCGCAACTTCTTCATGTCGGCGGAAGAGGCGAAGGCCTACCGGATCGTGGACAAGGTGATCACGAAGTTCGATTCGCTCAAGGAGAAAAAGCCCGAGCCCGTACCGGTCGGCTAGGAGCCCAACGACCCGATCATGAAAAAGCGCGTCAGCTCGCCTCACCCCATTCGATGCAGCTTCTGCGGCCGCGGCCAGGACGAGGTCTCCCGGCTCGTCTCGGGGCCGTCCGTCTACATCTGCAGCGAGTGCGTGAAGCTCTGCAACGACATCCTG
>Ga0137409_10002603_pt1 | contig 19268 bp, 20 predicted proteins | sample CZODoug1_16funga_FD_122059 | JGI IMG/M metagenome (GOLD analysis project Ga0137409, IMG submission 122059) | Vadose zone soil fungal communities from Angelo Coast Range Reserve, California, USA - CZODoug1_16fungal (Hybrid Assembly) | ecosystem: Environmental > Terrestrial > Soil > Vadose zone... | reverse complement strand
TTGCCCGGCGACACCCTGTGCGCGCTGATCGAGCTCGACTCGCCGGGACAGCCTTCGGAGCTCCGCGTGACCCTGCAGAACTTCTTCGTGCTCACGCGCTATAACCGGTCCAATCTCTACGCCGCAGCCGTTCTCGATCTCGCGGCCGAGATCGTGCGCGCAAGATCGGCGGCGCCCGTCGCCGGCACCGTGGTCCCCGGCAAGAGCAATCCGTGACCGGTCCCGCACGCCAGTACCGCTACTACGAATTCGTGATGGCGGCGTTTGTCACGGTGCTGATCTGCTCGAACCTGGTCGGCCCGGCCAAGATCGCGCAGGTCGATTTTCCCCTCCTGGGGATCGTGTCATTCGGCGCTGGCGTATTGTTTTTCCCGATTTCCTACGTATTCGGCGACATCCTCACCGAGGTATACGGCTACGCGCGATCCCGCAGGGTGATCTGGGCCGGGTTCGCGGGTCTCGCCTTCGCCGCGTTCATGTCGGCGGTCGTGGTGTGGCTGCCTCCGGCGCCCTTCTGGAACAACCAGGCCGCCTACGAGATCGCGTTCGGCTCGACCTGGCGGATCGCCGCGGCCTCGCTCTTGGCGTTTCTGTGCGGAGAGTTCGTCAATTCCTTCGTGCTGGCGAAAATGAAGATTCTCACGCGCGGCCGCTGGCTCTGGACCCGCACCATAGGCTCGACGATATTCGGCGAGGGAGTCGATTCGCTTCTGTTCTACCCGCTGGCGTTCTGGGGGGGCGGTCTCATCCCCGACGACAGGCTGCCGCAGATCATGCTGGTCCAGTTCATCTCCAAGGTCGCACTGGAGGTCGTGTTCACGCCGATTACCTACGCCGTGGTCGGCTGGCTGAAGCGCGCCGAGCACGAGGACTACTACGACACGGACACCGACTTCAATCCTTTCACGCTCAAGACTTGAGCGCTTTTCCGAGCGACCGCCGCAGCGTAAGATGCTCTGTGTCGGCGTAAGAGGTCCCATCCCGTGAACCGCCGCGGCAACGAGTACGACGTTTCCTGCCAGGTCAACACCACCGATTCGGCGAAAGTCAATTCGGAGGTGGACCGGCTTTTCCTCGAGCTCTACCCCAAGGCGTCCACCGCGAAAATCGACCGGGCTTTTCACGATCTGACCACGATGTACCGCGGCGGACGGCCGGGCTATCACGCCTGCGATACCGCGTATCACGATATCCAGCACGTGCTCGACGTCACGCTCGCCATGGCGCGCCTGATCGACGGGTACGAACGCGCCAGAATCGGACTCGAGCCGCTCGATGCAGCGATGTTCCGGCTGGGAGTGATCACGGCACTGTTCCACGACTGCGGCTACATACGCAGGCTCGACGACAGGGAGCACAAGAACGGGGGCGAGCTCACGCTGACGCATGTCTCCCGCGGAGGGCGCTTCCTCCGGGACTACCTGCCCAAGATCGGCATGGGCGAGGTCGCCGACGTCGCGGCCTCCCTGATCCATTTCACCGGCTACGAGATCCCGGTCAGCGAAATCAAGGTGCCGTCGCTCGCCTTCAAGCTGCTCGGCAGCCTGCTCGGCTCGGCGGACATCATCGCGCAGATGTCTGATCGTTGCTATCTGGAAAAATGCCGCGACCGGCTCTATCCGGAGTTCGTCGCGGGCGGGATCGCCCGCAAGCGCCTCCCGGACGGAAAGGAAGAAGTCGTATACGAATCGGGGGAAGACCTGGTGAGGAAGACCCCGCACTTCTACCAGGGTGCAACCCGGCGCCTGGACGCAGACCTCGGCGGAGCGCACCGGTATGCGCGCAACCACTTCGGCGGTCAGCACCTGTACCTGGAAGAGGTCACCAAGAATATCGATTTCGCACAGGCCATCAACGACGAAGGCAACGGCACCGCGCTGAAGCGCAATCCCCCGACGACCATGCGGACCAGGGCGCCGGGAAATCTCTAAAGAAGGACTTCTTTCGTCAGGCAGCGCCGGCGCAAGATTCCGCGCAGTTGCGCGAGCGCGTCGAGCTGGATCTGGCGCACGCGCTCGCGGGTGAGCCCGAAACGGGCCGCTAGTTCCTGGAGCGTCTGCAATTCCCTCCCGTTCAGGCCGAAGCGGCACTCGATCACGGTGCGCTGCCTCTCGCTGAGTTGCGCAAGCCACTCCAGGACCAGCGACTCGATCTCGCTCGCCTGGAGCTGCGACTCGGGTCCTTCGATGCTTTCATCGGCGATAGCGTCTGCGACGGAGAGCATGGGATCGGCGTCGAGCGGGGCATCGAGTGATGCAACGTGCTCGCCCCGCAGGAGCAGGCTGCGCACTTCGCCGGCGTCCCTGCCGAGAAGATGGGCGATGTCCTCCGCCGACGGTTCGCGCTCGGCGTGCGCCTCCAGGTGGCGCTTCGCGCGAAGCACCGTGGTCAGGTCCTTGATCACGTGCACCGGCAGGCGGATGGTGCGCAACTGGTTCATGATCGCACGCTCGATATTCTGGCGAATCCACCAGATGGCATAGGTCGAGAAGCGAAAGCCGCGCTCCGGATCGAACTTCTCGAGGGCGTGCATCAGGCCCAGGTTTCCTTCTTCCACCAGATCCAGGAGCGGCATGCCCCGGTTGAGATACGCCTTGGCGACGTTCACGACCAGGCGCAGATTGTGCTCAATCATCTTCTGCCTGGCGGCAAAGTCTCCCGCGGCCGTGCGCCTCGCGAAACGCAGTTCCTCTTCCTGACTGAAGAGGCGATTGAGTCCGATCTGGTGCAAATAGAGCTGAGTCGCGTCGCTGAGCCTTTCGGTTTTCGTGACGCCCTCGCTCGACTGCGCAGGCTCGCCGTTTGCCGGCCCTTCTCCGTTCCTTTCGGGATCGGGTTCCTCGGAAGCCTGCTTATCCGGTTCCGGCGCGCGCGAGCTCACGACTTGCGCTCGGGCAGGAATTTCAGGGGATCTACGGGTTCCCCCAGGCGCCGTATTTCGAAGTGCAACTTGACCTGCGCCGAGTCGCTGTTACCGATCTCCGCGATCTTCTGGCCCCTGGCGACGTTCTGTCCTTCCTTAACCAGCACGCTGCGGTTGTGCGCGTACGCGGACAGGTAGGTATCGTTGTGCTTGATGATGACCAGCTTGCCATAGCCGCGCACCGTGCCGATGTACGTGACGCGGCCGGACGCGGATGCCAGCACCGGATCTCCGAGCTTGCCCAGGATATCCACGCCCTTGTTTGTGCCCTTGGAGAAACCGGCAAGAACGCGGCCCGAAGCCGGCCACATCCAGTCGACGCTGTCGGACTGGGCTGCGGTATTCGGCGCAGCCGGCGCCTCGAGCTTCGGCTCGGACGGATTCAGGCGCAACAGCAGCGCGAGGTTTTCCTCGGAATAGGGCAGCTTCATCGCCTTGGGTGCGGTCTTCAGAAGTTCCGGGCGGGCGACTTCGACTGCGGCCGCGCGCGGCGGCTCGGCGGCGACGCGCTGGTCCCCTCCGAGCGAGCGCGCTTCCACCGAGCCCGGCACGACCATCGGCTGGACCTCGACGCCCGTGCCGGGCTGGGCTTGCGCCCGCGCCTCAGCTTGGACCGGAGCCGGCGCTGCCGGGGGCCGCAGCCGGAGAATGGCGCCCGGTTTCAGCACGGACGGGTCGGAAAGATTGTTCCAGGCCGCGAGCTCCCTGTAGTCAACGCCGTTGTCCAGGGCAATGCTGTAGAGGGTATCGCCGCGTTTGACTGTGTAGCTCTCGGGCTTCTGCTCGACCGCCGCCGCCGCGGGTTTCGCGGCGGCGGGGCGCGTCACGTTCCGCTCGACGACCGGCGCGCGATAAGTGCTCGCGCACGCGGCGAGCAGCGCGCAGGTGAACGCCGGGACGAAGATACGGAGCAGGCTCACTGCTTGCCTCCTCTCAGGGGCACAAAACGCACGGCGTCGAGCCATTTTTCTGTCAACCCGGTCGCAGTCCTTTCGGTGAGGCACAGCGCCTGATCGCCGCTTCCTACTGGCACGATCATTCTGCCACCCGGAGCAAGCTGCTGCACAAGGGCATCGGGAATTCCCGACGCCGCCGCGGCGACGATGATGGCGTCGTAGGGAGCGCCTTCGGGCAATCCCAGGGCGCCGTCGCCGTGGACCAGCCTGAGGTTCGACAGGCGCAAGGGACGGAGGTTGCCGCGCGCCTTCTCGAGCAGGCCCGCAATGCGCTCGACCGAGTACACGTTTTTTGCGAGATGTGCGAGCACGGCCGCCTGATAGCCGCACCCGGTCCCGACTTCGAGCACGCTGGCGAGGGGCCTTTGCCCCCGCACGGCCTCGATCATGCGCGCGACCACGAAAGGCTGGGAAATGGTTTGCTCGAAACCGATCGGCAGGGCGGTGTCCTCGTAGGCGCGGCTCGCAAGGGCTTCCTCGACGAAGATATGGCGCGGAACGGAGGCCATTGCCGCGAGGACGGCCTCGTCGCGTATGCCGCTCTCCCGCAGGCGCGCGACCATGCGATCGCGGGTGCGCTGCGAAGTCATCCCGATGCCGCGCGTTTTCGACAGCTTTACTTCTCGAGCCACGTTCTCACTGCCGGTATCTGCTGCGGGTGAGTCAGGTCCATCTGCAACGGAGTCAGCGACACGCGGTCGGAGGCAACCGCGTGGAAATCTGTTCCTGGGCCCGCGTCCTGCGCGCTCCCTGCACCGCCCACCCAGTACACGGTCTGGTTGCGCGGCGTGGTGGCCTTGATGACGGGCTCGGCTTTGTGCCGCTTGCCAAGCCGCGTGACCTCGAATCCCTTCAGCGACTCGTAGGGTATGTCGGGAACGTTCACGTTGAGCAGCACCGGCTCGCGCAACGGCCTCTTCTGAAAGCGCTCGACCAACTCGCGCGCGACGCGTGCCGCAGTTTCGTAGTGCCGTCCGGCCTTGCTCGTCAGCGATATCGCAAGCGAAGGGATGCCAAGGAGGTAACCCTCGGTCGCGGCTGCTACGGTGCCCGAATAGATCGTGTCGTCACCCATGTTCGCGCCCAGATTGATGCCCGAGACAACCATGTCCGGCATCTCATCGAGGAGGCCGGTGACGGCGAGGTGGACGCAGTCGGTGGGCGTGCCGTTCACGAAGCGGAATCCGTTCGCCGATTCGCGCACCGACAGGGGACGGTCCAGAGTGAGCGAGTTCGAGGCCCCGCTGTGGTCGCGCTCGGGCGCCACCACGGTAATCGTGCCAAGGTCGGCCAGCGTTTTTGCGAGGATCGCCAGGCCGGGTGCGAAATACCCGTCGTCGTTGCTGAGCAGGATCCGCATCTATCTGGTTAGCTTATTGATCAACAAGGAAAAACCACGCACCCGGCCACCCGGGGGCGATCGATTGCCCGGTTCCGGCGGGATTTTACTCGAAGCGATGCAGGTACGAGGACGAAACTGCTCGGCTGGATGTCGGAGCTGTTGTCCGGACGTCAGCAGGTGTTGGATTTCACACAGAGGCGGGAAGGCCCCACCCCAACCCACTCCGCAGACGCCTAATGCGTTTCCAGGGTCTTGCCGACGCTCATTTGGCCAAAAAAGCCCGCCCGGAACCCCCTTGCGTAGTCGTCTATGCCGACTTGGAGGTAAAGGGAGAGGGGACTGCCCTCGGCGCGCGCGGATTGCCCGTCGGTTACCCCATTGGAGTAAGCCGGGGTCAGACCTTCGCTTCCCACGATCTTGAGCTCAGCAACCGTACCCATAACAGCCTCCGTAGCAGTGGTTCCGCAGACAGTTCAGCAAGCCCCGTGCCAAGTTAGTCATTCAGCCCGGAGAGCATGCCGCGGCAGCGTTTCTCCCTCGTTAAGGAGTAGCCGGCCAGGAAGCCCGAGCGGTATTCGTCGAGGTCGCCGACCGGGTACCGGTGAGTCTGGGTACCCTGCGTTCTCGCCGCCCTGCCGTCGACGTAGCCTTCGGCAAAGGCCTCCGACCAGCCGTTTTTCTCGGCCAGGTCCCTGAAATCGTTCTTGAGCGATGCCCTCATGGTCCCTCCCGGTTGCCACCGACAGGGGAAGGGAGCAAGTTCCGGGCCGACAGAGAGTGCCGAATTACCTTCGGACTTCGGCGACTTGCCCTCTAGCGGCGTGCCGAGGAGAGCACGCCGCGCACGTCTTCGATCGCTGACAGGGCGCGCTGCAGCTGATCGATGTCCTGGACTTCGATCGTGAAATGCATCGAGGCGACGTCGTTGCGCGTCTGCGTCTTCGCGGCGATCACGTTGGTCTTTTGCCTGACCAGCGCCTCGCTCACGTCGCGAAGCAATCCCTGCCGGTCGTTGCCGCGCACCACGATGTCCACCGGGTAGGCGCGGGCGCCACGCTCGCCCCATCCGGCGGCGATGATGCGCTCGGGAAAGCGCCCGCTGATGCGCGCCAGGCTCGGGCATTCGAGCCGGTGCACCGAAACACCGCGTCCCTTGGTGACGAAGCCCGAGATCCGGTCCGGCGGAGCCGGCTTGCAGCAGCGCGCAAGCACCGTCATCAGGCGATCGACGCCGACAACGAGGATCCCGCCGCCAGGTTGGACGGCCCGCCCGCCCTGCGGTTTCACTTCAGGGCGAGCCTCCCGCTCCGGCTCGCCGCGCAAGGCGGCCTGCAATTGCCGGGGCCCGACCTCCTCGCGACCCACCGCCGCGAACAGGTCATCGGGCCGCTCGAAGCCGAGGCGCTTGGCCAGCTCGTCGAGGCTAGCCGCGCGCACGCCCTCGCGCTTCAGCTCGCGCTCCACAGCGGCGCGCCCCGCGGCGACGACGTCCACGAGCTCGCGGGTGTTGATCCACTGGCGCACCTTGTTGCGCGCGCGCGCGCTTCTGATGTAGCCGAGCGCGGGATTGAGCCAGTCGCGGCTGGGGCCTCCGGTTTTCGCGGTGATGATCTCTACGACCTCCGCGTTTTTAAGGCGGTAGTCGAGCGTCGCAATTGCGCCGTTCACTTTTGCGCCGCGGCAGCGATGGCCGATGTCGGTATGGAGTGCGTAGGCGAAATCGACCGGCGTCGCGCCCTTCGGAAGATCGACGACCTTCCCCTGGGGCGTGAGCACGTAGACGGTGTCGTCCACTACGGCCTGGCTGTACTGCTCCTTCCAGTCGGAGGAGTCGACGATCTCGTCGCGCCAGGCGAGCATCTGCCGCAGCCAGGCGATTCTCTCGTCCGCGGGATCGCCCTTGCCGCGTGCGCGGCGCGATCCCTCTTTGTAGCGCCAGTGCGCCGCGACGCCGACCTCGGCGTCGCGGTGCATCTCGTGCGTGCGGATCTGCACTTCCAGGGTTTTTCCCTCGGCCCCGATCACCGCGGTATGGAGGGAGCGGTAGAGGTTCGCCTTCGGCCGCGAGATGTAGTCGTCGAATTCGCGCGGGATCGGCGCCCACAGGTTGTGGACGACGCCGAGCACGGCGTAGCAGTCCTTGACCTCCTCGACCAGCACGCGCAGGCCGCTCGCGTCGTGGATCTCGGAGAAGTCGAGCGACTTCGCCCGCATCTTGCTGTAGATGCTGTAGAGATGCTTCGGCCGGCCGGTGATCTCGGCCCGGATCCCGGCGCGGGCGAGCTCGTCTGCGAGCTCGGCGATGGCCTGCTCGATGAAGCGCTCGCGCTCGCTGCGGCGGTCTTCGAGCATGCCGGCGATGCGCTTGTAGAGCTCGGGCTCGAGGTAGCGGAAGGAGAGATCCTCCAGTTCCCATTTGAGCTGCCACACGCCGAGGCGGTTGGCGAGCGGCGCGTAGATGTCCAGCGTCTCGCGCGCAAGCCGCATGCGGTCCGCCTCCGGAGCTCGCGCCACCCAGCGCAGGGTCTGGGTGCGGCTCGCCAGGCGCAGCAGCACGACGCGGAGGTCCGCGACCATGGCGAGCAGCATCTTGCGCAGCACTTCGGCCTGGGGCGCCGCATCCCGGCCCAGGGCCGCGGCGCGGGTGACGACTCTCAGCCGGTTGAGGCGGTCGATCCCGGACACGAGCGCGGCCACCGTCGCGCCGAAGGACTCGGTCAGCTTCTCCGCCGCGTCCGGAAGATAGGCGGGAACGGCGAAGAGAAGGCCTGCGGCGAGCGTGTCGACGTCGAGCCGGAGCTGCGCGACGTTGCGCGCGAGCCCCAGGGCGTGCTCGAAGGCGGGCTCGCCGGTGCCGAGGAGCTTGTCGCCGTAGACGCCCCGCGCGAGTTCGAGCGCCCGCTCGAGGACGCGCCGGTCCTGTTCGTGCCCCGCGGCGGCGAGGAGATCGCCGCCGATTTCTGCCGTGCTCGCGCGCGTGGTGGAAACCATGCGGAAGTTTATCCCACGCTATGGCGCCGGGGAGCGCCGTCCCGGATAATCCGCTCTTTTCGGAGTCCGGATGCAAGACGGCCTGCCGCGGCAGCGCGCCCTGCCCTACCTGCTGCTCCTCATCGCGGCCGCGTCCTTCGGCGGCAACTGGGTGGCCGCTCGCGTGGTCAACTTCGAGGTCGCGCCGTTTGCGTTGTCGTTCTGGCGCTGGGCGATCGCTCTGGTGCTTCTTCTTCCCTTTGCAGTTGCGCAATTGCGCGAGGATGCGCCGCTCATCCGCCGGCACTTTCCCAAGCTGTTCGTGTTCGGCGCGATCGGCGCCGGAGGCTTCACTCTCCTCGGCTACTGGGGCGTGAGCTATACGACCGCGATCAACGCGACCCTGCTGAACTCTTCGCTGCCCCTGTTCGTCGTTCCCCTGTCGTGGCTGCTGCTCGGGCTGACGGTCAGCGGCAGGCAGCTCGTCGGGCTGGTGCTGTCGCTCGCCGGCGTGGTCTCGATCGTCAGCGCGGGGAGCCCGCAAACGCTCGCCCAGCTCAGGCTCAATCCCGGGGACTTCCTGCTCCTCGGCGGCGCATTCCTGTGGGCGATCTACACGGTGACGCTGAGGTGGCGCCCTCCCCTTCGCGCGTTGTCGTTCCTGTTTACGACCGTAGCGGCCGCGGCCGCGGTGTCGCTGCCGTTCTACCTCTGGGAAATGGGGACGGGAAGGACGATGGCCGCAACGCCCACGGCCGTGGTGACGATCGGCTATCTCGCGATCTTTCCGTCGATCGTCGCCTACATCTGCTGGAACGAGGCGGTGACCGCGCTGGGACCGAATGTAGCCGGATTCTTCAACCCGGTGATCCCGGTGTTCGGCATCTTGTTCGCAGTGATTTTTCTCGGCGAGCCGCTCCAAGCCTACCACCTCGCGGGATTCGCCCTGGTGCTGGGCGGCGTGGTGCTCACGTCCAGGCGCTGACCGATGGGCTTCCTGCGTGAATGGCGGCGCAAGCGGACGCTGAAAGGCGCCCGTCTCGACGAGGCCCTGTGGATGCGGGTCGCGGCCAGGCTCTCGTTCCTGCGGGGACTGTCGCAGGAAGATACCCTCCGGCTGAAGCAGCTCGTGGTTCTCTTCCTCGCGGAAAAACAGATGCACGGCACCCACGGCCTGCAACTCACCGATGAAGTGCGCCTGTCCATCGCGGCACAGGCCTGCCTTCCGATACTCAACCTGGGCCTCGACGTCTACAGCGGCTGGGTCGGCGTGATCGTCTACCCGGGCGAATTCCGCGTGCACAAGGAAGAAGTCGACGAGGACGGCGTGGTCCACAGCTTCGCGGAGGAGCTTGCGGGCGAAGCCTGGCCGGGCGGGCCGGTGATCCTGTCGTGGGAAGACGTGGGCATGGCCGAGCGCGGCTACAACGTCGTCATCCACGAGTTCGCGCACAAGATACACATGGACGGCGGCGGCGACGCGGATTACCCGGCAGCTGGCGACGGCATGGATGCGTCCGCGTGGCGCAAGACGCTGAAGGGAGGCTACGACCGCTTCTGCGCCGAGGTCGACTCGGGGGAGCCGACCTTCATCGACCCCTACGCCGCCGAGCACCCCGCCGAGTTCTTCGCGGTGATGAGCGAAGCCTTCTTCACCGAGTCGGCTGTGCTCGCGCGGGACTGGCCTGAGCTGTATGCTCAGCTCGCGCTGTTCTACAGACAGGATCCCGCGGCCAGCGGCATGTAATATTAGGGTCGCTGTTCTTTGATAAGGAGGCTCCAATGACAGCTCTATCCTCGCTCTGGCTTCCCATCCTCGTATCGGCCATTCTCGTTTTCATCGCGAGCACCGTGATCCACATGTTCCTGCCCTGGCATCGCAACGACTATCCCAAGATGCCCAACGAAGACAAGGCAATGGACGCGCTGCGCCCGCTCGCCATCCCGCCCGGCGACTACATGGTTCCGCATTGCTCCGGCGCGGAGGAGATGAAGTCGCCCGCGTTCAAGGACAAGATGAACAAGGGGCCGGTGATGATCGTCACGGTGCGGCCGAACGGCATGCCCGGGATGGGAATGTACCTGGTGCAGTGGTTCATCTACTGCGCGGTGATCGGGTTTTTCGCGGGGTACGTCGCGTCCCGCGTGCTGCCTTCGGGCGCCCCGTACCTGCGCGTGTTCCAGATGGTCGGCGCCTCGGCCTTCATGGCCTACGCCGCCGCGATCTGGCCGCTGTCGATCTGGTACGGCCGCTCGTGGAACACGACTTTCAAGTCGACCGTCGATGGGCTGGTCTACGCGCTCATCACCGCGGGAGCCTTCGGCTGGCTGTGGCCGCGCTAGGCGCACCGTTCAAGTACTACTGGGAGGATTTCATCCCCGGCTGGCAATACGAGTCGCAGCCGAGAACGCTCACCTTGCGCGAGATCGTGGCGTTCGCGCGCGAGTACGATCCGCAGTCTTACCACACCGACGAGGAGGCGGCGAAGTCCTCGCCCTTCGGCGGTCTGATCGCTAGCGGCTGGCACACTTGCAGCGTGGCAATGCGGCTGATGTGCGACGGTTACCTGCTTGAAACCTCGTGCATCGGTTCGCCGGGGCTCGATGAGTTGCGCTGGCTCAAGCCGGTGCGCCCCGGCGACGCGCTACGGCTGCGTTCGACGGCGCTCGATCAGACCCCGTCGCAGAAGAACCCGACGCGCGGCACGGTGAAATTCCGCTGGGACGTGCTCAACCAGAAGGACGAGGTCGTGTGCTCCTTCAGCGGCAGGCAGCACTTCCGCCGCCGCACGCCCGCGAAGGAATCGACGCCTGCCTAGGCTTCAGGGCGCCGCCGCACTCAGTCGTCGCACACCGGAACGCCAGTCACCGTGTATTTCTGGGTGAAGTCGAAGTTCTGGGCCGCATCCGTGGCGAGCGTCAAAGTCACGGTGGTGTAGATCAGACCCTGGGTCGATGGAGTGCACTGGATTGTCGTCGGATCGTAGGTCACGACGTAGGCGCAGGAGGCACCCGGCGAGACCGAGGCACCGCAGCCATCCGAAGAGATCGAGACCACGCCTTGATTTGGAACCCCACTTAAGAAACCTGACGGCGCAGCGCTGACCGTGACCTGGGCGACATTCAGGTTGAAGTCCCCGTCACTCAGCACGGAAGCCGAGAACGTATAGGGTGCATCCGGAATGACGTAGAGCTGCCCGTTCGGGGACTGCCAGGTGTAGTGGGAACTCGGGGTGATGACGAAGCCCTTGTCGGCTCCCGAGATCGCCGAGTCGCTTCCGGTCTTGTTCGTGCCGTTGTCGGCGTACACTGTCCTGGTTCCGTCTACGTAGAGCGGAGCAGGTGGCGTCGGTGCGCCTGCGACCGTACCCGTCGGATTCCCAAACAAGTCCCAGGTCCCGGTGTAGTCGTACTGAGTCGTGATGCAGTGCGCTCCGCGACCGCTGGAACAGCGGGTGACGGCGTAGTGAATCAGACCGCTGACTCCACCGGCATCCGTGAAAGCATATCCGACCACGTTGATCCCCTTTGCTCCCGGGGGCGGAGCGAATTGGAGCGTGTACTCGTACGCGTAGGCGGTGCCGAACCACATCAATGCGATTGCCACCAGAACCTTCTTCATGACTTCATCTCCTGGGTTGGGCTACGGAGTTTGTCGTCCTCCAGAAACTACATCACGCAGGTTGCAGAAGATCATGCCAATGTCATCCACGGCACGTCAAGATCGATTCGGATTTCGTGAGGAATACTTGCCCGGTTGCGAGGTGGGTAGCGCCTGGGGTCGTACCTGAAAAATTTGTAAGGTTCCGCTACTCGCCCCGCGATGGCCACGCCACCTCGCTAGCCGCCGTAGGCGAAACCGGCACCGATGGTGTTCTGCCTGAAGTTGTAGTCGATCAGGCTCTCGCCGTAGCCCGAGGTCGCCTGGATGTAGACCCGGGCCGGACCGAACAGCTTCCGGCTGGTCCAGTCTATCTGGGCGAATCCCCGGCCGGCGCTGAACGAGCGCCGCAGGAGCAGCGACATCGACCTGTCGTTGTCGAAACCCCAGCGCAGCACGAGATCGCCGCGGCCGAGGTAATCCTGGATGTCCGGGTTGTCGTCCTTGTCCGAGCTTTCCGGGATCCGCCACCATCCACGCCCGGTCACCGACAACCGGCCCCATTCCCATCCGCCCTCGCCGTAGATCCGGTTCCAACTCCGCGACTGCGGCTGCGACCGGCCGTTGGACTGATGTACCAACCCGAGGTTGAGCAGCTTCCAGCCGTCGTCCTGATTACCGGTGCTGAAGGTGAGGATCGCCTCGGGCTCGTAGTTGGTCTCGCGGAAAGGGCGCGACAGGCGGGGCGTATACAGCTGCCAGAAGGACCGCTGCGTATACGCGAACCACAGGCGCACGTCGGCAAGGCCGAGAAATTTCTGACCGAAGTCGTGCCGCGACATCAGCTCGGACTTGAAGCTCAACTGGAACGACAGCTCGTCGTCGTTCCAGGGAATCGGAACGGGAACCGAGCGCCCCGGGGCAGGACTGGACGGCTGAGTGTTGACGTTGTTCGTCCACTTGCCGACCAGCACGTAAGTAGGACGGTGAGGCTGGACGTCGTCGATGCTGATGCGCCCGTCGCCCGGCCCGAGCTTCCAGTGGCGCTCCAGATAGCTCGCCGGCGGACCGTTTTTCGCCTGGTCGACGGCGTCGAAGCACGCGAGGCGCTGCTTGTCTTCCTGGATGTCCCGGCACTTGGCGTAGCCGGCGTCACCCGCGGCGAGCGGCATCCGCGGCAGCAGCGCGGCGAGCAGCACCATGCCGCAAGCGCCGATTCGCCCGTTCATCAGGCTGCCAGCAGAAAATCCCGCACGATCGCGATCTGGTCGGCGTGAATCAGCGTGGGTGCGTGCCCCACCCCGGGAATCTCGACGACCGTCGCCCGCGGGCCGCGCGCCGCCATCTGCGCGGCGGTGTCGCGCGTGAGCAGGTCCGTCTGCTCGCCGCGCAGCACCAGCGTCGGGCAGCGTATCTCGTCGTAGAAATTCCACAGCTCGACGTCTTTGGCCGGCATCTCGGCGTTGAAGGCCACCGCGATCGCAGGATCGTAGTGCATGCGCAGCGAGCCGTCGGCGTTCTTGCGTACCACGTGCTCGGTGAGGAACCGCCACTCGGCGTCGCTATGCGGGCCGAAAGAGGCGCTGACGGCGCGCACGAACTGCTCCGCCGTCTCGATCGTGGGGAGCGGCGGCCATTTGCCGACGTAGGCGCCGATGCGCTGCAGCGCGGCCACCGTCAGCACCGGCCCGACGTCGTTCAGCACCAGCCTCTGGATCGGCGATTCCGGCATCGCGGCAATCGCCATGCCGATGAGGCCGCCGAGCGAGGTCCCCAGCCAGTGCACCGACTCCAGCTTCAGGCGCGCCATCAGCATCAGCATGTCCTTGGTGTACGTCGGCGCGGCGTAGTCCATCGGGTCCTTCAGCCAGCCCGAGTCGCCGCGGCCGGCGACGTCGGGGCAGATCACCCGGTAGCCGCGGTGTGCCAATTCCGGGGCCAGAAAGTCGAAATCGCGGGCGCAGCGCGTGAGGCCGTGAACGCACACCAGAGTCTTCGCATCCGGCTCACCCCACTCGATGTAGGCCATGTGGCGCGGGCCGGCGAACTGGATCCTTCCGCGGCGGAAGGGCTCGCTCACTTCGCCTCGCCCATTTTCGGTCGCAGCCAGCAGCGCCGCAGCATCTGCGGAATCCAGCGCGCGTCTTCCGCGAAAGCCTCGAAAGCGAGGCGGCCGTTGTCCGGGCGAAGAACCGTGCGCAGCTTGTCCGAGCGCAGGTTCGCCGCCCGCGCCGGATATCCGTAGGCCTCGTAGCGCTGGCGCTCGACCGCGGTCTCCTCGGGCGGGCTTTCCTCGAACCAGACCCATTCCCGCGAGAATTCCTGCGCCAGCCGGTCGAGTTCGCGCAGCTCGTCCTGCGGGATCGGCTCGCGGGGCGCGAGCTCGGCATAGACCGTTTTGCCCGAATCGAATCTCCAGCGCTCCGCCCACTCGGGATCCACTCCGTCCGAGGCCGAAAGCTCACTCGATTTCGCCGCACCCGTGAGACGGAAGAAAGCATGCTCGTCCGCGGTGATCATGTAGCCATGCCAGGACTCGCGCCAGCGCGCGCAACTCACCGCGAGCTCGATCCTGCCGTCGACATCGGCGCGCACCTCCTGCATGACGTCGCCGCCGGGCGCGTAGGACTGCGCCGCCTGCTCGGCGAGCACGCCGTTGCGGATGATCGCGCGGCCGCTCTTCCCCACGGCGGACTCGCTCCACTGCACCTCGACGGTCAGATCCGGAAAAACCTGCGAAGCCGACACGAAGGGCGGGAAGGGAATGCCTGCATGAGGCCTGAATTCATACTCCAGGCGCTCGGCAGTGTGCAGCTCGCGATAGGAATCGCTCCCCTCTTCGTCGAGAAGGCGATTCACCTGGCCGCGGTATTCCCGCAGCAGCTGCGGGTCCCCGCTCACCGTAATCGTTGCAACGAGACTCAAGCCGGCTTCTCCGCCCCGGAGTATAGCCGCTCAGGACTCGTGCCAATAGCGACGCGCCCGCTCGCGCTGCAGATCGATCCGCGACGGCCCCTGCCCGAAGCGGATCTCGATCGCGCCGCCGGTATCGGTGCGGAGCAGCGTGCTCCCGGCGTCCCGATAGCGCCCGACGACCTCCTCGCGCGGATGGCCGAAGCGGTTGCGATAGCCGACCGTGAACACGGCGTAGCGCGGCGCGACCTCGCGTACGAATTCCGGGCTGGACGAGGTCGCGCTGCCGTGGTGCGGCACCAGCAGCGCATCCGCCGCCAGCAGTCCGAGAGCACGCCGCAGAAGGTCGCGCTCGGCGGCACGCTCGATGTCCCCGGTTAGCAGCACCCGACCTCCGGGCGCCGCGATCCTCAGCACGCAGCTGCGGTTGTTGGCGCGCGCCCCGTGGCCCGAGGCCGCCTCCGCGCCCGGGTGGAGAAATACGAAAGCGACTCCGTCCCATTCCCAACCGCTGCCTGCAGCGCAGGGCCTGCCCGACTCGTGTGCGGCAACCAGCGCGTGGTCCGCGGGAAGCGAGGACCACAGCGCCGCGACCGGGATCGCCTCAAGCACCGAGGCCACACCGCCCGAATGGTCGCGGTCGTCGTGGGACACGACCAGCGCGTCGAGCCGCGCGATGCCTTCGCCGCGCAGATAGGGGAGGATGATGCGGCTGCCGCTGTCGGCGAAAGCGTTGAAAGCCGGGCCCGCGTCGTACAGCAGCGCGTGCTTCTGCGTGCGCGCGAGCACCGCCAGCCCCTGTCCCACGTCGAGCACGGTGATCCACAGCTCGCCCGCCGCCGGCGCGGGAGGCAGTACGGAAAACAGCGGCAGCGCGAGCACCGCGCCGAGCCAGCGCGCCGGGAAACCGCGAGGCAGGAGCAGCCATGCAATGCCGAGCAGCGCAAGCGGCACGGTCCAGGGCACGGGCGCGTGCTGCTGCCACAGCGCGACTGGAAGCGCCGCGAGCCAGGCGAGCAGCGCCATCAGCGCCACGAGAAGCGCGTGCGCCAGCGCCAGCGGCCAAGCGAGGGGCAGCGCTGCGCCGAGCAGCGCGAGAGGCGTCACGACCAGGCTGACCAGAGGTATGGCGGCCGCGTTGGCGAGCGGAGAGACGAGCGACACCTGCTGAAACAACACCAGCATCAGGGGAGCGAGGCCCACGGTGACCGCCCACTGCACTCTGCCCCAATGGGCGAGCCAGTGCGGCTTGGCGGTGTACCCCGTGCTGACGTGAAAGATCACGGCGACCGCGGCGAACGAGAGCCAGAAACCCGGGGACAGGACCGCCCAGGGATCCAGCAGCAGCACGGCGAGCAGCGCCGCGGCGAGGACGCGCGAAGCGCTGGTCGCGCGCCCGAGCCAGAGCGCGGCCGCGACCACGCCGACCATGTAGAGCGTCCGCTGGGCGGGAACGGCGAACCCGGAGACCAGGCAATAGGCGAACGCGCCCAGCAGGCCCGCGAGCGCTGCGGCTTTCTGCGCCGGCAGCGCGAGCACAAGCCGCTCGCTGCGCCGCCAACAGAAGGACACGAGCGCGGCGAACAATGCCGCGATCATGGTCACATGGAGACCCGAGATGGACATCAGGTGGCTCACGCCGGTGCGCGCGAACAGCTGCCACTGGCCGGGATCGATCGCCCGCTGGTCGCCTATCGCGAGCGCGATCAGCACTCCCGCGTAGGGATGCTCCGGGAGCGTGCCCAGGATTCTCTGCCGCGCCGCCTCGCGCAGCCTGTCGATGAGGTAAGGCAGCTGCGGGACTAAGGCGTCCAGACGCTCGGGCGCCGCGCCGTCCCCGCGGCGCCCCGGCATTCTCACGTAACCGGTCGCGCGAATGCCACGCTCGAGCAGCCAGGCCTCGTAGTCGAAACCGTGGGGGTTGACTGCGCCGTGCGGCCGCCGCAGCCGCACCCCGAAGCGCCAGCGCTCTCCGGGTCGCACCGGAAGCGCGCCCTCCGCATTGTCCCCGGCAAATCCGCCGTAGGAAGACAGCGAGACGTGCCGCGGCACCCCACTATCCGGACTCTCCACGTCGAAGTCGAAGCGCACGCCGCGCTCGAAGGGCTGCGGCAGGCTGGCGACGACGCCGGTCACGACCACGTCGCGCCCTTCGAGCTCGGGATCGAGCCGGTCGGCGAGCCGCCAGTGCGCGAGGGCGGCGGCCCAGGCGAAGCCGAGCGCGGCGAATGCGATGAACGTCGCCGTCCCTGTCACCGTCGGGGGCGCACGTCTGACAAAGCCGATCGCAGCGAGCGACGCGAGCGCGCACAGCCCTGCCAAGGCACCCAGACCCGGCAGCGCGGGCTGTTGCTGCAGCAGACAGACACCGAGCGCGAAGCCGAGCGCGGCGAGTCTCACGGCGTGCGGACTTGAACCTTCATCCGCACTGTAACGAGCGAGGACCTCGTACGTTGATCCCTACTCGTTCCGGGACGGCAGCGCTTGCAGCGTAAGGCCGCAGTACGACCCTAGGAACCCCGATCGGGTACGACCTACGTAAGGTTCTCTCGACTTACGGTGCCGGGAATCCGCGAGTAGGATTCACCGCACGCAAGGAGGTATGGCATGGAGGTAACCTAGCAAGGTTTCGGTGTACCTTACACGGTCCGTATATTTAGCGTTGGGCGTCAACATGGCAAGGTCTTCGGTGTCGCCCGGGCGAGGCAACGTTCGCCGCTCTCGCGCAGTGCCAGGACGTATGAAGCGATCGATAACAGGAACGGTGGTCGGCTCGTTCGCACTGCTGCTCCTCGGCTGGGCGGTCGCGACGCCCGCCCAGGAATGGCCAAAGCAGCGGCCGATCACCTTCGTCGTGGGATTCGGCCCCGGAAGCGTTTCCGACATCCTCGCCCGGGTCGTCGCACAGAAGCTCGCCGAATCGATCGGCCAATCGGTGGTTGCGGAAAATCGCCCCGGTGCCGGGGGCAACATCGCCACGCAATTCGTCAAACGCGCTGCACCCGACGGTTACGTGATTCTAGTCACAAGCGTGTCCTATGCAATCAACCCAAGCATTTACACGAGCGCCGGTTACGACCCACTCAAGGATTTCGTGGCGATCGTCCTGGGCGGCAGTACGCCCAATGTCATTACCGTTCACCCTTCGGTGCCCGCCAAGACCCTGGCGGAGCTAGTCGAGCTCGCTCGCAAGCAACCGCTCTCCTATGCCCACTCGGGCATCGGCACCACAGTGCATCTGACGATGGAGCGTCTGAAGGTGGTGACCAACGTCGATATGACCCACGTGCCGTATCAGCCTGCGCAGGCGGTTGGTGCTGTAATCGCCGGCCAGACGCAGATCGCGAGCACCGCCATTGCGCCAGTTGCGCCGCAGATCAAAGCTGGCAGGCTACGCGCCATCGCGGTGACGAGCGCGCACCGCTCGCCTGCCCTGCCTGACGTGCCGACGATGGCCGAGCAAGGTTTCAAGGATTTCGATGATGTGACCTGGTTCGGCTTCTTCGCACCCGCCGGCACACCGGCCGAGCTCGTCGGCAGACTGAACGCCGAGATCAATCGAATCCTCGAACTGTCCGACGTCAAGGAAAAGCTGGGGAAGCTCGGACTCGAGTCGCGACGCAACACGCCCACCGAATTCGCCGCTTTCGTCAAGGCGGAGGTGCCAAAGTGGGCGCGGGCAGTAAAGGATTCCGGCGCAAAGGTCGATTAAGTGAATCGCTTGACGCCCAACCCGTCAATCGAGCGGACCGTTTGTAAGCATCGCTGCGCTCGCCTACAAACGGCCGCTCATTTCTATCGTTAGGCTTCATATGGACATTCACGACAAGCAAGACTGCCAAGGCAATATCCGCCGGATCCAAGAGCTACTGGGATCGGGAATCTTTAATCCCAACAATTCCGGTCATCTGCTCCAGTCATCAGCCTTCATTGATCTCATGATTTGTCTTCGCGATCTCATCCACAAGACGGAGACGTACGCGAAACGGATTGACTTTACTGACGACGTCTTGCTAAACGATTACGTCACAGATGTTACCGGTGCGATCACTGCCGTCCGCGACGCTTGCTGCCACATCGACTCCTTCAAGAAGCTGTTCGATGACAGAGGTAATAGAGGCTCGTTCAACGTCGCGTATGGTAAGTGTACTTTCATGAAGATCGACGACCTGGAGTTGAAGTCGGAATACGACGACGATACGGCCGTCTTCTATGGTCGGAATAGGCTCTATTTCAAGCGACACATCATTCGTGCCTTCACTGAAGCACAGCAACTGCTAGTGGCTCACTTGGCGTGAGAAGCCTAACCCTTCCATCGAGCGGACTGCCTTCGGCAGCCGCTCATGTCAAACGTTAGATGGCGCTAGCTACAGCCTCGTCAGGCGGCTCTCGAATGGCGCAAGCCGCTTGACCACCGTGTCAACCGGCTACCGTACCGCGCGTTTGCGGACCAATGGAGAGGAGTCGCAACGTGATCATGAGCGAGCGGATGGTTGCGGCACGCGAGCCACAGGCTGCAAGCGTCGCCCAGGAAACAGCGGCTGCGGAGGCGGACGCCGGCGC
>Ga0137409_10002602_pt1 | contig 19269 bp, 18 predicted proteins | sample CZODoug1_16funga_FD_122059 | JGI IMG/M metagenome (GOLD analysis project Ga0137409, IMG submission 122059) | Vadose zone soil fungal communities from Angelo Coast Range Reserve, California, USA - CZODoug1_16fungal (Hybrid Assembly) | ecosystem: Environmental > Terrestrial > Soil > Vadose zone... | reverse complement strand
CTAGCCAGGAACTCCCCAGCCCTGACGACGGATCATCCAGTTAGCACTTTCTGACATCAGAAAATATCCTGTATTTCCAGCACCCTATAGCTCTATTACCAGTGGTACGGCGATTGCTGGAAAGAGGGTAGCCCCCAACGGGGCACACCCTATGCGCGTATTGGTCATCGACGACGATCAGGCGGTCTGCGAGGTCTTCGGAGAGTTCCTCCAGGAGATCGGCCACGAACCGGTCATCACGCACAACGCGGAGACCGCGCTCAACGCGCTCCGCGCCGAGCGGCCCGACGCGGTCCTCCTGGACGTGTGCCTGCCGGGAATGAGCGGCCTCGACTTCCTGAAGCACGCCGCGGTTCGCGACCTGCACGTGCCGGTTCTCGTGGTCTCGGGCCGGGCGACCGAGAGCCAGGCTCAGGAATGTCTGCGGGCGGGCGCCTTCGACTTCATCGGAAAGCCGGTTGCCCTCCGGCGCCTCCAGGAGGCGCTGTCGTGCTTCGAGACTCAGCCAGAAGATCCGGGCCGCAGGGTCGCGCCCCCGAGCGAGCGGCGGCGCGCACCGCGGGCGATCGTCGCGCTGCCGGTTCGCGTTCGCGAGCAGAACGGGGCCGAGTGGGAGTCGACCTCGATCAATGTCAGCGTCTCGGGCATCAAGGTCCAGTCAAACGGCGCCCGCCACTCCGGCGGAACCACGACCCTGTCCATCGCGCTCCCCGACAGCGACACCCGGCTCGACGTGCCGTCGGTGCTCGTGCGCGCCGACGACGACGGGTACGCATTCGACTTCGAGGATCGCGACGACGAGCGGCTGCGGCAGATCGGCGAGCTGGTCCGGCGCGCCGCGGGCGCGCCGACGGTCGACGTCGAGCCCCACGTCCGGATCCTGCACCGCATCGGCGAGGCCATCAGCGCGACCCTCGACGTCGACGAGGTGCTCCGGATCGCCCTCGACGCGCTCACGCACGTCACCGGTCACGAGATCTCGAGCCTCCATCTGCTGTCGCCGGATGGCTCGACCCTGCATCTGCGCGGCGATCGGGGCCTGCGTCCGCGGCTGCGCGAGATCAACGCCGCCCTGCCGATCGGCCAGGGCCTCATCGGCCGGGTGGCCGCGACCGGCAAGACCCTGCACTGGGCGCACGTCAGCGAGTCGGCGGATCTGCTGCCGGCGGCCCGCGCCGCGGTCACGCAGGAAGGGATCCACGCCTTCGTGTGCGTGCCGATCAGCAGCCGCGGGCGCATCCTCGGCGCGCTGTCGCTCGGCCGCCGAACGCGGGAGGCGTTCGCCGAGGGCGAGATTGCGCTCGTCGAAGCGTGCGCGAACCAGATCGGCCTGGCCCTGCAGAACGCCCAGCTCTACTCCGCGACGCGACGCCAGCTCCAGAACCTCAAATCTGCCGAGGCGCAGCTGATCGAGGGCGAGAAGCTCTCGACGGTCGGCAAGCTGGCGGCGGGCCTCGCGCACGAGACGCGCAACCGCCTGACGGCGATCCTCGGCCAGGCGGAGCTGCTGCTCATGGGCTCGGACGATCCCGTCAAGAGCCGCGAGCGGCTGCACATCATCGTGCAGGAGACGTCACGCGCGGCGCAGATGCTCCAGAACCTCCTGCGGTACACGTCGCGGACCGAGACCGAGCGCCGCGCCTGCCGGCTCCAGGATCAGATCCAGTGGGTGCTCGAGCTCAAGGGCCATCAGCTCCATCGCGATGGGGTCAAGGTGGTCACCGAGCTCGGGGACGTGCGACCGGTTCTGGCCGACGAGGGCCAGCTCCAGCAGGTGCTCCTCAACCTCGTCCAGAACGCGCAACAGGCGCTGGCCGCGCACAAGGGCGAGCGGGTGATCACGGTGCGCCTGTCCGAGACCGGCGGACCGGACGTTCGCCTGGAGGTGCTCGACTCCGGGCCCGGCATCCATCCAAACGTGCTCCCGCGAATCTTCGACGCGTTCACCACGACGAAGGCCCCCGGCGAAGGCACCGGCCTCGGGCTCTGGGTCTCGTACGCCATCGTCGAGCAGCACCAGGGCACGCTCCGCGCCACCAACCGGCCCGAAGGCGGGGCGGCGTTCACCGTCGAGTTGCCCGCGGCGACCTGAGCAACACCGATGAAATTCGCCTCAGGAGCCAAGTTCGCGGTCCTGAGCTTCCTCTGTGTCATGGCGCTCGCCTTCTCCATGGGCTTCGCCCTGTCCTCCCTGCTCACGCGCGCGGTAGAGGGCTGGGAGTGGGAGAACACCGCCGCGCTGGCCCGTCGCGAGGCGGAGCTACGCGGCATCGACACGCTCCTGGCCGCGCATGGCGAGACGCCGATCGACGAGCGGGGCCGGCAGGAGCTCGCCCGTCTGATGCAAGGCCTCCCCGAGGTCGTGCGCGTCAAGGTGTGGGACAGGAACGCCACCGTGCTCTGGTCGGACGAGCCCCGCCTGATCGGCCAGCGCTTTCCGGACAACGACGAGCTCAAGGAGGCGCTGGCCGGCGAGGTCAGCGTCGAGATCAAGACGCTCGAGGGCCGCGAGCACGCGTACGAGCGCGCCGGCTACACGACGCTTGCCGAGGTGTACGTGCCGATCGTCTCGAGGACGACCGGCCAGGTCGTCGGCGTCGTCGAGGTGTACAAGAGCCCGCTCAGGCTGCTCGCCGCGATCCAGCGCGCGCGGCTCGTCATCTGGACGATCTCGCTCGCCGGAGCCCTCATCCTCTATGTGGTGCTCTTTCCGCTGGTCCGCCAGGTGTACGGCCGTCAGGTCCGCGAGGAGGCGCTGCAAGCCCACGCCGCCGAGCTCGAAGCGCAGGTGACGGCGCGCACGCGCGAGCTCGAGGCCCAGCGCGAGGCGCTGTTCCAGGCCGAGAAGGTCGCCGCAATGGGACAGCTGCTCGCCGGCGTGTCGCACGAGCTGAACAATCCGCTGTCGACGATCGTGGGCTACACGCAGCTGCTCCTCCGGCGGGTCGGGGCCGATCCGATGGCCGAGCAGCTCGCCAAGATCGCCAGCTCCGCCGAGCGCTGCACGCGCATCGTGACGAACTTCCTCGCCCTCGCGCGACAGTATCCGCCGGAGCGGCAGCTCACCCAGCTGAACCAGCTCGTCGACGACGCGGTCGAGCTCCTGAGCTATTCGCTGCGGATCGACGGCGTGGACGTGGTGCGGCGTTTCGCGCCCGATCTACCGCTGCTCTGGGCCGACCCGCATCAGCTCCAGCAGGTCATCGTGAACCTGCTGACGAACGCGCACCAGGCGCTCCGGAGCGTGCCCACGCGCCGGCGACTCACCCTGACCACGCGGTACGAGCGGGCGTCGGACCGGATCCTGCTCGAGATCGCCGACAGCGGCCCCGGCGTGCCCGCGGACATCCGGACGCGGATCTTCGATCCGTTCTTCACGACGAAGGCCCCCGGCCAGGGCACCGGGCTGGGCCTCTCCCTGTGCCGTGGAATCGTCGACGCGCACGAGGGTTTCTTGCGGCTCGAGGCGACGCCGGGAGGCGGCGCCACGTTCGTCGTCGAGCTACCCGCCGGCGCGCCCGCGGAGGCCGCCGAAGCGCAGCGAGCCGTTACCACGATCGTGCCCGAGCCGGGCAAGGCGATCCTCGTGGTGGACGACGAGCCTTTCGTGGCCGACTTGCTCGCCGAAGCGCTCATGCTCGACGGTCACCGGGTCGAGGCGGTGAACAGCGGGGCGGCCGCGCTCAGCCGGATCCTCGCTCGCGACTACGACCTCGTGTTCAGCGACATGAAGATGCCGGGCATGAGCGGGACCGATCTCTACGACGAGGCAGCGCGGCGGCGACCGGGTATCGAGCGCCGATTCGTCTTCGTCACCGGCGACACCATGAACCCCACGACCCGCCAGTTCCTGGAGCGGACCGGGGCCACGAGCGTGACCAAGCCGTTCGACATCGACGGGATCCGGCGCCTCGTCCCACAGCACACCGCGGCCCGGGCCGCGGTCGCGCTCCGCTCCTGAGACCTAGACCGTACCGGGCGGCCGCCGCGACCAGTCCGTGGCCTGCTCGTACGCGTGCGCCGCACGCAGCAGCGTGGCCTCGTCGAAGCGCCGCGCGATGAGCTGCACGCCGATCGGCAATCCAGAGCGCGTGAAGCCGCACGGGACGGCAATGGCCGGCGTTCCGGCCAGAGCCGCCGGCGTGACGTAGGAGCGCCGCGTGAAGAACCGCCCCGCCGCCTCGTGCCGCGTGGTGATCGCCGCGCGCGCGGCCGCGATGGGCGGCGCGGCCTGGTGCGCCGTCGGGCAGAGGAGCACGTCGTGGCGCGCGAGCAAGTCCAGCATCTCGGCGCGGAGCAGCGCGCGCGCCCGCGCCGCTCGCTGCTGGATCGCGGACGGGATGAGGCTCGCCGTCAGGAGCCGCCGCCGGGTTCCCTGGTCGTAGTCGGCCGGGCGCGTGCGGAGCCAGCGGTGATGCACGCCCGCGCCGTCGGCGTCCGCCAGCGCCATGAAGATCGCTCCGGCAAGCGGGACCAGGCGGAGGGAGACCTCCTCCGTGACGGCGCCGAGGCCCTCGAGCTTGCGCGCCGCGGCGAGGACGGCGTCCCGCACTTCCGGCTCGGTGTCCGCCCCGAACGTGAGCTCGCGAATGATTCCGATACGCAGCCCCCGGACGCCGTCGCCGAGCGCGCGCGGGTAGTCCGGCACCGGCGCGCGGCTCGTCAGCGGGTCGTTCGGGTCGTAGCCGGCGATCGCCTGGAGCAGCCACGCCGCGTCCTCGACGGTGCGGCTGAGCGGCCCCGGAGTGTCCATCGACCAGCTCAGCGGAAACGAGCCGTGCCGCGACACCCGGCCCCAGGTCGGCCGCAGCCCGATCACGCCGCAGAAGGACGCCGGCGATCGCACCGACCCGCCCGTGTCCTCGCCGAGCGACGCGGCGCAGAGCGCCGCCGAGACCGCGATGCCCGAGCCCGACGAGGAGCCGCCCGGATCGTGGTCCGGGTTCCACGGATTGCGCGGCTGGCCGAACGGAAACTGCTGCGTGCCGCCGAGCGCGAATTCGGTCAGGTTCAGCTTGCCGAGCAGGATGCCGCCGGCCGCGTTCAGCCGCGCGATCGTCGTCGCGTCGGCAGTGGGAACGTGGCCTTCCAGAATGCGCGAGCCGGACGTCGTCCGTACGCCGGCGGTATCGAACTGATCCTTCACCGCATAGGGAACGCCGTGGAGCGGTGGCAACGTATCGCCCCGCATCACGACCGCCTCCGCGCGGCGTGCCGACGCCAGCGCGGCCTCCGGCAGCACCGTGATGTAGGCGCGGAGCCGCCCGTCGAGTCGCTCGATCCGCTCGAGATAGAGCCGTGTCAGCTCGACCGGCGACAGCTGTCGATCACGCACGAGGCCGGCGAGCCGCCGGGCGCCGAGAAAGGCGAGGTCCGCGCGATCGGCCATCACGAAGCGGGCTGCTCGTCGGCAAGAGCGGGCGTCGGCTCGACCGTCTCGAGCGGAAGATCGGCCAGAGGGGCCAGCGCCTCGACGAGCGCGTTGAGGCGGTGCGTGACCTCGACGAGATCGTCGGGCGTGACCGGCAACCCCAGCGCCGCCGCGAGCGCGGCCACGTCCGTGGTCGTCAGGTCACTCACCGCTCGCCATTCACGCTCGGGGCCTCAGCACGCCGGGCGGCGGAGCACCTCGGGGGAGATCTTGCGCGGCACCAGCTTCCCGTCGCGACGGTCGCCGACCATGCGCCGGTTCTCGACGACCACGCGGCCGCGCAGGATCGTCGTGATCGGCCAACCCTGGATCGTCCACCCTTCCCACGGGCTGTAGTCGCTCACGTGGAAATCGTCCTTCGTGAGCGTCTTCTTGATGCTGGGATCGACGATCGCGATGTCCGCGTCGCTGCCGGGCGCGAGGGCGCCCTTCTTCGGGAACAGACCGAGAATGCGCGCGGCGTTCGTGGACGTGACGTCGGCGAACCGCTCGAGCGACATTCCGCGCTTCACGACGCCCTCGGAGTAGACGATCCCCATCCGCGCCTCGGCGCCCAGGTTGCCCCCGGTCACGTTCTCGAGGTCCTGACCGCGCAGCTTGACCTCGAGCGACGTCGGGAATTCATCGGTCGCCGTCGTCGAGACGCCGTCGCGCACGAGCCCGTTCCAGAGCGCCTTCTGGTCCTCGGGATACTTGAGCGACGGATACGTGTGGTAGCAGAAGCCGCGCGGCGTCCGGTAGTCCTCGGCCGTGAAGCAGGCGTAATGATGGAGCGTCTCGGCGTAGATCGGGTACCCCGCGGCCCGCGCCTCCGCGACGGCGTCGACGCCCTCGCGCGCCGAGGTGTGGACGAAGTAGACGCCGGCGCCGGTGTACGCGGCGAGCTGGATCGTGCGGCGGAACGCGAGCTGCTCCGAGAGCTTGTTGTGTACCAGCGGCAGGAGCCAGCCGTCGGTCTGCTTCTCCTCGCGGAACTTCTCGTACATGAACTGGACGATGTCGTTGTCCTCGGCGTGGACGGCCATGATGCCGCCGTGCGGGGCGGCCTTCTCCATCGCCAGCTGGATGCGGCCGTAGTCCAGTCGGTACGGGTTGCGCTTGGGATGCGGCGGCAGGACCTCGACCGTGAACACCTTGAAGCTCGGGAACCCCCCCTGGATCGCCTCCGGGATCTGGTCGAACACCCGGAGGGGAAGCTGCCCCTGAAGCGCCACGTGGAAGGAATAGTCCGCGTAGGAATTCCCCTTCCAGCGCGCCGCCCGGCTCTCGATCGCCTGCTGGATGTCGGTCCCCGGGCGCACAAAGCAGAAGTCCACGTGGGTGGTCGTTCCCCCGAAGACCATCCCGCGCGTGTCTTCTTCGGGCCCGAGCGTGTGGAGGTTCTCTTCCGGGTGCATCGAGATGAAGTGGGCGAGGTGTGTGTGCGGCTCGACACCTCCGGGCACGACGATCTTCCCGGTGGCGTCGATCACGCGTGACGCCTCCAGCCGCTGCTCGGGCAGGGCGAGGGCGACGATGCGCTCCCCTTCGATAGCCACGTCCCACTGCCCGACGCCCTGCGGCGTCACCACGTCGCCTCCGCGAACCAGCAGATCCAGCATCGCTCGTCCTCCAATCACTACGGCGCTGCGCGTCGTCGCTCACCCGGGCGTCCGGGCACCGTGCTGGACCGGTATCACGCGCGAGGGCGCCGGGTCAAGGCAGGCGCCCTTTGCCGGCAGGGCCGCATTTCCTTGACAGGGGCGCCGCACGACCTCTATAAAAATTGCACAGCGGACGCGCACGCCTTTGGTCACCAATCGGGAGGGCATGATGATGCTGGTCACGGCAAGACTTCGGCTCACGCTCGTGCTGGCAGTCGCGGCGCTCGCCCTGCTCAGCGCGACGTCAATCAGGGCGCAGGACGTGCTGACGAACGACTCGGTCATCTCCATGAAGAAGGCCGGGCTGTCCGATTCGCTGATCCTCACGAAGATCCGCTCGAGCGCGACCAAGTTCGACACCAGCACCAAAGGGCTGGTCGCCCTCAAGAACGCGGGGCTTTCCGACCAGATCATCGAGGCCATGGTGAGCCACTCGGGCACCGCGGCTGCTCCGGCGCAGCCGGCAGCGCCCGCTACCGCTGCCGCCAGCCCGGGCGGCGCCCGGCAGAGCATCGCTTATCTCACCGGCGGCAAGGCCGTGGACCTCGTCGTCGCCACCGGTTCCATCGAGTTCAGCACCGGGTTCTTCGACTCCAAGAGTGAGCTGGTCCTCAGGGGCAGGAAAGCTCCGTATCGGATCACGGACAAGAAGCCGACCTTCTACAGCCCGTGGTCCGCGAACGACGCGCCGCTGGTGCGGCTCAAGCCGGGTAGCGACCACGACGACCGGAACCTCAAGATCTCGAGCGGCTCGTACGCGCCGTACGGCGGCGGCTCCATCAAGTACGGCGTGCGCAGCGAGGACAGGGTGGACCTGGAGCCCGCCGAGAAGGACGCGCGCGGCTACTACCGTCTGACTCCCAAGGAGCCGCTGAAGCCGGGCGAGTACGGCTTCGTCCTCACCTACGGCACCTCCGGCACCACCGGCCAGGTCTACGACTTCGGAGTGGATTAGGGCTCGGGCTTCACAGGCCCGACGGCTGCTTGGCGCCGGCTCGTGGCCTGGTCTTCCGGCCAGGTCACGAGCGGCGACTCTCACGTCCAGCTCGACCTGCCACGCCACACCGACAGCACGCGTTACGTCAACCGGATAACCAGTATCGTCCAAGGATTCCGCGACACGAACGGAGGTCCTCATGACCGGAAGTCCCGCCTGGCACATCGTCGGAGACTGGTTCGACAACTGCAGCTGTGCCGTCGCGTGTCCCTGCACATTCGCTCAGCCCCCGGACAACGGCTTCTGCGACTCGGTCCTTTTCTGGCACATCCAGCGCGGCCACTACGGCGACGTCAATCTCGACGGTCTCAGCTTTCTCCGGGTGGGCCGATGGGAAGGCGATCTCTGGGCGGGAAAGGTCAAGGGATCGGCCGGCATCTTCATCGACGAGCGCGCCGACGAGCGCCAGGCGGAGGCGCTTCCACTCATTTTCGGGGGCCGCGCCGGAGGATTCCCCGCGCAGGTCGCGGCGCTGTTCACCGAAGGCCGCCAGGTTCGTGGAGTGGAGCGCGCACGGATCACGTTCGACATCGCGCCCGACCGCGCCCACTGGGGAGCGGAGATCGCCGGGAAGGTGAAGGCCTGGGCAACAGCTCTGACGGGACCGACAAGCCTGCCGGGAAAGTATCCGCAGCTCATGAACGCGCCAGGCTCCGAGACAGGCCCCGGCCCACAGCTCGTGACCTGGGGCAAGTCGACGATCTGCTCCGTGGACGCGTTCGGCTATAAATTCCAGTGGACGACGAATTCGAGCAAGCACATCCCGTTCGACTGGACCGGCCCGTGATCGGTGCCCCTGACGCGTGGGAGCCTATGCGCGATAAACGGCGTCATCGCTAGTGCTCAGTACGTTACATGGCGAAGGGAGAAGAAGATGACCATCGAAAGCACTACGCCGGCATGAGCATTTTCAAGATAGGAATCCTTCTGTTCAATCTGGTGCCTCTTGTCGTTCTATCTATACTCGGGTGAGGGCGTTCTGCCGACCAGATGACGGCCATCCGGGCGTTCAAGGATGGTGATGAGGCGGCTGTCATCGCGGTATGGCACCGTTCAGGACTGGCAGCGTACTCGTTCCTTCCAACTTGGCAGGCGCTTACGCTCGAACGAGCCGGAGAGGTCTTCAGAGACGTGATTCGCCCTCGCTGCAACATCTGGGTCGGCACGCGCCACGAACGCATTGTCGCCTTCCTGGCGATGGCCGGATCGTACATCGACAGGATGTACGTCGACCCAGCTGAGTGGCGCCAAGGTTGGGGGACTCGTTTCGTCCTCCTTGCCAAGACACAGCACCCCCAGGGACTCGAGCTACACACGCACCAGGAGAACTACGCCGCACGCCGGCTCTACGAAAAGCATGGGTTCAGAGCGGTCAAGTTCGGGTTGAGCCCGCCCCCTGAGAGCGCACCTGATATTGAGTATCACTGGCGACCGGCCGATCCTGGATGAAGAGAGATCTAAGTCGGATGCGCCACCGGCCCCGATTCGTGACGAGGACTGCGACATGAACAACGCACGAGATGCGACCAGCAGGACTACGTTCAAGAACGCTGTACCGAAGCACCATTCTGGACCTCGACGGAAACGGGATTACGTTCTGCGAGACTACATAGACGGCTCCGAATCGACCACTCCAGCATCCAGCCGCCGGCCTTCGGCCGCGGTGGATACCGAGCGATAGCGCCGTGCGCTTCGCGGCGCTGGACGATTGCTGCATCGACAAGACCTGCGCCGCGGACCGGCTGCGCGAGCGCCAGACGGCGACTCTTCGCGTCGTTCTGATGGTGAGCGCTGCGATGTTCGTCGTGGAGCTGGTGTCGGGCTGGCTCGCTGGATCCGTAGCCCTACTCGCCAACTCCCTCGACATGCTCGGCGACGCGCTCGTCTATGGTTTCAGTCTCTACGTCGTTGCGCGAGGTCCACTGTGGAAAGCGCGAGCCGCGGTGGCCAAGGCAGCGGTGATGGCGCTGTTCGGTGTGCTCGTCTTTGGCCAGCTCGTGTACAAGCTGCTCGATCCGCAGCTCCCGACGGTCGAGACAATGGGTGGTGTCGGCGCTCTTGCACTCGCCGCGAACGGCGGCTCTGGCGGTGTCGATGACGTTTTCTCCCTGGCCGGACATCGCGGTTGGCACGCTCATCTGCGCCCTGTTCCTTCGCTCGGCGTTCCTCGTTGCTCGTGAAGCGCGCGCTGAACTGGTGCCGAATCGCGCCCAGCCACGTTGATCTGCGAGAGGACTTGATGCCGTGAAACTAGAAGCGGTGCCCGTCACCGGGAGAGAGCAGAAGAAGCAACTTACGCCACAGATGAAAGCGTTGTCCGACTTCTATCAGGCCCTGAACAGCCGGGACATCGAATTGATGGCGCGGAACTGGGCGCCGACGAGTGATGCGGTCATGGACAATCCCGTGGGCGGCATCATGCGCGGGTGGGAAGCGATCAGGGCTGTGTACGAACGGGTCTTCAGTAGCCCCGGGGAATATTGGTTCGAGTTCTATGACTACAGCTACCACGACGCCGGAGAGATCTTCTACGTCGTGGGCCGGGAGCGAGGAGAATACAGAGCCGGTGAAGCAGTGCTGAGCATGGCGATCAGGACGAGCAGAGTCTTCCGACGGATAGATGGAGAATGGCGGCAGGTTCATCACCACGGCTCTATCGATGACCCGGAGCTGTTGGCGGCATACCAGCGGGCCGTCAGATCAAATCCATGACGCAGACGGCTTCGTATCAACGAGCGGTGCCGGTGCTGCAGGTTGCCAACGTCGAGAAGAGTCTCCGCTGGTACGTCGATGCCCTGGGCTTCACGCCTCATCCGTTTCCGAAGAGCCCTCCGTATTCGTTCGCGATCCTGCGACGAGACGGCGCGGAGATCATGCTTCAGTGCGCCGATGAAACGGGCTCCGCCGGCGCGCCGAAGCACTTGGCCGATCCGGAGTTTCGCTGGTCTATTTACCTCCGGATCGCGGGAACCGCGATCCTCGACGTCGCCGCCGCGGCGGGGCCGCGCGCGCAATTGCTGCGAGGTCCCGAGCGAATGGTCTACGGTCTTGTGGAGTTCGAGCTTGGCGACCCGGACGGCTACCGCGTCTGCGTCAGCGGCGAAGCGCCCGCCGGAATCACCGTCCAGGCGCGCGAGGAATAGCCTCGGGGCTCAGGCGGGAATCGCGACCTTCCTCAGGAGATCCAGGTCGTCGAGCGCCTTGCCGGCCCCGCGCGCCGCACAGCTCAGGGGATCCTCCGCGACGCGCACCGGCAGCTGGGTCACATGCTGCAGGAGCCAGTCGATCCCGCGCAGGAGCGCGCCGCCGCCCGTCAACACGACGCCCTTCTCGATGATATCGGCCGCGAGCTCGGGCGGCGTCCGCTCGAGGCACGTGCGGACCGTCTCCACGATGGTCATGATGGGCTCGCGCAGCGCCTCGCGGATTTCTTCATCGGTGACGACGAGCGTCTTCGGCACGCCGTCGACGAGGTCGCGCCCCTTGACCTCGATCGTGCAGCGCTCGAGGGCGTCGGGATGCGCGGAGCCGAGCGCGATCTTGATCTCCTCGGCGCGGCGCTCGCCCACCAGCAGCCGGTACTGCTTGCGGATGTGCTGGATGATCGCCTCGTCCATCTCGTCGCCGGCGATCCGAACCGAATTGCAGTAGACCGTGCCCGACATCGAGATGACGGCGACCTCGGTCGTGCCGCCGCCGATGTCGACGATCAGATGTCCGCCGGGCTCGTGGATCGGGAGTCCCGCGCCGATCGCCGCCGCGGTCGGCTCCTCGATCAGATAGACCTCGCGCGCCCCGGCCTGCAGCACGGCGTCGCGCACCGCGCGCTTCTCCACCTGGGTAATCCCCGACGGCACCCCGACGACCACCCGCGGGCGATCAAGAAACCATGCATGACTGCGTCCGGTCGAGATCTTCCGGGCGCGCTCGATGTAGTACTGGAGCATCCGCTCGGTGACGTCGAAGTCGGCGATCACCCCGTCCTTCAGCGGGCGAATCGCCATGATGTTCTCGGGCGTGCGGCCGAGCATCGCCTTGGCCTCGTGCCCGACGCCGATCACGGCGTTGTCGGTCTTGCGGATCGCGATGATCGACGGCTCGTCGACCACGATTCCCCGGCCCTGCACGAAGACGAGCGTGTTCGCGGTACCCAGGTCGATCGCCAGGTCGGCCGAGAAGAGCCCCAGTAGACGGTCTGCTAGCATTCGGAATCAGGGCAAGCAAGAGCCGCGCCACGCCGAACCCGACAGTGAAACACTTGATTCAGCGACACGTCCAGCGATCAGGGGTGGCCGGCGGGTGATCGAACGATGACACCGGCGACGCCCGGCGGACAGCCGACAGACGGCTGGACCGCGCGGGACGTCGCCGTGTGAACCTCTGACCCGGGCTAGGCCTTACCCCAGTAGGGGCGGTTCGCGGGGAACACGGGCTTGCAACGCGTGGCCGCGGTCGGCCCATCCAGCGAGTCGGCGGCGGCGCGCCAGACGGCGTAGTGCGGCGCGGCGCGATGCGCCTCGAGCGCCGCCTGGTCCTTGTAGACCTCGTAGAAGTAGTACGTGTTCTCGTCCTGCTCGTCCTGCAGGACGTTGAACCTGAGGCAGCCGGGCTCGTCCCGTTCGGAGCCGAGCGCGTCCACCTCGATCGCCTCGAGGAACCGCTTCTTCTGGTCCGGCTTCACCTTCACCTTCACCCAGATCGCGAGCATTGAGGCCTCCTTGTTTCCGATGGTAAGGCGGATGGTAGCGCGAAGCAGGCGCGAGCGCCGGGCGAATGTAGCGCCTCCGGCCGGTGGCTCGCTGGCTAGAGCGCGCGGCCCGCAGTATAGTCGCGGTGTTCGGCCGCGCATTCGTTCGGCCGCACACTCCCGAGGAGGCGAGGGCATGACGGACGACGGCGGTCCGCAGACACGGCGCTGGACCGAGCAGCGCTGGCTGCTCGACAACACGATTCGCGCGGTCGGGATGGACTGGGATCAGCCGCGGTCCATCTATCTGTCCGCCCCGTGCGGTCCGGAAGCGAACGCCGACTTCGCGGCGATTCGCCAGCGCATCACGAAGCTCGCCGACGCCTCGCCGGCGTTCGAGACGGTCGCCCGCCGGCGCGAGGCCAAGGCGCAGGCGGCCGAAGGAAATCAGGATCCGGTCACCGCGCGCGAGAACTACTTCATGGCGAGCATTCACTGGGGCGCCGCGCAGTGGCCGATCGACGAGAACAACGAGCAGAACCGCTTCTACAACGGCAAGAAGCGCGAGTGCTATGCGAAGTACGCGAAGCTCGCCGACCACCACGTCGAGGCGGCGTGGATTCCGCTGCCGGGCGGCGCGGCGCTTCCGGCATGGTTCCACTTGCCGCCGGGTTATCGGGGCGGGCGCATTCCGGTGGTCGTGTCCCTGCCCGGCATGGACAGCTTCAAGGAGATCGGCGTCGCGATGTACGGTGATCGGTGGCTGTCCCGGGGCATGGCGGTGCTGGCACTCGACGGCCCCGGTCAGTACGAAAGCCCGGTCCTCGACATCTACTTCAGCATGCCGGCCTGGATGGCGACCGGCACGGCCGCTGTCGAGTGGCTCACGGGCCGCCCCGAGATCGATCCCGGCCGCATCGGTCTGGCCGGTAACAGCTTCGGCTCGTTCTTCGGGACGATCGCGGCCGCCCACGAGCCGCGTATCCAGGCGCTCGCGGTGTCGGCCGTGTGCCACGAGCCCGGCTTCCACACGATCTTCCAGGAGGCGTCGCCGACCTTCAAGATGCGCTTCATGTACATGTCCGGCATCACCGACGAGGCCCGGTTCGACGAGTTTCGCCAGAGCATGACCTGGGAGGGGCACGCCGAGAAGATCCGCGCGCCCTACCTGTGTCTCGCGGGCGAGTTCGACGAGCTCTCACCGCTCGAGTACACCGAGCGCCTGATGAAGACCCTCGGCGGGCCCAAGCGTCTCGTCGTCTACCAGGACTCGCGGCACTCGGTCGGCAACGTCCCGGCCGCGAACCTCGGGCCCGTGCCGCCGATTCTCGCCGCCGACTGGATGGCATCGACGCTCGCCGGCAATCTCTTCGCGAGCGAGCGATGGTACGTGGAAGCCACCGGACGCATCGTCAAGACACCACTTTAAGAACAGAGGCCAACGATGACCGACTATCGCACCGTCGAGCGGCGGCTCTCCGGGGCCCTCGGGCTCCAGCGCCGCCCCGTCGCCGTCGCGTTCCGATCGACTCCGCCGCCCGGCGTCGCGCGCTTCTCCGGCGTCGAGCCGTCGGGATGCAGCTTCTGGCGGCTCGCCATGAGCGAGAAGACCTTCTACACGGTTCCGGCCGATCATCACAACTGTCCGATCGGGAGCTACACGCACAACATCACGCCGCCGGCGGAGCGCGCCGGGGAGCTCGAGCAGACGCTCGGGCTCATGGCCGATCTCGGCTACCTGCGCATGGAAGAGGTCCCGGGAATTCCTCGGCTGCCGACGACGCCGGGCGCCGTGGTGTACGCGCCTCTCGGCGACACCCCGGTCGATCCCGACGTCGTGCTCGTGGCCGGTCGCCCCGGTCGCGTGATGCTCCTGCAAGAAGCCGCGCTCCGGGCCGGCATCGCCGCGCCGGCGCCGCTCCTCGGCCGGCCGACCTGCATGGCGCTTCCGGCCTCGCTCGCTCAGGGCGTCATCGCGACCACCGGGTGCGTCGGCAACCGCGTCTACACGGATCTGGGCGAGGACGAGCTCTACGTGGTCATCCCCGGAAAAGACGTCGCCCGCGTGGCGGACGAGGCTCAGACGATCGCGAACGCCAACCTCAAGCTGTCCGAGTACCATCGGGGCCGGCGTCAGGCCCTGGCGACCCAGTAGAGCTCGGCCACGCCGGGAGGAGACATGGCGATGTCGGACAGCGCGCAGCCCCCGCTCCAGTTCCGGCTCAGAAAGCTCGGCCACGTCGTGCTCAACGTGACCGACCTCGAGGCGTCGGTGCGCTTCTACACGGAGGTGCTCGGCCTGGAGATCAGCGACCGCTATCCGGACAGCATGGTGCCGGGCGGCATGGTCTTCATGCGCTGCAACGCCGACCATCACGGCGTGGCGCTGGTCGGCGGCGCCAAGACAAGCGAGCGCACCAGCCTGAACCACTTCGCCTTCGAGGTGGCCACGCTCGACGAGGTGTTCCGCACACGGGCCTGGCTGCGCAAGCACGGGGTGCCAATCGTCTTCGAGGGTCGCCGGCGCGCCGGCTGCCAGATCGCGGTGGAGTTTCAGGATCCCGACGGCAACAACCTGGAAGTCTACTGGGGCATCGACCAGGTCGGCACGAACGGCTACGTACGTCCCGCGAGCGAGTGGCGTCAGGCGAGGACCCTCGAGGACGCGATCGCGAACCTGCCGCCGGGCCAGCGGCTGCCGCTCTTCTCTACGTGACGCCGCGCCGGAGCACCCCGCACTGCCAAGTCTGAACCTGATTGGCCAGTCGCTGCTGGCCGGGCTCTTCACCGGCGGTCTCTACGCGCTGCTCGGACTGGGGCTCAGCGTGACCTGGGGCCTCTTGCGCGTGATCAACCTTGCCAACTTCGCGCTCGCGCGGGACGCGCGGATCCGCGAGGCGTACCTCGGCCAGCCGTAGCTCAGGCCGACGGGCTCTGCACCCGGAAGTGCTGCTCGGGCACCGGATACCGAGCCGTACTGAACGCCTCGCGGATGATCCGGTTCGTGTCGAAGTACACCTGCCAGTAGTGCGCGTTGTCGCAATACGGCCGCACGGCCAGGACCGGCCCGGCCAGGTTGAACTGGAGAATCTCCACGTCGGGCGCCGGCTGGGCCAGCACGTTCTGGATTCGCACGAGCCGCGCCCTCAGCATGCCGACGGCCTCGTTCACGTCGACTCCGTGGGCGAGCTGCGCCGTGAGGTCCACGCGGCGGTAGGGGTTGGCCGAGTAATTCTGGATGGTGTCGCTCACGATCTTGTTGTTGCCGACGATCGTCCGCACGTTGTCCGGCGAGTTGATCGTGGTCGCGAACATCCCGATCTCCTGCACGGTGCCCGTGACACCGCCGGCGTTGATGAAATCGCCCGACCTGAACGGACGGAAGATGACCAGGAAGACACCGGCCGCGAAGTTGCCGAGCAGGCCGCCCCAGGCAATGCCGATGGCCACGCCGGCGGCGGCGATGAACGCCGCGAAGGTCGTCGTCTCGACGCCGAACAGGCTGAGAATCGCGATGACCAGGACGATGTTGAGGCCGATCGACACCGCCGACGCGATGTAGCGGCCGAGCGTGGCATCGACGTGCCGGCTGGTCAGCCAGCGGCCGATGAAGCGCACGCAAAAGCCGATGAGCGCGCGAGCGACGATCCACAGCGCGATGGCGCCGATGATCCGGATCCCGAAGCGCACTCCGACGTCGATCGCGACCTGCAGCATGTCCTTGAGCTCCATGCCCCGCTCCTCCCGTGTGCCCCGCGGCCGCCGGCACGCCGAACCCCGCGCGGCCTCGGTGGGCCTGTGCATTGAAGCCGCTCCGGCCCCCGCCGCATAGTGGACCAAGGTCCAACGCCGTCCCGGCATCCGACTAAGGTCTCATTGTTGGTCGTCCCATGGCCCCGGATGCTCTTGGCACGCTGGAGCTCGACCGGAAACGGCTCGGAGGCCACGCTCAGCCTCGAAGGGCGGAAAGGTAAGACAATGCTCCAAACCCTCGCGAAGAACTGGTGGGCGATCGTCCTGCGCGGCGTTTTCGCGGTGCTGTTCGGATTGGGCGCGTTCTTCTGGCCCGGAATCACGCTGGCGGCCCTCGTGCTTCTCTACGGCGCCTATCTGTTCGCGGATGGGATCATGGCCGTGGTGTGGGCGATCGCGGGACGGGCCGCGGGGCCGTTCCCGTGGGGCGTCTTGCTGGCGGGCCTGGCGAGCATCGTGGGTGGCCTCCTGACCTTCTTCATGCCCGGGCTCACCGCCCTCGTCCTGCTCTACCTGATCGCGGCGTGGGCCATCGTCCGCGGCGTTTTCGAGATCATCGCGGCCTACCACCTGCGTCGCGAGCTGACCAACGAGTGGCTGCTCGCGCTGAACGGCGTGCTGTCCGTGCTGTTCGGTATTCTCCTGATCGTCGCACCGGGTGCGGGAGCGCTCGCGGTGCTGTGGCTCATCGGGACGTTCGCGATCATCGTCGGCATCGTGATGATCATGCTCGGCTTCCGGCTGAAGGGGTTGCAAGGAACAGCCGCCCGGCGGCCGGCCTATGGACGATAGCGGATGACGCGAGGTAGGCGGATGGGCACAGGCTGGATCCTGACGAGACCGATTCGATCGCTGGTGATCGCGCTCGCGATCCTGCTTGCCGCTCCACCGTTTCCCCTGCCGCGAGCCCAGCAGGCTCCGCCCCCGCCTCAGGCGCCTCGGCCGCCGGCTCCACCAACCCGGGCCCAATCGCCCCAGGCTCCGCCACCCCAGGCCCAGCAGGCCGCGCAGGCTCCGCCGGCCGAGGGAGAAGCGCCGACCGACGCTCCGCCATTCAAGCCGGAGGAGCTCGAGCAGATCGTGGCGCCGATCGCGCTCTACCCGGATGCGCTGGTGGCGCAGACATTGATGGCGTCGACGTATCCGCTCGAGGTCATCCATGCGGCCAGGCTCATGAAATCCAAGCCAGACCTCAAGGACCAGGCGCTCAACGACGAGCTGAAGAAATACGACTGGGACGACAGCGTGAAGTCGCTGTGCAGCTTCCCGCAAATTCTCAGCCTGCTGAACGAAAAGATCGACTGGATGCAGAAGCTCGGCGATGCCTTCCTCGGTCAGAGGAAGGACACCATGGACGCCATTCAGCGTCTGCGCGCGAAGGCGCAGGCGCAGGGCAATCTGAAGTCGAACGAGCAGCAAAAGGTGATCGTCGAAAACGCCCCGGCGGCGCCGCCCCCGCCCGGCCAGCCGGCCCCGGCGGAGCAGCCGGCCCAGCAGACCATCATCAAGATCGAGCCGGCGAACCCGCAGGTCGTCTACGTGCCGAGCTACAACCCGACCGTGGTGTACGGGGCCTGGCCCCCGGCCTATCCGCCTTACTACCCCTACCCGCCGGGATACGCCTGGGGCGCGGCCGCGCTCTCGTTCGGTGCGGGAATGGCCGTCGGCGCCGCGGTTTGGGGCGGCTGCAACTGGGGTGGCGGCGACGTCGACGTGGACGTGAACAAGAACAACAACTTCACCAACAACGTGAACCGCGGAGACCGGGCCACCCAGATCAAGAACGAGCGCGGCCAAGGCGGCCAGGGCGGCAGGCAAAACTTCCAGCACAATCCCGAGCACCGCAAGGGCGCCCAGTATCGAGACTCAGCCTCTCAGCAGAAATACAACCGCGGCAGCAGTCCTCAGGCGGGCACGCGCGACGCCTACCGCGGCAGGGAAGGCGGGGGCGGGGCCGCGGGTGGCGGGGAGCGCGGGCCTCAAGCAAGCACGCGCGAAAGCGGCGGAGCAGGCGGGCAGCGCGGCGGGCCTCAGGCCGGCACACGCGAAAGCGGCGGGGCCGCGGGTAGCGGGCAGCGCGGCGGGCCTCAAGCAAGCACACGCGAGGGCGGCGGCGGAGGACGCGAAGCCGGCGCGTTCGACGGCATGGGGCAAGGAAAAAGCCAGAGCTCCTACAGCCAGCGCGGACAGTCGAGCGTGGGCTCGTCGCGCGCGAGCGGCAACAGCCGTGCGTCGAAATGCTCGAGCCGCAAGCGCCCGGTGCGCCATTGCGCCAGCGTCGCTTCAATTTCGGCGCGGTGCATCCGGACCTCGGCCGCCTGCGAGGCTTCCTTGGCGCGTACCGTGGCAAGCTTCGCCGCGATCGCGGGGTTTTGTCGGTGCGCAGAGAACAGCGGCAAACCAATCCGAAACTCAATCGACACCATGTCCGAGAAGTCGGGACCGCGTCTGGCGTAGCTCAGTTCTGCGGACCAATCGGGGCGTCGTTCGGCGCGCGCGAGCTCGACATCAGCGCGCGCTACCTCGAGTCCCGCGGCAAGCGGCGCGAGCGGCGCATGCTCCACGACGTTTTCGATCAGCGCCTGCGGGGCTGCCCCCAACTCGCGTTCCACTGGTAGATTCGCGAAATCACGCGCGGCATCTTCACCTATCCATCTTGATAGTTCCGCCCGGCGCGCAGCCAGTTCCTGTTCGAGCGCCAGAATTCTGTCTTCGAGGCGCGCGACCAGCGTTTCACTGGCGAGGGCATCACCCACCG
>Ga0137409_10002601_pt1 | contig 19291 bp, 18 predicted proteins | sample CZODoug1_16funga_FD_122059 | JGI IMG/M metagenome (GOLD analysis project Ga0137409, IMG submission 122059) | Vadose zone soil fungal communities from Angelo Coast Range Reserve, California, USA - CZODoug1_16fungal (Hybrid Assembly) | ecosystem: Environmental > Terrestrial > Soil > Vadose zone... | reverse complement strand
CGTAATCGAGGGCGCGATTGTCGGCGTGCTCGGCGCGGTAGCCGGTGTCTTGCTGGGCGCAGTTGCGATCCTGATTGCGAATCGCTATCAGCTTGTCAGTTTGCCGGCTGACGTTTATTCAATCAGCAATGTTCCGTTGAGTTTCCATTTTCGCGATATGGCGCTGGCGGCGCTGACGGCATTTGCGCTCAGCGTGGTTGCCACGATCTATCCCGCGCGGGCGGCCGCGCGTATTCGACCCGCGGAGATGCTGCGGGATGCCGGCTAAGTTTTTAGTCGGCGGGTCTTTTGAGATCTGAGATCTGAAATTTGAGATCTCAAAAACAGTCCAATGTCCAAAGTCCAAAGTCCAACGTCAAACAACGAACAGCCGCAAGCTCCCAATGCTGACACTCAAGCTGCGCAAGCGGACGTTGGACTTTCTCGGGACTTTGAACTAACGGTCACCGATCTGCGCAAGAGTTTCCTGTCTCCGACCGGAGAAAGAATCGAGGTGCTGCGCGGCGCTTCGTTTTCCGCAAGAGCGGGCGAAGCGGTTGCCATCATCGGATCCTCGGGCGCCGGCAAATCGACTTTGTTACATTTGTTAGGCGGGCTGGAAGCAGTTGATCATGGCACCATCGTCGCCGGCAAGTTTGCCATCGATCGCGCGAGCCAGTCTGCACTGGCGCGTTTTCGAAATCAGCGAGTGGGTTTCGTTTTTCAGTTTCATCATCTGCTGGCGGATCTTACGGCCGCGGAAAACGTCAGCCTGCCGCTGTTGATTACCAGGGTCCGCCGCCGTGAGGCCACGCGGCGCGCCACCGAGATGCTTGCAGAGTTTGGACTTGACAGTCGGATCGCAGCGTCCCTGGTCGGGCATCTTTCCGGCGGCGAGCAGCAGCGAGTCGCTGTCTGTCGTGCCCTGATCACGCGACCGGCTCTCGTGCTGGCAGACGAGCCCACGGGCAATCTCGATACCGCAATTGGCGATGAGATTGCGCGTTCACTTGTTGCTTATGCCCGTGACAATTGCGCTCTGGTTATTATCGCCACGCACAACCGAGCCCTTGCGGAGATTTGTGATCGCACCCTGATTTTGCGGGGCGGGCGGCTTTTCCCGGTTGAATCCTCGTCCTGACTGTAGCCTTGGCGGCATCTGAAATAAGGCAAGAGTTACAACTTTTCTTACTGGGAAACCACGCCACCCTTTTGGCACTCTCATTGATAGGTTATAATGCGCCGCAGTTGCCGGGCGAGCGAGTTCTTTGCCCGGCATGGTAATCATAGGTTCCCAGTTCGACGACAAGAAACCAATGTTCGAACGCTATACCGAAAAGGCGCGCCGCGTAATTTTCTTCGCTCGCTACGAGGCATCGCAGTTTGGCGCTCCGGCAATCGAGCCGGAACATCTGCTGTTGGGATTGATGCGCGAGGACAAAACTTTGACCGGGCGCTTTTTCCCGCGCGCGCAGGTGTCAATCGAATCGATCCGCAAGGAAATCGAAGGCCGCACGCTGCTGCGCGAAAAAATTTCTACCTCGGTCGAGCTGCCGCTGGCGCCGGAAACAAAACGAGTGCTCGCCTACGCTCACGAGGAAAGCGATCGCTTGCAACACCGCCACATCGGCACCGAACATCTTTTGCTTGGGCTGCTCAGGGAAGATCGTTCCATGGCGGCTGAGATTCTTTACGAGCGCGGCTTGCGCCTCAACACTGTGCGCGATGAAATTGCGCGGCAGTCGGGAGCCGACGCGCGCGGTTCGCAGAAGAAAGACACGCCGCACCTGGTAGAGTTTTCCCGCGACCTTACTGAGGACGCTTCGAACGACAAACTCGATCCGCTAATCGGCCGCGAAGCTGAAATTGAACGAGTGGTGCAGATACTTTGTCGCCGCACTAAAAACAATCCCGTCTTAATTGGCGAACCCGGTGTGGGAAAAACCGCAATCGTCGAAGGCCTCGCGCAGAGAATCGTGCGCGGTGAAGTGCCGTCGTTTTTGGAAAACAAGCGCATCCTCTCGCTCGACCTTTCGTTGATCGTGGCGGGCACCAAGTATCGCGGCCAGTTTGAAGAACGTTTGAAACAGATCATGCGCGAGCTGGTCGAGAATCCGCAGTACATCGTTTTCATCGACGAGCTTCACACGTTGGTCGGCGCGGGCTCCGCCGAGGGCTCGCTCGATGCGGCAAACATTTTGAAGCCGGCCCTTTCGCGCGGCGAGGTGCAGTGCATCGGCGCCACTACGCCGGCTGAGTTTCGCAAGTCGATTGAAAAAGATCGCTCGCTCGAGCGTCGCTTCCAGGCCGTCAAAGTTCCACCACCGACAGAAGAGGAAGCGATCGAGATTCTTCAAGGCGTGCGCGAGCGTTACGAAAGTTTCCATCAGGTTCACTATACGGACGAAGCGTTGGAGGCGGCCGTTTACCAGTCGCATCGTTACATTCCCGATCGATTTCTGCCCGATAAAGCAATCGATGTGATTGACGAGGCGGGAGCGCGCGTGAAGCTGCGCGTGCGGCGCGAGCAGGGAAGTTTGCCCGAGTGGAGCCAGATAGACGCCTGGTCGCGGGAAGAAAACCACACTCCGGAGATTGGTTCGCTTCTCGACGAAGAAGGCGATGATGAACTGGTTTCCGCGCAAGTAACTCGTGACGATGTCGAAGAGGTGATAGCACGCTGGACGGGCATTCCCGTTACGTCGCTGAAAGAGGAAGAAACGCACAAGCTGTTGCGGATCGAATTGGAACTTCACGAGCGAGTAGTTTCGCAACGTCCGGCCATCTCGGCCCTGGCGCGAGCCATTCGCCGATCGCGCGCGGGCTTGAAGAATCCGCTGCGGCCGGTGGGCTCGTTTCTTTTTCTGGGACCCACGGGCGTGGGCAAGACCGAGGTGGCGCGTTCACTGGCGCAGGTTCTGTTTGGCAGCGAACGCTCCATGATTCGCTTCGACATGTCGGAGTTTATGGAGAAGCATTCCGTCTCCAAACTGATTGGCTCGCCTCCAGGATACGTCGGCCACGAAGAAGGTGGTCAACTGACTGAACGGATCAAGCGAGCGCCCTACTCGGTTTTACTGTTTGATGAAATCGAGAAAGCGCACCCTGATATTTTCAATGTTCTGCTCCAGGTTTTTGAGGACGGAATTCTGACTGACGCGCTTGGCAATGCCATAGACTTCAAGAACGCCATCATCATCATGACTTCAAATATCGGCGCTCGCTTCATTCAGAAGAAAGCCACGATGGGTTTTCAGGGAACGAACGACGCCTCGCGAGAGAAGCTGGAAGAGATGGTGATGTCGTCGGTACGGCAAACCTTCAACCCCGAATTTATTAATCGCCTGGATGAAATCATTATCTTCGATGAGCTGTTTAATCATGAGTTGCTGGACGTCATTCAACTCCAGGTCGAACAGATTAACCGGACCATGATAAGGCACGGGTTTGAAGTGAGGTTGACCGACGAAGCGAAGAAGTGGATCGTGGATAAGACTTGTGCCGATCGCTCGTATGGAGCTCGACCGCTGCGCCGCGCGCTGCAAAAGTATGTTGAGGATCCACTTTCCGAGGCGTTGATTCAGGGACATCTCGGGGACGCTTCGCTGATCGAAGTGTTTCTGGATGGGGATGACCTCAATTACCGCCCGGTCGGTGTTGAAGTGCCCGACGATGCTCTACTGATTCGTTCTTAATCACGGCGTCTGAGTCAAACCGAAGGCAAAGGAACAAGGGGCAGGGGCGAGAACCGGGCGTTTACCCCCATCGGCCCCGTTTCTTTTGCCTTTTTACTTTTGCGGCTTTGGTTCGGTATAATGCGCGACTTTGCTGGACAAGCTTTGCCAGGCTTTGGCAACGAGACTGTCGCACTTCGGAATCAAAGCGTTCCAACAGCAGTCGAATTTGGTGGCACGCAGACCTGTTATCCTGGGTTTTTGCCTTTATTTTTCGTAAACGTAAATTTATAGCCCATTTTTAGCTCCCCGAAGTATCTGAGATCCGGTAAGAACCTCTGAGGGAAAAGGCGCTTATGCACTTATATCGCGGGTTTTTGCTCATAATTGTGAGCGGAATCGTCCTGCTGCATTCCATCTCCGCACCGCGACCGGTCAACGCGCAGCAGGGTCAACGCCTGGTCGAATCAGTAGACATCACCGGCAATCGACGTCTCAGAAAAGACGACATCCTTTACTACGTCCAGACCCGCCCGGGAGATCCTTTCAACGAACAACAAGTCCAGCGCGACCTACAGGCAATTCTGGCGCTGGGGTTTTTCGATAAGACGGCCACGCGTGTTTTGACGGAAGAAGGCGCGCGCGGTGGGGTTAACGTTGTGTTCGAAGTCAGAGAGCTGCCGATTATTCGCGACTTGCAGTTTGAGGGTCTGAAGAGCGTGCCGGAGTCGGATGTGCTCAAAGCTTTTCGTGAAAGGCGTGTGGGTGTCTCCAAGGAAAGCATCTACGATCCGGTTAAAGTAAATGCCGCCATCCGCGTATTGAAAGAATTGCTTGCGGCTCACGGTCACCCCAACGCCACAGTGGAGAAAAAGCTCGACGAGGTTTCAGCCACTTCCACAGCGCTCACTTTCGTTATTCATGAGGGTGAACGCGTGCGGGTGGTTGAGATTCAGTTTGAAGGCAACAAGGTTTTCAGTGACGGCAAACTTCGTGGCGCGATGAAGTATGTCAAGGAAGCCGGTCTGATGACTCGCTTCAAGGGAACTGACATACTCGATCGCGAGAAGCTGGAGTTTGACCTGCGACACGTCGACAACTACATGCGCTCGAAAGGTTACCTGCAAGCGCGCCACGGTGAGCCCCGCGTTGAATCAGTAGGGCCGAGACGCACCGGGTTTCCCATTCTGCCGCTTCCTTTTCTTTCCTCAGTGGACGAAGGTCTGCGCGTCACTGTTCCCATCATCGAGGGCCGGATCTATCGCATCGGGGAGATGAAGATCGAGGGCAATTCGATTTTTTCGGAAGACGTGATTAGAAACATCATCGGCCTCAACAAAGGCGATATCGCAAACGGCGAGAAGATCGGCAAGGCGCTCTTTGAGAACCTTAAGAAATACTACGGCCAGCAGGGCTTCATCGAGTACACCGCCGAGCCAACGCCAACCTTTAAAGACAATCCGCAAAAACCCGACGAGGGAATAGTCGATTTCGTGATTACCATCGAGGAAGGGAAGCAGTTTGCCCTGCGCCGCCTGGAATTCATCGGCAACACGTTTACGCGCGACAACGTCCTGCGCCGCGAAGTGTTGCTGAACGAAGGCGACATCTATAACCAAACTGCCTGGGAGTATTCCATAGTAAAACTGAATCAGCTTGGTTACTTCGATCCCATCGACAAAGACAAGGACGCGGATTTCAAAACCAACGAGGAAGAGGCGACCGTTGATATCAACCTGAAAGTTTCGGAACGCGGCCGGCAGCAAATCTCCTTCAACGGCGGCCTTTCCGGTATTGGTGGATCTTTCTTTGGGCTGGAATACTCGACCAACAATTTATTGGGTCGCGGTGAAATTCTCTCGCTCAACCTTTCGGCCGGTAACCGGCAAAAATATGTGCAGTTCTCTTTTACCGAACCCTACATCAAGAACCGTCCGATTACGGCCGGCTTCTCGTTGTTTGGTTATACGCAGAAGTTCTTCGGCGAGGGGACGTTTCTCTCTCAGAACACCGCAGCGCAGTCTGGGCTTTTTGGAACGACTGCCGACTTCTTTAATGTCAGCGAGGAAAATCTGTTCACGCGCTCTTCATACGGCGGCTCTCTTTTCGCGAGTGCGCCGCTGTCGGAGTTTTACCGCAAGCGTCGTTTCACCCAGTTTTCACGCATCGGCGCCTCGTATCAATTTTCAACGTCGAGCGTAAAGGATCCGCCGGTGAACCAGGGAAGCACTTGCGGCAGCGGCGGCAGCACAACCTCGACCAACCCACAATTCATTCCGGTCATTTACTGCCAGCCAAACATCATTACCAGCCGCGCCACGGTGAGCTTTACTTACGACACGCGCAATGCCAGCGTCGATCCGACCTCGGGCAGAGAGTTATCGGCGCAGATAGCCCTTGCCGGTCTGGGCGGTGACGTTCGCACTTATCAGCCCACGCTTTCTTACACACAGTTTTTCCCGATGCGCCGTAAGAAGTCGGACAACCCCGAGGTTTTTGGTTTTCGCATCATTGCCGGCACGGTTGGCAGTTTCGCGACCTCGGCTAAAGTGAACAATACTAATTCTCTGGCTTTCGTTGATGGCGTGCCTATCTACGAACGCTTCTTCCTCGGCGATGAGTTTAGTATTCGCGGCTACAACGTTCGTTCCATTAGCCCGCTCGCGCCGGTCCAAACATTTATTACTTCGAAGAATGTCGTGGTCGCGGCGAATGCCACCGGCACGCCTGACGTCATCGTCGGCGTTCCGGCCACGGCCGGCAGCGTCGGCACTTTCACCGGCGTCAGCGGCTCAAACGTGGCCCAAGTGTCGAGTTCGTTTACTCCCATTGGGGCAGATACGCAGATACTCGGCAACTTTGAATATCGCATTCCAGTTATCGGCAGAACCGTTGGCCTGGCGGCATTCGCCGACATCGGCTCCGCGTTTAACTTGCGCAGTAAAAAGGACCAGTTCTTCAATAGTAATTTTCTTGACGACGAGCCTTTCTTGAGGTCAATCGGTTTTTTCCGTTGCGGGGCGAACGGCGGCATTGCCGTCCCAACCTTATCTACGCTGGCTGCCTGCAACGCCAAGACAGATCTAGCACTTGTAACGAACAACTTGGGTGTTTCCGGTCTGGTGCTGCATGATGCTCGTTTGATTAGCACGACAGAACTCGACAACGCGCGCAATTTGACCGGGTTTGACCCCACTACCGGATTGCCGTTTGGTTTCCGCCAGGTATTTTTGCGCGGTCAGGCGCAAACCAACACGGCGGTGCGTTTATCGCAGAGCCTCTTCTCAAAGTTTGGGGACTATCGAGCCAGCCTGGGAATGGAAATACGGGTGCAGGTGCCGGTCATCAACGTGCCTTTTCGCCTGATCTTTGCGTATAATCCCAAAGCCAGGCAAAACCAGCTCATCGATGGCATCCCCTTTTTCTTTAATGAGAAAAAGAAAGTCATGCGATTCAGCGTCGGACGCACCTTTTGATCGTTTAGAGCCAACCACTGCGGTGGTCTGAACAACTAACTGAGTTGACCAACCGCCTTTTATTTTTGAAGGAGCAATACAAGAAAGTTATGAAGATAGATCGCTTGATAGTCGCCTTTGCCTTTGTTTTGGCGCTGGCTGTTTCACCAGTCCTGGCACAGCCAAAGCCGGCAGCGCCTGCCACACAGACTCCGACCCAAGCGTCGGCCACCGTCCCGGAAAGCAAGATCGCGCTGATCTACTCGGATGCGTTTCTCGATGCGAAAACCGGAATCGCCCGATTCAATACGCTGGTAACCACTTTGAATCGCGAATTCCAGCCGCGTCAGACGGAACTCCAGACGATGCAGCAGAAGATCCAAACGCTAACTGACGACATCACCAAGACCGCGTCCGTTGCTGATCCCAAGACGCTCCAGACGAAACAGGATCAATTGGATCAGTTGAAGAAAGATTTTCAACGTAAAGGTGAAGACGCTCAGGTCGCCTATGATCGACGCCGCAAGGAAATATTCACGCCGCTTCAGGACGACATCGGCAAAGCCCTGGAAGTTTATGCCAAGGCGCACAACATCAACGTGATCATTGATGGCAGCCAGGTGCCGTTGGTTTACGCCGCGGACGCGCTGGATATCACCCGGGCTTTCATCAACGACTTCAACAGCAAGAATCCGGCTACCGCAGCAGTGACGACGCCGCCACAGTAAGCCCGAGGCTGGTTACTTTCTTATTTGAGACGCGGCGATGCGGTAATTTAGTGCCGCATCCCGCGTCTCTTTATTCGCGATCATGGAAACTATTCTCGATTCCCAGGCGATACAGGAGCTTCTGCCCCATCGTTTCCCGTTTCTCCTCGTGGATCGAATAATAGAATTGGTTCCTCGAGAACGAATCGTAGGCATTAAACAAGTCAGCATTAACGAGCCATTTTTTCAGGGACATTTTCCGGGCGCGCCCGTTATGCCCGGCGTACTTGTGGTTGAGGCGCTGGCGCAGGTGGGTGCGGTGCTCGCGCTGCGGGAAATTGAAGACCGCGATCAGAAACTGGTGATGTTTACCGGCATCAGAGAAGCGCGCTTTCGCCGTCCCGTTGTGCCGGGCGACACGTTGAGGCTGGAAGTGACTGCCCTGCGCATCGGCTCGCGCGTACAGCGCATGAGAGGCGAGGCTAAAGTCGATGGCCAACTGGTAGCCGATGCCGACATTATGAGCATTATCGCCGATCGCAGCGCGGCAGTTTAGAAGAGAAGAGGTCAGCGGTCAGAGGTCAGAAAGAACCAATTAGTCCTTTCTTACTGATCTCTGATCTCTGATCTCTGACCTCTGAGTCTCCTTTATGTCTGTTGCCACCAAGTCCAACAACATTCATCCGACGGCTGTTGTCAGCCCACGCGCTCGCATCGGCAGTGGTTGCTTTATTGGCCCATTCTCGATTGTCGGCGATGAGGTTGCGTTGGAAGACGGCGTTCGACTGGAATCGCATGTCGTTGTTGACGGCCGCACGGTCATTGGCCAGGACACCCGCGTATTTCCCTTTGTTTCGATCGGCCTGCCCGCGCAGGATTTGAAGTACAAGGGAGAACCTTCCGAAACGCGCATCGGCCGGCGCAATCAGATTCGAGAGTTTGTAACGATTCATCGCGGCACTGCCGGCGGGGGAATGTTGACGCAGATTGGCGACGACTGCCTGCTGATGGCGCAGGCCCACGTCGCGCACGATTGCATCCTCGGCGATGGTGTGATTATGGCAAATGCCGCCACGCTCGCTGGTCACGTGCGTATTGAAAACAACGCGAACGTTGGCGCCTACTCCGGCGTGCATCAGTTTTGCCGCGTGGGCCCGGAAGCATACGTCGGTGGTTACTCGGTGGTGGTGAAGGATGCTCTGCCATTCGCTTTGACGGTCGGCAATCACGCGCGCTGTTATGGTTTGAATACTACCGGAATGAAACGACGTGGCTATTCGGCCCAGGTGATTAATTCTTTACATCGTGCCTTTCATCTGCTGCTTTCATCTAAACTCAATACTTCCCAGGCGCTGGAAAGAATCAAAGAGGAGATCAAAGACTCTACGGAAGTGGATTCGCTCGTCGAGTTTATCCAGTCCTCCAGACGCGGCGTCATTAAATAAGGATGAAGTCCAAATCCAACGTCCAACGTCCAACGTCCAATGTCCAAAGTCAGAGGCAGGTTAGTTAAACAGACTTTGGACGTTGGACGTTGGACCTTGGACGTTTTTAGCCTATGCGTTACGGACTAATCGCAGGCAACGGCCGGTTCCCGTTCATGGTTGTGGACGGGGCGCGACGCGCCGGCGTCTCACTTTCTGTCGCCGCTATTCGAGAGGAAACGGATCCGAATATCGAGCGGGAAGTTGAACGTCTCAAGTGGGTGGGCATCGGGCAGCTCGGAAAAATGATCCGCTTCTTCAAGGGTGAAGGAGTTGAGAAAGCGATCATGGCCGGACAAGTCAAGCACGTGCAGATTTTCAGTCGAGCTGTGCCTGACGCACGCATGCTGAAGATGCTCCTGAAACTGCCGCGGCGCAACACCAATTCATTGATCGGAGCCATCGCCGCGGAACTTGCCAGTGAAGGTATTGAGTTGATCGACTCCACCTGTTTTCTCCAGGACCATTTGCCGGCCAGCGGAACACTCACGCGCCGCAAACCTAACGCGTCCGAACGCGCCGACGTTGAATACGGACTCGAGATTGTGCGCGAGCTGGCCCGACTTGATCTTGGGCAGACAATTGTTGTGCGGGGCAAGGCGTGCGTCGCGATTGAAGCGATGGAAGGCACTGACGCAACTATCCGGCGGGCAGGCGAGCTGGTGCGCGGCGGCAGCACCGCGCAGCAGAGACTAAGACTAACCAGCGGACCGGTGACGGTCTTGAAACTCTCAAAACCGGATCAGGACATGAGATTTGATGTGCCGGTAATCGGTGTGCCGACGATCGAAACCATGGCCGAGGCCGGCGCCACCTGCCTTTGTATCAGCGCCGGCAAGACACTGATGTTCGATCGAAACGAGTTGATAGCGCTCGCCGACAAAAACAAGATCGCCATCGTCGCCGTCTAGCGGCTGAAGTTCAGAGTACAAACTTTAGTTTGCTGTTGATGGCAGACTCCAAACCTTCTCGGGAACTATTCACCTTCGGCTTCAGCATCATCGCGATCGTCTTCTTCGTCCGACTGTTCGATAGCAATCGGCTTTCCCGGCACGCGATACTCTTCGCTCACCCACTTGCTGAGATCGATAAGTTTGCAGCGTTCAGAACAGAAGGGCCGAAAGGGATTATCCTGCCACTCGACCTGCTTGTTGCAGGTAGGACACTTTTTCATGAGCAGTGCGACGCGCGCCGTTTAGTTGGCCAACCCAGCCTCGTTGAGCGAATGCAGGAGGCCTTCAGGGCGCTTGACCAGAATTCGTCGGTTAACGAAGTCGATCGTACCTTCCCGGCGCATTGCGTTCAAGCGAACGGTGACGCTTTCGCGTGTGGAGCCTACGATGGAGGCAATTTCGCGATGAGGCAGCGGGATATCGATCAAAACGCCCGCTGATTCACGGACGCCATAGCGGTTGGAAAAATCAGCGAGCAATCTATCAAGCCGTGCCGGGATCGCGTTGAGTGCAAAGTCGGCAAGACGTTGTTCAGCATGTTCCAGGCGGTGGCCGATGAGGCGGAAAGTATAATCATGCAGGCCAGGTTCTTCAGCCATGCCTAACTTAAACTGGTCGGCGGGAATTCTCAAAAGCATGCAAGTCTCGTAAGCAACGGCGCAATTTTCGCGGCGGCCCGCAGTTGAATAAAGCGCCGATTCGCCGAAGAGCGAGCCTTCCGGCAGAATATCAATTACCGCTTCACGATCAGTTTGGGCTTCGAGACGGCAGAGCTTGATGCGGCCATTGATGATGGCATACAAAGCATCCGCCTGTTCGCCGGCACGATAGACAAAATGACGGCGGCGCACGTCGATCACTGACGAGCACTCCGCAAACTGCGAAACAATCCGGTCGCTCAGACCAGAGCCAAACTCGAGTTGGCGGATGATCGTGGCCCGATCGTTGGCAGTCAAATCCTGCGCCCGGCGCGGCGGTTTTGGTTTCTTGTCAATATCACTCATGGGGGTCCCTCATCGGGTCATTGCAAGGCTGAGCTAAACGCTTTATGGTTCAAGTCAAGTATGCGAAGGTCTTACTCCCCCTGGCTGGCCCGTAGCTGGTTAGTGTCGGTAATGTAAGGAAACCCTGATGAACGTGCCCAAGGTCTGGAATTCTTCAGCTATTGTTCTGGCTCGAATAACGTGGCGAGTTCCTGCGTAAGCGGACAATTACTGAATTGCGAAACTTTAACATGAAGCCAGTGTCCGCGCAAGACTAATGGTCTAGGAGAGTGAAAATCTAATGTTAGGATGAACTCAACGGCAGCGCGAGACGTACATTACGCTGTGGTCAGTGGTCAGTAAGACACCGGGCCGCACGCGAGAACAGTTCTTTTGGAGATCGACTAATCTTTGGTGGCTGGCCACTGACCACTGGCCACTGCCACCTACGCACCATGGCTGATTACAAGGAAAAAATTGAGGAATGGCAAAAGACCGTGCGCCGAAAGGCTCGCGAGCTGGATGAGAAGTACGCAATTTCGGATCTCGTAGACGAAGGCTCGCGCGTCGCTGGTGAAGCAGCCAAACGCGGTGCTGAGACGATAACTTCGGGCGCAGAGAAGTTGCGCGTCGAGGCCGAGCGCCTGGCAGACGACGGCGACCTCGCCGGCACCGCAAAACGAGCGGCAGATGAAGCTGTGCGTGGCGCGGAAAAGGCCGGCAAAGTTATTCGCAAGGCGGCGGGCAAAGCCGGCAAGAAGGCCGGCAAGAAGGCGGGCGAAGTAATCGACGACGCAAAGACTTACTACGATCGCGCGTCGCAGGTTTATGACACTGGTGCGAAGGTCACCCGGGCTTCAACGGCCGCTACCGAAGGCATTCTAAAAGCGCGTGAGTGGATCAAGGAAAACCCCGGCAAGACCGCACTGGTTTCATTTTCACTCGTGATGGGCGTGCGCATGGGCTCGGCGCTGCCGGGTCTTGATGCAGTATTGCTGGGCGCGCATCCGCACTGGCTGACCCATTCCGCGCTGCCGATTTTTGGCGCACGAAAACTGAGCGAGAAATTCAATGACTACCTGCGCAAGCAGGAGGAGTTGATCGCCGCCGGACAACTGGATGAAGCCGAACGCAAACGCGTAGAGTTCGCCCGCAACGTCACCAAATATGTCGGCGCGCCGCTGCTGGGTGCGGTTAGTTGCGCGGCGGGCGCGGCGATGTTTGCGCAGATAATTCAGCCGGGAAGCGTCGTGGGTGCGCCGGTCAGTTGGCTGGTGGGTGGTAATCCTTTTCTTGGCACGGTCTGGCTGTTTGCCAACGGCGTCATTTGTTTCCACGAAGGCTACAAGTTTTTTATGATTGCGCTGGCTGATCAGGACGAAGTGAATCGCGTCGTGCGTGAGATTAAAGGCTTGCTGCCCGCGGCGTAACAACAACACTTCGCGCGTGCCCTAGTGAAAGAGTTTTTGCTGATAGAAAATGACGATGCTAAGAATGAAACTAAGAATACCGGAGGCAAACATACCAATCTGCCACCAAAAGAGTTTCCAGCTACTTCGTCCGTAATCCTCGTAAGTCAACCGCAATTCCTCTAGTTCTGCTTCTGATGAGCCTCTCTCTCGTTGCCTCGCTGTATCCTTGGTTGTTCTGAAATCGTAAAGCCTATTTATTACACACCAGATTCCCAAACCTGTTGAGATCAAAAGAGCTGCTATGGAGAGCATTAGAAGCTCTTGGCCGCATGATGTAGATGTGGCTGAAGAAGGAGGAAAGTCCTTGTTGACTACGAGACTCACCACAAAACCAAGAGACGCAGTTGACAAGGTCAAAATCAGACTCACAGCATAAGTAAGCTGATCTATCGTGTATTTCTGCCACCTTACAAAACTATCGTCTTTTTTTGTTTCCTCTCTCGGGCCTTCGCTGTTCACTTTCTTACCTCGGGTGGGTAGCTAAACCAATTCCTTTCGCAGGATCTTGTCAACTACAGCGGGCACTGATTGATGATGTGAAGCAGCTTCCTGCTGTAGTTTCTTGAACACGTCTTCGGCGACCTGTACCTCGAAAACGCGCTCGCTGATTTCGATCGTGTCGTCGGTTGGTTCCAGGTATTCCTGATAGTCCATCGTGCTGTGAGTATCCCAGAACGCCCCAGCCTGTTCTTCAGTCTCAAATGAATCGGGTAATGGGTCGATGGTCTTATCTTTGTTTCTCATAGTATTTCCTTTCAGCGTTGTCCATATCGCGCGCTGAGATGGGCAAAATGGCGCCCGAGACTTTGCGAATGTAGAAGACGACCAAGTATCTGCCACCGCCGGTTTGACCGTAAGCCGCATAAACATTTTCGTTTTTGATGTTGCCCTTAGCCATCCTGCGAATGAATGGTTTTGAGTCTAGAACCTCTTCGGCGTCAACCACAGAGACAGCATGTTTAAGTGCTAACTTTTCAACAAACTGGTCTTTCCAAATGATTTTGCGAATGACCACGACCAAAGATCATACCACTCAACCAACGCTGAGAATAATCACTGGGTCATGATTTTGACAGTTGAGGCCGTTAGCGATGTCAGGTAAGCGTGATCGGAAAGGGAACGAACGAGAGCGCGAAGACGAGCAGCGTGATGATGGCCACTGCGATGCGTGCGGCGCCTAATGGTTCCATCTCCTGAGGCGATGGATGGCGCACACGCAACATGACTCCAAGCAGCACGGTATAAAGAAAACCGCTGGGGCTGCCATGCCAGATGAATCCGAGCACCGACATCACCGCCATAAAGATAAATGCAAACCGGCCGATTAGCTTGTGCGCGCGCTGGCCGAATATCGCAAACGTTCCGTGCCCGCCGTCGAGTTGACCTACTGGCATCAGGTTCAGGCTCGTCACTAACAAGCCAATCCAAGCCGCCATGTAGAACGGATTCGGCAGCGCATCAACGAGATCCACGCCGGTGAGTTTCGCGATTATCTGAAACAGCAGCGGGTCGTTAAATATGATCGTTTGACCACCCACGAGCGGCGGCGCTTCATGCAGCGTCAGCAATCCAGCCAATGCGACTGGCAGGAGGGCCACGAAGCCTGCCAGTGGTCCAGCCAAACCAATATCGAACAGCGCGCGCCGGGAAGGAATGGGCGACTTCATCTTGATGAACGCGCCGAAAGTGCCGGCCAGGAAAAGCGGTGGTGCGGGAATGAAGAAAGGCAGCGTGGCCCTGACGCCGTAATAACGGCAAGCGAGATAGTGACCCATCTCGTGGGCCGTGAGAATCGTCAGCAATGCGGTGGAAAACGCTATTCCCGATTTGAGCAGACTGGGATTGACTGCCGCCTGCCAGAAATACTCGGCGACGATTCGCCGGTAGTATTCCGGAATGTACACAAGATATCCCAGCACGCCCGAGGCGGTTGGCTCCTCCACGTTGATATCGGGACCGGCGATGACAATCCCGGCGAAAGTTGTGGTTATGAAAGTTAGCAGAAAGAGGCTTGAGTGTTTGATCCACTCGCGCATGGTGGGGCCGGCAACCTGCCGCTCCACCATCACTTCCCCGGCAGGTGCAAATGGTGAGACTGCTCGAACGGATTCTGACATTGATGCTTTTTCGAGATTCGAGGCCAGAGTCTGGATGGCCGTCATCCAGTTCTCTAGCCTCGCGAAATGAAATACTTATACTCAGGATCGATCTATAACGGTTACCCGGATGCTAATCCGAACTGCGCTCGACCTCGGTTCCACCGTCGTCACTAACCTGCAAGTCTTTGCCTGGTTTGAAACGGATCGTCTTGCCTGAGGGGATGGCCACTTCCTCGCCAGTTCTCGGATTTCGTCCCACGCCGCGCTTGCGTGGCTTAACCACAAAAACGCCGAAGCCCCGCAGCTCAATTCGTTCCCCACGCGTGAGCGCTTCCTTCATCGAATGAAAGAGGGCATCCACCGCCTGCTCCGCTTTCATCTTGGGAACGCCGGTCTTTTCCGCTACCCGGTTAATGATGTCTAGTTTAATCACGGCCTTAAGCCTCCGTTCGAGTCTCAGGGGGAGATTTTTTCGAGCCGAACTTGTAGGGAGCGATGATAGAGACGCGCAGCAAAGACTGTCAACTGTTGCCGCGCAGGTGCAGTTTAGAGTTCAAGCTTTAGCTTGCCGTTGCGAAACCGCAGCCTAAAGGCTGAACTCTGAACTTCCGGCCTCAAACTGCAATCAGTATCCGCAACTTATCATGTTTGACAAGCAACTAAGTGAAAGCTAACCTCAACAATTACCCTGAGGTAGCGAGATTTGTAATCTCGCGTTCTTAGAAACTTTGCAGCTTCATACGGGGAGGCAGTGCCGGTCATAACATGTTAGGAATCAGAACTCGTCGGCCGCCGCCGTTTGGCGGGATTCATATAAACGACGACAAAGACATTCAAGTTCATCACCCCGAGGACGCTTCCCGCAATAATCTCTGGGTTGAGAGCCGGTTGCTGCTTCGCGATCTCGTGTTTGCGTTGATGCTGGCGGCGCTGGTGGTTGTTTTCGTGGTGCAGCCAGTGAAGGTTGAAGGCACGTCCATGCTGCCGCGACTGCATGACGGCGAACGAATTTTTGTTAACAAGTTGATTTACTACGACGAGTATCGCTGGGCGCCAAAGATCGAGCGAGGCGACATCGTTGTGTTTTGGTTTCCCGACGATCCTTCCAAGAGTTACATCAAGCGCGTGATTGGGTTGCCGGGAGAAAGGGTAGAGATACGGGAAGGACAAGTGCACATCAACGGCAGCCTGCTCGAAGAGAAGTATCTGGACCCAAAATCCAACTTGTCCACCAGAAGTCTGGCCCCGGTTGACGTGAGACTAAACTATTACTTTGTGATGGGTGACAACCGCGACAATTCAAGCGACTCGCGAAGCTGGGGATTGGTGCCGAAGAAATACATCTACGGTAAGGCGTTGCTGCGTTACTGGCCGCCGAGCGCGGCGAGCGTCATCCACCACGAAAACATCTCACCGCTCGCACGGCCTTCCGGATATCAACCGAGCGCTCCGAGCCCTCAGGAGATGCCGAGCGTAGACCCGGAACAATAGAATTGAACAATGGTTCGAACCTACATTGAGAACTTGATTTGAACACACTCGATTGGCTACGGCTCCTGTTGATGATTTTTTACGCGCCGGTGCGCGGTTTGCGAGAAGTGCGCGATCGAGCGCCGCTGGCGCCTGCGGCCCTGGTGGCGCTGACTGCTCATGCTCTCTTCTTCTTATGTATTACTTTTCTCTATCTCGGGTACCTGGCCAATCCTCGCAGGCCCTCCACCATCTTCTCTGTCGTCGTTCAATCAGCGAGTTCGCTGGTGATTATTGCGCTCGTTTTCTGTCCGCTGGCGCTGTTTCTGTCCAACTTGTTTGAGCGCCGTGCAAGTTTCCGACTTCGACTCCAACAAGAGTACGGGCCTCTGGCAGCGGCAATGTTCTATGCGCTGACCGCCTCCAGCATAAGCGCGACGGTCCTGACCATTGCCGGAAAGCTTAGCGGAGTACAACCAGCGCTGGCCGGCAGAATGCTTGAGACTCTCCTGGCACAACGTAGCCAGCTTCCTCCGGAGATCCTGACGTCAATTGAACAGGGAATTCTTAGACCGGAGCTGCTCTCGGCCGCCCTCTCGGTGATGATCCTACTGGTCATCTTTGCCGTTTGGGCAATCATTGCGCTGCGCGTGGTGTTTCGCCTTTCCTGGATTCAATGCGCGATTGTTGTCTTCATTAGCGGCGCACTTCTTATTCCAGCTTCCAGATTAATACCGATCGTCGGCATGCTGCTCGCGTCGCCGTTTCTGCTCTTAATGGTTTTTCTTTTGCTTCGCGGTTACTTTTCCGAAATCACTCGAACTCACCGCGCACGCGAGTCGTTCAAACAAAATCTGGAGGCGGCAACGCTAAATCCCGCGGATGCGTCGGCCCACTACAATCTGGGTCTGATTCATCAACAACGCGGCGAACTTGAGGCCGCGCGGGAGCGCTTCGAGCGAGCAGTTCAGATCGACTCCGAAGAGGTCGATGCCCACTATCAACTGGGTCGCATCGCGCTGCTGCAAAAACGATTCGCTGACGCAGTAAAAAACTTCGAACAAGTTGTGGCCCGCGATCCGGCGCATAGCCAGCACGAAATCTGGCGCGAAGTGGGCGCGACTTATATCGCCGCGGGCCAGTTTGAAGACGCGCGCGATGCGTTGGAAAGATTCCTCGAGCACCGGCCGTCTGATCCGGAAGCGCTTTACCTGATGGGCCGCGCGCACGCGGGATTGGGCCATCGCCGCGAAGCCGCCAGTTCGATGCAGGCCTGCATCGAAGCCGTCAAAACCGCGCCGGCTTATAAGTATCGCGCCGACAAGCGCTGGCTCAACGAAGCGCAGCAGTTTATTAAAAGTAGTCAGTAAGAGTGATGTCCAACGTCCAATGTCCAGTGTCAGACAAATAGTTTAGCGTTCAAACTTTAGTTTGCTCTTTGGGTAGGGACAGCTGAAGCTTGAACTCTGAACTACTTGAATGGCTTCCGCGATTCACTAATGACAAGTATGAACCGCAATCCAGCGATATTGGCGCTCGAAGACGGCCGCACGTTTCGCGGACGCTCGTGGGCCGCGGATGGCGAGAACGTCGGCGAGATGGTTTTCAACACCTCGATGACCGGCTACCAGGAAGTGCTCACCGATCCGTCTTACGCCGGCCAGATCGTTTGCATGACGTATCCGTTGATCGGCAACTACGGCGTGAACAGTGAAGACGAAGAATCCGATCGCCCGTGGGTGGAGGGCTTCGTGGTGCGGGAAGCGAGCCGCGTGGCCTCCAGTTGGCGCGCGCAGGAAACGCTCGATGCTTACCTGAAGCGCTGGAACATTGTGGCCATTGAAGGCATCGACACGCGCGCGCTGGTCAGACACATCAGGGACAAAGGCGCGATGCGCGCCTGCATCTCCACCACCGATCTCGACGAGGAAAGCGTGATCCAAAAAGCGCGCCAGTCGCCTCTGATGGAGAACCGTGAGCTGGCGAGCGTGGTTACGACGAAAGAGCCTTACGAAGTTGCGCCAGTCGGCCGAGAGCGTTTTCACGTGGTGTGTTACGACTTTGGCGTCAAGCGAAATTCTTTGCGTGAGCTGGCGCGCCTGGGTTGTCGCGTCACGGTCGTGCCTGCTGCGACTGCGGCTGCGGAAGTCGTGGTCATGAATCCCGACGGAGTTTTTCTTTCAAACGGCCCCGGCGATCCGGCTTCCATGGAAAGGGAAGTGAAGCAGATCCAGGAGCTGATCAAATCAACTGTGCCGACTTTCGGGATTTGCTTTGGACACCAGTTGCTGGGCCGCGCCTTTGGCGGCAAGACCTTCAAACTCGTCTTCGGCCATCGTGGCGGCAATCAGCCGGTGAAAGATTTAGCAGAGGGAGGCGTGGAAATCACTTCACACAATCACGGCTTCGCAGTGGTCGCCGACAGTCTTCCTGCCGACGTGGAAATAACGCACGTCAATCTCAACGACCGCTGCGTGGAGGGCATGCGCCACAAGACGCTGCCGATAATCTCAGTCCAGTATCACCCCGAAGCCGCGCCCGGCCCTCACGACGCCGCGCATCACTTTACGCGTTTCATCGAATTGATGGAGAAGGCAGAAGCCCGACCATAAGGGAGGGCTTAGTCGTTGAGACAATGGAAGCCCTCCCTAATGGTCGGGCTTCTGCCTAATTCTCCACCGGCATCTTCAGCTCACCCGTTGTGAGATCCGGTCGCTCGCGGGCCATCTCTTCGGGGGTTGTGTTGGCGTCGGGATGCGAGACCTCGTGTCCTGCCGGGAAAGTGCTCGCCTCGCTCGTGGTGGGCGGGCATTCCACTAGGGTTGGTTCGAGAAGATCGGCGAGACCTTCGCTGCCGCGATGTTCGAGCCAGTGTTGGTAGCTGACGGTCAGTATTGCCACGACCGGAATCGCGAGAAAAATTCCAGCCACGCCCGCAAGCTCAGCACCCGAGAGAATCGCAATGATTACCGCGAGCGGATGCAGATGGATTCCCTGGCCAATCAAACGCGGATA
>Ga0137409_10002600_pt1 | contig 19295 bp, 15 predicted proteins | sample CZODoug1_16funga_FD_122059 | JGI IMG/M metagenome (GOLD analysis project Ga0137409, IMG submission 122059) | Vadose zone soil fungal communities from Angelo Coast Range Reserve, California, USA - CZODoug1_16fungal (Hybrid Assembly) | ecosystem: Environmental > Terrestrial > Soil > Vadose zone... | reverse complement strand
CCACTCACGAGATCGTCACCAGGCATGCGGCATGGGCGGTGGACATGTACCAGTCGGAGCAGTTCAAACCTCACCGATTCAATATGACCCTTCTCGACATGACGTCCTTTATTCCCGGCGACCGTTCCCAATCGCTTGCCGATATCGACGCGGCGCTGAAGCAATTGCCGAAATCGGAGTGGCCGCTCAATGTCCAGTAATTCAGAAATCTGGCTTAACCGGCGGGAATTTATCCAGGCTTCTGCGGCATCGATCAGCTTGCCGCTGATCCCGGGCGGCGCCGTCGGCGGACCCAGTCCGCAGGAGCATGGAGCGGTGCAATTGGGTCGCGACCAGCCGTTCGACCTCGGCTGGAAGTTTTTCAAAGGTTCCGGCGAAGGCTTCGAGGCGCCGGAGTTCGATGACAGTTCCTGGCGAACCCTGGATTTGCCTCACGACTGGAGCATCGAAGACCTGCCGATGCAGGAAGGAACCGAACGGGTTGGACCTTTCGATAAGAAGAGCCCAGGCGGCACCGCGACCGGGTTCACGATCGGCGGCGAAGGCTGGTACCGCAGGCAATTTCGGGTGAAAGGGCTGCCGGCGGACGCGCGCGTTGACGTGTTGTTCGAAGGCGTCTATATGGAAAGCGATGTCTGGCTCAACGGCCGACACCTGGGAAACCGCGTGCACGGCTACACGCCCTTCGGCTACGATTTGACGCCGTATCTGCGCGCTGCCGGCGACAACGTCCTGGCCGTGCGTGTGCGCAATCTCGGTAAGAACAGCCGCTGGTATTCCGGCTCCGGCATCTATCGCAGCGTCACGCTCGATGTGCTGCCTGAAGCCGCGCAGGTCGCGCGCTGGGGCGTGTGCGTCGTAACCCGCCGCATCACCGACAACGACGCGGAGATCGCCGTCGAGACTCGCGTGGCCCGGGCATCGTCCGATCTTGCGCTCGTCACTCGAATCAGAAATGCCGCGGGCGCGATCGTCGCCGAGACTTCGTCTGCAGCCGCGGACATTGTCAGGCAGTCGATCACGCTGGCTTCGCCACAGCTGTGGTCTCCCGATACACCGGTGCTCTACACGCTGGAGACCGAGTTGCGGCGCGGCAGGCACCCGATCGACAAGATATCGACACCGTTCGGTGTGCGCATCGTCAGTTTCGACGCGGAGCAGGGGATGCAGATCAATGGCACCCCCTTAAAGCTGCGGGGCGGCTGCGTTCACCATGACAACGGCCTCCTGGGCGCGGCGGCATTCGAGGACGCGGAGGAGCGGCGTGTCCTGCTGTTGAAGGCGCGCGGCTTCAATGCGATTCGCAGTTCGCACAACCCCGCCTCGCGCGCGTTTGCCCATGCCTGTGATCGGCACGGGGTGCTCTTGATCCAAGAAGCCTTCGACATGTGGCGCTGGCCGAAAAACCCGCAGGACTACTCCACGCATTTCGACGAGCACTGGAAGACCGATCTTACCGCGATGGTGTTGAGCGCGCGCAATCACTCCTCGGTGATCATGTGGAGCATTGGCAACGAGATCCCGGGCCGCTCGACACCCGAGGGCGTGGAGATCCAATGGAACCTGGCCAACGAGGTGCGCCGCCTCGACCCGACGCGCCCGGTGACCGCCGCCGTCAACTCTTTCGCCGGGCGTCCGCTGATCGCCGACGAGGCGACAGCGCGCAAGGGCTTCGCTGGGATTCCCGACGAATCGGCCGCCATGTTCCTCGACGTGGTCGGCTATAACTACAAGCTCGATCGCTATGAGGCCGATCATGTCCGCTTCCCGAAGCGGATGATGTTCGGATCGGAAAGCTTTCCGAAGCAGCTCTTCGACATTTGGTCCTTCGTTGATACCCATCCCTACGTTGCCGGCGACTTTGTCTGGTCCGCCATGGACTATCTCGGCGAGGCCGGCATCGGCAACGTGCTGCGGACCAAGCACAAAGCGGAGATGATGTTTCCCGGCTGGCCGTGGACCGTGTCCAACTGCGGCGATATTGATTTGATCGGCCAGCCGAAACCCCAGTCTCGTGCCCGCGACGTCGCATGGGGGCGTAGCTCCCTCGAAATGGCCGTTCAGCGGCCGCTGGCCCAGGACCTGTTTGAAATCCCCGGATTGTGGGGCTGGTCGGACGAATGCCAAAGCTGGACTTGGCCGGGTGCCGAAGGCCAGCCCCTCGCGATACGGATTTACGCGCGAGCGGACCGGGTGGAGCTGCGTCTCAACGGTCAGGTGGTGCACTCGCACACGCTTTCCGGCACCGACAAGCTGCCGCTGGAGTTCCGTGTGCCATATGCGCCGGGTGCACTGCAAGCCATTGCCTACCGGGATGGCAAGGAAATCGGGCGGCGCGAATTTAACACCGTCGGCGAACCGGTCGCGGTCAGGCTCACGCCTGAACGGCCGGCCGGCAATGGGCGTCAGAACAGCCTGTCGTACATACGGGTCGAAGTGATCGATGCGCAAGGCCGCGTTGTGCCTGATTCGGTCAGAAGAATTCAACTCACCGCCATCGGGCCGGCAACACTCATTGGGCTTGGCAATGGAGGCGCATTGGCGAAAGGTAGTTTTCAGTTGACGGACGCGGAGACCCATGATGGGCGGGCTCTGGCCATCATGAAGTCCCATGGGCAATCTGGGTTGGTTATCGTCGAGGCGCGCTGCGAAGGGTTACAGCCGGGATCGGCGCGGTTGCGTTTGACCTGAAGGCCTCATTCAGGGCCTCGATCTATCAAGGCGCCGGCGCGGCAACGTGTTTCTCCGGTGCCGGCGGCCCAGGTGATGGCCTGCTCCAGGAGCTTTACAACGTGCGGCTCCGAGTAGCTTTCCGGCCGGTGACCGATGGCTGTGTAGAAGGATCGACCGTCGCCGATGCATTTGGCCCACGCGATGGGATGATCGCCCATGCGCAGGTCTTGCCCACCCATTCCCTTGGGGGAGTAGCTTCCCTCGTTCAACGTGGCGATCACGTGGGCGCCGCCAGCGCGCGGGTTGGTCTTGAACGAGTACCACTCGTCGTTCATGTCCCAGCCCGGGGCCAGGTCACGGCCAATGGGGCTGTTGTCCTCGACGATGACTCGGGCATCCTGAAATTGCGGCGCCATAGGGTGGCCGGCAAAACGCGCGCCGATCAGTCTGTCGACGTACCAGTCCCAGAAGTAAGCCGGATCGCCCCCCGAGCCGTGGAAACCAACGAAGCCGCCGCCGCGTTCAATGTAGGTCTTAAGTGCCTGGCGTTGCGTCAACGTCAGGACGTCTCCGCTCACATTGTTCCAAATGACGGCGTCGAACTTCTTTAAGATTGCAGGTTCGATGGCGCCGCCCTTGTCAGTGATGACCAGCGCCCAACCATTGCGCTCCGCCATCCCTTGCATCGCCTGAGTGGCCGCCTCGACCGACGGAGTGTCCCGAAAACCGGTAATTTTTTGGAACAGCAGGAGGCGCGGCGAACCTTTCGGGATCGCAATCTGTGGATGGTCGATGTCGTAGCGCGCGCAACGGGCCTCGCGGTCCGAGTTCGTGACAGGCAGTGACGCGAGCGCCTTGTCGACGGGCACGAGTGCATCGTCTGACATCCCCGTGAACGCTGCCGCCAGGCGTAAGGTCATTATGGAACTGAATGCGGGCGCGGTGGTGCTGGCGAACATCGGCGGGAAATGCTGCAGCAGACTCGGCGCTTCGCGGTCGACCGCAGCTTTGGCCTCCGGCTTCAACAGCACATCGATCAGCGGGCTATCGATCGAGTAGCGCTCATCGCGCAAGGGGCAGTCGATGACGAGGTGCGCGCTTGCCGTCGCTGCAAGCCCGATCGCGGAGTTGAGCAATGAGATCAGAAGCAGGGCGTTTTGAGTCTTTCGCTTCATTTTCAGCCGCCCTTTGGCGCAGCGCGCCTTATCCGTCGCTTAGGTCTACCGGCTTGGGGAGCGCGGGGCTCGGGCGCCGCCAGCCTAAAATCCCGCAGCATCCGTGTAAAAAGGAGAATGTCCTCACGCCGGTAGGCGGATAGGCGCTCAAGCACCAGCTTAGAGAGCTCCACTTTAACCCGACGCTGCACCGCGTCGCCCAACGATGTCAGTTTCAATTCAGCTCGCCGGCCGTCTTCTGTGTTCTGCCGGTAACTAATGAGACCCGCGTCGGTGAGACGGGTCAGCTCTGCCGTGATGAGGCTACGGCCGATTCGAAACACCTGAGCGAGATCCAACGGAAAGAGCACCTCTTCCGCAGCAATCAACACGGTTATCCACGCGCCGCGTGGTCCCAGCGAGAACTCTTCGGTGATGTCCTTGATGGCAATTCCCATGGGCCGCGAAGCAAACGACAGCCCTTCAACGAGGAGCCCGATCTCCCTCCAGGAGAGCTTCAGTCGTTCGGCGGTTTTTTTCATGGGCGCGATACCTTGTCGGCCCCGGCGAGCGCTGTCAAGGTTCAACTGTAGTCCAACTGTTGAATTATCTCAATACGGTGCCGGACTTCGAGCTGACAATTCTTCCCTCGATGGTGGTCCCAGCGTGAATACCGCTATTTCTTCTTAACGCGATAGACATCGTGACAACTCTTGCAGGGGAGGGCGGCTATCATCAACTCCGTCACCGCAGCGACGTTGCCGCTTTCGCTCACTTTGGCCATCTCCTCGGACTTCTGCGCGAAGGTTTGCATGCGCTTGACGAAATCGTCCCATTTCGACCACACGTCTGGCTTCGCCTCGCCTCCCGGCACCTTCGGCTCGAATGCCTTGAGCGCTGACTTGGCGCTGCTCGCGATGGCTTTGGCCTGGAGGGACAAAGAGTCCGGGGGAATCTGGCCGGAGACGATCATGCCGAGAGCCGCCGACTCCGCGTCCAACTCCTTCATGATCAATTCCCGATAGTCGATGGCGTCCTGGTCATCTGCATGCGCCGCCTGCTGAGAGGCAAGCAACACGACTGCCAACAATAATAACGCGCCAGCCAAGGTACGCGCTGACAAGTTCGTCGCTGATTGCAACTGCGCACTCCGGCTAGAAATGATTCCAAAATGAAGCTTATCCATCTCCGCTCCAATACTCAGACATTTCGCTTGATAAATCAATACTCTGACTTTATAATTCTGACTTTATAATAATTCATATCTTGAACTTTCTCGACCCGATCGCATGGAGGTTGGAACGTCAAAGGCTTCCATTGCGAGCGGTCTGGATTTGCGACGATTGAGGGGCAAGGTGATGTATACGATACGTTTGTGCGGCGCACTCGCGGTCGCCGCGGGGATCACGTTGTTGGCGCTGGCGGGCGCGACGCCCGCCGCCGATGTCCAGACCAGCGTCTTCCAGAACGGTCAGGCGGGCTTTGTGGTCTCTCACTTTGCGTACGCGTTATCCAAGGACGCGAGCGAGACAGGCGCCTGCCCGGATGGGATGACCAGCGGTTACAGCAACCCCGGCGACGTGTTTGTTTCCAAGCCGGAGCTTCAGCGCCAGGAGGGAGAGACCGAGGACCAATACAATCGGCGGTTCTATGGCCAGGCCATCAGCGATCCTTCCACCAAGAATTTTTGCCTCAATCCTGAACTCGGCAAGCCCGATCCCACCTTTCGCACCGTGACAGGTAAGGACGTTCCGGCCGAGGGAATCGATCTGGACGGTCAGGATTCACACATCAAGGGAAAGGTAGCGCCGGGCACCGGTGCGCACGACGATTTTCGAGGGATGCATGGCGAGCGCGGCATCGACAATCAGTTCTTCAGAGTGGTCGGATGCAGCAAGTCGTTCCAATCCACCGGTCAATCAAACACCTTTGAAATCGAGATGTACACCGGCTCGTGGGGCATCCTGTTGACGCTAAAGGGTGTCAACGATGTGCACAATGCCAAGGACGTGGAGGTTGGCATCTACACAAACGCCGATCCAATTCAGCTCAGCCCGACGCGCGAGGCGTTGCCGAGCGCCACGTATGCCGCCGATCAGGATGCGCGCTTCCGGGCGACGGCTCACGGCCGCATCGTGAACGGAGTGCTGACGACGGATCCCGTGGATGTTCGTTTCCATTGGATCGTCAACGGCATCCATCTCGAGCGTCCGCTACGGGATGCGCGGCTGCACATGACCTTCACGCCGGACGGAGGGCTCGAGGGAATTCTGGGCGGGTACACGCCGATCGATGAGATGTACGACCTCCAGTACGGATTTCGCAACGGCAAGGATGCCAAGGGCGACCCGGCCCCCCTCAAATTAAGAGCCCTCTCGTCCATCGGCCAGGCCCGGGTGTTGGAACACACCTGCAATGGGGCCTATTTTGCCTTGAAGCAGTTGGCGGACGGACATTGCGACGCAAAAACCGGGGTGTGCACGTCGATCTCCACGCAGTACCGTCTCAAGGCGATCCCGGCCTTCGTCGTCGATACGGCGACTCAGAGCACCAACGCGAGTATGGACAAGCTGTGATGGTGAGATTGTTCCACTCTTTCCGATGGGCGGCTGCGTGCATGGTGTTGTGTGTCGTACTATTCAGCCGAGTGAGTCTTGGCGAGGAACCTTCGGCGCAGGCGCCGGCCGGCCCGCCGGCGGAGCCCGAGGCCATGGGCGGCCCGCCGCTGATTCGAAGGCTGACGGAGTCGCAATACCGCGCGACGATCGCCGACATCTTTGGGCCGGGTATTCCGATTGTTGGACGTTTCGAACACGGCCTCCGTGCAGATGGCCTGCTTGCAGTCGGCACGAGCCAGGCAGGAATTTCATCCTTCACCTTCAAACAGTACGATGCCTCGGCGCGCGGCGTAGCCGCGGTCGTGGTAAGCGAAGCGCGGCGGGGACAGCTTGTTCCTTGCCAACCGCGCTCGGAGAGCGGCTTCGATGAAGCCTGCGCAAAACAGTTCGTGCAGCACTACGGGCCGGCACTGTTTCGCCGACCGCTGGCGGCGGAGGAGACGCAGCGCTACGTCCGAACCGCGCGCGCGGCCCAACGGCGCCTGGGAAACTTCTACCAGGGACTCGAGTTTGCGCTGGCCGGAATGATGGTCACACCGGACTTTCTGGTTCGGATCGAGCGCACCGTGCCCGACCCGAAGCGGCCCGGCCGATTGCGCCTGGACGCCTATTCCAAGGCGACACGGCTCAGTTATTTTCTGAGTAATTCGACCCCGGACGGGGAATTGCTGCGTGCGGCGGGCGCCGGAGAACTCGACACGGACGAAGGCCTTGCCCGGCAAGCGGATCGGCTCATCGCGTCGCCGCACTTCGAGGCGGCGGTGCGCGCATTCTTTCAGGATATGCTGGAGTTCGATACCTTCGGTGAACTCGCCAAGGATCCGATCATTTATCCCGCGTTCAACTCGACCGTGGCGCTGGACGCGCCAGAGCAAACGTTGCGTGCGATCGTGGGCCTTCTGGTCACGCAGCGAGGCGACTATCGTGATCTTTTTACGACGCGCAGTACCTACCTCACGCGCGCACTGGGTACCGTCTATAAGCTTCCCGTGGCGACCCGGAATGGTTGGGAAAGTGCGCAATTTCCCGCCGCTAGTGGTCGCGCCGGCATCCTTACAAATATCAGCTTTCTCGCCCTCCATTCTCATCCCGGCCGCTCTTCGTCAACCCTGCGCGGTAAGTCCATCCGCCAAGTCTTTCTCTGCCAGACGATCCCGGATCCGCCCAACAATGTGGATTTTAGCGTCGTACAGGATTCGTCAAATACCGCGTTTCCCACGGCGCGCGACCGGCTCGAGGCGCACCGAACTTCGCCCGCTTGCTCGGGCTGTCACCGTCTCATGGACCCGCTCGGTTTGACACTGGAGAATTTTGACGGCCTGGGCGCGTTCCGCGCGCAGGAGAATGGCGCCGCGATCGATGCCAGTGGCACGCTCGACGGCCAAGACTTTCGAGGCGGGGAGGGCCTGGGTCAGGCGATTCACGACCATCCGCGGACGCCACGCTGCCTCGTGGACAAGATGTATCGCTCCGCCGCGGGGCGAAGTGCGACGCCGGAGGAGCGTCCCTACGTGGATTATCTTAACCAGACTTTTCAAGCAGACGGCTTTCGTGTGCCGGACTTGATGCGCGCGATCGCCGTGAGTCGATCTTTCTACGCCGTTTCGGCACCCGCGGGTGCCATCACTGCGCCCCAACGTGCCGCAATCCAGCGCAGCAATGGAGGCCGTTCATGAAGAAGTTCAATCGACGCACGCTATTGAGGGGGGTATTGGGTGGCGCGACCATTGGCGTGGCTCTGCCGTTCCTCGATATGTTCCTCAGTGACAACGGCCAGGCGCTGGCCGCAACGGGCCAACGCTTGCCGGTGCGTTTTGGTACCTGGATCTGGGGATGCGGCTTTGTTCCCGAGCGCTGGATTCCCGCTACGACGGGGTCAGATTACGTCCTCTCTCCGGATCTGGAGCCCCTTACGCCCTACAAGAGCAAGCTCGCCATCTTGAGCGGGTACGACGTTAAATTGGACGGGGTTGCCAACAAACCGCATATTACCGGCTGCCTTGGGCTGAGAACGGGCATTCCGGTGCCGAACGAGGACGTTCGCGCAGCCACACTCGACGTGCTCATCGGCGACGCCATCGGGACGGGTTCTCGCTTCAGCTCCATCGAGGTGAGCACCTCGGGAATCGACAGATCTTATTCGTTCCGCGCAGCGGGTTCGCCCAATCCGAGCGAAGTCTCGCCCGTTGCGCTTTATCAGCGGATCTTCGGCGAGGGTTTTCAAGACCCCAACGCGGCAACGTTCACGCCGGACCCGCACACGATGGTGCGTCAAAGCGTCTTATCCGCGGTCGCGGACGATCGTCAGCGGATCATGCGCAATGTCGGCGCCGCGGATCGGCGTCGTTTGGAGGAGTACTTCAGCTCCATTCGGCATCTCGAGGATCAGCTGGCGCTTCAGCTGCAACCGCCGGCGCCGGTCGAGAACTTCACCAAACCCGAAGCACCGCCCAACACCCCGATGGATTCGGAAATCGGCAACGTGATGGTCACGCACAAGCTGATGGCGGGGCTGCTCGCAAAGGCGCTGCAATGCAATCAGACGAAGGTCATCAACGTCCTGCTTTCAGACACGACCTCAAATCTGCGCCGTGCGGGCTCGAGCACCACGCACCACACGCTCACGCACGAGGAGCCGGTCAACCCAACTCTGGGCTATCAGGAACAGGTTGGCTGGTTCGCCCGGCAAAGCATGCTGGCATGGCGAGACTTTCTTGATGCCATGGCGAGCATTCCTGAAGGCGATGGCACGCTGCTCGACAATTGTTTGATCTTTGCGCACTCCGATTGTTCCATTGCCAAAGCCCATGCGGTCGAGGGGATTCCGATGATGATTGCCGGCAACGCGGGCGGCCGAATTCGTACCGGCTTTCATCTGGCCGGGCGTGCCGACCCGGCGTCACGAGTAGGTTTGACGCTGCAGCAGGCTATGGGATTGCAAGTGGAACGATGGGGCGTCCAATCCATGGAAACGAACCGTACTATTGCGGAGCTGATGGCGTAACGGCTGACGCACACCAACTCGAGCTCGCTCCATTCAGGCTCATCGACTTCTTCCGGATTGACCGATTCGCCGCCGGCTTCCGCCCGGTAACGAATGGCCGTGGAGCGCTGCTTGGCGATCATTTCGCCGTTCTGATTGCGATAGTGGTTGTCGCCGCGTTGAAAACAGGTGGGCCCGGCAAATTTGGTTTCCTTGACGACGTAGTCGAAAGGAATACGTTCGTTGGACACCAAGTCTCCGGCGAAGACGCGCGGCCCATAGAACCACCATTCGTCGCCGCCAAAGAGCAGGTGCGAATTCGGAATGCAGCCCACGCAGGCCGGAGCTGCACCGTGTCCGTCGTCAATGGCAATCGCGAAGCTCTGCGGGGCCACCAGTTTGCCCCAACGCCCTGCGGCAGAATACGCCGGGTCATAGTGCAGCCGGTTCGGATAGTGCATCGCATGGACCCAGCGCCGGATGTCGTTGTTTGCTATGGGCTCGCGGATGGACGATGAGCCGACTGGCTTGCCGATATATTGGTCGATGTCGGAACAATCGAGTGCTTTGGTGCTCATAGTCGAGGATCCTTTTCGTCCTTTTATCGTTCGATCGCAGGCGCCGGGTCTCCCCCGCACGCAGTGCTGGAAACGTAATGAACAACAGTGTACATTATATCCGCGGCCGAGCCGATCAATATCTTCAAGGAATAACCAAGCGTGAAATGGAACCGGGGACGGCCTTCCAGCTGTTTGTCCCGGGGCGGCGCTTCCGGCCTCAGTTGCCGGAACTCACTTCCGCGCCGCAGCTTTGGATAAAAGACGCGGTTTTCGCCTCACCTTCTTACCATCTGCATCACGCGGTGTTTTCCGGACGAATATGCCTTTCTCCAATATTCGATTCCATTCGTTTGCGAAGCGTTCCGCAAGCGTGTCCACGTCCTCGCCCTTGCGCTGTGCGCCCAACATAATGGTGGAAGCGATCGACCCGAACGTGATGTACGTCAAGATCTCGACGTCGATATCCGCCCGAGCTTTGCCGCTTGCCTTGAGTTCCTTGAGCATATTCAACACGAGTTTGTACAATGGATGCCCTTGATCTAGATCTGTGCCCGCCATCGCATCCGTGATCATCAGCCTGGACGCTTCGGGATGGCTCAAGACGAGCTTGGTGGTACGAAACGTGCGGTCGTGCAAGGTCGCCGTTCTGTCGAACTGCTTTACGCCTTCCTGCAATCCCTCTGAAATCCAGGTTTTGGCTTCTTTCAACAACTGATCGCGATCGTCGAAGTGCAAATAAGCCACTCCGCGGCTCACGTCCGCCCTTATCGCAGCTTCCTTCAGTGACAGCGCTGCCGCCCCCTTTTCAATAACGAGTTCTATGGTCGCCTGTAAGAGCTTCGCACGAGTTTCTACCGGGTTGCGGATGCGCTTTTTTATTGATTTGGTTTGTTTGGCCATGCTGGATGCTCGGGAACGATGATGGTTAAGGATAGGGGCGCACGATTATACCGCGGGAACCGGCGCAACATATGCGCCGGCCTTCAATTGGGGTGCGCCTAAGACCTCAAGGCGTCACTTTCTGCAGCATCCTCCCTGTACAACAACCGGGGGCTAGGCGTGGGCTAGCGGTGGGCTAGGGGCAGGTGACTCTTCCAGACCGGCGCCATGGGGCTGTGCGTTGCCGATCGCGACGCCGGCTCAATAATATACACAAGTGTCTAATAGATACGATCTTATACTAGACATGCGTGTACAGAAATAGTAACGTGGCAGTTCCTTACTAACTATTCGGTCGGTGAAAGGCTCCATCGATGGCACGACAAGCTCGCAACCTTACGCGCGACAATCCGGAGGTACGTCGTGAGCAGATCCTCGAGGAGGCTATAAGCATCCTTGGGCGGCTCGGATACCACGGATTCACCATTCATGAGCTCGCAGAGCGATGCGGCTTGTCCAACGCCGGGCTGCTGTATCACTTCCCCTCGAAGAATCAGCTCTTTGTCGCCGTTGTGCAGGAGCTTGAACAGCGCGAGATTCGGGCGCTGGCGCCGCTCATTGCGGAGGTCGAGCGGGACGAGCGCATTGGCGCGCCGCTGACGGCAATCATCGATTTACTACACGCCATGGTTTCCCGGGGTGGCACCCGACCGGAGCTCGTTCGCTTCTACGCGGTATTGCAATCAGAATCCTTGGACGAAGGACACCCTGCGCACGATTCGTTTCGGACACGTGAATCTGCCGTGCTGGAGTTGTTCACTCGGTTGGTCGTGCCCTATGTTGCGGAGCCGCGCTCCACGGCACGCCAGCTGCTGGCACTGCTGGACGGGCTGAGACTGCAGTGGCTGCGGGCACACCAGAGTTTCGATGTGGTGACTGAATGGGTTCGCGCCGTCGTTCTGCTGGTTCCGGCGCTCGCGCCCCTCGCTGAAAAACACGGTCTTGGGTCAGGCGTAAAAGCCAAACGGAAAGCACTACCGGCCCAGCAGGTTTGCAAGCGGCAAGTTCGCAAGCGACCCAGAAGAGCCGGCACCAAAGGAATCATCGAGAGACGTCTGCAAACCAAAATCGGAGAGATTGCCAATGTCGCGCAAGCTAAAGTTCCTTAGTGGGACCACTGTCCCGGTCTCGGTAATGGCAGCCGCGCTCTCTCTTCTCGGGAGCTGGCGTGCCGCCGCAGAGGGGTCGGCGCATGCCGCCGGCACTGAAGTGGCAGCCGGCGATCGTTGCGCAAGACTCGGAGGATTAAATCTCGATCACGTCGTGATCGAGAGCGCGAAGACTCAGCCGGCGCAGGCTCCAGTTTCCGGCGCAAACCTCCCCAGCATGACCGGCGCGCCCGGTGCCGGCGCGCAGGTCGCGGGCTTGCCGGCCTTTTGCCGCGTGATTGGCTCGATGCATCCGGAGGCGGGCTCCGACATTCGCTTCGAAGTGTGGATGCCCCAAGAGGGTTGGGATGGCCGTTTCAATGGCGCCAACAGTGGCGGGCTCGCGGGCTACATCAATTACAACGACCTCGCAGCGGGTATCCGGGCGGGCCAGGCCGTGGCCGGGTCAGACACAGGGCACAATGCCTCGCCCGGCGACGCCACCTGGGCAAAGGGTCACCCGGAAAAAGTGAGGGACTATGGCTGGCGGGGTGTTCACCTGACCGCGGTCGCCGGAAAAACTGATGAAGACATCGATGCGCATGTTTCCAACATATGCCGCTGCGGTACTTATCCGCGAATTCGCGCGGCAATACATCGCGCTGCGAGCGGGAGTTAGCAGATGAACAAGCAACCTATCGCCGTCGTAACGGGAGCAAGCCGGGGCGCGGGGCGGGGAATAGCGATCGCGCTCGGTAGTCACGGCTGCACGGTGTACGTTACGGGCCGATCCCAAAAGCCGGGGGACGCGACCTTCCCGGGAACCATTTACGAAACGGCGGAAGCGGTTACGGCCGCCGGGGGAAAAGGGGTTGCCGTCCGCGTCGATCACGGCGACGACACGCAGGTCAAGAACTTCTTCGATCAGGTGGAACGTGAGCACGGGCGGCTCGACATTCTGGTCAACAATGCGTTCGCGACACATGACCAACTCGCTGCGCCCGGCAATTTCTGGGAGAAGCCGCTCGGCGTGGCGGATACGCTGAATGTCGGAATCCGCAGCAGCTATGTGGCCAGCTACTATGCAGCGCCGATGATGGTCAAGCAGCGCAGGGGTCTCATGGTCTTCACATCTTCGTCGGGCTCGGTTCACTACGTGTACGGCCCGGCCTATGGAGCGCACAAGGCAAGCATGGACAAGTTTGCCGCCGACATGGCAATCGACCTCAAAGACTACAATGTGGCTGCTCTCTCGATTTGGATGGGGCCGCTCTTGAGTGAGCGGGTCAAAGTACTCATGACAGCGGACCCCGAAAAATTCCGCCGCCTCACGCTGGAAACGACGGAATTCACGGGCCACATCATATGGGCTCTATATAATGATCCAAAGCTGATGGAGGCGAGCGGCCAGACTGTAATAGGCGCGGAAGTAGCACTCAAGTACGGCATCAAGGATGTAGGTGATGTACAGCCGCCCTCTTACCGCGAGATGTTCAATGTGGCGCCCCACGTTCAGTATCCACGCGTCATTCGCTGATGGCGCTATGATCGTCCGCGTTGCCTAACAGGCTTAGACGGACAGACTTTGACGGAGCAGAGCATTGAATGAACTTGAGACCGGGCGTCCTGCCGTGGATGCGACGATTTCTGAAGCGACGCAACGGCGCGAGGAACTCGTGTTGGGAAAGCCTCCGCGTATTGCACCGCTCGACGTCAATGAAATTGCCGACGCCGCCATCGAAAGCACCAAGAAGATACGGCAGGCCGCCGGAAGCGCGACTCCGGTTTCTGCGTCTACGATTCCGGAGCTGGTCGCGACGCTGTTGCGTCACCCCGATCTCTTTCAACGCGTGGCAGATCTCTCGATTCAGTTGCAAGGCAGTGGCGTGCTGACGCCTCGAGATCGCCAGTTGGCCATATTGTATACCACCTGGCTTTGTCAGGCGCCCTATGCATGGGGCGAGCACGTCAAGCATAGTACGAGGATCGGCTTTACGAGGGAGGTAATTGAGCGCGTTACCCAAGGCTCAGCCGCACCGGGCTGGGATGAACTCGAAGGAGCCATTCTCCGCGCAGTCGAGGAGCTTTATGAGGACGCGATGATTTCAGACGCCACCTGGGAGATCCTGTCGAAGTGCTTGAACGAGAAACAGTTGTTCGAACTGCCCGTCTTGGTCGGGCAGTTCACGACGGTAGCTTATTTTCAGAATGCGCTCAGGTTGCGCCTTTCTGAGGGCAACAGCGGATTGCGAGCGCGTTGAGCGAAGCGCATTCGCGCCGTCCGCTTAGGACAAGCCGGGTAAGACTGCTTGGGCGGCCGGCGGCCTTCACGGCGCCGCGCCCGGCGCCTGTCGAGCGAACCGGGTCCGGGCTTTCGGCCGGTCCTCCCGCACGAATATTCCTTCGCGCAGTATTCGACCCCATTCGTTCGTGAAACGCTCGGCGAGCTTGTCCAGATCGTCGCCCTTGCGATGCGCGCCCAACATGATGGTGGAAGCAATCGACCCAAACATGATGTAGCTCAGGATCTCGGTGTCCACTTCGTGATTGACCCTTCCACTCGCGCGCAGTTCCTTGAGCATCTGCACCACGAGCCTGTACAACGGATTCTGTCGGTCGAGATCCCGCCCCGCCATCGCAGCGGTAATCATGAGCTGTGACCCTTCAGGATGCTCCAGGACGAGCTTGGTCGTGTAGACCGTGCGATCGCGGAAGGACGCACCGCGATCAAAGCGCCTCACGCCTTCCTGCAATTGATCTGAAATCCAGCTCTTCGCCTTGCTCATCAACTCATCTCGATCGACGAAGTGCAGGTAAGCAACTCCGCGGCTCACGTTGGCTCTGCGCGCCGCCTCTTTCAATGAAAGGGCGTCCGGGCCTTTCTCCGCAATCAGATCGATTGTCGCCTGCAGGAGCTTCGCGCGAGTCTCTGCTGGATTTCGTATGCGCGCTTTTCTTGGATTGTCTTTGGTCATCGGAACTTCATCGAGCAGGACTATTTGGAGGATATCACTTCAGTGATCGCCCAGTCGTCCCTAGTTCTTCGGAGGAAGGTTTCTGTCTTCCGTCTTGCGGGACGCCAGCGTTTGTCGCGCACCCGACCGGATGTAGGCGTAGATCTGCATCACTTGTTCGCGCGTAAAGGTTTCAAAGCGCGGCATTCCTCGCGCAATCAACGCGCCGTCATGAACCACCGACCAGAAACTGTCCGGGTTCAGTGCCAGCTGCGATTCACGCAGATCGGGCGCGGGTCCGCCCGTCGAGACGAGATCTCGGCCATGGCACGCTGCGCACGCCAGATAGATCGCGTGACCCACCGCGACATCCGACTCTTTGAGTTGAACGGATGCATCATCCAGGGCCTTCACCTCCATGGTCGGCGGTTCTGCAGGGGGGAGAACCGCCTTGCCGTCCAGCGCGAACGTCAGCAGGCGTCTTGGTTGGGCTCCGTATTTCCAGCCCACATGCATGAGATCGCTGGCAATGGCCGATTGGCCACCGTAGCCCACGAGCAGGGAGATGTATTGCTTAGTTCCCACTGAATAGCTGATGGGCGAGGCGATGATTCCGAGACCGGCATTGAAACGCCACAGTCGTGCGCCATTGGAAGCATCGTAGGCAGAAAAGTAGCCGTCAGCAGTGCCTTGAAACACGAGACCGCCGGACGTGCCCAGTGTGCCGCCATTCCAGAGGGTATCCAGTTGCACTTTCCACGCCGCTTGCTGGCGCACGGGGTCCCAGGCGAGGAGGGCACCCTTTCCGTCTTGCGGGTCAGTCTTGGCCCAACCCATGCTGAGTCCGCCTACCGAGATATCACCGGATTCGGGTGCACCCTTTGAGAACCGTGCACCCACTTGCAGGTAGGGGATGTAGACGAGGCCCGTGCCGGGACTGTAAGACATCTGCTGCCAGCTATGGGCGCCGAGGGAACTCGGCCAAATCGAGATTCTCCCGGCTTCGTAGCGGATGTTCTTTGCTTCTACCGGTCGGCCGGTCGCGATATCGATGCGATCGGCCCAGGTGACTTTGCCGATCTTCTCAGCGGAAACGAGTTTGCCGGTTTGCCGATCGATCACATAGAAGAAACCATTTTTGGGCGCCTGCATGAGCACTTTGCGAGGTTTGCCGTTGATCGTAAGCGCGGCAAGCACCATCGGCTGTGTGCAATCGTAATCCCAGGCATCGCTCGGATTGACTTGGTAGTGCCACACGTATTTGCCCGTGTCCGCATCGAGGGCGACGATCGAAGCGGTGTATAGATTATCGCCGCCGCCCGGACTGCGGGCCGCTGGATCGTAGGGACCACCATTGCCGGTGCCGAGATAAATCCGGTTCAATTCATGATCGAAAGTGATGCTGTCCCAGACCGCGCCGCCGGTGCCGGTTTTCCAATATTCGCCGCTCCACGTCGCCGCAGCGCGCTCCATCGCGGGGTCGCCACGATTCTCCTCGGGCGATCCGGGAGCCGTGTAGAAGCGCCACGCCTGGTGACCCGTCGCAGCGTCATATGCCGTGACATAACCGCGGGCGCCAAAATCCGCGCCCGCATTGCCGATGATCACTTTGTCCTTGAACGTGCGGGGGGCACCGGTGATGGACTGAACCGATTGAGGACTGGTAGTCTCCACGCTCCATAGCAAGCCGCCTGTTTTTGCATCGAATGCGAACAGCCGGCCATCCAAAGCTGCTGAGAAGACTCTTCCATTTGCATACGCAACGCCGCGGTTGGCCCCGAAGCTGAAGTGCATTTTGTCGGGATTGTGGGCCCAGGTCTGCGGGTCGAATTTCCAGAGGAGCTTGCCGGTCACGGCATCGACCGCGTAGACGGCTGCGTAACTGCCGGTGAAGTAGAGCACGCCATTGACAGCGAGCGGCGTCGCCTCGAGCGTCACCTCTCCCGGTAGTTCCAGCGACCATTCGAGGCCAAGTTTCGCGACGTTGGATGTCTTGATCTGGTCAAGCCGGCTAAAGCCGGTTTCATCGGCGTCACCCGCATGATTGGGCCAATCGGCGGCCGTGCCGACCATTTCGCCCACCGCAGCGGATGATGCTTGCGATATCGTCCAACCCATGACGACGATAACCAACAGCAAATCTCTCATCAGCATCCCCTTGATTGCAGCGCCGCTATGTCCAGGTTAAATCGTGATTCCGGAACGGCGTGCTGCGCAAGCGTTTCCCTGTCGCCTGAAAGATGGCGTTGCCGATGGCCGGTCCGGCCGGACCGGTTGGCGCTTCGCCAATGATTTCAAAGCGCTCATGGCCGGAGAGCGCATCGAAATGAACATTGATCTGCGGCAGCCGATCACCGAGCCGAAGCATTGGATACCGATCGAAATTGCGCTCGACCATGGCGCCATCCTTGATGGTCATCTGCTCGTTCAAGGTCATGTTCGTGGAGAACAGCGCGGCGCCTTCGATCTGCGCCCGCACAGCATCACTGTTCGCCACGCTGCCGCAGTCAAACGCGATATCGAGTTGCGCCACCGTGAGTTCGCCGCTCTTGGTCACCTTGACGCGAGCCACGGCGCAGACGATTGTGCCGGTATTGTGCAGCGCAGCCTGAGGCCAGCAGGTGATCGCGATGCCTCTGCCTTCACCCCTGGGCAACGGTCGCCCCCAGCCGGCTTTTTCCGCGGCGACACGCAGGCAGTCCGCCCAAGGTTTATCCCATTTGGAGACGAGCGTCAGACGGTACTCGAGCGGATCGATTCCGACCGCGATCGCACACTCATCGATGAATGTTTCCACCAAGAAGGCGTGCGAGTTGAAACAGGGGCCCCGGTAGGCTCCATTCAGCACATGAACCGGTAGCTTGGTCGCCGAGAAGTGAACGTTCGGAATGATGCCGCTCGTGAAGTAGGGCATGTCGTCGTATCCGAACGTCAGTTGAAATGGCGGCCGAGTGCCGACAAAACTGGTTCTCGACGTCACGGCGAGCGGATAACCGTTGTCCCCTAAAACTGCCTTGAATCGGGTGACGATCGGCGTTCGATAACGCCCCTGCTGAAAACACTCCTCACGCGACCAAATCGTCTTCACCGGGACGCCAGGATATTCCTTCGCGATTGCGACGACCATCCGCACATCGTCCGCCTGCGTCCGGCGACCGAACGCGCCGCCGACATAGGTCTGATGGAGCTTCGCCTTTTCCGGCGGTACGCCCGTTTCCTCGATCGCAACCCAATACGCTTGAATGACATCTTGCGTCGGACACCACACCTCCACACTGTCCTTAGTCACGAGTGCGGTGCCGTTCAAGGGTTCCATCATCGCGTTTTCGGAGTAAGGCGTGAAATACACACCCTCGACGACCTTCTCGCCCGTGACGCTCGCCACGTCACCGGACTTTCTTACCACTCTGCCGCTGCTGTCATCGTGCAGCGCCTGAGCCGCGTCATAGATCTGCTTGTCGCTTGCCCATTGCCCGCCGGGGCCACTATCCCATTCGATGGGGAGCGCGTCGAGCGCGGTTTTGGCCTGCCAGTAGTGATCGGCAATGACTGCGACGGCACTTTGTACCTGGTTATCGGCGGGACCCCATGTTGCCTTGCTCGGAACCGGGGAGCCCCTGGTCTTTGCCGGATCTAACACGACCACGGCGCGCACGCCTGGCATGCCGAGCACCGCCTCGGGCTTATGGCTCTTCAGGGTGCCGCCCTGCACCGGCGCCTGCCGCAATGCAGCGTGGACCATGCCCGGCACCTTCACATCGATGCCGTAGGTCGCCTTCCCCCTGACGACCTGCGGAATATGGAGCTTGGCCGGCGATGCCTTACCCAACAAAGTCCACTCGCTCCGCGGTTTCAATGCAGGTTCCGTAGGTAACGTGACCTTGGCGGCCGCCGCGGCAACATCGCCATAACGCAAGCGCCGCCCACTGGGCCTGTGAGTGAGTAGGCTGTTCTTCGCGTCAATCTCGGTAACCGGTACGTTCCATCGGGCTGCCGCCGCCGTCTTGAGTCGCTCGCGCGCACTCGCCCCGAGCTGCAGCGCGTGTTTCATTCTCACCTTATCGTTGGCGTGACCGGCGAAAAAGGGCAGGAAGCCGACGTTGTAGACGCCCTTCTCGAGATAATCCCGTTGAATGGAACAGAACTCCGCTTTCACACGCGACCAGTCGCAGGCGAGTTCCTCAGCCACGTTCATCGCAATCTGAGTCATCGAGCCGTTGCCAATTTCGGGAGTCGGCCCTCGAATGGTCACCGTGTCGTCCGCAGCGATTTCTATCCACGCCGACAATTCATGGCCTGCCACTCCGTCGGATCCCCAAGTTGTGG
>Ga0137409_10002599_pt1 | contig 19295 bp, 9 predicted proteins | sample CZODoug1_16funga_FD_122059 | JGI IMG/M metagenome (GOLD analysis project Ga0137409, IMG submission 122059) | Vadose zone soil fungal communities from Angelo Coast Range Reserve, California, USA - CZODoug1_16fungal (Hybrid Assembly) | ecosystem: Environmental > Terrestrial > Soil > Vadose zone... | reverse complement strand
ATTTATATTTATATTTATATTTATATTATATTTATATTTATATTTATATTTATTTATTATCCTTCAGAAAACCTTTTTAAAATCATAACCAATGACTACGACAATTAAATATTTTTTAAATATTTTTTAAAGAACACTATTACTATTTTCCTATTTTACTATTATTTTATATTTTAATCTATAATTTATACTTCTATACTTCTATATTTCTATACTTCTATCATTCTATAATTTATACTTCTATACTTCTATACTTCTATAATTCTATCATTCTATAATTCTATCATTCTATAATTATATACTTCTATACAGAGACAATATTCTAATTGACTTATTCAAATTAATCAAATTTTATTGTTATTATTTTTATTATTATTATTTATATTTATATTTATATTTATATTTTTATTATAATTATTATTATTATTATTATTATTTTTATAATATACCTTTATATTATACTAAGTTTATAAACTATTATACATTTAAATATTTTATATATATATTAAATTTTAATTATAATTATTTAATAATTACAGGCATACCTAACTAAACCTTAATAATTTAAGCAAGTATATGAATTATAATATATAATAATAACATTGTGTAAATTAAGATTAAGATTAAGATTCATATTAAAATTAAGAGTTTAAGAATCCACACATAATGTAATTAATTATAAATTTATTATTATTATTTCTTAAGGTAAAATTTTATATATACAAGTACAAGTATAAGTACAAGTACAGTACAAGTAAAAGTACAAGTACAAGTACAAGTACAAGTACAAGTAAAAACTAATATATATTAATAATATAATATTTAAAAGATTCAAATAAAAATCAAACAACAAATCAAATCTAAATACTTAATACTTAATACTTAATACTTAATATTTAATACTTAATACTTAATAGTTAATACTTTATACTTTATACTTAATACTTAAAAGTTACAAGTTAATACTTTATACTTAATACTTACAATTTAATACTTAATACTTAATACTTAATAACTGTACCTTTAATAGTTAATACTTAATACTAAATACTTAATACTTAATACTTAATACTTAAAAGTTAATATTTAATACTAAATCCTTAAAAGTTACAAGTTAATAGTTAATACTAAATAGTTAATAGTTAATAGTTAATAGTTAATAGTTAATAGCTTTACCTTAAATACTTAATCCTTAATATTTAATATTTAATATTTAATAAATAGTGTTATAAGTTATAATTAATATTAGTATTTAAATAATTTAAACATTAATAAGAATAAGAATAAGAATAAGAATAATAATAATAATAATAATAAGACTAATAATAAAAACAATATAAATATAAATAATAATAATAAAAATAATAATAATAATAATAATAATAAGCTTAATTAGACAACAGAGCTGAATTGTGTATACTTGTTTTTGTCTGTTCTGAATGAATTGGCTTTATTCAACTAATGCTAAAGAAATCGGAACGCTTTATCTAATGTTTTCAATATTTGCAGGTATGATTGGAACTGCCTTTTCATTATTGATTAGATTAGAATTATCAGCTCCCGGGGTTCAATTTTTAGCAGGAGATCACCAACTTTTTAATGTAATAATTTCTGCACATGCATTAATCATGATTTTCTTCATGGTTATTATAGTTAAAACTGACCTTGATATTTTCAAATACAACATTGTAAATTTTTCTAATACTCTAATAAACTTCAAAAATTGAAGTGCTAGAAAAGGAGTAACTTCTACTATTCCTTCAAATAATAATAATTCTAATAATGAAAATCCTCCATTTCCCTCTGAAAAGTATCTTATTGTTGATCCTCATGAGAACCGGTTTTCAGGTGGATTAATAGCTAAAGCAGCTACTTTGGCTAAGGGTGTTTATATTTTTGAAACTCCTTCCGGTCATACATATGTAGGTAGCAGTATTAATTTATTTGTAAGGGTAACTTCATATTTCTATAATTCTATTTTAAAATCTGGAACACGAGCTGTACTTGTATATTTTTTTAAACATGGATTTGAAGGTGTTGTATTAACTCTTTATGTAATGAATCCTAATTCAAGTATTGAACAAATTTTAATAATGGAACAATACTTTTTAGATCATTATTTTAATCATCCTTTGAATTTGAATACAGATAATATAGCTTCAGGTTCAGGGAAACACTATCCTATGTCTGAAACGGCCAAACAACGTTTACGAAAACAAAGAGGTATTGCATTTTTTATTTATGATATTACCACTGCAAGTTTAGTGGGAATGTTTGATTCTAAAACACATGCTAAAATGCATATGAGTATAGATCACCGTACATTGGATGATTGTTTAACTAATGGAACTTTATATTTAGGGAGATTTATAATATCATTAGAGATTATGACAGAACTGCATCATTCTTTTGAACCTTCATTATCGTTAACTGAATTTAAAGATTTAATAAATTACGTCAAAGTTGAATATAGGATAACAAATCAACCCGTTAGAAAACAATTTACGGCCTTAAATGTTAAAAATCCCTCATCTCCTTTGTGCGGTACATATAATAGCATAGGAGAGTTCGCAAGAAAGATTAATGTAGATAGAGGATCTATACGACCCTATATTAATGGAGAAAAACCTGCCGGTTCTTTATATAAAAACGAATGGTTGTTATCTTCTATTAATGAATAGCTATTATTTGAAAATGAATATTAAAGTATATTAGTTTATTTATATGTTTATATGTTTATATTATCCCCCTCTCTTCAGCTTATCATATAATTGGGGAAAGGGGTGAAGTTATTGGCATAGCCGGGAAATTTAGAAATATTTTTCTTTCATCCAAATATTTGCTGGAACATCCTAAAGAACTAAGTAATTGTAAAAATAAAATATCTTAGGTTATGATTATAGAATTAGGTTTCTATATGAAATGGCTAATCAGCAGGAAACTTTAACTTTAAAATAGTTCCTCAGAGACTACACTCGGATATCTTAACTATGTATTGTTTTTTTTCTGTTATCAAAAAAAAAAAAGATAATAGAAAGACAAAGAAATAGTCCGACTCACATTGAAAAATGGAGATCAAAATCGTATGCCAGGATTGGTAGGGGGATTTGGTAATTACTTACTACCCGTACAAGTGGGTGCTATCGATATGGCATTCCCTCGATTAAATAATATCTCTTTCTGATTATTACCTCCTTCACTAATATTACTATTACTTAGTTCATTAGTGGAAAATGGTGTTAACTCCTTCTAAATTCTTAAACAAAATTCCTTCAGAATCCTAGGATTCTATAAAACAAAAGATGTTTAAATTGAGCGCCTTTATAACCTATATCTTATTACTTATTACTTAATACTTATTACTTATTATCATCATTATTATATTTATAATCTCTTTAAATTATAATAATAATTATAAAAATAAGTCATATATCTCTGATAATATCAAGGTATAATGTTATAACCAATAAAACTATATGCTGGAAATCTTTTTATATGTATTATTTATATTTATATTTATATTTATATTTATATTAATATTTATATTTATATTTATTTATATATTTATTTCTATATTTATATTAGATTAATTTTGTTTAATTTTTAATTTTAATACATAAAAACCTTTAAAAAGCTAATCAGCAAGGTAATAATGTTTACCTTCCGAGATTTTACGTTTTAATTTTATAATCTTATAAAGTAAAATAAAATCCTAATTATCTTAAATTAAATATAATTACTATTTCTAGTATCTAGTACAAGTTAATTTTTATTTTTTCTTAAACTTTCTCCTATTAACTTTAAATTTATTTAAGATTTATTTTTAATTGGCTGGTACAGGATGGACAGTATATCCTCCATTATCAAGTATACAATCTCACTCAGGTGGAGCTGTTGATTTAGCTATCTTCAGTCTTCATCTTGCAGGAGTTTCATCATTACTGGGTAAAATATTAATATTAATATTATTTTTATTTATATTTAATTGTGCTCAATCATAATTACATAATTAGTAAGTATAACTATAACTATAATTATAATTATCAGAATGACTATATTATTAATATTGATTAAAATTTACTATATGCTAATAACTGATACTGATATTTATTTTTAATCTGTCATGTTTAGCAGGTTAGACAAAAACTTTTTATTTTTTACAATTTTTATTATTATAAGTCATACATATTTATATTTATATTAATATTTATATTTATATTTATTAACATAATATTGTTTTATTTAAACAACTAACCTTAGAGACTTTATGTAAAAATAATTTATAAGTTATAAGAAAAAGTCCAATTTTATATTTTAACAGTTTATATTATTTTATTTTACTGTAAATATAATAATAAGGCAATAAATTTCATAGTAACTGTAAATAATATGAGAACAAATGGTATGGGAATGCATAAATTACCGTTATTTGTATGAAGTATATATGTAACAGCAATTTTGTTATTATTATCTTTACCTGTTCTAGCCGGTGCAATTACAATGTTACTAACAGATAGAAATTTTTCAACTAGTTTTTATGATGCTGCTGGTGGTGGGGATCCTATTTTATACCAACATCTATTCTGATTCTTTGGTCAAGGATGGCCCTATTTAATATAAATTTTAAATTCAAATTGCGCTATATGCTGGAAACTTTTAGGTATTATGCACTAACACAATAGTTTAATTAGGTTTAATTAGGATATTTTATTTAATTAATAAATGTTAGTTTCAAAGAAGACATATGATCCGTATAGGTAATCAGCTAGTAACTAAACTAAAGTATAAATTAAAATAATACTTAATAGTACTTCATAGACTACACGCGCAACATATTACTCATTACTCACTTAAATATTTTTATATTTATTTTTATATTTTTATGAAAAGACAATTAAATAAATGATTAACTAAATTTATTATTGATGATTGATGATTGATGATTGATGATTGATGATAAGAAAAATACCTTATTATAGATTTAAATATAATTTTTATTCTAACTGCTAACTGCTAACTGCTAACTGCTAATCTGCTAACTGCTAACTGCTAATTGCTAATTGCTAACTGAAATGACTGTTTATAATATTTTATTTAAAATAACATTATTTCTAACATATTATTTATAGTAATTTATTTATAAAAATTATTTATATTTATAAAAACGATATTTTATTAAAATTTACCTTAATTAACAATTACAAAATATAAAAATAGCAGAATAGTAATAATGATGATATAGTCTAAACAAAAAAAGTAACTTAAAATTTAAATTATCTTAAGTGAGATGTAAACTGATGGAGCATCCCGAAGTAAATTTCCGACTCTTATCCAACGCGTTTTAAATCTTTTTAAACTTTCATTTTAATTATTAATCTTTATTTTTCCTACTTTTCCTTTCAACTAACATGTAAATTATTTCCTAACTTTCTTAATTCCGATTTTCAGTTTTTCTTTTGATTTTTAAGCAGGATTATTCTTCTTTTAGTCGGTTTCTGTTTCTAAACCTTTTTTCTTTGATAATGATAATAGCAGGAATCATTTAGTATTTCGTTTTAGTATTTAATCCTTTTCTCTTTAATTTGGTGATGAGAGTACATAACAATTTGGACAAAGTGGTAATAATGTTTTATCATAAAATTTAAATCTCTTATTAAAATTAAAATTAAAATTAAAATTAAAATTAAAAATCAAAACTTTTTTTTTGACATAGTTATATATTATAAAAAATTATAATTTAAATATTTATATTTTTGTTTTTACCCTATCCATTATTATAATAATATTCTTTTAAAAGAAGCAATAAATAACTTAAGATAATTCTATTGATTTCAAGTATTAATCGCTTTATTAATATTATTTAAAATAATTCTAGTATAAATTAAAGAACACATAAACATTACAAATTACAAATAACAAATAATTAACAATGACAAATAACAAAACTCAAGATAATTTTACTTCTAAGCTTAAAAATAAACAACTTAATCATACAAAACCAGAAACTGATGAAGAATTCGGTCATTATTTAGCAGGTTTAATCGATGGTGATGGATACATTAGTAAAGGTCAAATAAAAATTTGTTTTAATATTTTAGATTTACCATTAGCTGAATATATAGTTTCTAGACTAGGTTGTGGTATAATATATAAAATTAAAGATAAAAATGCTTATAGTTTGCAATTTCACAAATATTCTGAAAAAAAAAAAATTTTAGATTTAATTAATGGAAAGTTAAGAGGTACAATTAAAATTAATCAAGTAACCAAATTATTAAATTATCCTTTATTCATCACAAGATTTCCAGATTTAATTGATTATAAATTTAACTATTCTACCGATTTAAATAATTTTTGATTATCCGGTTTCTCAGATGCCGATTCTAGTTTTCAAATTAAAATGATTAATAGAAAAAATCGAAGAAATAATACTGAAATTAGGTTATCTTATCAAATAGATCAAAAAACTGCTTATTTATTAGAAATTATCAAAAGCTTTTTAGGAGGAAATATAGGACATAGAAAAAAAAATGATACTTATTATTATTCTTCTACTAGTTTTATAAAAGCTCATAATGTTATTAATTACTTTGATAAATTTAATTTATTATCATCTAAATACCTGAATTATTTAAAGTGGAAAGAAGCATACTTAGTAATTCAAGCTAAAGAACATTTAGAATTATCAGGAATAGATAAAATTAAAGGTTTAAAAAATTCTATGAATAACTTTTCAAAAGAAACTTTTGATTTATTAACTAAAATAGATATAATAGAAATTGATAATGATACAGATTTAGATTTAGATTTAGATTTAGACGAAGATACAGATATTCATACAGATAAATAATTTAATTCATTATTAATTACCTCGTCGATAAGCTTAACCTATTAACAAATTAACAAATTAACAAATTAACAAATTAACAAATTAACAAATAAAAAAGAAAAAAGAATCATAAGCTCTATACTAAACTTAACTATAATTTCCATATATTCACTTTTCACTTTACTAAATATTTATTAATAATAAGAATGAATAACAAGAATCCTAGGACTCTAACTCTTGTTCTTAATATTACTCTTACTCTTATTCTTGCTATTTAGACATGATTCATTCACGAAAGAAAATAACGCATTCACGAAAGCAATTTAAAGTAACGCATTCACGAAAGCAATTTAAAGTAACTAATGTGGGGGCAGGACTATTAACTCTTAATTCTTAATTCTTAACTCTTAACTATTAAATCTTAAGTGCGCAGTGGACTGAAGTTGTTCTTAAAAAAACAATTGGATTCTTTATAATTTTTAAAGAATAGAAAGACGTAATAAAGGAAATACTTACTTAATAAATATAATATAATATAATATAATATTAATAAGCTAAAATAAATAAAAAGAAACAAAAATAACAGGATATAATACAATGCTTCGTAATTTTGCTATATGCGAGAACTACTTTCTAAACTTTATAAACTTTATAAACTTTATAGTTTGTTTTAAATACTACATCTAAATTTAATATTTATTTTATTTATTAAATTTATATAATAGTAACAAAGTTAAAACAATGAGTATATTCGCAAGTAATGGTTTAGTTTAAATTATTAAATATAAAATATAAATTTTGTACAAAGTTAACCACTTTCTAGAATATATAATAATATTAAATAATATTAATAATTTCTATAATATATATAATATCTATAATGTATATAATATATATAACTATATAAAGATAATTTTATATTACAAATTTAAATTTAACTAATTATTACTTCAGAGACTTTACGCAATAGATTTAGTTAGGTATTATCAATTATAAATTATAAATTATCAATTATCAATTATAAATTATCAATTATCAATTATCAATTATCAAGTATCAAGTATCAAGTATCAATTATTAAAAAAAACTGAATTTAACTTTAACTTTAACTTTAATTTTACTTTAACTGAAACTTTTACTTTTAAACAACTTTAAATTTAGGTCCTTTAGATTAACTTGGTGTAAACAGTTAGTTTAAATATTAATATTAATTTTATCAAGGTTCAAGGTTCAAGGTTCAAGGTTCAAGGTTCAAGGTTCAAGGTTCAAGGTTCAAGGTAAGAAAAGATTTAATTGATTTATGTTAGATTTCTTATTAATGTATAATGTATAATGTATAATGTATAATGTATAATGTATAATGTATAATGTATAAAATATAATTTATAATGTACTAAAATCAAAGAAAAAGTCCTATTATTAAATAATGTAATGTATAAAAATAGTTAATATTATTTATTTCATTATAAAAATAATTGATATATTTTAATTATACCAGGATTCGGAATCGTTAGTCATATTGTGTCAACATTCTCAGGTAAATCTATCTTCGGTTATCTAGGAATGGTATATGCTATGTTCTCAATTGGAATCCTTGGATTCTTAGTATGAAGTCATCATATGTTTAGTGTAGGTCTTGATGTGGATACGCGAGCATATTTTACTGCAGCAACAATGATAATTGCAGTTCCAACAGGAATAAAAATTTTCTCTTGGTTAGCAACATTCTACGGTGGTAGTTTAAGATTCACTACTCCATTAATCTTTACTATTGGATTCATAGCTCTATTTACAATAGGTGGATTAACAGGGGTTATTTTATCTAATGCTAGCCTAGATATTTCATTCCACGATACATATTATGTTGTAGCACACGTGCGACAAGAAGCTATCTATTATAATGTGGTGAGATTCCACTGGATCTGGTCATTGATCTATTCCTACCTTGACATGCGTTAAAAGTAATTTTAAGGTCTGAAGCTCAAGGGACAATGCAACAAAAAGTTTATAACTATAAATAATATAAATAATATAATCAATATTATTAACGTGCTAGGAAAAATGTACTTTGAAGGTTAACTTTGTGAATATATGTTGAGGCTTTTTGATACCTTAATTTTAGGTATTTTATATTATTAATAATTTAATAGTTAAATTATAATTATACAATAAAATATTTCAAATATATAGAAATAGTATACTATATAGGTAATGGTTTTTGTTCGTGTGCTAACAAATTCAATGACTCCTCGACCCATTAAGTATTTAAAATTTAATTTTTAGTATTTATGGTACAGAAAAATCAGAAGGTAAAATATAAACCTAATAAAGTAATATAAAGTATAATAGATATAACTTGGTAAGCCCTATATTCACCAAACACTAAGAATTTTGGATATATTTTTTTTTTCTTTAGCACTGTTATATTATATTTGCTATTGATATTGATATTTATATTTATATTTATATTTATATTTATATTTATATTTATATTGATATTTAAAAATTATTTATTTTTTTTAGTTTTGGAGTTACATATTATTTGTATATCGAATAGAGGGTATAGGATTGTTAAAAAAGCTAATGGTAATCTGTAATAGGTTATATAGGTTATATTTTTTTGCGGAGATTTTTTATTTATTAATTTATTAATTTATTCATTTGTTTATTTTTTTCTTTATGATTTAAATTTAAGATTTAAGAATTCAATTATTTAATTTAATTTATAAATAATACTTTAAGCTAAAAATATTACTAATCTGAAAGGATGCTGACTTTAACAAGGTGATTAAAATCTAAATATCAAATGATTGTCTAAATATATAGATTTAATTGCTTGAGCCGTATGCGGGGAAAGTCGCACGTACGGTTCTTAGGGGGGGAAAGTTTGAGAGAACCTACCTACCCTACTTTCATTATGTTCTAAGTATGGGAGCTGTTTTTGCATTATTTGCGGCTTTCTACATGTGAACACCAAAAATTCTAGGTAAAACATACAATGAATTCTTAGGTAAAGTACATTTCTGAACATTATTTGTTGGAGTTAATGTAACTTTCTTTCCACAACATTTCTTAGGGCTTGCCTCTATGCCTAGAAGAATTCCAGATTATCCTGATGCATTTAGTGGATGGAATGCGGTTTCAAGTTTTGGGTCAATAATATCTGTAATAGCAACTATTTTATTTGGTTATATTATTTATGATATTTTTGCTAACCAACCTACATGTTCTAATAATCCTTGAGCAGTGCCTTCTTATTTTACATCTATATCAGAATTTAATAATGAAACGGATACAGCTACAACTTTAGAATGATCATTATCTAGCCCAATTCCATTACACGCATTTAAAATGTTACCAGTTCAATCTTAATTGATCTTAATTGATAATATTTTAATTAATCTAACATTTAACACAATATATAGACAATATATACAATATATACAATAAACCCACTCTAATTAAAAATAAAAAAAAAAATTAAATTTAAATGAACTTAGAATATAAGATTTTAAATAGTTAACAGAAAGAAACCTGTTTGTGAAGTATATGACTTTATACAGATACAGATACAGATACAGAAATTTTTGTTTATTATTTATTTTATATTTTAGTTATAATTATAAAAATATATTAACATTAACATTAATATTTACATTATAAATTAAACATTTTAAATTTTACATTATACATTATACAATTTCTTTTTTATAAAGATACCCTCAATATCTCCGAATAAATGTAGTTTTTAAACGTTGAATGAATTTAACAGTTTTTAGCAGTTTATTACCTATATGGTAGAGATAGTTCTTCAATTAAAAATAATATTTATTATTATGTTTTATATAAGAGCCTTAATACATGAAAATTATAATAAGATGCCTCAACTAATTCCATTCTATTTTATTAATCAAATATCATTTTCATTCTTAACATTATTAGCATTAATTTATATTTTTTCTAAATATATTTTACCTTTGTTTACATTTCAACAAGTAATTAGAATGTATATCACTAAATTAAATAACAAATAAACTAACCCCTCCACTTTGCACTTCTCCACTTCTAAATAAGATAATCTCAGATAATATAAGCTAAGATAAGATAAGCTAAGTTAAATTAATATATATTAAATAAATAATATAAATAAGATATATTAAATAAATAATATAAATAAGATAAACTGAATAAATTAAATAAATTAACACTAATATTTTAAAATTAACTTACTCTAAATTAGACTCTGACTCTAACTCTAAATTAGACTCTTACTCTATAAATAGTCCTAGGATTCTTGTTATTAAAAACAATAGCAATAATAATTATTAGAGTGAATATTAATAACCCTAGGATTCTTGTTATTATTCTTGTTATTAATGTTACTCTCAATGCTGCTATTTAGACTCTTACTGTTATTAAAAAAACTGTACCTTCGTTCTTGATTTTGTTAAAACTGAATATAATAAATAAAAAAATTATAATAATAATAAATATAACCCATATTAAAAAAGTACAAATTTATAATTAACACCATTTTAAAATTTCCACAGCGACAATGTGTATTAATTAAATTAAATAAAATAAAAAAATAAAAAACTAAGACTAAGACTAATTTGGATGTTGGATATTGGATTAATCTAAATTTACAACTGTAATAAACTTAATGAAGTAAAATCATAAATGCACATATATATTTTCAATAATAAAATAACATACTTAAAACATTACACATATATTTAAAAAAACAAGTAATAAATAACAAATAAAAACTAACAAAGATGTTTAAATAAGACTAAGTATTTCTTATCTTTATATTTATCTTTATATTTATATATTTATATTATCTTTTTCAATTTGGTATTTGGATATTATGTAGGCCTTGGCCTTTTTATATATTTATTATTTATTCTGTTATTTAAAAAATAATATTATTATATATATAATTAATTTAAAAAAACTTAAATAAAAAAGTAGTAGTAGTAGTTGTGTAGTAGTCGTAATAGTCGTAATATTAGTAATAGTAGTAGTAGTAGTAGTAGACTTTCTCTTTTCTATGACTGTTACTGTGACTGTTGTTTACGTTTATGTTTAAATTGAGATTACTGGTACTGCGTCTGCTTCTGCATCTTCATCTGTGAATTCTACTGAGGCTGCTTCTCCGACTGCTTCTCCGACTGCTTCTGCGAATTATTGTTTAAAAGAGAGTTAGATATCTAATACTGGAATTTAAATTTGATAGTTAATCTTGATTTTGTAATTATTTTTTAAAAAATCCTTACTCTTCACGCAAATAATGTGGAGTTAATCTATTATATATTTTTTTTATCTTTAAGCATAATAGTTTATCATAAAAATAATAAATAATAATAATAATAATAATAATAATAATAATAAAAGCTGGATTATAGAATATTAAAATAATTAGAATAATTAAATAAAATTAATTTAAAAAGTTTAAATTTAGGTCAGGTTCCAGGTTAAATTATATATTTTTCTTACGTTTAAATATATATGAATATTTATATCTTATGAACAAAATAATTTGTGGTAAATAAAAAGAAGATTCAGACATTTAAATAAATTAAGTCCTATTTTAATTACTATTACTATTACTATTACTAAATGAATACTAATCAATTTTTAAAAAGATTTAGATTTAGATTTAGATTTAGATTTGTTGTAGGAATTTGTATTTAATATATGATATGATTTTATATATCAAATAAATATATCTAACACTTAAGTTTTGTTTATTATTTATTATGATATAGATAGTTATAATATTATCCTATATATAACCTATTAAAATTTTAGATTAAAGTCAGTTTATAACTAGTAAAATAATAATTATAATTATAATTCTTAATAATACTAGTTTATACAAAATTGGTCCTATAGATATTCTAACTCCGCCGCCCAAGAATAAAAAAGTGTCGTTGTTTTTTTGAGTAAATAATAATAATAATAATAATAAAAAAGTGTCGTTGTTTTTTTGAGTAAATAATAATAAGAATAAGAATAAGAATAAGAATAAAAAAGTGTCGTTGTTTTTTTGAGTTGTTTTGTTGTTTGTTTTTTGTTGTTTTTTTGAGTTGTTTTGTTGTTTGTTGTTTTTTTGAGTTGTTTTGTTGTTTGTTTAAGTTTGTTTTTGGAGTTGTTTGTTTGCTAAAAGAAAAAGAAAAAGTAAAAGCAAAAGAAAAAATATAAAATAAATTAAAATTAAAATTAAAATTAAAAATAAAATTTAACATTTAGATTAACATTAACATTAACATTAAAATAAAAATTAACCTTAACATTAAGATTAACATTAATAAACTAAATTAAAATTAAAATTAACAATTAAAATTAAAATTAAAATTAAAATTACAATTACAATTACAATTACAATTACAATTAACCTTAACATTAATAAACTAAATTAACATTAACAAATAACATTAAAATTAACCTTACAATTAACATTAACATTAACAATTACAATTACAATTACAATTAAAATTAACATTACAATTACAATTAAATTAAATTAATAAACTAAACTAAACTAAAATAACTAAAATAACTAAACTAAAGTAAACTTAAATAAAATAAGCTAACTAAACTTAAATCAAGTAAACTAAAGTAAAGTAAAGTAAAGTAAAGTAAAGTAAACTAAGATAAAATAACTTTCTTAATAATAAGAGTGAATATTAATAACAGATTTAGAGTAACATTAATAACAAGAGTCCTAGGATTATTATTCTTATTATTGCTATTTAGAGCTTGAGAGTAGAGTAAGAGTCTAATTTAGAGTAAGAGTAAGAGTCATAGTAAGAGTAATAAATAAGAAAAAGTACAGTAAACTAAATAAAGATAAAATAAAGTACAGAAGTACAGTAAACTTAAATAAAAAAAGTAAAGTAAAGTAAAGTAAACTAAAGTAAAGTCAAGTAAAGTCAATTAAATTAAATTAAATTAAATTAAATAAAATTAAATTCAAGTAAATAAAGTAAAGTAAATTAAATAAACTAAAGAAAAGTAAAGTAAATAAAATTAAATTCAGTAAATTAAATAAAATAAAATAAAATTAAATTAAATTAAATAAAATTAAACAAATAAAACAACAAGCAAAATAATATTTACAATTCTATACCATAACTTAATTCTATATCTTATTCTTATTCTTAAATTCTTAACAAAACAAAACAACAGTAAATGTTAATAACAAGAGTGAATATTAATAGTTTGTTTCCTAGGAGAGAGTAATATTAATAACAAGAGTCCTAGGATGATGATTATTATTCTTGCTATTATTCTTGCTCTAAATTGAATTCTTATTTTTAGTGTTAGAACCAACTAACAATTATTCTTTCTGCACTACTTAATATAAATAATAATACTTAAAATAAATAATACTACTTAAAATAAAAAATACTACTTAAAATAAATAATAATACTTAAAATAAATAAAAATACTTAATATAAAAAATAATACACTAATAAAAATTATAATACAAATATAAATATCAGATATAAATATAAATTAAAATTAAAATTAAAATTAAAATTAAAATTAAAATTAAAATATTAGTTCTCCATTAGTGATTGTGTAGTTCTAAAAATAAAAATAAAAATAAAAATAAAAATAAAAATAAAAATAACAATAACTATAAAAATAACACAGTTCATTATATAATAAAAATAAAAATAAAAATAAAAATAAAAATAAAAATAAAAATAAAAATAAAAATAAAATAAAAATAAAACTACAAATTATAATCCTTGATTCTGCCTTGATTCTGCCTTTATTATTGATTATTTATTATAGATTATTTATTATTGATTATTGATTATTTATTCTTGATTATTGATTATTTATTCTTTATTCTTGATTATTGATTATTGATTATTGATTATTGATAATTAAAATTCAGATTGTCCAATTAATTATAGATTAAATAATTAAACTTTTGTTTAACTAACAATAAATAAGCCTAGGATTATTATTCTTATTATTATTCTTGTTATTTAGACATCTTAAATTCTTAATCTTAAATAGTTTTCTTTCCATTATTCTATCTAAAGACACTAATACTAATACTAATACTAATACTAATACTAATACTAATACTAATATAAATAACAAAATTATACAATATAATTGTTATCTATAAAGATAAAGTATAAAGTAGAAAAATAATAAATATATTTACTATAATTAATAATTAATAATTAATAATTAAATATCAGTAAACTTATATATTCAAACTACAATATTATTACAATCTTTTTTATGTTTTATTGTTATGTTACTATGGTAAAATAAATATATTATTTAATCAAAATATTATTATATAAAATAACAATAATGTGTTCATTAATTAATATTAAGTTACAGTTACAGTTATAGTTATAGTAATAGTAATAGTAATAGTAATAGTTATAGTCATAATTATAGTTATAGTAATAGTTATAATTATAGTAATAGTTATATTTATAGTTATAGTTAAACTTACAAAAGATATACCTTATTTAGATTAAGATTTAGATTTATAAATTACTAAACTGTTAAAATAATAGTATTTCTAAAATAATAATAATACTCCTACCTATCCTAATCCTAATCCTAATCCTAATCCTAATCCTAATCCTAATGGTAATGGTAATCCTAATGCTAATATAAATAATAATAATAATACTGATAATAATCAATTGTTATAAAATAAATAAAATAAATAAAATAAATAAAATAAATAAAATAAATACAATAAATACAATAAATACAATAAATACAAATTAAAAATAAATCTTAATACCTATGGTGGTAAATAAGACTTTCTATGTTTTAAATTAAAATTAAAATAAAGGTAGATTATAAATCTATTTATTATAAACAAATAAACAAAAACTCGCTGATATAGTTTAAATGGTTATAACATACCATTCATGACGGTAAAATAAGGGTTCGATTCCCTTTATCGGCTTATATCGGCTTAAACATATAAATAAATTAAATTAAATTAAATTAAATAATATTAATAAGTTTAATATCCTAATTATTAATTATAACATAACACAATTAAAAAAGTATATTAATAACTACTAACTACTAAAATTATAGATAACATGACGGTATAACAATAACAATAACAATAACAATAACAATAACAATAACAATAATTACATTACTAATAACTGATATTAATAACTACTAAAATTATAGATAACATGACGGTATAACAATAACAATAACAATAACAATAAGAATAACAATAACAATAATTACATTACTAATAACTGATATTTTTTAAATTAAATTAAATTAAATAAAATTAAAATAAATTAAAAAAACAATTAAAATTAACAAATTTAGCAACCGGTAATAGATGTATATGTATATTTATATGTATATTTATATGTATATTTATATTATATGTATATTTATATTTATATTTATATGTATATGTATATTGTCTAATGTATATTGTATATTGTCTAATGTATATTGTCTAATGTATATTTTATATTGTCTATGTTATATCTTATATCTTCTATCTTATTATAATGTCTTAGTCTTATATTATCTTCTAATGTATTATATATTATTAGTATTATATTGTATTCTCCAATAGTATAATGTAATGAATTCTATATTCTTATATTGTATAATTCTAATATTCTCTTCTATTATCTTATATTATATCTGATATATTCCATCTTATATCTTATATCTTATTATCTTTAATAATAATTATATTCTCTTCTAATGTATTCTTTAAATGTAGTATATATTCTTATATTGTATTCTCCAATAGTATAATGTAATGAATTATATCTTCTCATATTGTATAATTCTAATATAATCTTCTATTAAATAATATTATCTCTAATATATTACATCTTATATCTGATATCTTATTATCTTTAATTATTCTTATATTCTCTTCTACTATATTATATCTTATTATATTCTATTACTATAACTATAACTATAACTATAACTATAACTATAAGTATAACTATAAGTATTACTATAACTATTACTATTATAGTATCTTATACTGTAATCAATTATATATTCTTATATATTCTTATTCTAATATTATCCTCTATTATAATAACTTAAATCTAATATCTGCTATCTTATTATCTTGTATTATTATTCTCTAATCTTCTACTTCTAATATAGTATAAATTATTATATTGTATTCTATAAAATTAAATTATATCTGATATATTACATCTTATATCTGATATCTTATTATATTAAATTATTCTTATTATTATATTCTCTTCTAATATATTCTATATTATAATATTCTATTATAATTCTATTATAGTTATAGTATACTGTAATCAATTATATATTCTAATATTGTATAATTCTAATATTATCTTCTATTATAATACCTTAACAGTTCTATATTATATCTTATTATAATTTATTATTATTCTATAATCTTCTAATATATTATAAATTATTATATTTTCTTCTATTACTATAAAATTATCTTCTAATATCTTATAAAGTATTATATTGTATTCTATAATATTATATTCTCATATCTTATAAATAATTCTCTTGTATTATTCTTATATTGTCTTGTATTAAATTCTATAATATCTACTATCTTATTCTATAATCTTGTATTATATTCTATAATATCTCCTATCTTATTCTATTCTATTGTATTATATTCTATAATATCTACTATCTTATTCTATTATCTTGTATTATCTTCTATTATATTCTCTTCTAGTATATTATATTCTAATATCTTATAAAGTATTATATTGTATAATTCTTATATTATGTTCTATTATAGTATATTCTATCTTATATATTATTCTATTATATTCTAGTATATTCTCTTATATCTAATATATTAATTCTAGTGTATTCTATTCTAAGTTTAAATTGCTCCTATGATTATGATTATGATTATGATTATGATTATGATTATGATTATGATTATGATTATTATTATTATTATTAATTTAAATTGCTTCTCTTCTATTCTATTCTCTTCTATTCTATTGTATTGTATTCTATTCTATTCTAAATTGCTTCTATTCTATTATATTGTATTCTATTATATTCTCTTCTAATATATTGTATTCTAGTATATTCTATTCTAATATCTAATATTATATTTAGTATAGTATTTTATTATGTTATCTTCTATTATAGTATATAATTCTATAATCTTCAATTATCTTATATCTTTACTTTTTCTATATTGTAATATTATTGTATAATCTTCTCCTAGGATTATTATTATTATTATTCTGATTATTATTATTCTTATTATTACTCTAAATTATCTTATATCTGTACTTGTTATATATTTAAATATAATTATATAATCTTCTATTATCTTATATCTTAACTTTTTCTATATTGTAATATAATTGTATTATAGTCTATCTTTACTTGTTCTATATTGTAATATAATTGTATTATAGTATATCTTTACTTTAAAAAACCTATTATTGTATTATAGTATATCTTATATATTATTCTCTTCTCTAAATAGCCAATTCTCTTATGTTATATTTAAATATATTCTATAATGTAAAAATCTAATCTAATATATTATATAAAATTCTATTACTATTATAATATATTCTAATACTAATCTAATGTATTCTATTATATTAACATCTATTACTATTCATATTCATATTCTTAATTCTAATCCTAATTCTAATTCTAATGCTAATTCTAATCCTAATCTTACCTGATAACTGATATAAATCTTAATATTAACAATAAAATAATAACAGTAACAGATTCTTCTACTTCCACAAGTTTAATATTCATTCCTAATTATTAACTGATATATATACTCTTTCCTATTAACAATTAAAATAACAATAACAATAACAATAACAATAACATAACTAATTAAATTAAGATAATCTTCTAATTCGGCCTTACTACCTTACTAACTTTCCTTTATCTTTATATAAAAATATATATAGTATTACCTCTTCAAATTGCTAAATAACAAGAATAATAATAAGAATAATCATCCTAGGCTAAACCTATTCATTCTGATTATTAACTTCCGTTCCTCATAAATCTCTCTAAATAGTCCTAGGAAAGAACAATAGCAAGAATAATAATAATAATAATAATAATAATAATAATCCTATGATAAATCTTATACTAATCCTTTGTCTAAACTCCGTAATTGTAAGTATTTCCAATTTATTTATTCTATACATATAAGTATTAATAACTGATAACTGATAACCTTATTAATATAAATAATATAAAATAATATAAATAAAATATACCTTAACAAACTCACTAATTTAAATAATCTATTAAATCTATACTCTCTCTAAGAGTAAGAGTAAGAGTAAGAGTAATATTAATATTAAGAGTAAGAGTCTAATTTAGAGTAAGAGTAAGAGTAAGAGTAAGAGTAAGAGTAAGAGTAAGAGTAAGAGTAAGAGTAAGAGTAAGAGTAAGAGT
>Ga0137409_10002598_pt1 | contig 19298 bp, 12 predicted proteins | sample CZODoug1_16funga_FD_122059 | JGI IMG/M metagenome (GOLD analysis project Ga0137409, IMG submission 122059) | Vadose zone soil fungal communities from Angelo Coast Range Reserve, California, USA - CZODoug1_16fungal (Hybrid Assembly) | ecosystem: Environmental > Terrestrial > Soil > Vadose zone... | reverse complement strand
CACGTTTTTGCTGAGGATCGCGCCGTAGGAATGGGCATAGCGTGCTTCGAGGATAGCTCTCGGGCTTATGGTGAAGGTGGTTTGAAAGGTGTGCGCCTTTCCCGGGGAATTTGTTTCGGTAGTTGAGACGCCGGGCAAGCTGCCGCCGCTCGAAAACAACGAGTTCGCGTCGAGCGTGGGGATTTTATCGTTTTCATAACGATAAAAAGCCGACCAGCGGTCATTAAAGCTATGATCAATCTTGAGAATCTCCTGACGGAAGTTCGCCTTATTAATAGCAGCGGAAGTCAGAGCGAAGTTGGCGCCAGTCGGTAGTGGCAACTTGTTGTAAATCTGGTTGATGTAAGACAGCGCCGCCGGATTAAACTGCGCGGCTGGAAGCGCCGTGCCCGCAGGCAGAATATTGGCTCCCGTGCAAGTTGCTCCCACTACGTCGTTGCGATTGATACAAACTGGAATCGGAAAAATTCCCTGACGCAAATTCGCATCCGGAACCGTGGAGACTAGAGTTGGATAACGGATATCGCGGCGCTGCTCTTCCGAGAAGAAGAAGAATGTTCTCTTCAGTTTTGAAAGCATGCTGCCTGAGCCGATGCCAAAATTAGGGACAAAGACTGGACCGCCGATGGTGCCGCCAAAGTTGTTATAGCGAAAGGGGCTGCGTTTTGCTTTCCCGTTGGCATCGCGGCCGAATGGCGGATTGGTACTGGCATTCGTCAGAAAGTCGTTAGCATTCAGTCGCTCATTGCGTACGAATTCGAAGAGCGAACCGTGAAAACTATCTCCGCCTGAGCGCGTAATGATATTGACCTGTCCGCCACCGCTGTTTCCCGATTCCGCGGGATAGAGGCTGCGCAAGACTCTGAACTCGCCGATTGAATCAATGCTCGGATAGGCTTGGATCGTGATGTTCGATCCACGGTCGGTAATGTCGGCGCCGTCGACCAGAAAAGTGTTTGAACTGCTACGCGCGCCGTTGACCGAGATGTTTACCGTGTTGGCTTGTCCCGCGGGGTTCGTGGTTCCGACATAAACCTGGTCAGCAAGATCGTTCGATACACCAGGCGCGAGCGTGACGAGTTGCACAAAGTTTCGATTGTTTACCGACAACTCGCGCACCTGATCGCCGTTGATGACTGTTGACGCAGTCGGCGTAGTAAGTTCCACTGCTACCTGATCAGCAGCCACGGTCACAACCTCAGCGATATTCCCCGGCTCCAGCGTCACGTCGACTGCCCGGCGCTGATTCACGTCGAGCTTAACGTCAGTTTGTAACGACTTCTTAAAGCCCGGCGCCTCGATGGTGATCGAGTAGTTGCCGGCGGGCAACTGCGGAGCGGCAAACTCGCCTTCGTCCCCGGTCACGATCGTCCGCACCACAAGATTCTTGTCTTCGTCGGTGATGGTGACCGTCGCGCCCTTGACGGACGCGCCGCTGCTGTCCTTGACAGTGCCGACGATATTGCCGGTGATTTCCTGTGCGAATGCAGCCGCGCTCAGCGTCAGCAACAAGGCCACAGTCAATGACAGGATTGGCAGGGTAACTCTCAAAAGCTGCTTCATGGGGGTTCCTCTCGTATTCTTTGAAATGAAAGCTGAAGTTGTGTTGACTGCCCGATGGAGAACTAACTTATACACCCGCGCGGGCGAGTCGAACAAGAAGTTTTATTTTCTTCCAGCGTCCGGATTATTGCGTCAGACGACACTCTAGAAATTAAGTTTTCCAGAAACTTGTATCCGCCGCGCAGTATTGGTAACGCTATCGTTGATGCGCCCGAAAATCGACGAAGTAATAAGCGCCGTCGGGTTATCAAACGCGGGATGATTCAGAACGTTTCGGGCATCAAAGCGCAAATCGAAGTTGACTGTCTCCGTTATTTTGAATTTCTTCGAGAGCGAGGCATCCCACTGGAAATATCTCGGCGCCACGAAGAAGTTGCGTCCGGTGTTTCCGATCGAGCCGGGCGCCGGTGCGGAAAAAAGTGCACGCGTTGCCGCATCAAACCAAAAGTTCCTGCCGCTTTCCAGGACGAGGTGGCCGCTGTCTCGCGTGCAGCCGCTGCAGTCAGCCGTCGACTGCACCACATTGCTGACAGTATTTATGCCGGAATAGACTGTGAAGGGTCTGCCCGACGCCCAGAGTATTGTTCCCGATGTCTGCCAGCCGCCAATGATGTAATCAAGGATTCTTGGGCCGCCAGAAGCAAACTCTCTTCCTCTCCCTACAGGCAGCTCATAAGTGTAAGTTCCCTGAAAGACATGCCGGCGATCAAAGTCGGACCATGCGTAGTTCAACCTGCGGTCGCGGAGGTCAAACGGCGTGCTCGAGGCTGACTGGACGGAGCCGGTTGAGACGGTGCTGAGTGAAGGATCCCAGGAGCGATTGTCTTTCGATTTCGAGCGAGTATAACCAAACTGGAAACCCAGCCCGGAGTTGATGCGACGTTTGAAGATGAACTGAAGACCGCCATACTTGGAGTAATCGTTGCTGTCAAAAACATTCAAACCGCCGGTGAACTGCGGATACGGCTGCAACAGGAAAGAAAACCCGTTCAGATCAAGCAGTCGTTGATTGAGCTGTGCGTTGGTGCAGATTCCCGCGGTGACGTCCGCGGCCACGCAGGTTTTTTGCGAAACAACCAACGCTGCTGCGGCCACGCTTCCCTGCGTAATGGCGTTGGTATTCAACGCTCGGAATCTGGCGGTGCCTCCGTTATTTGCGGCATTGCCCGACATAATCAAATTGATCATCGGACTGTTGTAACTCGAACTGGCCCTGATCTTGTTGAAGGCATCAAGAAAATTGGTCTCGCTGACGCCCGGAACCGAAGCGAATATGTTCACCTGGTTCACGTTGTATCCGCCGAGCAGATGAACCGCATGCTTTCCGATGTAGTTCACTTCAACGACATTTTTTCCGATCTCTCTTTGAAAACTTAAGGACCACTCGTGAACCTGTGGGAAACGCAAATCCGGATCAATAACGCTGCCCGAGTTAGTGCTGAACGCCGGCGGCTGACGCAACGCCGGAGGAGTCGAAGACGGAGCTAACGCGGCAATGATTGGTCCAAGATTTCGATAGAGACCGCCGGCTGGACCGAAATTGGGGTTTGAAGCCAACGCAGTATTTCCCGGCGCGCTTTGGAAGATCGAAGAGCCAAACAAAAATGTGGCGAATCTATCCGACGCGATTCGATAGTTTCCTCGGATTGAAGTTTTGCCGCTCTTGAACGGGTCCCACGCAAATCCGACAGAAGGCATGTAGACGTTCCTGTTCTTAAACACGTCGCCTTCAACCCACTTCAATGTGTTTGACGGCGGCGCGCCGAATTTCACCGGTTGATTCGGGATCAGAATTGGCCTGCCATCAACACTCGGATGTCGCTTAACTTCCCAACGCAATCCCAGATCAAAGACTAGATTTGATCTGACGCGCCAATTGTCCTGAAAGTAAAAATCCAGCTCCGGAAAGTTGGCCTTGTTTAGCCATCTGGTTCCCGCGGGAGCAAATGCGCTCGGATTAGCCGGATCTGAAACAAAAGCCTGTGTGACACTTCCGATTCTGCCAAGCTCGTCGTTTATTGTGTTTTGCAGCCGGGTCAGGTCGTTAGCATTTATGCTCGTGGAGCCGGCGATCGGCAAACCAAAACCAGTGAACCCTGCCACGCCACTAAAAGTAACTCCCGGCTCAATTCCGCCGCCGGCAACCGACGAACGGTCATCCGTGTGGCGGTTAAAGCGAAAATTAATTCCGCCCTTGAGCGTGTGTGAACCTCGGATAAAGGTGATGTTGTCAATGTACTGCAACGTTCGCACGCCGCGGGCGTTGTAAGAAAAGTTTGTGTTCGGCGTTGCCGGATTGATAAAAGCAAACGGCAAGCTCGGGTCCGGATGAGGCGTCGCAAACTTAAAAAAGTATTTACTAATTCCGAAAATAGCTTCATTCGTCACGTTACCCGAAGGCGACCAGCGCCAGTTAACCGCCAGATTCTTCGGGGTGCGAGACGTGTCCACAAAATTCGGGGTATTGGGGAAAATCGGACGGCCGCCGTTTGCCGAATCGCCTAAGCTGGTCTGGCTCCCCTGAGCGTAACGGACGTAAAGCAAACTGTTTTGACGAAGATTGAAATCGAGCTTCGTGACAAAATCGTATTGCTGCTCGTGTTGTGGAGAAGCAAAATTGAACCCGGCCGTATTGAGGCCATCACCCGTCGTAAAATTATTTGGCGCGGGCATTGAGTTGATAATCCCGGCCAGCGTCGGGTCAATACTTATTCCCGTTGGATTCGTAGCGATATTGTAGGACGAAATGCAGGGCGCATTTGTTGGTGGAGTGCCGGTGCAATTCGGAAGAATCGGATTTCCGGCGGCATCAACGGCCGCGGTCGTTGTTCCCGCAGGAGCGTTGGCCCTACCGACAACATAACGAAACAGACCCTGACGCGCGGCCGCCGTATAGACCGTTCGCGTAACCAAAGCAGTATCGTAAGCATGAAGCTTTTGCAGGTTGACAAAGAAAAACGCTTTGTCTCGCAACCAGTGAAAACCTCTCCCGCCCTCGCCAAAACCCGGATTAAAGAGCGGACCACCAAGACTGCCGCCATAGATGTGCTGGACAAACTGGTCCTTGGGTAGTCGGGCAATAGTGACTGGATAACTCTTAGCGTCTAATCTTGGAGTGCGGTAGTACTCAAACAAATTGCCGTGGAACTGACTCGTTCCAGAGCGCGTGACCAGGGTTACCTGCGCGCCGCTGCTGCGTCCAAGCTCTGCCGTAAAGTTGCTGGTGACGACCTGGAATTCCTGAACCGAGTCGGGATTTGGGCGCAGCGGCGTGAAGTTTGAACCGCCGGCAGTGGATTCGTTGATGTCAATTCCGTCGAGCGTAAAATTGAAAGCACGGTCACGCGAGCCGTTTACGTTAACTGCGCCGCCGGTGTTGCCGCCGAAAACAACCCCGGGCTGGAAGTTCAGCAAGTCGAGCGGGTTTCGTCCGCGGGTTCCCACAATCGGCAGGCTCTCCAATGTTCGTTGCTCAATCGTGCTGCCAATATTGCCGGAAGTGCTGGTTTGCACTTGCTCGCCCGATGCCTGCACGGTCACCGTTTCCGCTACGCCGCCAGGCTCGAGCGAAACGTTGATGGTCGCCGGTTGATTGACGTTGATGGCGTTTCCCTTGCTCAGAAATTTTTTGAAGCCCGGCTTCTCGGCCGTCAGGCTGTAGTTTCCCACCTGAACCAAATCAAATGCGTATGCGCCGCTGTCGCTCGTCTCCGTCGTAAACGAAACGCCGTTAGCTTCATTGGTCAGCGTAACCGTTGCGCTGACGACCGCCGCGCCATTCGCATCACGCACAGTTCCCGTCACGCGAGAAGTGGTGCCCTGCCCCGTGACAATCGAGGCCAGGGTTAATATGAACGCGGTCAGGAAAAATGTTCGTCTGGGGTTTAGCTTTTCCATTTGGGGGACTCCTTTTCAGATTCGGCGCAAACTCAGAGTCGCCAGGCTGAAGCGACCACTCCTCAATCACGAACAGAAGTTCAACGTGCGGATCGAAAGGCGTTTGCCTTCCGAGCACCTGGATTGTTTTTGATTAGCGTCAAAGGAAACTGAACGCCGCGTTGATTGCTGAAACGCGCGCTATTATACGTAGTTCGGCAAATAAGAAAAACTAAAGATTCTTATTGTGGGAATAAGGCGCGCTAATGGCAACAAGGCGAGGCTGCCTTAAGCCTGAACGCGCGACTTCGCCACCGGCGCAGCCGACAGATATGAAGCAGTGATTCCGTCAAGAAATCCCCAGAGCGCTTTCGCCGCTGCGCGCGCGGCTGCGATTGCCCGGCTTTGCTGCGTCCGTGTCTGGCACTGCCGTCCAAGAGTTTGCAGCTCAACCTGTTGATGAAGCACGTCGATGCTCTCATGAACGCGGAAGAAAGAAACTGCGCGCTCGTCAGCTATTCCGTAAAAGTTTTTCAGTCCCTCGCGCTTGGTCCGGGCGACTTCGGGAATTTGGGATTCGTAGGCAAACAAGGCCGCCAACCCCGCGCGGTAATCTTCGTCTTGAGTGAGCGACTGCAAACGTCTTACTGAATCCCCGGTTGAGGACAACAACTCGGCAGCTCTTACATCCTCGCGCGCCACTCCCAGGCCTTCGGCAAAGCGCAGCCAAAGCTCCGGATGATTTTCATCGCCACGCTCTTCTTCAATCAGGTTCTCCAGCAACTCCTGGCGAATAGAAAGATCGGCGCAGCGAGAGTGAACGCCGCTGACATAAGTCGGGAAGGCACTCACGTGCGCGTAATACTGCTTCGCGTATTCTGCGAGCACCGGCTTGCTGAGTTTGCCTTCGGTCCAGGCGACATAAAACGGATGTTTGAGCATTGAATATTCCATCACTGCTGCCAATAAGTCGCTTTCAAACTGCGAGCTAACCAAAAGATCGTTCGCGTTAGTCATAGTGTCCTCCGTTTTATGTAACTGTTTTGAGAAGCCGTGATTATAGCTGCTGGTAGTTCAGAGTCCAATCTTTAGATTGCTGATCGATAACCACGCAAGCTGAAGCTTGTACTCTAAACTGCTCCAGGGCATTCACTGATAAAGCAGCGCGCGTGCCCGCCGCTTGCGAAATTCTTTCAGGCGATCAGACCACGAGCGCGCAATGTCGCCCGCCGATTCGCCGCGCTTCAATCTCTCCTGCGCGTCTGCATTAACCAGCAAGCGAAGGTAGTTATCAACTTTCCATTGCGCCGGATAGAGCTTGCGTAACGCAACGGCGATCTCCAAGCCGCTGAAGACGGGACGAAACCGGTCGCGATCGGTAACGATGATGTTGATGCCGCCACACTCCTCGCCTTTGAAAACTGAACTCTCCGGCGTAAAGCGCAGCGGAACAAAACGAACGCCGACGAGCCGCTGGTTGTTTAAGTAGGAAGCGAGTTGTTGTCCGTCAATCCAGGGCGCGCCCACAACCTCAAACGGCGTGTCCGTACCGCGGCCGACAGAAACGTTGGTAGTTTCAAGCAGGCCAATGCCGGGGTAAAGCGTTGCTTCGGTGAGGCTGCGCATGTTTGGCGAAGGATTTACCCAAAGCAGATTGGTTTCGTCGAGCCACATCGCGCGCCGCCAGCCTTCCATCTTGATGACGTGCAAATCGCAACCAAGCTGTCGCTCCTGATTAAAGAGTTGGGCCAACTCGCCAATCGTCATCCCATGTCGCACCGGAATCGCGTGATAAGCGGTGAACGAAGGTTTGTCGGCGTCGGCCACCGGGCCCTCGACTTCGAGGCCGCCAATCGGATTGGGACGATCGAGCACAAACACCGCGCGTTTGGCTTTCGCGGCTTCCTCCATCACGTAGCCGAGTGTTGAGATGTAAGTGTAAAAGCGCGTGCCGATGTCCTGAATGTCAAAAACCACCGCCTCGAGATCTTGCAATTGTTCGGGAGTGGGACGGCGCGTCTCTCCATACAGCGAATAGATCGGCAAACCCGTCTGTTCGTCTTTTGAGTCCGAAACTTTTTCGTCCGACAAGCCGCGTATGCCGTGTTCCGGTGAAAACAGCGCCACAAGTTTTAGGTTCGGTGCTTTGTAGAGAACGTCGATGGTTGAACGCCCGGCGCGATCGCGGCCCGTTTGATTTGTTACTAAACCCAAGCGCATGCCGGCCAGTTGTTTGAAACCATCACGTTCGAGCACATCAATTCCGGTCAGGACCTGTGCATCCGCAACGTTCAAACTCCTGGATGACATCGCGAAGGCTTGCTCGCGCGAAGCCGTGAAGCGGCCCAGGTCGCTGGTTAGTCTTTCGTAGTACTCAGACAACTCCAATCGCGCGCGCGCAACCATCGCGAGATCGGTGACGGCGCCGGCTGCGATCGAGGCCACGCGGCCGCGCAACGAACCGACGTCGCCCTTGCCATCCGGATGCACTCGATTGCTCAAGAAGACTACAAACATCCGGCTCGCCGGATCGAGCCACAGCGAAGTGCCGGTGAAACCCGTGTGGCCAAACGAGCCCAGCGGAAACAGATCGCCGCGATTCGTAGAAAAGCTGGTGTTGATGTCCCATCCCAGGCCGCGCGTCCACCCAGCCTCTGAAACCAGACGCGGGCGCGTCATCTCTGCGACGGTTAACGGAGACAGTATTTGAACGCCTCCATATTGCCCGCCGTTTAGAATCATCTGACAGTAGATCGCCAGATCGTCCGCGGTCGAAAAAAGGCCCGCGTGGCCGGCGACGCCGTTCATGCGATACGAAGTTGGATCGTGAACTTCACCGCGCAGCCATTTATCAGCGTCAGCTTCCGACCCCTGGGGCTTGTCCCCAAGATAATTCAATTGGCCACGTCGCTTTTCTGTCGGCGCAATGCGAGCATGCAAGTTTGCTGGCAGAGAAGCCCGACCATTAGGGAGGGCTCTTGACGCGGCTTGAAAGGAGCCCTCCTTTACGGTCGGGCTTCTGCCTGGCACTATCGGGCGAAAACCCGTGTCGCGCATTCCCAAAGGCACAAAAATATTTCGCCGCGCGAATTCATCCAACGAAAGACCGCTGACGCGGTGAACCACTTCACCGAGCGCAATGTAATTGATATCGCTGTAGACGAATCTGGCGCCGGCAGGATTGCGCAGCGGCTCGCGAATCAGCCGCTTGATCGCTTCGTCGTAGCCCGTCCAGCGATCCTTCAAATCAAAGTCGGGCGCATAACCGGCACGATGCGTCAGCAGCAACTCAATCGTGATTCGTTCCCTGCCCTCGCCTTTGATCTCCGGAATGTAATTCGAGAGCGGATCCGTGAGTCTCACTTTGCCGCGCTCCACCAGAATCATGATGCTGGTTGCAGTGGCCACAACTTTCGTAAGACTGGCAACATCGAAAATCGTGTCCGCAGTCATCGCTTCGCGGGCCGGCTCAACCGCTCGCGCGCCATACGCCTTGCGCCAGACGACGCTTCCTTTTCGCGCAACCAAAACCACCGCGCCGGGCAAGTGGTGCTGCTTGATTTCACTTTTAACCTCGCCGTCTATCGCCGCCAGCTTTTGCGCCGACACGGCAACCCTTGCAGGGTTGGTTCTTACTAAAGCCGAAGCGTGCCTAGTTGGTAGCGCGGGAATGGGAAGCGCCAGGACAAGCAACAGGACAGCTACAAAGAGTCTGGCAAACTTAATCAGTGGGAGCCTGGGAAGAAGAATCAATTGCAGGTTGGTCAAGACGGGAACTTTTTGAAATGTATGACGGGCCTATGTCGTTTCAGCGTGATTTCCCATTGCGTTGTTTTAAAGCCTCCGCCAGCTCGGCAAATCGCGCTTCGTTTTTTATCTGGGCGTCGATCATGATGGTGATCTTGTCGTCCTGCTGACGCATCTCGCGGCGCGCTCGCAGTCCGGCACGCACCAGCAACTTGGCGATGCGCTCGAGCCGATCAAGTCTCTCTTCAGTCTTCTTCATGAAACGTCACCACAAGATAAAACAACACGTGCGTCGTTGTCACGCCCTCTAATCCTGGGACCGCGGGCGTCTCGCCCGCATTGTTGCGTTGGCATACAACATTGAGCCATCGAAATATTCGCGCTGCGCGCTCATTGCGGGCGGGACGCCCGCGGTCCCAGGAATATGAATCGCATCACTGCAACCGCTTCATTTGAATCCCCGTACCGCGCGGATAAAGACCCGGCAGAGAGATCGGCAGCTTGCCGGTGATATCGATCTGGCCTAGCACCGCGCGGGCTGCCGCTTGTTGCAAGCTCGGCATGTCGCCATAAGCCACGACGTAAGTGCGGAGCTCGGGAAAACTCTGAAGTAAATAAGGATTGCCAAAACTTATCCCAATCAGCGGCATCCTGCTTCCGATCAGCGCCGCCAGCGCCTTCGCGCCCGGTTCAGGCAAACCAACGCTGCGCGCCTGACCGGTTCTCACACGTCCGTAGAGCGACGCGATGACCAGGTCAGCGCGGTTAGCTTGCTCCAAAGCTTTCTTAACTTCCGTCTCACTCGAACGATCGTCGAGCACCACTGTCTCAATCTTGCGGCCCGGTCCCGCGAGCGCGCCGGCAAACGCATTGGCGATCCACAAACGATCGTCGCCGTTGGTGATAGCGAGGTTAAAAATGCGCGCCTCGGGTTTCAAAGATTTCAACGGGACAAGGTTGTCCTCATTTCGCACCAGCGTTATCGCGTGCTCGGCTATCTCGCGCGCAAGTTCGACCGACTCTTTGCCGGCGACGCTGCGATCAATTTCATCGAGCGGAGTGATCCGCTGTTTGACTAAACCAAGATCGTATTTCGCGGCGAGCACCCGTCGCACCGATTCATCGATGCGCTGCGTCTTCAGCCGGCCCTTCATCACCGCCTCGCGCACGCCGCGAAAAGCCGCGTCGGGGTCGGCCGGCTTCAGCAAAAGATCGGCCCCGGCTTCCAGCGCCCGCACCGAAGCTTCTTCCTGCGTGAAGTAAAGCGTCAGACCGCTCATGCTCATCGCATCGGTGACAATCAGTCCATCGAAACCAAGGTCGCGGCGCAGGATGCCATTCATCACCGGCGAAAGTGTGGTCGGCATCGTTCCCTTTTCAACTACCACTTCGCCGCCTTCGTCGGTGTCAATCGGCTTTAACTTGACTTCGCGCGGCAGAGGCGTCACCACCGTGGGATCAACTTGCGGCATGCCGATGTGGCCAGTCATAACTGATCCAACTCCCGACTTTACCGCGGCCCGAAACGGCACCAGTTCGACTGCATTCAATCGTTCCCGACTGACGTCGATTTCGGGCAAGCCGCGATGCGAATCAGTTGCGGTGTCGCCGTGCCCGGGAAAGTGTTTCGCGGTTGCGATCACGCCGTTCTGTTGCACGCCCTCGACAAAGGCGGCAACAAAGCGGCCCACCGCCGTCGGGTCTTCTCCATAAGATCGAACATTGATTACCGGGTTCGCAGCATTATTGTTAACGTCAGCCACCGGCGCATAAATCTGTTGCACGCCGAGCGCGCGCGCCTCACGCGCAGTTAACGCGCCCTGCCGCCGCGCGTAGTCGGGATTGTCCGTAGCGCCTACCGCCATGTTCCAGGGAAGATTTACGGTGTCGTCGAAACGCATTCCCGCGCCCGCTTCTAAATCCGCGGAGATGAGCAACGGATAACGCGCCAGACTCTGCATGCGATTGACGAGCACAACCGATTCATACACCGGCCCGCGAAACAGAATGATGCCGCCCACATGATTGTCTTCAACCTGATGGCGCAGCGCTTTGAAAGCCTCGCTGTCCTGATTCAGAAACGTCGCGTTGACGGCGACGCAGATCAGTTGCCCGATCTTTTCGTCGAGCGACATGCGGCGTAATTCTTTGTCGGCCCAGTTGAGCGCTTCTTTGCTTGGCTTCGAAGAATAGGGTTTGACTCGTTGCCGGCTGTTTGTTGCCGTGTTTGCTTGCGCTTCCGTGATCGGAGCCAGCTCGGCCAGCGGCAGGTCCAACGTGGCAGTCAACAATAGTAGAAGGAGGATTCGCTGGATCGTAGTTAAGAGCTTTTGTTTCATCTATAAATAGTTTGAGCCAATACTGAACAAGTTGTTAGCGACTCACGTTTCCTAAACCCGCGCAGCGGGTGAAAGCTCGTCCCGACGTTCGCTTGGCGCGGGCGCAAAGGCAAACGCCGCCAGCCATGCCACCAGCAGAGTGATTAAGCTGCCAATGAGCACATACCAGGTCCACGCGATTGGCGTCCAGAAACGAATGTAAAGCATGACGACCATGCTGGTCAGCATTCCTATCAACGCCGGCGGCTCACTCGCGCGCCGCAGGAATGTGCCGACCAGGAACACGCCCAATACCGGTCCATTGATCAGCGACGCCACCGACAGCGCCTGGTCCAGTGCTGAACGATTCTGGCGCATGGCTATCAGCGCCACGCCGATTTGAATAATGCCCCACACGAGTGTTAACCAATGAGACACGCGCAGGTAATGCTTATCATCGCGTTTCGGCCGGAACGGTTTGTAAAGATCGTTGACGGCGGTTGCCGCGATTGAGTTGAGCGACGACGAAAGCGCGGCCGCAAAAATCGCGGCCACCACGAGTCCGGACAAACCCGAGGGCATAAACTTCGTGATGAAGTCAGGGAAAACACGATCGCCGCCAACCGCCTGAAACGTGCCGGCAACTGGGAGCGTCGCGACGCCCGAGGCCAGATTTGCATAAGCAGGATCGGTCTGTGGCGCGTAGAACGCAAACAGCAACACCCCGATGAAAAGGAAACCAATGAACTGCGCCAACACAACGGCGCCGCTGGTGAGTAGCGCGGTGGCGGCGCGGCGCGGCTTGTCGGTGCAAAGATAACGCTGCACCAAATATTGATCGGTGCCGTGCGTGCTCATCGTCAGGAAACATCCGCCCAACAACCCGGCCCAGAGCGTGTAAGTCTTCGTGAAGTCGATCGGCAAGGTGAAACTCAGGATACGATTCGTAAAGGGAGCCGTGAAAGCGTAAGTCGTCGGCCTTAATCCGAAATCAATGAAGTTGAATTTGTGGTACTGCTCGCCGAGACTAATAGCCTGGCCCCAACCGCCCTTGATGGACATAATGAGAACAACTCCCGCCATCGCCGCGCCTGCCAGATAAATTCCCAACTGCACCACTTCAACCCAGATAACCGCCTCCATGCCGCCGAAGTAAGTGAAGATGATCATCACCACGCCGAGCAGTATCACTGAACCAATCACAATCGTTTCCGCATTCGCCTGCGGTTGAAAAGCCGTATAGACCGCCGCCAGCACAAACGCCGTCAGCAGCAGACGAATGCCGTCCGCAATGTTGCGCATGACGACGAACAGCGACGCCGCCAGCATTTTGATGCGATTGCCGAAGCGCCGCTCGAGCAGTTGATAGACCGTCATCAGCTCGCCGCGAAAATATGAAGGAATGAAGAGCAGCGAAATAACTACCCGCCCGAGCATGTAACCGAAGACGAGCTGGAGAAACTGAAAATTGCCGTTGCGAGCAAACGCAATTCCGGGAACTGAGATGAATGTGATCGTTGAGGTCTCAGTGGCGACGATAGAAGCGGCGATGGCCCACCAGGGCACGGTGCGATCGCCGAGGAAGTAGTCGCGCGTTGTTTCCTGTTTACGAGAGAACCAGACGCCGAACAGCGTAATGCCGATTAAGTAACCAAAGATGATAACGAGATCGATAGGCTTCATTTACTTTCCTAACCCGTCAACCAGAATTTCTGAAAGCCGCGACATCAAAAGCAGCGCTGGATTGTCGACCGTCCAGTTCACCTCCGGCATTTCGTTGCAAGTGATTGCGAGCGCAATGCGGCCGCGCGGGTGATAGATAATTCCGATGTTGCTGCGCAGTGCGTCGAGTGCGCCAGACTTCGTGGCTTTGGGCACGCGCCATTGTTCGCGCCAGGCCCCGTTGGTTCCCTGCTCGCGTTTCATCAGGTCGAGCATTTCTTTGGACGCCGCCGGACTGATTACTTCACCACGTTCCAGTTTCTCCAGGAGCATTACCATTTCATGCGGCGTCGTGCGGCCGAGACCGAAACGCTTGTTCTCCTCTTTCTTACCTTCCAAACTCTCGCCGCCGCCGAAGACGCGTCGCATCAGACGCGTTTCTTTGAATCCGAGTGACTCCATGCGGGCGTTGATGGCATCCGCGGTCAACACATCGATCACGAGATTCGTCGCGGTGTTATCGCTCATTATCATCATCAACGTCACGGCATCGCGAAAGGTGAGATGCAAGCCGTCAGCAAACTCGTTAAGGATTCCCGAACCGCCAGCCTTCTTTTCTTTGGTCAACACCAGGTCGTCCGTCCACTTTGTTTTCCCTTCTGCCACGCGCGCAAACGCTTCTACCATGACGGCGATTTTTATGGTGCTCGCGGTCGGCACCCGATCGTCGCCACCTAGTTCGTAAACCATTCCGGTGTCAAGGTTCTTGGCAAAGAGACTGACCTTGCCTTTGAACCGCGCTACCTCCGCGCGCACCCGCTGGTCCAAAGCAGTTTGCTTTGCTGCTTGATCCGGCTGCGCAGACGCACCAACAACCGCAATCAGCAATAGCAGGACCGCCAGAAGCTTAATTAGGATGTGAGATGAACTCATTATTTGCATCGAAGAGCGGAGGCAAAGCTGGGCCTCCGCTCATGTAAACATTAACCACCGAATTCTGAGCTGTCCCTTAAAGGCTTTGCTACTTCAACATTTCCTCGGCGCGACTCACCACGCCGCCGGCCGCCGCCAGCGCGCGCTCAGCGTCTTCCAGTGAGCATCCCGATTTCGCCATCAGCAACGCCGCCGGCAAGCTGCCATTTGCCTTCTCCAAACTCTCAAGCGCGTTGCGTTTATCGATCTTCGCTTCCGCCATCAGTATTCGCACGGCGCGTTCGCGAAGTTTTGCGTTGCGCGTCATCACGTTCGTCATCCGATTGCCGGTCACGTAGCCTAGTCTAATCATCGTCGCGGTTGACAACATGTTCAGGACCATCTTCTGGGCCGTGCCGGCTTTTAGCCGTGTCGAACCAGCCACCACCTCTGGACCAACAATGGGGACAATACTTACTGCGGCCGCTTCCGTAATTGGACTATGCGGAGCACACGTGATCGCGATCGTAAAAGCGCCGAGCGTGCGCGCAAACTTTACCGCGCCGACCGTGTATGGAGTGCTGCCCGATGCCGCAATCCCGACGAGCACATCGCCCTTCGTGAAACCACGCGCCATTAGATCTTTTTCGCCCGCCTCAGCGTCGTCTTCCGAAGCTTCGACCGCACGATAACATGCTTCATAACCGCCCGCGATAATGGCCTGAACCAAATCCGGCGACACGCCAAACGTCGGCGGACACTCGGCAGCATCCAAAACGCCAAGTCGTCCGGACGTGCCCGTGCCGATGTAGAAAAGTCTGCCGCCGTCATTCAACCGTCTCACGATTCCCTCAACTGCCTGCCCCACTTCCGGCAAAACCAAACTGATCGCCGGGGCGACCAGCGCATCTTCCGCGTTCATCAAGCGAAGGATTTCGCGGAGCGGCAACGAGCTTAGGTTGCTCGTGTTGGGATTTTCCTGTTCGGTGATTGGAAGCGGATCCGGATTTTTAGGGTTCATCTGGCTGGTTACTTGAAAAAACCTAACCGGGAAATCAAACTGTAGTGGCAGGGCTTGTCCCTGCCCGGAGACCGATACCCCCACCAGAGCGGGCAGGGACGAGCCCTGCCCCTATTGTGCTTAACCGGCGAGGGCCAAATGGTTTAGGTGTTCGCGCGCCATGCGTGCAGCGGCAACCGCGGGTGAAAATCGGGGCGGCGCAAAATAAGCTTTGGGCGCGGTCCGTCCAATTTCTTCACGCATCGGCGCCAGGACAAGCTCCCGGCCCGCGTCGAAGACGCCGCCAACGTAGGCTACCTGAAAAGTTTCGCGCTCCAATTTTAGACTACGGATCACTGCCGCGGCAGCCGCGCCAAGCTCGCCGCCTCCTTCGGCGAGGATCGCGCGCGCGACTCGATCCTTCGCCTTTGCGGCATCAATTACATTCTTAGCAAAACCCGCCAGGCGCTCGTTGGTGATTGTTGGAGAGTAGATCGCAGTTGAAAGATCGTTTGGATCTGAAACATGAAAGTAGGTACAGGCCGCGACTGTCAGCGAAGTTGACGGCCCGCGACCATCGACGGCGTGTGCGATTGCGCGCAACGCTCGCCGCGCAATCCAGGCGCCGGCGCCTTCGTCTCCGGCAATCGGTCCCCAACCGCCCGCGCATATTTGTTTGCCGCGCGCGTTTATGCCACAGCAAATCGAGCCGGTGCCGGCGATGACGATGAGCCCGGGCTCGCCTTCCGTCGCGCCATAGAGCGCGATGTCGGCGTCACCAACAACCATAACTTCACCGATTCCCAGACCGAGGAGGGCCTCGCGCATGCGCATGCTCAATTCCTTGCGGCGCGCGCCGGCCAGGCCGATCTCCGCGGCCACCAGATCGGTGCGCCGCAGTTGCGCCGCTTCACAGGCGCGGTCGATTGCTTCGCGAACCGCAACTGCCGCATTCGCAATGCCCACGCGCAAGGGATTTGAGGGGCCGGCGAGACCCTCGCCGAGGATCGCGAAGTTCGCGTCAAGGATCACCGCCTGCGTCTTCGTGCCACCGCCGTCAACGCCCACGACGGCGCGCCTTGTTGCCGGGCGGCGAGTAATTAAGAAGTCTGCTTGTCTTCTCTCAGTCGTGACCATGTGTCGGGAGGCGGCGCTCGCTATTGATGATGGGCCATCTCTTGCCCATTCTAGGTAACGGTGATTTATAATGGAAACTAAAAGATTTTATTATTACAATAACCGTCGTTGATAAGAGCTGAAACGGTTGGTAACTTCTCCACTATGGAAATTCGACAACTCCGCGCCTTCATAGCCATCGCTGAATTGGGCACATTCACTGCCGGCGCCCGGCGCGTACACGTAACTCAGGCCGCGATCAGCATGCAGATCCGGCAACTGGAAAACGAGCTGGGCGCGAAATTGTTTGTGCGCGCGCCGCGCCGGGTAATGTTGACTGAAGCGGGCGAGCAGTTATTACAACGGGCGCGTCAAATCCTGCGCGAGCACGATGCGGCCGTGGATGAGATTGCCGAGTTGGCCGGCGCCGAGCGCGGACGTTTGCGAATTGGCAGCGCTTCGGCAATGGTCACCACGGACGTTTTGCCAAAGCTTCTGAAGGACATTCGCAAACAACATCCGGGCGCGGAGATCAGCGTTGCTTCCGGAACCAGCGAGGCTTTGGTCCAGCAGATCCTTGCCGGCGAAATCGATATCGCTTTTGTTTCGTTGCCGGTTGAGGCGCGTGGCATCAACACCGAGCGGCTCAGTCAGGATCAACTCGTGGCCGTCGCGTCGCCGCGCCACAAGCTTGCGAAGCAGCGCACCATCAGCGCCTACTCGCTGGCCGGCGAGAAGCTCATCCTGGGCGAGCGCGGCGGCAACACTCGCCGGCTAATCGATCAGTTTTTTGCGCAGGCCGGTGTGACGCTTCACGTCGCGATGGAGCTGAGCCGCCAGGCCGCGATCCGGCGAATGGTGGAAGAAGATATGGGCGTGGGTATCGTGCCGCTGGAAACTGTGCGAGAAGCCGTGGAAAAGGGGCGGCTGGTTAGATGGTGGATTGAAGGGGCGCAAATCAACTGGGAATTGGGCATCGCCAGATTAACCGGCGGCTACGAATCGCCGATCACTCAGAGCTTCGTCAAACTTTCACGAAACCACTTTGGCGATGGTCCCAAGCCAATTGCTGCCAAGAAACCAAGACCGGATACTCGCAAAAAGTCTACAAAGAAATAATCTGCGCTTCCGGTCGATTGCCAGCGGCTTTGCCGCCATCCGTGCGGTAAGGCTCACTTTAAGGCAATCTCATTTCTTCAGCAGTATCACGTTGGAGTGCGTGTCTGTTTTTTCACTAGAGCGCCTCGATCAGTCGCTCAATATCCGTTTCATTGTTAAAGAAGTGCGTCGCTACGCGAATTCCCTCCGGCTTCTTCGTGACAATGATCTTCTGTGCGGCAAGCCGCGCGACCAGGCCCGCCGGATCTTCCGCCTGCACTAACGTCTCGGCAGAACGCATCTGCTCATCACGAAGCGGCGAGAGAACGTTCCAACCTGATTCGATCAAGCGACTGGTCAAAAACCGATTGAATGCCAGCGCGCGTTCCTCGATATTCCTGATGCCGAGGCTCATTATCAAATCAACTGACGCACCCAAAGCAAAAATGCCGGCGAAGTGTGGACAGCCAAGCTCCGCGCGCGCCGCGGCATCGTGGCGCAGATGGATCTCGTCGTTGCGATCGGAATACGGATCCTCGACGCTCAACCAGCCAATCGAACGCGGCAACGATTGATCCAGTAACTCCCGGCTCAGGTAAACGAATCCCGATCCGTAACCAGATAAGAGCCACTTGTGGCCGGTTGCACAGAGGGCATCGATCCTCATTCGCTGGACATCGATTTCAAAGGCGCCGGCTGACTGGCTCGCGTTGAGGACCAAAGCGTGTTTTTCTTTTATTTCGCCGACTCTCTCCGGATCGATCCGAAATCCGTTTGAAAACTGCACATGACTGAGAGCGATGATTCCGGTCTCGCGGCTCATCGCTCTTTGCAGGTCGTCGATTCTGATCCCGCCCTCCTGCGCCGGAAGCCGATGGACGGGAATCCGCCGATGCATCCAGGGCAGGGTCGTGACGGGGAATTCGAGCTCAGATGAAATCACTTCGCCGCGATCTTCCAAAGCATCCACGATCACATTCATGCCTGACGAAGTGTTAGTCGTAAACGCGATCTCTTGCGGTTCGGCATTGATGAACTGAGCGATCTTCTTTCGAATCGCTTCCCGATCAGCGAGCCAGCGATTCCAGTGCACGTCGCCATCGCTCATCATCTTTTCGTAGTAACCGGAAGCAGCTGCGCATGATGCCCGCGACACCGGCCCCGCCGCCGCGCTGTTGAGATAGGCGAACTTTTCAGTCACGGGAAACTGTTTGCGGATTCCGTCCCAATTGATCATGCAAGCGCGAAGATACATGAATGGACGGCCCGATCCAAAATGTGCAGCAGAGGCGCACTAGCTCAAGCCATTCAGGAGTTATCCCTCCAGTTCGCTGACGCTTGATCTGTTGGTGTATAGTTTGAATTCAAGGATTGAACGATGGGTAGAATCATTGCTTCCGTAAAGATCGAAAATGCTGCCGATGTTTCCAAAGGTCTGCGGTGCGACGCTTTGGTGGACACGGGCGCATCGCACATGGTCCTGCCAACCGCCTGGAAAGAACGGCTCGGAAGTTTGGAGTCAACCCGAACGATCGAAATGGAAACGGCTACGCAGGAGACGATTAATGGCGAAGTGTGCGGGCCGGTCCGCATCCAGATCGAAGGGTTTCCTACGATCTTTAGTGAAGTGTCCTTTGTCGAGATGAAACCGGACGACGGAGAGTATGAACCGCTAATCGGTTACATTGTTCTGGAGCAGAGCCAAGCGGGAGTTGACATCCTCGGTCATCGCCTCGTCCGCCTCAAGACATGGATTTGAAGTCGCTCATTTGTGCTCGAGTTTCTTGCTTCGGGAACTACTCCGAACTACCGGTGTAGCCGTCCCCTCAAACCACATCGTCGCTAACGGCGGCAGCGTGATCAACGCCGAATATTCCAAACCTTGCGCGGGAACTTTCTCAGCCTTGATGCTTTTCACCACTCCAAATCCGCCACCACAATACTTTTCGTGATCGGTGTTGAGCAGTTGCTTGTAAGTGCCCGCGCGTGGCAGGCCGAGGCGATGA
>Ga0137409_10002597_pt1 | contig 19304 bp, 16 predicted proteins | sample CZODoug1_16funga_FD_122059 | JGI IMG/M metagenome (GOLD analysis project Ga0137409, IMG submission 122059) | Vadose zone soil fungal communities from Angelo Coast Range Reserve, California, USA - CZODoug1_16fungal (Hybrid Assembly) | ecosystem: Environmental > Terrestrial > Soil > Vadose zone... | reverse complement strand
GTGGCTAGAGCGCGCCCCTGATAAGGGCGAGGTCGGTGGTTCAAGTCCACCCAGGCCCACCATTCAAATCACCAATAAATACGCGGCTATTTTCACTTTTCCCCTTTCGGGGAATATCTCTCAAAACTAATTTGCCAACTATTGCCAACTTTATGATTAGCCGGATGGCACTACACTCAGGCGTTAAAACCCTTCGGGTGAAGCCCGAACGGCTAGGATCGATGATCAGGCTATGTCGAGAACGATGCCCTGTCATATCGAGGGACGCGGAGTGCAGTGCAAGACACTGCAAGACTGCGCAAGAGCGGGAAGTCATTTTTAGTGAGTTTGCGGGAGCGTAGTTCGTTGGTTAGAACGCCTGCCTGTCACGCATCTCACGCAGACGACCTGCCGATTCGAATTCGCTGGAAGGCAAATTCGTTACATTGCTTGTGCTTGCTCCCGCCGCCCGAAGATCCATTCATACAGTACGGGCAACAGGAACAGCGTGAGCACGGTGGAGCTGAACAGACCGCCGATGACCACGGACGCTAGTGGCCGCTGTACTTCCGCGCCCGTCGAGGTGGCGAGCGCCATGGGAATGAATCCAAAAATGGGCACAAATGCCGTCATCAGAACCGGCCGCAGCCTGCGCCGTGCGCCGCCGAGGACCGCATCGCGCATAGCTCCCCCGGCTTCGCGCAACTGATTGATGGAACTGACGAGGATGATTCCATTCAGCATGGCCACGCCAGACAGAGCGATGAAACCCACCGAAGCCGACAGGTTCAGGTTCATGCCCCGGATCCAGAGTGCGGCAATTCCTCCGACCATTGCGAATGGGATGTTCCCGACGACCAGAAGCGCCTGCTTAATCGAGTCGAACGTCAAGTACAGCAGAATAAAGATGGTGGTAATCACGATCGGAACAATCAGCATCAGACGCCGTGTGGCCCTCTCTTGATTCTCGAATTGTCCACCATATTCGATGAAATACCCGGTGGGCAGCGCAATTTGCTGGCCGATTTTCGACTGCACTTCCGCTACAAAGCTACCGAGGTCGCGGCCCCGCACGTTGGACATCACTACAATGCGTCGCTGGCCTTCTTCCCGGTCCACCTTTTCCGGCCCGCGCGTCACTTCGATACGCGCCACTTGACTGAGAGCAACCTGTTCTCCATTCGGGGCACGCAATAGAATGTCACGCAGGGCGTCGGGATCGCTGCGATAGCGGTCGGGCAACCGCAGGGCCACGGTGTAACGCTTTGGACCGTCGATTACTTGTGAAATGATGTCACCGGATGCGCCAGCCGCCACCGCCTCTTCCACATCCGATACGTTCAAGCCGTAACGCGCCAGCGCCGCGCGATCGACACGAATGGAAAGTTCCGCAACTCCCATGGTGATTTCCATCTGCGGATCTGCGGCGCCTTGTACGGTGGCAATCGATCGCAGTACTTGCTGGCCGAGGGCGTTCAGCGTGCGGAAGTCGTCACCGAAGATCTTTACGGCCAGGTCCGCTTTGACTCCGGAAACCGTTTCGTCGATGCGCATGGCCATCGGCTGCGTGAAGCTGAACGCCACGCCGGGAATCGTGTTCAACTCTTTGTCCAGCGCGGCGATCAGATCGGCCTTGCTGCGAAAGCGCTTCCAATCCTTCGTTGGGCGCAACAGCAGGTAGGTATCTCCTTCGTTGATGCCCATCGCTTCGGTGGCGAAATCAGGGCGTCCGATCTTGATCACCACGTCCTGAATCTCGGGGAACGAACGAACCTTCTGCTCGACGAGCTTGCTGATCTCGATTGAGTCCGTGAGCGAAACGCCCGGCAGCTTGCGTGTCTCCACCAGAATGGATCCTTCATCGAGCCGCGGCATGAACTCGGTGCCGATGAAAAGAAGAGATCCTAAAGCGACGGCCAGCACGGCAACCCCCGACAAAATAGTCAGCTTCGGATGGTCCATCGCTTGCGTCAGGAGGCGTGTGTACGTGACGTTGAGCCGCGCCATCCAGCCATGCTCCTCCCGGCGGGCGAGCTTCGGCGGCAATCCCTTGCGGAAGCTGAACGAAGCCAACATCGGGATCATCGTGAGCGCGAGGATCAGCGAGCCGAACAATGCCGCGCACACGGTGATGGCCATGGGACGAAACATGCGTCCTTCGAGACCCTGCAAAAAAAGAAGGGGCAAATACACCGCGATGATGATCACCACGGCGAAGGTCATCGGCCGCGCCACTTCGTAGGCCGCCTGCCGCACCGATTCGAGAGGAGATTCCTGCCCGTGTTTCTCTTCCAGGCGATGCACGGAGTTCTCCATCATAACCACCGCGCCATCCACGATCATTCCGAAATCGATGGCGCCGAGGCTCATCAGGTTGGCGCTGATGCCGTACAGCCGCATGCCCAGAAAACCGATGAGCATAGAGAACGGAATGATGGAAGCCGTGATGATCGCAGCGCGGATGTTTCCCAAAAAAAGCAAGAGGATTACGGTGACGAGAATAAAGCCCTCGAAGAGGTTCTTCTCCACGGTGCGGATGGTGCCATCGATGACGAAGGATTGATCATAGAACGGGACAATCTTGATTCCCTGTGGCAGGTGGAGGGCTGCGATTTTTGCCTTGATCCGCTCAATCAAAGCTTCGCCGTTTTCGCCTTTGAGCATGATGACCGTGCCCGACACGGTCTCGCCGTTTCGCAGCGTGGCTCCCTGCGGAGGCGCCGCACCGACGCGGACCTCCGCCACATCCCGCACGAGTACGGCGGCTCCCTCTTTCGCCATCAGCACGATATTTCCGAGATCGTCCGTGGAGGTGGCCCGCCCACTCCCGAGCAGCGTGTACTGTTCCGAAGCGTGTTCGATGTAGCCACCTCCGAAATTCGAGTTGTTTCCTTGCACGCGCAAAGCAACATCGTGCAGCGTCAGTCCGTATTGCTGGAGCACCGCTGGATCGACCACGATTTGAAACTGCTTGGTCTGGCCGCCCCACACGTTCACGTCGCTTACGCCGGGAACCGTGCGCAACTGCGCTTTGATCACCCATTCGTGCAGATCCTTCAGCTCCATCGCGCTCATCGGACCCGAAAGCGTGTACTGGTACAGTTCTCCGAAGGCCGTGGCCGGCAGCCCCAAAGACGGCTGGATTCCTTGCGGGAGTAGGGACGAGATTTGCTGCAGGCGCTCGCTCACGAGTTGCCGCGCGAAGTACATCGGCACCGAATCGTCGAATACGACCGTAACCATCGACAATCCCAGTTTCGAGAGCGTCCGTACTTCTTCCTTCTTCGGTAGCCCGAGCATCGCCCGCTCGATCGGATAGGTGACGAGTTGCTCGACTTCGGTGGGAGGCAGCGAAGGAGCCTCGGTTACGATCACCACTTGATTGTTAGTGAGGTCGGGAAACGCCTCGGCGGGAATGGTGTAAAGCGCGTAGCCGCCGGCGGCAAGTAGGATCACAATGCCGATCAGCACCAACCACTGATACTCCAACGTGAAATCGATAATTCGATTCAGCATGGATTGTTCATTCACCTTCCATTGAAGCGCGCAGGAGCTGCGACTTCAGGATGAAGCTGCCCCGCACGACGATTTGCTCACCGGGCTGCAATCCCTCAAACACCGGAGTCTTGCCGTTCACCGTTTCTCCGATGCGAACCGCACGGACTGCGAAGCGGTCGGCCGCGGTGCGAACAAAGACCGCGTCCTGACCGTTGATCTGCTGAATGGCGTCGGAGACGACGAGGATGGTGGGCTTCCGCGAGCCGGTCGAAATTTCCGCGTTGGCTAGCATCTCCGGTCTCAGAAGCTTCTGCGGGTTGTTTAGCAAGATACGCGCCTGCATCACACGAGTGGTCGGATCGAACTCTTGTCCCAGGTTGGTGATCCTGCCGGAAAACCGCTGCCCGGGAACGCCCGACAGCGTCACGGTCGCGGGTTGGCCGACGCGCAGGTCGCCGAGATGCTCCGGACGGACCGAAGCCAGCATCCAGACCTGTGCGAGATCACCGATGACAAATGCATCTCCCCCAGACGGTGTAACGCTCTTGCCCGGAGTCACTTGCTTTTCGATGACATAGCCGGTCGCGGGAGCAAGAATCGGCACTTGGTCAGCGGCCTCGTCGTGATTGCCGGACGGGGAATCGACGGCAACGTGGAGATTGTGTTCCAGAAGATCGCGTGCGCGGTCGACGTCACTCTGCGCACCCTGCACCTCGGCCTGCGCACTAACCACATCCTGCCGGGCTTGTTCCACTTGCATGACCGAAGCTGCCTTCAGCGACAGCAAGGTCTGCATGCGATCGTAATTCCGTTGCGCGAGTTCTCCAGCTGCTTTCGCTCGTTGAAGATTCGCTACGGCACTTCGATACTGCGCACGCAGGACATGCACTTGATCGGCATGATAGCGGCCAAGACTTGTCCCTCTTTCACGTGGTCGCCGAGCCCGGCGTAGACCGCTGCCACCATGCCCTCGGCCCGAACGCCGACATGCCAGTTACGATCGTCAGCGAGCGTAATGCGGCCCGTCAGACGCAATACGTCCGGCGCTTCGCTGAGCGCGACCGCCTCCGTCTGGATTCCGGCGGTCGTCTGTTCCGTGGCCGGGAGTACAATTTCGCTTTTGTTAGCCGTCGGATTCGGTGCAGCATGCTCCGATGCCGCAGATGAAGTGGAGCCGCGGTTGCACGCTGCTCCGCTTAGCGAGAAAAGAAGCAGAGCACTCATTAGAAATCGTTCCCTTATCATGGATTCGCTCCTTCGGCGGCTTGCAAGTTGGCAATGCTTTGCTGGTAGGCGACCATACCCTGCACATAGGCAAGTTCGGCTTCCAGGCGCGATCTCTGTGCATCGAGTAAACGCAGCAGGTCGGTGCCGCCTTGCGCGTAGGCGCCCTGCGCGATCTCCGAGATGTTCTGCGCGTGCTCGCGCAGCGGTTTGAGCGTGGTCACCACTTCGCTGCGCCGGAGTTCGTATTCCTGAAGTGCATTGTAGTAGTCCGCCCGCACGTCCGCTTCCGTCGCGGCCAGGAGCTGCTCCTGCCGGCGAAGCTCCGCAGTCGCCGCCGCACGGTTTCCTTGATTTCGGTTCGTGAGAGGAAGCGTGATCTGCAGTCCGGCTGTGGCCGTGTTGGTTCCCGTAATCGTGTCCGGAAGCTGCGTCCGTTTGTAGCCATAGAGCAGGTTCAAGTCCGGACGAGCGGAAACCTCTTCCAAACGCGCCTTCGCTCGGGCTTCTTCAACGGCTGCCGTAGCGACGCGCATATCGACTCGCCGCGCCAGCACTTGCGGAAGTTCGGCCGCGGCGATGGGAACACCGCTTGCCTCCAGCGGGTCGGTCAGCACGACTTCGGAAAAGTCGGTCTGTCCCATTTCCCTCAACAACTGGACTCGCGCACGCGTCGCATCGATGGCCGCCAGATTCGCCCCAATCTGCAGTCGTTCGGCTTCCAACCGCACACGGAGAAAGTCCTGTTCGGAGATGGCGCCCACGCTGAGACGCGCGGAGTGATAGTCGACGATCTCTTGGAAAGTTTTGAACGAAGCCTTCAGTAGGTCCCGCGTTTCCTGAGCTCCGCGCGCCGCCCAATAGGCAAGCTTGACGCGCTGGATAATTTGCAAACGAGCCAGTTCGTACTCCGCTTGGCTTCTGTTGACGCCGCTTGCGGCCGCTGCAATACGCTGCTTTCTCTTTCCAAGTATGTCAAGGGGTTGCGTAATGGAGGCAAGCGTATCCACGTCCCGCGAGTAGCTCTGTCCGGGCCGTAGATTCTCATTCGAAAACTGGAACTCGGGATTGGGGAGCAAGCCTGCCTGCTGCTTCAGCCCTCGCGCGGCCACGATTCGCTCCGCGTCGGCTTTGAGCGACGCTCGTGACTCCAAGGCTTTGTCGATTGCATCTTGCAAGCCCAGCTTCGATTGGGCTGTACATCGAGTGGGGCCGGCGAGACCCAGGAACAAAAAAAGCAAAACGCACAGCCCTATGCGAGACACCATCGTTCTCTCCTCACGATCAGATTGAATTGGGGAGCAAGCGCACGAGGCGTGCGCTTTCAGACAGAACTAGGCGGGAGGTGCTCGGAGGCCGGGCGAACTTCGAACGGGGGGCCATGTACACGGACCGTGGGAGCCATGACTCGCCCAAATGCGTCGCGGACTTCGGGAAGTTGGAATCCCGTCGTCGGAATGTCGGGAATCGTAATCGGCGCGGGCGTTGCGAAGTTGAAGACGTCCAGCTGTGTCGGACCCGAAGCGTTATCGTTATTCGCGCTGACGGAAGCGTTCTCGGAGTGCCGCGACGCGCGACCGGAGAAGTGACTGTGGACGAGGGCGGATCCATGTCCCGGATGATCGGCCTCAGGCGCCACCACGTGGACATGCGTGAAAGGGGCCAACAGCAGGCCCAGCACGAGAGAGACAGCGCAAACAATCGCGGCGGAAGAACGCACGATATAAGTATTGCCCGCGCTTCCCAAATGGTCAACCGAGGACATTCGACGATCGACAATTTCGATTGAGTCGGGATGGCGATTCATTAGACCTCAGCCAGAAAGAGCCAAGCCCCACGCCACTATGCATATAGCACCATAAAAGGCCCTGATAAGGGCGAGGTCGGTGGTTCAAGTCCACCCAGGCCCACCAGAAACAAGTTTCAGTCTTCAGTTATGAGCCCTCAGTTTCGTTTCCCTGTATTTGCGGTTTGCTCGATGTGACCGGGCTTCCACTAATTCTGAGCCAAACAGCTGCGGCTTCGCGGCGAATCGGATTATCGGATTAAAGGAAAGTTGGCTCGGCGTTGTATAGTTCGCCGAGCGTGAACGTGTGAACACGCAACGAACAGGATGAGATGAAGGGCATTTTGATGATGATGAGCGGAGTACTGTGCGTGGCGGGCGGATTGCTGCACGGGTCCGGTTTTTGGGTCATTCACGGAGAAATAGCAAAAGCCGGCGTAACGGGAGACCTCGCAGAGGTCGTTGACTTGGCTTGGGTATTTATGAGCATGGGATTCCTCACATTCGGAGCAATCCTGATTACGTGCGGGCTCCAGATGAAAAGAAAGAATTACGGGGGAAGGGCGTTTGGCGGTTGGGCGGCGGCATGTTTAACGATATTCAGTGGAGGGGCGATGATTCGATTCGGATTTAATTGGCACTTTTTGTACTTTCTGATTGTGGGTGTGTTGGCCGCGTACGCTTGCGTCCCGGATAAGCAAACAGCGTAATAATCCCGAAATGCAACGGGCTGTCCCACAGTGGTACAGCCTGAGGCCTAAACTGGCGCTCGTATTTTTGTGCAGCTAAGATCCCCTCTGTTCTCAACGACCTAGACCTACATTCATTTCGAGATGAACTGGCGCATTGGAACACGATGTGCCGTGGAATTGGTCTGGTCTTCGACGTGGGAAACGAGAGGCTATGTTCGTCATTATAGGAATTGTGGTGGTGATCGCGGCCATCGTCGGCGGCTACCTGATGGAGCACGGAAATCTGATAGTGCTGCTGCAGCCGGCGGAATTGCTGATTATTGGCGGAGCCGCGGCCGGGACGGTGCTGATCGCGAATCCTCTATTCATCCTGAAGAAGATAGTTGGCGGCCTGGTAGGTGTGTTGGGCGGTTCGCCTTACACGAAAGAGAAGTACCTTGAGACGCTGAAGATGCTGGCGGAACTGCTGGGGCGCGCGCGCAAGGAAGGATTGATGGCCATGGAAGCGGACAGCGACGCACCAGACAAAAGCCCTGTTTTTTCCAAATATCCAAAATTTTTGAAAGATCATCACGCGCTGTATTTTGTGTGCGACACGCTGCGAATGGCGGCGAGCGGCGGCGTGGAAGCGTTCGACATGGATCAGATGATGGAACGCGACATGGAAGTGCATCATCACGAACAGGCGCAGCCGGTGACAGCGCTTGCGACGATGGCGGATTCCCTTCCCGGGCTGGGCATCGTAGCGGCAGTGCTGGGAGTCGTGATTACAATGGGCGCATTGGGCGGGCCGCCGGAAGAGATTGGGCACAAAGTAGCGGCAGCGCTGGTGGGAACGTTTCTCGGCATTCTGCTTTGTTACGGATTCGTCGGACCTGTCGCGTCGACCATGGCGAAGACGACAGAAGACGAGCAAGCGTATTACTACGTTTTGCGGGTTGTGCTGGTGTCGTTCATAAAGGGTTCGCCGCCAACGGTGGCGGTGGAATTTGGCCGACGCGCGATTCCAGGGCATGTGAGGCCAACGTTTCAGGAAGCCGAAGCAAGCACTAAGAACAAGGGCGGCGAAGCTGCGCCCGCGGCGGCAGCCGCGTAACGGGCGCGACGACTCCCCATGCCACAGTCCCAGGAAAATCGACCGATTATCGTCATCAAGAAGAAGGGTGGCCACGGTGGACACCACGGCGGCGCGTGGAAGGTGGCGTACGCGGACTTTGTTACGGCGATGATGGCGCTGTTCATCGTGTTGTGGCTGCTGAATTCGAGCAAGCAAGTGCAGGAAGCGGTAGGCGGATACTTTAAGGATCCGACGGGAACGACGAAGCAGGTCGGAAGCGACATGCGGGGTGCAGGTGAAAACTTCTCTGTCAACAAAGACAACATGGAGCAGTTGAAAGAACAGTTGCAAAAAGCGATCAAGGAAGTTCCACACTTCGAGAAATTCAAGAACCATATCGACATGACGGTGACGAACGAGGGATTGCGGATCGAATTGACGGAATCGGAAAAGGGGACATTCTTCGACAGCGGCAGCGCGAAGATGAGCGAGGACGGAGAAGAATTGCTGCACGCGCTGGCGACAGAACTAGGAAAGCTGCCAAACACTCTTGCGATGGAGGGGCACACGGATTCGAAGCAGTACACCGCCGGCAGAAATTATGGGAACTGGGAGCTGTCTTCGGATCGGGCAAACGCGGCGCGGCGGTTAATGCAGGGCAACGGAATTCGATCGGACCAAGTGACGCAAGTGCGCGGATTTGCGGATCAGCGGCTGCGGAAAAAAGAGAATCCGCTGGACGCGAGCAATAGAAGAATTTCGCTCATTGTTCAATACCTGGACAAGGCTGCGAGCGCCGCGGACGAGAAAAGTGCCGGTGAAGCCAGTAAAGAAGGGGCCAAAGCGCAAGGAGGAGAGCCCTCGAAGGAACCCGCGAAGGCTGCAGAGAAGTACGAATAGGCCGAAAGAATTCTCCGCCCAGCCGCCCGGAGGTGGTGGCGGAGGAGGCGGAGCGAATTTCGCGTCGTCGATCGGAACGTTTTGTTCAGACGACTCGAGTTGAATGGTGAAACGATTTCCGGGGCGCGCCTGCGTCCAGCGGAATGGAATTTTGACGCTTCCGGAATCGCGGTAGTCGGCAAAATCGATTTGCAGCGGATTCAGGCCCAGGGGCGAGTCCGTATAACGAACCATTCTCAGGAGCAGGCCGGATTGTTTATCGAAAAAGAGGCGAACGTCCGGTTTGCCTTCCCTCTGGCCGACAACCAGCCAACTGGCTCGACCACCGATTTCCTCGCCATCAGACACTTCCAGCTTGGAAAACATGGCGCTTAGGTGCGCGGCAAGGGCGATGTCTGCGTCCATTTGCGTGCCGTCGGCTTCCTGCTCCGTCATCATGCGGACGTGACCAGGGACGGTCATCCAGCCGGATTTTCCGTCAAAGCCCGTAAAACTTTCCATGTCCTTGCGATGGACTACGGAGACGCGCTTGTTCGGCGCTTTCTCGAAAATGTCGATGGGGAATTTCTGATTGCCGAATGCTGTGATTGTGCCTTTCTGAATGCGCGAAGTGACTTTCTTCAGGGCATCCGCGCCACCGATTGCGGTGAGATATTTGTCGAACAACACCTCGGGCTTGGGGAATGAAGATTTGTCCGTGGCGTCGCCTGCCATCATGTCGGGCATTTTCTCTTCGGCGGAGATTATGGGAATGGAGACCGGCTTCGCCGCGCCGCGGTGGCAGGAATAGCACGTAACCCAGCGCTTGCCCTCAAAATTGTCCTTGTTGATGTTCATGGTCATTTCGATCATGTGCCGGGCAAATTTTTTTTCTTTTTTATCGTCTTTCTCGAAGGCGCGTTCGACGTGGCAATAAGTACATTCGACACCTAGTGAAGCGGAGATGAATTGCATGGCAGGAATTATGTCTTCTGCAGGAACGTCTTTCATCACTTGAATGTTCTTGAAAGACTGCGCGGCGGTTTTGGGTGCGCCGGGCGGGGGATTTTGTGCGCGAGCCGAAAGGAAGGCGGTCAAGAGCGCGACTGCAAGTAGAAAAGTGCAGGCGAATGTCGAACTGTGTTTACGCATGCCAATCACCTCGTGGAATCGACGGCGAAAGACTATCAGAACAGACGTGTACGAAATCGAATGCGTTTCGTAACGCTCGCTAGGCGCTGATTTCGCCGCGCTTTGCGAGCGCAATGATGCGGTCGGCAGCGCGGAATGCGAGCGCTTCGATAGTCATAGTCGGTTGGCCGCGGCCGGAGGTGACGAAGCTGCTGCCGTCGCAGAGGAAAACGTTTTTCACGTCGTGGGTGCGATGGTCTGAATTGATGACGGAAGTCTTTGGATCGTTGCCCATGCGGCAGGTGCCAAGGAGATGGACGGCAAATTGCTGCTCTTCGATGGGGTAAGTCCATTTTTGCCTTGCGCCTGCGGCGTCGAGGATTTGCAAGCCATATTCGTTGAGCCATTTGGCGAGCTTGATATCGTCGGCGTGATCTTTATAAGTCATGCGCAGCGCCGGAAGGCCCCAAGCGTCTTTGAGTTCCGGATCGAGCGAAAAGCTGTTCTCTTCCTTGGGCAAAGAAGTGCCGTGGGAGAAGATTTCAACGGTGCGCGTGAAGTTGTGCGCGATCGCATCCTTGAATTTCTTGCCCCAGCGCGGAGTGTCGGGCGGGAGACCACCGCCAGCGGCGAAGTTAATTGGCGTCATGTCAAAGCGCGCGTCAAGGCCGCCGCCACCGTAAAAACCGACCTTTTGCGCATCGAGTTCGTAGAAATCGTGAAGGATGCGGCTGACGGCGAAACCTTTGTAGTCGTTGAGTTGCTCATCAAAGAGGCCGAGCGAAATTCCGCCGGAGTTGAGCATGAGATTCTTGCCGACGTAGCCGCTGGAGTTGGCGAGGCCGTTGGGAAATTGTTTCGAAACGGAGAGTAAGAGCAAGCGGGGCGTTTCCGCGCCGTTGGCGGAGACGATGACCGCTTTCGCTTTCTGCAAGTGGACGTTCTTCTTTTCGTCGAAATAGACGGCGCCGACGGCGCGGCCGCGAGCATCCAGTTCGATTTTGTGAACGTAGCTGTTGGGGCGAATCTCGCAACGGCCCGTTTTTTCCGCGATCGGAATCATGGACACGAGGGAACTGGACTTTGCTTTGACTTCACAGGCGAAGCCGAGGCAAAAGCCACAGTTGATGCAGGCACTGCGGCCGGCGCGAGGTTGAGAAAGAATGGCCATCGGTGCGGGAAATGGGTTGAGACCGAGTTTGCGCGCAGCGCGTTCGAACAAGACACCGTTTGATTTTACGGGCAGCGGCGGCATTGGATAAGGCTTCGAACGCGGCGGATCGAAAGGACTTGCGCCCGCGAGACCGGAAACACCAACTTCCCATTCGACTTTCGTGTAATACGGTTCGAGGTCAGCGTAAGTGATGGGCCAATCGCTGAACGTGGCACCGGGAATCGGGCCGACTTTGCTTCGTTCAATGAAATCGATTTCGTGGAAGCGCCAGAAATTCGCGGTGAAGTGATTGCTGGTGCCGCCGACGGCTCGGCCATAAACAAGTGCACGTTGCGGTTTGGCTTTTTCGTCCGGTGTTTTGCGAAATGTGTTGGGCTGCAGCTTCGGATGATTGGTTAAGAGATCTTCTTGCAGAATTTTCAGCTCGTCGTGGGAAAAATCGGATTCGTGGAGGTACGGTCCCTGTTCAAGCACGACGACGCGAAAACCGTTGGTGGACAGTTCTTTGGCGAGAATGCCGCCGGCGGCGCCGGAGCCGATGATGACGAAGTCGACCTCGTCAGAGGTTTGGTACTGCACGCGCGAGGCGGTCATTTCTTCTCCGCGCCGGCGGGCTGCCAGCCGGGATAATCTTTGTCAAGAACGCCGAAGGGCGGCTGAAATACGTGTCCTGGATCGCGGCCGATAACTTTCCATCCGACACCGTCGCGGTTGCCGCGGCGATCGGAGTCGGGTGCGATGAGAAAACCGGCGATGGTGTGATAACGGAGGGTATCGAAGAATGGCTGGCCGTTAGCATTTGGCCGATTTCGACGCGAGGAGGACGCGTTCGGTTTTGAATTGCTGAACGCTTCGAGGACGGCATCCTGCTGTTCAGGCGATGCCGCCGAAAACTTTTTCACGCCGGGAAATTTTTCACCGAGGAGCGCGTTCACATCCGCCAAGCCTTCGCGATACGCCTTCTGCGAATCGGACGCGAAAGTCACCAGCGCGCGGTCAATGAAATAAACGACGCCGGCTTCTTTCGCTCCCGGTGTTTCATCGGTCGGGATGATGCGCGAAGACATCGCTTCCACTTCCGCAGCTTCCGCCGCTGTAAAGAATTCAAATTTCGCGGGGGCGGGAGAGGCAGCCGCAGCGTGCGCATGCGTTGCAGCGGAAATCATTGCCGGCCAATTCGCGGCAAGCCAGGCGGCGGAAAACCCGGCGGCGCTGCGCGTGAGAAACGTCCTGCGATCAAAGGGAGTTGCGGGAGAACAATCGTGTTCAGACATGCTGAAAACTCTATGCGGGGCTTCGCATGGGGTCAACCCCAAAATCCGAAAGAGGCAAAATGGCCTTTTGAATGATTCTTCCGACGAATTTGCCGCCACGCTGCGCGTAGTGTACGATTTCTTGGAAATAACCCACACTTACCGCGCGGGAGAGCGTGTAGCGCTGCATGGCGACTTTTACGGGAGCAATCGGCACCGGAAGCAAATGGCTGCTCGACAGGATCGTCGGGGTCATTGCCGCGACGGGAATCAATCCTAACGTACTGACATTTCTGGGCCTCGTGGTGAACTTCGGGGCGGCAGTGATGTTTGCGGTGGGACGATTTTGGATCGGTGCGCTGATTATCTTCTTCGCGGGATTCCTGGACATGCTGGACGGGCAGGTGGCGCGGCGGCAGAACCGCGTGACGGCTTTCGGCGCGTTTTACGATTCAACGCTCGATCGCTATGCGGATATGGCGTTGTACATGGGCTTGCTTGTGTATTACTCGGTGAGCGGGCGGACGCCGTATGTGGTGCTGGCGGCGGTGGCGACGGCGGGGTCGGTGATGGTGAGCTATGCGCGCGCGCGCGCGGAATCGCTCATTCCGCTGTGCAAAGTGGGGTTTATGGAACGGCCGGAACGACTGGTGCTGCTGATTATCGGCGGGCTGTTCGACCGAATGGCAGCGGTGCTATGGGTCATCGCAGTGGTTTCAACGCTTACGGTGATTCACCGAATCGTCTACACATGGCAGGAGACCCGCGCGGGGCGGACACTGCCGGGAATCAAAATCAGTTTGTAGCGGCTTCCTTCTCTTCCAATTCAGATTGATTCGTACTCAGGTTGAGCGCGGCGGCAACCGGGGCGCTGACGATGGCGTGGACTCTGTCGCGTAGGGCAGGAACTTCGTGTTTCGACATGTTCGAAAGGTCGATGGTGTCGTGGAGATGAACGGTGATTTCGGCGGGCCAGAACATCCATTTACCGGTGGCATGATGCCTAAATGAGCCGACAAGGCTTACGGGAACGAGTGGGATGTTGAGCTGCTGGGCGAGCCGAAAGGCGCCCAATTGGAATTCGTCGACGCGACCATCGCGAGTGCGCTTGCCTTCTGGAAAGACGATGAGGCTCATGCCGCCGTCGATGGCGTCTTTTGTGAGACGCCACAAGCGCTTTAAGTCCCCCGGGCGGCGGACGTCTGGAACCGGGACGTTGCCAAAGCGCTTCATCAGCAAACCGTAAATTGGAATCCTGAAATGAGATTCCAACTCCCAGCCGCGGGTGAATTGCGGAATTGCGCAATACAAGGCGAACGGATCAAACAGGTTCACGTGATTTGAAATGAAGATGCACGTGCGCTTTGGATCGAAACCTGGAGAGGCAACGGCTTTAACGCTGGCGCCGGCAAAGAAGATGATGCGGCGGCAGAAGGCGCGCTGAAGCCAATCGTGCTTTCGTGGGTCGAAGATAAAGGCGAGCACAACAAGAATCGGCACGGAGATCCCGAAGTGCAACAGACTTAAGGCCCAGAGAATCGCGCTGCGAAGCGTGAGCCAGGCGCGCCTCATATGTACACGTCCAGCGCGCCCGGCAGAATGTCGATGGACCTGCATTCGAGGGTGAGGATTTCGCCGTCGACCAGAACGTCGACGGGAACGGGCAGGTTGAATTCGACGTGGCGCACGGCGCGGCGCGAAGCGAGCGGATGTTTTATATGCGAACCGTCGTAGAGCCGCGGCAAAGCGCGGAGCAAGCCCAGGCGCCCGATGGGGCCCCAGCGGACAAATTCGATGTAACCGTCGGTTGAATCGGCGTCCGGTGCGATGAGCATCGTGCCGCCAGTGTACTTGCTGTTGTTGAAAGTGAGGAAGAGCGCGCGGCGATCGTCCCATTCAGCGTCTTCATCGCAACGAAGCGTGAACGCGCGGCGACGCAATTGTGCAACGCGTACGAACACGCCGAGCAAATACCCCAGCGGGCCGAGCGGCTTGAAATAGCGATTGGTGAGCGCGCCAACGTCCGCGGTGAAACCGAGGCTAAGAATATTGAGCGAATAGATTTCACCGTCGCTGTGCGTAAGGCGAATGAGATCGACGGGGCGCGTCCGACCGGCAAGCAACGCGCGAAACGCGGCGTCAGCGCCGTCTTCGGCGAAGTCGCGGAGAAACGAGTTGCCTGTCCCAAACGGAAGAAAACCAAGCGAGACGCGATCTTGCGGTTTGGCACGACCGAAGAGACCGTTCAAGATTTCGTGAGCGGTACCGTCCCCGCCGACCGCGATGAAGTGCCGATAGCCCTGCGTGTACGCTTCGGCAGCGAGTTCCGAGGCGTGGCCGCTGCTGGTCGTGGCGATCACGTCGACTGCAAGACCGCTCTTGCGCAACTGCGCGAGCGTTTCACCGGCGAGCTTGGCGGATTTACCGCCGCCCGCCGCGGGGTTGACGATGGCGAGAAAACGCTCTTGCTGCTGGGACATGGCTACAAGGGAAGTATCGCAGAGGTCCGGTCAAGTTGCGCGAGTCGCTCGGCGAGAATGTTCCTCTTTATTTTAAGCGAAGCAGTGCGCGGGAAGTCTTCTTCGAGCAGGACAACCCCGTGGACGCGCTTGTAATTCAGAAGACGGTTGTTGCGCGCAATGATGTCGTTGCGAAGGGCGTCGCTATACGACTGGCCGTTCTCCAGATGAAGCGCGAGGATGAGCTGCTCGCCGACCATCGAGCGTTTGGGCCAGACGTAGTTTGCTGCGAATACGCAGAATTCTTTCACGGGCAGGCTCTCGAAGACGGCCTCGATGTCTTCGGGGTAGATGTTCTTCCCTTCCTCGGTGACGATCATGTTTTTCTTGCGGCCGGACAGCAACAAGTGGCCGGTCGAATCGAAGCGGCCGAGGTCGCCAGTTTTGAGCCAACCATCTGTGAAAGCTTCGCCCGTCAGATCGGGATCGTTCAAATAACCCGCCATGACAGTTTTGCTACGAACGTAGACCTCACCTACGCCGTCTTCGGCAGGGTCAACTATCTTTACTTCCATGCCGGGAAGCGGCTTGCCGACCGTGTCCGCGCGAAAGGGATGGAGATCGTTGACGGTGATGGCGGTTCCGGCTTCGGTGAGGCCGTAGCCGTTGGCGACGGGAATGCCGAGATCGTAGAAAAATTGGAGAGTCTGCGGTTCCGTGAAGGCGCCGCCGACGATGATGGCACGGAGTTCGCCGCCGAACGCTGCGTGGACCTGACCGAGCAATTTGCGGCTGAGACCGAGGCGGGGTTTCCTTTTCGTGAAGGCTTTGTTGATTGAGACAAGAAAATTGAAAACTCCGCGTTTTCCAGAGGGCAATTCGTCAAATCGAGCTTGCAGGCCTTTTTGCAGATTCTTTAGGACCAAAGGAACCAGGCTCACGTAAGTGATTTTGTATTTCGGAAACGCTTCGCGAACGAATTCCGGGCGAAGCGTGCGCAAATGGACGACGCACGCTCCGCAGGTGAAAGGGCCGAAAAAACCGACCATGAAATCGATGGCGTGATTCGTGGGAAGAATGCTGAGGTAGCGGACGCCGGGCCAGAAAGGATAGAGCGAGGTGAGTGCAACACACTGTTCGAGATAATTCTCGTGCGTCATCATACAGCCCTTCGGGCGGCCACCGGTTCCGGAGGAGTAGACGATGCAGGCGACGTCTTTTCGTTCGCGCGAGACGAACACAGGTTCGGCGGCGTTTCGAAATTCTTCCCAGCGCTGCGCGCCGGCGAGTTCGGCGTTGGCGGGAGCCTCGGTCACGAGCACTAGCCTGACGTCCTCCGCCACAGCGCGTTCCGGCGCGTTGTAGAGCTGGCGCCAAATAGGATATTCGGTGATTAGTACTTTAGCGCCGGAATGTTTGAGCAACTGCCAGTGCTCGGCGGGCGTGAGTTTGTAATCGAGCGGCACGAGAACGCCGCCGGCGAAAAGAATCGAATAGGCGGAGATGTGCCACTTCGATTGGTTCGTCATGATGATGGCGGCGCGATCGGCGGCGGCGAATCCCGCATCCTGCAAGGCACGAGCGAGCGGGTGAGCGCGGCTTTGAAACTCTTTATAAGTTAGACGTTCTTTTTCGCGGTCGCGGTCAGCTTCGATCAGACAAGTTTCGGCGGAAAAGGCCGTCATCGCATCCTTCAGCGCGGCGCCGATCGATTGATATTGGGAAAGGTCCAGCATTAAAGACGGGATTGAATGCGTTCGGCGAGAGTGCGAAAGTCGCTGACGCCCTGCACTTCGTAGTCGGGAAGCTCGATGCCGAAATGATTTTCCAGGCGCGAGAGGAGCTCAAGCGCCTGAAGGCTGTCGATGCCGAGCTTCTTGAAGAAGTCATCGGACGGCGCGAGGGTGCCCACGGCGACGTTGAAATGCCTGGCGGCGAGATCCACGACTTCCTGCGTGGTTTGGTCAAGCGTTCGCATTGGTTAAATTTATCATTCCGGCGCGGGAAATAAAAATCACGCTAGGGCAGGTACGGCATGGCGTCGGTGGACTCGACGAATTTCTTTAACGCAGCAAGAACGGCGGGCCGTGCGAAGAGTTCACAGAATATTTCGACTTCTTGTTTGAGCTCGGCGTAGGGAATCGGCTTCAGGAACTTCTTTGCTATCGCACGGGTCGTTGCATCGAATTTTGTAATTTGTGCTGCGGTAGCGCGTGCGACTTTCAGGGATTCGCCTTCACCGGCGAGTTGTGCTACGAGGCCGACTGCTTGCGCTCGCGTAGCGTTCACGCTGCGGCCAGTCAAAAGCAAATCGCGCACAAACGCATTACCGAGGTCACGCTTCAAGCGGGGGATGCCGCCAAAGCCGGGAATGAGGCCTAGGCGCAATTCAGGAAATGCGAAGCGCGCCATTTTATCGGCGACGATGACGTCGCAGGTCAGTGCAAGTTCCAACCCTCCGCCGAAGCAGACGCCGTGAACGGCGGCGATAGTGACGAAGGACGCTGCGTCGATCGCATTGGCGACGGCGTGGCTGCGTTCGACAAAACTCCGGACGCCTGCGTTGCGCTCTTTTTCTGGCAACGCTACGGCGCCGTGATATAGCTCGCGCAAATCAGCGCCAGCGGAAAAGCCACGCTTTTGCGCGCTGGAAATAATGCAAGCGGAGGTGTCCGCCTCGAGCGACTTGATAGCGGCGGCAAACCGCTCAAGGTCTGCGAGCATGGCCGTGCCGATTTCGTTGGCGGGCGCGCGATCGAGCGTCAGTTCGACGACGCCGTCTCGCCATTCCCAGCGCAGCGCGTTTCCGGAGAAACTTTTCATGCAGTCGCTTTCCTTCCATACATCGCCGCGATTTCCACCGTGAATCGCGCGTTGATGGCATCGCGGCGCAGCTTGCCGTTCGCCGTAAGCAAGCCATTGTCCGCCGTAAAGACTTCGCGGAGCACGACAAAATTTCGAATCTGGCGATAGTGAGGAAGTTCCGAGCTAATTTTATCTATTGCGGCTTGGGCAAGGCCGTCGGAAACACTTCCGGTGACCAGCGCACACAGGTAGCCTTTGCCATTGCCCACAAGTACGACCTGTTGTGCGCCGGGAAGAAGCTGCTGCAGGCGATCTTCGATCGGCTCCGGCGCGATATTGTGGCCAGAATTCAGGATGATCAGATTCTTAATGCGGCCGATGATGCGCCAATTGCCGCCGACGGTGACTTCCCCTTGATCCCCTGTGTGAAACCAGCCGTCACTCATCACCTTTGCCGTTTCTTCCGGCCGTTGCCAATAACCCGCGAATAGATTCGGCCCACGCGCAAGAATTTCTTCGTTGTCACCGATGCGCATCTCAATGCCAGGCACAGCCTGGCCAACGTGCCCTGGCTCAACCGGGATGCGCGGATCATCCAGCGTGCAGATGCCGGTGGTCTCTGTGAGCCCGTAGCCTTGCAGCACCGGAATCCCGAGCATCAGGAAAAATTGCTGTGTCTCCGGCGCGAGCGGAGCGGAACCACAAATCAACGCCATCAGATGCGAGCCGAAACGCGCCCTGATTTTTCCAAAGATGAGCAGACTACCGAGTCCAAGCCAGAAACGGCTGAAAGCACGGCGGCGGCCCGCATTGTGATGCCGCCACGCTTCTTTTGCACGGGAATAAAGGTAGCGGATGGGAGTCGCTTGTTTTGCAACACCTTCTTCGACGCCGCGGCGAACTCGTTCGAGCAGTGTCGGGACATTGAGAAAATAATTTGGCGCTGCAATATGAATTTCATCCGCAAGTTTGTTCAAATCAGTCGAAAGAGTGAATTCTGTTTCGCGCGTGAGTCCGGAAAGCATCACGATCCACGAAGCAGCGAAATTCAGCGGCAGATAATGGAAGATGCGGTCCGGCTCGCGGTGGCCCATCATAAGTTGTTCGAGCCGCTCCGTGGTGCAGCCAATCATGTGGGTGAGATTTCCAGTCGTCAGGCAAACTCCTTTGGGCTCGCCGGAAGTGCCGGATGTATAGATGATGGTGGCGAAATCATTTTCGTTGCGCGGAAGTGGCGCCGCATCAAACGGCAAAGTCAGCGAAGCATCGCGAGTCGCGTCATCGAACAGCGCTCGATGCGGCACGGCGTTCCATACAGCAGCAACGGCTGCGCCTAAGTCTTCGTTGCCGGTCAGGAGCAGGCGCGG
>Ga0137409_10002596_pt1 | contig 19304 bp, 19 predicted proteins | sample CZODoug1_16funga_FD_122059 | JGI IMG/M metagenome (GOLD analysis project Ga0137409, IMG submission 122059) | Vadose zone soil fungal communities from Angelo Coast Range Reserve, California, USA - CZODoug1_16fungal (Hybrid Assembly) | ecosystem: Environmental > Terrestrial > Soil > Vadose zone... | reverse complement strand
TGGATGGCAGGTGATCAAGTCGGGTCGTGAGTTTCGGTTCCTGCCGCCCGAACGGGTCGTGATGCGAAGGGTGCGCGGACCGGGGATGCGCTGGGCCGCTTAAGCCGAGCGCGTCCAGAAGCCTTCTGGATCGAAACGGCGGATCGCGGAAAGCTCAGATTCCGTTGGCGGCGCAGTGTCCTGTAGTCGGGCGGTGACCTTCAAGTCCCAGCCGGTTTCTGCGCGTACCTCTTCGACCGTGTGGCCGGGATGAACCGATGAGAGATAAGCCTCTCCGCCGTCCTCCGGAAACCTGAGCACGCAGAGTGTTGTGATGATCGCCGCCGGGCCCCCGCCCAGCAGGCCGTTGCGCTTCCGCCAGCTCGGAGTGCCGTCGCCGTATCCCGGTGAGGTGATGAACGACACCTTCTCCACCAGGCGCCGGCGTTCGTGACTCATCAGAGTGACCCAGCGGCGGCTCAGGATCGCGATGTCGGCCCCTCCCCCGCTCCCCGGCAGCTTGACCTTTGGCCGCTCCGGCGGTCCGACATAAGAGGTGTTCAGGTTTCCGAACCGGTCCACCTCCGCGCCGCCGATGAACCCGAGGTCGACGCGCCCTTGCGCCATGAGCGCCATCACGTTCGACATCCTGGTCGCCCACAGCGCTCCCGCGACGTTGGGCGGGTCGCCCATCGTGCCGAGGAACGCCTCCGCCGGCTGGTCCCGCATGAGGCCTACCTCGAAGAGACCGCGGGCCGTTGGAGCGTGGCCGTTTCGCGCGACCGCATAGGCGAGGATCGGGAGTCGCATTCCTACAAAAACCAGGTCGCCGTCCTTGATCTCGCGCGAGGCGACCGCGACCATCAGCTCCTGAGGCGTGTAGCTATTCGTCGCCATAGTCCACCGGCTCGGACAAGCGGTGCCGGCTGATGCGGAGTGAATCGACGTCGATGAGGCTCAGATAGGTGGCACGGTCCGGGACCTCGAGCACCCATCGCTTCAGCCACGTCTGATAACCATCTACCGACCGCGACTGCTCCGCGTAGTCGCGATAGAACTCGTGGTCGCGCTTGAAGAAGCCCTGCACCGGCGACGGGTGGGCGCCGCCCGGCTCGTGCACCACCGCGACCACCTTAGTCTCGGGAACGAGGATTCGGTTCGGGTCGCTCAGCGTGACCTTCGCATCAACCAGCTCTTCGCACGTGACGATCACCCGATCCGCCGCCAGCCCCGCTTCCTCCATGACGCCAAGCGGACCCCACGCATGCGCCCTCCCCATCTCGTCGGCGCGCTGGACGTGGACGATCGCCACGTCCGGGCGAACCGCCTTGACCTGGACCAGGCCTTCGGCGGCGACCAGCCCAGGGTTGTTGTGAAGGATGTCGCTGCCCAGCAGCGTGCGGGTGGGGAGGCTCGGCACGTTCCATGCCGCGGCCCACAGCGCGAGCGAAATCGAGAAGTTCGAGTGGTCGTGAACCTCCAGCGCTCGAGGCACCTTCTCCTCGCAGGCTCGGCGATAGCAATGCCCAAGGCCCTCCGAAACATTGCCCACCCACGCCGCCGTCACCCGCCGGACGCAGCCCGCCCCGATGAGCTGGTCGAACAGGGCATCAGAGATCGGACCAACGAGCTCGAGGTCGCGGCGCTCCTGCCGGATCATCTCGTGTCCGGCCGCGAAGGGAATCAGCGGCTCGAGCGATGTGCCCATCGCCACGGTCGAACCGTCCGGGACGAATCGAGCGATGGCGTCGGCCATCGACATCACCTTCCTGGCCACGGGACTTTTACCGGCCGATGGACTCGAGGAAGGAGTGGTGATTGCGCTCGAGCTCCGGCATCGAGTCGCCGCCGAACTTCTCGAGAAACGCTTCCGCCAGCGCGAGGGCGACCACTGCCTCTCCGATGACTCCGGCCGCCGGGACCACGCACACATCGCTGCGCTCGTAGTGCGCTTCGACTGGTTCCTTGGTGATCAGGTCCACCGACCACATCGGCTTCTTCATCGTCGAGATCGGTTTGATGGCCACGCGTAGGTCGATGGGCTCGCCGTTGGTCATTCCGCCCGTCAGGCCCCCTGCGCGATTGGTGAGGTGGCGAAACCTTCCACCCTCGTACTCGATCTGGTCGTGGAAGTCTGAGCCGTGACGCGACGCACCCTGGAACCCCGCGCCGAACTCGACTCCCTTGATGGCGTTGATGGAAAGAATCGCCTGCGCGATGCGGCCGTCGAGCTTACGATCCCACGAGACGTAGCTGCCCAATCCCGGGGGAACGCCGCGCGCGATAACCCGGAAGGTGCCACCGACTGTGTCGCCCAGCTCCGCCACGTTGTCGATCTCGACGACCATCTGGGCCGAGGCGTCGGGGTCTGGACAGCGCACCGGCGATGCCTCGATCTGTTCGACGGTCACCGTCTCCGGGTTGCAGCCGTCGTACCCGATGTCGACGGTCCCGATCGACTGGGTGAAGCTCAGGATCTCGATGCCGAAGTGCGACAGCAGCTTGCGCGCGATGCCCCCCGCCGCGACGCGAGTCGCAGTCTCACGCGCCGATGAGCGTTCGAGCACGTTCCTGATGTCCGTATGGCCGTACTTCAATGCGCCGGCCAGGTCCGCATGGCCTGGACGCAGGCGTGTAACCGGCTTCGGCTCGTAGCCTTCCTTGGCGGCGGTCATCTGGGAGGTCCAGTTCGCGTGGTCCTTGTTCTCGAGCACGAGGGTGATCGGGCTGCCGATGGTCACCCCCCCGCGCACCCCGCTGACGATCTTTGCGACGTCCGTCTCGATCCTCTGCCGGCCGCCACGTCCGTGGCCGCCCTGCCGGCGCGCGAGGTCCCGGCGCAGGTCTTCCTCGGAGATTTCCAGCCCTGCAGGCAAGCCTTCGATGATCACCGTGAGCTGCGGACCGTGCGATTCCCCCGCTGTCAGCCATCTCAGCATTGAGGCGATGATAGGGGGAGTGCCAAAAGCGCTGGACGTGGCCCTGATCGACGTCGGCGGCACCCTCTGGCCAAATTCGTGGCCATTTCGCGAGACTGACGGGCTCGGCAGGCACCAGCGTGTCGCCGCCGCGTTGCCGATGTTGGAGGCGCTCACGGTCGACGCGCTGGTGGCCGATCTGATCGCGAGCAGCCGGATCGGCGACGAGGCGCGTGCCATCTCGACCGAGACTCCGGCGACCATCGCGGCGGCTGAAGTGTTGATTGCGGCGTCGCTCGAAAGGCAGGGCCTGGCCACCGATATGACGACTGTGGCCCTCATCAGGCGCGCCATGGCGCTGCCGGTGGCCGACCGCATGAAGCCGCTGCCTGGCGCGCGGGAGCTCCTCGCGGAGATCCATGCGTTGGGGCTGCGCACGGTGATCGCCAGCAACACGTACTGGCGTGACGCCGAAAGCTACTGGGAGGATTTCCGCCTGCTCGGCATGGCCGACCACGTCGATGCGATCGTGACGTCGGTCGATGCTGGCCACCTCAAACCTCACCCGGCCGTATTCGAGATGGCGATGCGTGTCGCCGGTGTGCCGGCCGAGCGCTGCGTAGTGATCGGCAACCGCGAGGAGAACGACATCGAGCCCGCCATCGCGCTCGGCATGAAGGCCATCCTGGTTCACCCGGACGACCCCAGGCCGGCCTCCAGCCGCGCCCACGCGGTGGCGCCCGACCTGTGGGAGTGCGCCTCGGCGTTGAAGGCTATGCTCGGCGCATGAAGCACGAGATGACCCGCGACGTGCAGCGCGAGGTCGTCGCGCTCGACGTCAACGGTGAGCGCAGGGAGCTGCTTTTGCCCGTGCACAAGACCCTGCTCGAGGTGCTGCGTGAGGACATGCAGCTCACCGGCACCAAGCACGGATGCGAGCTCGGTGAGTGCGGAACGTGCACGGTGCTGGTAGACGGGCGGCCGGAGCTCAGCTGCCTGGTGCTTCCCGTCCAGGTCGAGGGGAGGGCGATCACGACCATCGAGGGGCTGGCCGCCGGCGCAACACTTCATCCGCTTCAGCAGGCTTTCGCCGAGCTCGGGGCGGCGCAATGCGGCTACTGCACGCCCGGAATCCTGCTCTCCGCAAAATCTCTCCTGGGATCAAACGCGCGGCCCTCGCGTGACGAAATCCGTGAAGCGCTCGCGGGCAACCTGTGCCGCTGCACGGGCTACGTGAAGATCCTCGAAGCGGTCGAGCTTGCTGCGGGACGCATGACATGACCGTGAACGGCAAGTTCAGCGTCATCGGCAAGCCCCTGGCTCGAGTGGATGCGGTGGCGAAGGTGACCGGCCGCGCCGTCTACGCCGACGACATGCTGCTCCCGCGCACCCTGCACTGCCGGATCCTGCGCAGCCCGCACCCCCACGCGCGAATCGTCTCGATCGACACGTCAGCCGCGCGCCGCATGCCAGGCGTCCAGGCGGTCATCACCGGCGCGGACCTCCCGATCAAGTTCGGCATCCTGCCGGTGACTCAGGACGAGCGGGCGCTCGAGCACGAAAAGGTGCGTTACGTGGGCGACCCGATCGCGGCGGTCGCGGCGACCGAGGAGGAGATTGCCGCGGCGGCGTGCGATGCGATCTCCGTCGAGTACGAGGTCTTCGACCCCGTGATGTCGATCGAGGAGGGACTGGCGGCGCCGAAGGACGAGCGGATACAGGACTACGGCGGGCCCAACAACATCCACAAGCTCGTCGCCCTCGAGTTCGGTGACGTCGAGGGCGGCTTCGCGCGCGCCGATCACGTCCGCGAGGACGTCTTCTTCTTCCAGGGGAACACTCACCTTCCGATGGAGCAGCACAGCGCCATCGCCACCTACGTCGACGGAAAGGTGACGCTGTGGTCGTCGACCCAAGTCGTGCACTACGTGCACCGGGCGCTCGCGAAGGTGCTCGAGATGCCTATGAATCGGATTCGCGTCATCGGTGCGGCACATGGGGGCGGTTTCGGCGGCAAGACCGATCCGTTCGCACACGAGATCATCGTGTGCAAGCTGGCGATGATGACCGGTCGTCCGGTCAAGTGCACGCTGACGCGCGAAGAAGTTTTCTACGCTCACCGCGGGCGGCACCCAGTGCTGATGTGGGTGCGCACCGGCGTGACGCGCGACGGCCGCATCACCGCGATGCACTTCCGGAGCGCGCTCGACGGCGGCGCCTACGGGTCCTACGGCGTCGCCTCGACCTTCTATACGGGGGCGCTGCAGACGGTGACCTACGACATCCCCGCCTACCGCTTCGAGGGATGCCGCGTGTTCACCAACAAGCCGCCGTGCGGGCCCAAGCGGGGCCACGGCACTCCGCAACCACGCTTTGCGCTCGAGCTTCACCTCGAGAAGATCGCGCATGACCTAGGCGTCAACCCCGTGGACCTGAAACAGCGCAACTTCGTCAAGCCCATGACTCGGACCGTGAACTGGCTTCGCGTCACGTCGTGCGGTCTCGACGAGTGCACCGAGCGCGTGATGACCGCCTCCGGGTACAGGCAACGCGAAAAGCGCCCAGGCCACGGCATGGGATTCGCGATCTCGAGCTATCTCTCCGGCGCCGGCACTGCCATCTACTGGAACGATATGCCCCACTCCGAGGTGCAGATCAAAGTCGACCGCGGCGGCGTTACGGCTTTCTGCGGCGCGATGGAGATCGGGCAGGGCTCGGATTCGGTCCTGGCCGCGATCGTCGCCGAAGAGCTCGGTCTGCAGCCCCCCGACGTGCGGCTCGTGACGGCCGATACGGATACCACGCCCATCGACCTCGGCTCCTACTCGTCGCGCGTGACCTTCATGGCAGGCAACGCTGCGATCGAGGCCGCACGAAAGATGCGCGCGATGCTCGTCGAGGCGGTCGCGGCAAAGATGGAATCCGATCCGACGGCGGTCGCGGTGGGCGGCGGCCGCATCGGCGATTTCAGCTTCGAGGAGGCCAGCATCCTCGCCGAGGCGCGCTTCGGCACGCTGACCAGCGCGGGCAGCTACACGCCGCCGAAGATCGCCGGGCCTTACAAGGGCGCCGGCGTCGGACCGAGCCCCGCCTACAGCTACTCCGCCTGCGTGGTCGACCTTGACGCGGATCCGCGGACGGGCCTCGTGCAGATCAACAAGGTGTGGATCGCCCACGACGTCGGCCGCGCGATCAACCCTCTCCTGGTCGCAGGCCAGGTCGAGGGGAGCGTCTACATGGGACTCGGCGAGGCATTGATGGAAGAGCAAGCCTTCCGCAAAGGACTCCACAAGTGGCCCTCGATGCTCGAGTACAAGTCACCGACGTTTCTCGACATGCCCGACGTGGAGACGTTCATCGTCGAGACGGTCGACCCAGAGGGTCCATACGGCGCCAAGGAAGCCGGACAGGGACCATTGCTGCCGGTCCCGCCAGCAGTGAGCTGCGCGGTCTACGACGCGTTGGGCGTGTGGATCGATGAGGTTCCGATTACGCCGGAGAAGATCGTCGTGGCCCTGCGTCGAAAAGCAAAAGGCGAACCGGCGCGTTTCGGACCGCCGCGATTCCCTGCCATCCCCTACCCGCCGGTCATCAAGGTCGAACCACCGAGCAAGGAGCTGGACCGTGCTGCGCCTGCCGCGATTTAAGTACCTGCGGCCGAAGACCGCGCGTGAGGCGTCCCGCATGTCCGCCGACCTCGGGCCGGCGGCAATGTTCGTTGCCGGCGGTACAGACCTCTTTCCCAAGCTCAAGCGCCGGCAGTTCGAGATCGACACGTTGATCGCGCTCGACTTCCTGCCTCGTGACGTGCACAACGGCTCGACCGAATGCGTGGTCGGCGCGGGGGTCACGCTCGCGGCGGCATCGCACCATGAACACCTCAAGGAAAACTTCACGGGCTACGCCGAAGCTGCTGGATTGGTGTCGTCGCCGCCACTGCGCAACGCCGGCACAATCGCCGGCAATCTCTGCGTCGACACGCGATGCAACTACTACGACATGACGTATGAGTGGAGGAAGGCCGCGGGGTTCTGCATGAAAAAGGACGGCGACATCTGCCTTGTCGCACCTAGCAGCCCACGATGCTGGGCGGTCACGTCGTCCGACACCGCGCCGATGGCCATCGCGCTCGATGGAGTGGTCACGTTGACAGGACCTGATGGCGAGCGCGAGCTTCCGGTCTCTGCTCTCTATCGCGACGACGGAATGGATTACATGGCGAAATCGCCGAGCGAGGTCGTCACTTCGCTGCGGCTTTCAGCGAGTCGCGAGACAAAAAGCGCTTACGTAAAACTGCGGCGCCGCGGCTCGATCGACTTTCCGATTGCCGGCGCGGCAGTTGCAATCGAGGTCGATGGGGATACCGTCGCGCGCTGTCGCATCGTCCTTTCGGCGGTCGCGTCCTACCCGCTCGAGGCGACCGCCGCTGAAGAGTTCCTGAAGGGAAAACGTGTTTCCGCCGACACGATCCACGAGACTGCTGACATCGCAGCCAAACCGGCCAAACCACTGGATAACGCCGATCTCAGCCACTTCTGGCGCAAACGCATGGTGAGGGTCGTCGTGGAGCAGGCTTTGCAGCAGGCAACGATCAGAACGGCGGGTTCGACGGTTAAGCTTCTAGGTCGAAACCCAGATTGATGCAATTCCACAAGCGGCAAACAGGACAGGGAATGGTCGAATTCGCCCTCATTCTCGCCCTGGTCGCGTTGATCGTGATCGTAGCCTTGATCGCCACCGGCGGTCAGGTGATCAACCTGTACTCGGACATCGTCGCGACGATGTGCAACTACCACGCCGGGTGCTGAGGGACTAGCTCTCTAGTCTCCGATCGCGGCCGCTGCCGCCTCCGCCGCCCGATGAGCGTTGTTCCGGATCAGCTCGAAGTCTCGGTGCGCGAGCGCCTCCGGCGGAAACAGCGACGTCGTCAGGCCCACCGCCCTCACCCCCAGCCGCAGGTACGCCCCGATCTCCTCGACCGGCACGCCGCCTGAAACCCAGAACGGCACGCCCCCCATGGGGCCGTTCAAGGCCCGGATGTACTCGAGGCCGCCCACCGGACCGATCGGAAAGACCTTGACGAGCGCTGCGCCGGCGAGGCGCGCCTGGTAGATCTCGGTCGGCGTCAGGGCGCCCAGCACGCACAGGATGTCCTCCTGCCGGCAAGCGTCGGCCACCTCGGGCAGAAGCACCGGCGTCACGACAAATGAAGCGCCGGCGTCCTTCGCCTCCCGCACCGCCCCCGGGTCCCAAACCGTCCCCACGCCGACGGGAAATCGCCCTCCGGTGGTGGCAATCAGGCCTCGGATGAGCTCGAAGCATGAGGGCACGGTCTTGGTGATCTCGATGGTCTGGACGCCGCCCTCCAGCGCAGCCAGGCAGGCCTGGAAACCAGCGTCGGCGTTTTCGGTGCGCAGGACCCCACAGATGCGATTCGGGAAAGCCTGTTCGATGCTCCGCACAGCCGCATGAATTATCTCCGAACCCGGCCGGGCGTCCCACCCGGCGTCCAGCAGTCCGTACACTGGTACATACGTATGACCGGCGCCACAGCGACGGAGAGCACGCGGGACCAGATCATCCACGCCGCGGCCGATTCGCTCCTGGAGAACGGGTACTCGGGCACCAGCGTCCGGGCGATCGCGACGAAGGCGGGCGTGGCCATCGGCAACCTCCAGTACTGGTTTCCCACCAAGTCAGAGCTCCTGGTCGAAGCGTGGAGGTTCCTGACCGCCCGATCGGTCGAGGAGCTGCGCCGCACATTGAACCAGCTGACGGATCCTCTTGAGGTGCTGGAGATCGGCGTCGAGTCGCTCTGGGACTCCCTGAGGCGCCTGGGCGACATCCAGCTGGCCGCCTTCGACCTCCTGGTCCAGGCGCCCCGTACCGAGCGGCTGCGGGCTTACCTGCCCGAGCTCTTCACCCGGTACCGCGAGGTGATCCAGGAGCAGCTCGACCGGCTCGAAGAGGACGGCAGGATCCGGCTCACGGTCCCGCGCGACGTCCTCGTGCCGCTCGTGCTCAACACCGTGCTGGGCTTCGGCCTCTACTACGTCGTGACCCGGGACGACGAGTCCTGCCTCAAGGCGCTGTCGGCATTCCGGCAGCTGGCGGCCACCCTGGTGGAGCCCGTCTGATGTCGGCCGTCAACGTTGTGACCCGCGAGCTCGAGCGCCTTGAAAGCCTGTGGGAGGACGGCCTCTCTGACGCGTACCGCTCCTACCTGGAGGCCGTGGGCCACTTCGAGATCGACGACCAACCCCGCCTGGCCCTGGCTGCGGCGCTCATCGAGGTGGGCCTCCGGCTCCAGGGGCTCGGCGGCCGTGCGGCCGCCGCTCCGACGCTCTTGATGGGAGACCTCTGCCTGGCCCGCTCGTCGCGGCTCCTAGCCGACGCCGCGCCGCAGGCGGTTCAGGTCGCCTTCGCCAGGGCGATCGAGGAGATGTCATCCGCAGCCGCGTCAGAGCGGTCCGCCCCGCTTACCCGCGACCTGCTGCTCCGCGCGTTCGAGGCCAGGTGATGGTCGGCAGGCGCTTCCGATTCGAGAGCCGGCACCCGACCGAGTTCGTCGACATCACCGACCGGCTGCGCGAAGAGGTGCAGCGGGCCGGCCTGAGGACCGGCAGGGTTCACCTTCAGTCGCTGCACACCACGCTGGGGCTCGCGATCAACGAGAACGAGCCGCTGCTCCTTCGAGACTTCGAGAGCCTGCTGGAGCGCCTTGCCCCCGTGGGCGCGGGCTACCAGCACGACGACTTCACCCGCAGGTTCGACATCGCGGTGGATGAGCCGGAAAACGGCCACGCCCACTGCCGCCAGCTCCTGCTGACAGGGTTCGCCACGTTGCTCGTCGAAGATGGCGAGCTGGTCCTGGGCCGGTGGCAGTCGGTGTTCGCGGTCGAGCTCGACGGTCCGCGCCAGCGTCAGCTGGCGATCCAACTGGATGGTGATTTTTCACCTCCCCGCTCGCTGGGGAGGTCGGCTCCGCCCGCGAAGCAGGCGCAGCCGGGTGGGGACCTCGTCGAGCTCGAGCTCTCGCGACAGCTGCTCGTCGATCCTGAGCCGGTGGCCGCGCCGATGCGGCGACTGGTCGAGGCCGGCGGCAAACGCCTACGGCCGACCCTCGTCCAGCTCACCGCCGGCGTCGGGCCCCGCACCGAGCCGCTTCGCGCGGCCGCGCTCGCCGCGGCGGTCGAGCTCCTCCACAACGCGACTTTGATCCACGACGACTACGTCGACGAGAGCACGCACCGGCGCGGTCAACCGACCGTGGCGGCGGCCGAAGGGCCCGAGCGGGCGGTCGCAGTCGGCGACTACTACTTCGCCAAGGCGACAAGGCTCATCGCAGAGATCGGCAATCGAAGCGTGACCTCGACCATCGCAGAAGCGCTCGAGGCGATCTGCACGTCGCAGATCGACGACGTCGCGCTGCGCGGTGCGTTTCCGGGCGACCACAACTCTTACCTGCGGGTCGTTCGCGGAAAGACCGCAGCGCTTTTCGCAGCAGCCTGCGCCTCCGGCGCGCTCCTTTCCGAGGCAAGCCCTGAGATTGTCGACACGTTGCGAAGGTATGGCGACCTTGTCGGCGTCGCGTTCCAGATGGCGGACGACATGGTGGACTTCAGCCCAAGCTCGGGCAAGCCGGTCGGCCTGGACATCCGCCAGCGTGTGCTCTCTCTACCTCTTATCTATGCGGCCGAGGACCGCGAGGTTGGACCGGAGGTCAGGAGATTGCTCGCGGGCGCGCTGGGAGACGCAGAGGTGGGCCGCGTGGCGGAGCTCGTGACGAGCAGCGGTGCGCTCGAGCGCGTGAAGGGCGAGGCGCAAGCGCTGGTCGATGCCGCGGTTCGCGAGCTCGAGACCATCGAGCTGGACGGGCTGCGGCCGATCCTGATCAGCCTCGCACGATCCGCCGTCGACCGAACCGCCTAGCGGCCGTCAACCGCACGGTTCCGCAAGCGTATAGGGCGATCCTGGCTTCGCCGTATTTTGATCGCCACCGTTCTACGCTTTGGGGGCGAAGAGCCTTCTGGCGAGGTATTCGGGGGTTCCAGCCTTATAGGCCCCTTTGACCCACGCATCCCGAGCCGTCTTGAGCGTAAACGTCTGACCAAGCTTCGAGCTCGCTGTTGCGGGTTGCGTCAGCTTTCCCTTGGCCGACGGATGATTCATGTTCCACAGGGCGCGAGCCCGGTAGTGCTCATAGAGCCGCATGAACTCGGCTAGGTAGGTCTGGGCGAGCTCAGGGCTGCCCGTGATCTCGAGGAGGTTCTCGTCGTTGCGGTGGGTCGAGTTATTGCTGAGATTGTTGGAGCCCGTATAGATGATCGGGTTCTCCGTCTGCGGATCAACAACGATGAACTTATGGTGGATGTGGACCGCCGGCGGCCCGCCACCAGGCTTTCCAGACTTGGGTCGGGGAACAGTACTCCTGCTGCTCATATCAACTGCGTTGAGCTCGGGTAGAAATCCACTGGGCGTTGTTCCAGGTCGAAAATAGTTGTAGGCCAAGACGGCTTTGTCTCGACGCGAGCGGTTGTACAGGGTCACCTTGATTTGGGTCGCGGCAGTCGGAGCCTGGGGCGCTTCACCCGAGGCGGACAAATTGTCTTTCTTTTTTGGTGTGGAAATAGCGTTGAGCAGTCCATAGCAAAGCTTCTTCGCGTCGCCGACCGCCAGCAGCGAAGAGATCAGATCCGCGTCGGTGGGATCGAACAGGCAGAAGATCACGGACTCCTTGGCTGCCTTGATCGAACGCACGACCCTATCGATAGACTCGCGCTGCTTGGTCGGCTCGGGAGAAAAGATCACTCGGACCTTCGCATTGCCCACGGAAATTTCCTTCGACCAAGCTGCGCCCTTCGCTGTATTCGACACTGAAGGGTCGCCCGCCAGGAGTTTCTGGCGCGCGACAAATAGGTCTGACAGCCCCTTCGAGTTGAAGATGTGCAGGAGGTTCGCCTGACTCGTCAGTCCCTCGGGCGTGAAGTTCGCGGAGCCCATGAGTAAGCGGTGGTGGTCCTGGTCCACGAGAAACTTGTCATGCATGATGTTTGTTTTCGAGCGTTTGCTGCCCTGGAACTTTGCTCCTTTGGCGGCCTTGAGAATCTTGATCGCAGGACTTGACGTGGTGTCGTTAGGGCGATCCTGATAGACGAGGGCGAGGTCGCCTTTGAAGGATTTGAGTGCGGGCACGACCCACTCCTTGTCAGTGAGGTGATAGATCGCTCCGCTAACTCTGCTGGCTCCGTTCAGGACCTCCTTGAAGGCGCCATCCAGGCCATTTGCAAGCCAGGCCATGGCGTTGTCCAGGTCCTTCAAGGGATCCGGAAATTTGTGCTGGAATGACTGCGAACTGACTACTGCTCGGTTGAACCATGTGGAAATGTCATCGCCCACCGCGGACGGAACGGTGACTTTGGTCGGCGGCGATGCAGCTTCGTCGACCAACCTCAAGTCATTCGGACCTGTGCCTCGTACCGGGGTGACGGTGTAAGTGAAAACCTTCGCACGGCCCGCATCTCGTACGGCCGAATCCCACCACAGAAACTTCTGGATGGGCGACACGTTGCTGGGCAGGGATTGCGAATAAGGGCCAGGTGGGGCAAATCCAATCTTGTTGAGGAGGTATCCATCTTTCTCGCCTGGTTTGAATCCTGGAGAGCGGAGGATCGCAAATCCCAGGAAGTCCTTGAAGTTCTTTCCGTCGGGCCAATCCATTGCCAGGAGAACCAAGGTTGGTGAGGAGTAGGCACGGAATGTTGCCCGACCCATGTCAGAGCCTCGGTTGATGTGAGCTGCGACGGACCTGGTTCCGCCGGGCCAGAGTGCTCATGCGGCGGAGCGATTGTCGCATGTTAAGTAGCGTTGTCAAGCGACACGTTGTCGAAGAGGTAAGGCGAGGCTTAGTCGCTCGGCGGCAAGCAGCGCGCGCATCTATTTACAGCGTTTGACGCTGAACCGTCAGCGGTGAGTTAGGCGGTGATGTCCCTGGTTCGCGACAGATACGCCGTTATGGCCGTGAACGCCAAAACGTAGAGAAACAGCATCACGACGGCGTGCGAGGCGTCGGCATACGGGGTGGTCTGTCCCTGGATTCCACGGACTCTGATCGATCCGAACGACTGCGCCAGGTAGTTGGTATTGGCGATTGGGAACCATTGCTGGATCTTCTTGACGATGTCGCCCCCCAGGCCGCCCAGCAGCCCGAAGATCAGCACCTCGACGACCAGCGCGTACGCAAGCCCGAGGCCGATCGCCATCGCGGACTGGCGGAAGAGGGTGGAAAGGGTGAGCCCGAAAATCGCCCAGAACCCAAAAATCAGGAAAGCGGCGACAAGCGCCTTCACGATCACATCCAAATCAGGAAAGGTGATCGTCTTGCCGTCGACCCATGCGACGACAGAGCTCGATGCGGCGTCTACAGCGAACAGCGCGACAACCATCACCGCCACGACCACCGCCAGCGCGGCGATCTTTCCGAACAGCATCGTCAAGCGCCCCGAGCGCTGCGTATACAGCGTCTTGATGGTGCCCCACCCGTACTCGCTGCCCTGCATGAGGACGCCTACGATCAGGGCGAACACGCCGCCGAGGACTCCCCACTGGCTCAGCGTCTGCCTGACGAAGTTCTGAGGGTACAGCGCCACCTTGAAGTCGGCCAGCGTCGTACCCGGCGGGAGGCCCTGGGAGCTGCCAGGCGGTGGAAACGTATAGATGAGCCACGTGATGGCGTAGCCGATCAGGATGGCCAGCGCGAGCAGCACGCTGATCAGGACCCAGATCCCCGGTCGACGGACCACCTTGAACAGCTCGCCGCGGAACACTGAATACATCAGAGCCCGCCCTCGGTGCCGGTGAGCTCCATGAAGATGTCTTCGAGCGATCGCTCGTCGGCGCGCAGCTCGGTCACCGAGACGCCAGCCTGCACGAGGTGCTTGTTGATCTCCGCGGTGCGCTGCAGGTCGACCTTGACGCTGAATGTGGCATCGCCCATCGCGGTCACGTTGTCGGCGCCTGCCTCCGCAACCAGAATGGCTCGCGCCGTCTCCTCAGGTGTTCCTCTAACCGCTAGAGTCGCGGCGCCGCGCAGCTGGTCAACCGTGCCTTCGGCGACGATCCTTCCTTTGCGGATCACGCCCACCCGGGTGCACATCAGCTCGACCTCGCCCAGCAGGTGGCTGGAGATCAGAACGGTGCGGTCGCCTTTGCCGAGCTCGATGATCAGGTTTCGCACATCGGCCATGCCTTGGGGGTCAAGGCCGTTGGTCGGTTCGTCGAGGATCAAGAGCTCGGGCTCCTTGAGGAGAGCAGCCGCGATTCCAAGCCGCTGCTTCATCCCCAGCGAGTAGGTGGAGAACTTGTGGTGTGCACGCGGCGTGAGCTCCACCTCGGCGAGGGTGGCGTCCACGCGCGATGGCTTGACACCGCAGTAAATGGCCAGCAGGCGCAGGTTGTCGTAGCCCGTCATGTACGGGTAAAAGGCTGGTGTCTCGACGATCGCGCCGACCCGGGCCAGCGACGCCGGCGAACCGGGCGCCGCTCCTGCGACCGTGGCGGTTCCGAGGGTTGGGCGGATGAGCCCCAGGAGCATCCGGAGCGTGGTCGTCTTGCCCGCTCCGTTCGGCCCGAGGAAGCCGTAGACCTCTCCGCGATACACGCTGAGGTCGAGGGAGTCGACCGCGACTATGCCGGTGCCATAGCGCTTTGTCAGGCTGCGTGTCTCGACCACCTTTTCCCCGCCTACGCCTGGGAGAAGCGGACGGCGGATGGTGGCGTCCAACACGGCGGTGGTCATGCGCTGTAGCTCATCGTCGCCCGATGCGCGTAACAAAGCCCGCAACAAGCTCCGTGACTTCAATCACTGCCAGCGGCCTCGAATCGTCCGCTACCCTGATCAAAGCTTTGCAGCCCAGGGAAGGGACCTGATTGGAACTACGCCACCTTAGAGCGTTCGCGGCACTCGCCAGCCAGCGACATTTTGGCCACGCCGCAGCGAGCCTCAACCTGACCCAGCCGGCGCTCACTTTGCGAATTCAGGTCCTGGAGAAAGAGCTGGGAGTCCAGCTTGTCGATCGCAGCTCTCGAGACCTGCACCTGACGCCTGCGGGACAGGTGCTGCTGCCGTATGCCAACAGCCTCATCGATATCGAGGACGAGGCCATCGCGGAGATGAAACACCATGTCGCCGTCAAAGCCGGGCGACTGCGCATTTTGTATCTGGCGACCTGGGATGGGCTGCCGACCAGCATTGTTTTCGCGTTCCGGCGCCAGCATCCGGAAGCTGCGGTCGACACGATGTCGGGCTACTCGGTGGCCAACCTGGACCGGGTTTTGAAGCGCGAAGCCGACCTTGCATTCGTCACAGTTGGGACCCCTGTCAACTCCGAGATTGCGGTCCGATCGATCGATCGCAAGGAGCTCGTCGTCTTGATGGCGCCAACTCATCCCCTGACGGCGATGGATCCCATACCGGTGCGCCAGCTTCGCGGCGTGCCGATGATCGCCGTGTCAGCGGGCGTGAACGACGCACTGATAGCGACATGCACCAGCTGGCTCGCTCGCCACCTTGACGAGGATCCCAATTACGTAGCTTATGAACCGCCCGATCAACTGGCTGAAGCCGTCGTAAACCGGGAGGATGCGGTCACCTTCATCAGCGACGTGAGAGCGTCCGCTGCGGGTCACCTGGGTCTCGTCTACCGGCGGTTGGCTCCGAGTCCAATGCTCGAATGTGGCGTCGCTTATCGGAAGGACAACCGCTCAGCGGTGTTGGCCGACTTGCTTAAGATCGTCGACGAGCTCGCAGTCCCGCTGACAGGTGACTTTCCGGCCGGATTCGAGAATTTATCCGGCGCCTGACTGGTCCTGCTCGCCCTCCTGGGTGAGCTGGCCTTCAGCCTGCCTAATTTCCGGTCAAAACGCCCACAGTCCCCATCGCCAGCGCCTTGTAGCCGACGTGGGACCAGCCGGCCGCAGCTGCCATCGCGCGAAGCTCGTCCGGCGTGCGGTACGAGTCCACCGTGTCGCTGAGGTATCGATAGGCGGCCGGCTGGCCGGAAAGCGCGCCGCCGATCGCCGGCAGCATCGTGCGCAGGTACAGGCGGTAGGCGCCCCCGACCAGGTTTTGGGGCGGGCGGACGAACTCGAGCACGACCGAGCGCCCGCCGGGTTTGACTACGCGATGCATCTCGCGGAGGCCGCCGACCGGATCGGACAGGTTGCGCAGCCCGAAAGCGATGGTGGAAGCGTCAAACGCCTCGTCGTCAAAGGGGAGCTTCAGCGCGTCGCCTTCCAGGAACTCGATGCCGGGATGGTCGCGCCGCGCGACCTCGAGCATCTCCGGGCTGAAGTCAAGGCCCACGACACGACCTTCGTGGCCGGCGATCCGTGCGAGCTCCGCCGTCAGCTTGCCCGAGCCGCACGCCACATCGAGCGCCCAGCCGCCCGGCTTCAGGCCGGTTGAGCGGGCAGCACGCCGGCGCCAGCCCCCGTCGGTGCCGCCGGAGAGGACCGTGTTGACCAGGTCGTAGCGGCGGGCGATGCGGTCGAACATCGCACGCACGGCCTCGGGATCCCGTTCCGAGATATCTAGACCCTTTGCCACACGGAGGCGATGCCCTGCCCGACGCCGATGCACATCGTGGCGAGGCCGTACTCGGAGTCGCTGCGAACCATCTGGCGAATCAGCGTGCCCACCAACCGGGCACCGCTGCTGCCGATCGGGTGGCCGAGCGCGATGGCGCCCCCATTGACGTTGACTTTGGTCTCGTCCAGACCGAGCAGGCGAACGCATGCGAGAGACTGCGAGGCGAAAGCCTCGTTGAGCTCTACCACACCCATGTCCGAGGGCTGCAGGCCTGCCTTCTCGAGGGCTTTGAGTGACGACGGGACGGGGCCGATTCCCATGTAGTCGGGGTGGACGCCCGCGGGCGCGGCGGCGACCAGCCGTGCCAGCGGCTTCAGTCCACGCTCCTTGGCCTTGGCGGCCGACATCAGGACCAGCGCCGTGGCGCCGTCATTGAGCGGCGAAGAGTTCCCGGCGGTGACCGACCCGTGCTCGGCGAACGCCGGGCGAAGCTTGGCCAGGGCCTCGAGCGAGCTGTCCGGCCGTGGACCTTCGTCGGTGCTCAGCCGGAGCGGCTCGCCCTTGCGCTGCGCCACCACCACCGGGACGATCTCTTCCGCCAGGCGCCCCGACTCCTGCGCCGCAACCGCGCGTCGGTGGCTGCGCAGGGCAAAAGCGTCCTGGTCCTCACGCGACACCTCGTACTTCTGCGCCACACGTTCGGCGGTCTCCCCCATCTGCAGGGTTCCGTACAGCGCCGCCATCCTTGGGTTGACGAGCCGCCAGCCGAGCGCCGTGTCGTACGCGGTTTGCGGGCCGCGCGGGTAGGCGCTGTCGGGTTTTGGCATCACCCACGGCGCGCGGGTCATGCTCTCCACGCCGCCGGCGATGACGATGTCAGCGGCGCCGGCCTGGATCTCGCGAGCGGCGGCGATCGTCGCCTGCATGCCGGAACCGCAGAGCCGGTTGACGGTCTGGCCGGGCACCTCGACGGGGAAGCCCGCCAGGAGCAGCGCCATGCGCGCGACGTTCCGGTTGTCCTCGCCCGCCTGGTTCGCGCACCCGAGGATGACGTCCTCCACCTCGGCCGGCTTGACGTGCGCGCGCTCGCAGACCTCCTTGAGCACGATGGCCGCCAGGTCGTCGGGGCGCACGTCTTTGAGCTGGCCGCCATAGCGGCCCATCGGTGTGCGGGCCGTTGCCACGATGACAGCGTCCCGAAGGTCGGTCATTTCTTGGATCGTTTGGCCAGGAAGGCCTGGACTCCTTCGACGAACTCCGGGCTGCCTGCCTGTGCTTCCTGCAGGTAAGACTCGAACTCGAGCGCTTCCTCGTAGCTCGACTCGAGCGCGTGGTTCACCGCCCGCTTGGCGGCGGCCATCGCCTGCCTCGGCTGCGACGCCAGTTGGCCGGCGAGCTCGCGGACCTCAGCCTCGAGCCTCTCGGCCGGCACCAGGCGATTGATCACGCCAAGCCGGTGCGCGTCCACCGCCTGCAGGGGTTTGCCGGTGAAGAACATCTCGTAGGCGATCCCGGTTCCGGCCAGTCGCGGCAGAAGCCAGCTCACCCCGCCGTCCGGCGCGAGCCCGATGTTGATGAAGGCCTCCAGGAGGTAGGCCTCGGGCACGGCGACCCGGATGTCGCAAGCGAGGGCGTAGCTCGCGCCGATGCCAACCGCGGGGCCGTTCATGGCGGCAATCACCGGCTTCGGCATCGTGCGCAGGCGCGTGAGCATCGGCATGTACTCGTTGCGCAGGACGTTGCCGACGTCCTCGGGCGTCCGCATGCCGCCGTCTTGAGCCATCTCCGTGACGTCAGCCCCGGAGCAAAATGCCCGGCCCGAGCCGGTCAGCACGACGACGCGCACGGCGTCGTCGCGTTCCACCTGTTTGATCGCTTCGCCTAGCTGCTTCCGCGTCAGCGCGCCGATCGCGTTCATCTTCTCCGGCCGGTTGAGCTGGATCAAACCCACGCCGTCATGAACGTGGACGTTTACGTGCTGCTCGACTTCCGTGGTTGCCATGTCCCTTACCGTCCTGTGATCACCCCACGAAATCTTCGATTTCGCGGGGACCCCGATACTTGATTCTGTCGGAATAACTCGCTCACTCGTGATGTCATCTCCCCTTGAATACGCCTTTTCGCTTTTCCAGGAACGCGTGCATGCCTTCTTTCTGGTCCTCGGTTGAAAAGAGGAAGTAGAAGCTCTTGCGCTCGACGGCCAGGCCTTCCGAAAGCGGCGACTCGAACGCTTTCAGCACAGCCTCCTTGGCCATCCGGAGCGCGAGCGGAGGTTTCTCGGCCAGCTGGCGCGCGATCCGTTTGGCGACCTCGACGGTCATCTCGGCCGGCACCACCTTGTTGACGATCCCCAGCTCGTAGGCGCGCCGGGCGGTCACCGGGCCGCCGGTGAGCATCGCCTCCATCGCGACGTATTTGCCGGCGGTTCGCGGCCAGCGCTGGGTCCCGCCGGCCCCGGGGATGATGCCGAGGTTGATCTCAGGCTGGCCGAGCCTGGCGTTGTCGCCGGCGACGATCAGGTCGCACATCAGCGCCAGCTCGCAGCCGCCCCCCAGGGCGTAGCCGTTGATCGCAGCGATCAGAGGCTTGCCGAAGGCGGCGATCCCAGCCCAACGCCCGGTCTGGTCGCGGCGCAGCTGGTCGACGGCTGTGCGGTCGGCCATGTCGCTGATGTCGGCCCCGGCGGCGAAGACTTTCGGCCCGCCGGTGAGCACCACCGCCCGCACGCTCTCATCTGCGTCCAGCTGACCAAGCGCCACATTGACCTCGCTGATCAGCTCCGGACTCAGCGCGTTCAGCACCTTCGGCCGGTTCAGCGT